>Ga0335069_10006487_pt1 | contig 16997 bp, 6 predicted proteins | sample Lox_Sample_11_FD_206714 | JGI IMG/M metagenome (GOLD analysis project Ga0335069, IMG submission 206714) | Soil microbial communities from Loxahatchee National Wildlife Refuge, Florida, United States - Lox_Sample_1.1 | ecosystem: Environmental > Terrestrial > Soil > Wetlands | place: USA: Florida...
CAAATGAGGGTCAAAACCGCGCCGCACCAGCACGCGCCGCCGACCGACAACCACCTCGATCGCACCGGCCCTCTGGGCATCCGCCCTGTCCGTCCGAGTCGTGAGTTCGACAAAACCCATCGCCGGCAGCCGTTTCCCCCTCCGCCCCAGCCGCCGCTTCCACGCATAGAACGACGCCGTGCCTATCCCGTTCTCCCGGCAATACGCCGCCGCCGTCTTCCCACTGGCCTCCTGGGCAACGATGATTCGCTGCCACTTCTCCCGTGTCGCTCGTCGTGATCTTTTCATCCCCCTACTCTGTCACACCCCAGCCACAGAAAAAAGATGCGGTTCACGTATCGCTCACGCTTCATCGACGCGGTCCGCTGGATGCTCGCGGGAATGAAGGCCGGCGTGCTGCTGATGATCAATCCACTGCGCCCGGGCCGCATCGAACCCAGGGCGCGAAAACGAAGGATGATCAACTACCCCTACATGACGCGCCCACGTGACGCTATGAAGCAGGAATTGCACCAACTTTCCGAAAAGTTGGTGCGCTTAACTTAATGCCATTCATGTTTGACCCCTTTGTTTTCTCCGAGGCGGCGTCGGCGCGAACTCCGGCCGTAACGCAGCGGATCGGGCGACCGGGGAGTTGGTTGCCGTTCACCGCCAACAACAGGTGCTCGTGGGAGAACTCGAAGGGGAGTGGTTGGACGGAGAGAAGGTTGCTCAATGATTTCCCCCTTTTCCTTTCCCAGCACCCGTAACCGGAAAGGCACCATAGGGTGACGACTTCTCCGGGCGACTCCACTGCACGCAAAAATATCCGAACCACGAAAGAAGCACAACGACGCTCACGAGTAGGATAAGCCAAAATCTAAGAACAATTCCGACCGAGCGACGAGAAGGAATGGGTGCTCCGATAACCGCGGTCTCCGATCCCGTTAAATAGATTCCTGGAACCACGTCCTTCGACCAGATGGCTGAGGCAACGCGTTGGCCGTTCATTGCAGCAATTGGCGTGAGATCGGACCAATAACACCCGCATTGCCCGTTGAAGGCATCTATGCTGAATTTCCCCAAGCTCAGCTCCACGGGCATCACACAACTCCACACTGCCAAGATAAATAATAACGTGATGAAAGCGCTCGCAAGACCAGCGGATGAAAGATACCAGAATTTGAAAGTGGTCTTAGGTCTCACAAAACACTCTAAGCCAACCAAACCAAATACGACTCGTCCTCTTATCGGCACAATGAAAGTATGCATGCCTTCAAGGGCCGGTAGCGTGCCATCTTTCACGCGAAATTGATCCTTCGGCCTCCTTACTTCTTACAGTGCTTGCAAACCAAGACCCCAGTTCCGCCAGTATAACCGCTTACTACATCGTGAATATTATTGCTAGGCCAAAAGGTCGAACCCGGATCGTGCCGAACGTATATCTCTTGCACTACTTCCTTCTCGCGTAGCGCATAGGCTCGGAAGGCACAGCACGGTTCCTTTGGTTGGTCCACGTTAGCTACAATGCCAGTGCTTTTTGTAGTGGAGATTGTCACCTGTGGAATTAGGTCAATGGTGCCGGTCACGGGTTCGCCTCCCAGCGTTATCCCCCCTCCGCCCCAAGTAAATTCCTTTGTCTTATCCTCCTGAAAATAAAAGGAGCCTGAAAGGGGCTGATCATAACCGGCTTGTAAAAAGGGCGAGGTGATGACATCCCATTCATAATGCTTCTTATAAATGTAAGTTGTCCCATTTTGTGTTTCTTCGCCCAGCTCTGAATCTTCACCAGAAGTCGGTTGGTCACCGCCGCTCACAGTTTCCCAACCATCAGGACATGTGATCGTTTGCGTCCCCATGGCATCACGCAGTCGAATAGGATTTCCTTGATTACAAAGATACAAATTTGCTCCATCAACATACCGCTTCGGATCGTGCTGCATGAATCTGCCCAGAGCAGGATTCAGCATGCGAGCCCGGTTGTACACCAGCCCGGTCTCCTCGTCATGCATCAACCCCTGATGCCCCACCTCATTTATGCCATAGGGATCGACAACGCCGCCGGTGCTAGCCACGTGCGTGCTCATCATCGCCGGCGTGTAGCAGCCCGCATCACCGCTGTCGGCAGAGACGAAAATTTGTCGCTGGCCATACGCAGAATACTCGTAGCGTTCCTGCAGTGTGCCGGCTGAATTGACGAGGCCAAGCACGTTGTAATTGGCATCCTGGCAGAGCCAATAGCTCGTCCAGCTTGCAGTTCCGGCGGGATGAGTGTTGACGCGCGTCTGCACGGCTTCGTCGACGTATTGCCGGCCCCAGACGTGATCCTTGATCGACTGATTGGAGCCATTCTGCTCCTCAATCACGCTTTGGCCATTCAGATAATAGTTGTACGTGCAGTCCATGCCGGTACCACTGATCACTTTCATGACGCGCCGACCCGCAGCGTCATAGTTCAGGGTATCAAAAACGTGTCCGCCATGCACGTTCCCATCGCCGCCATCGGCCACGGCGATCCGGTACGCGTGAGCGACAGTTTTGAGGCGATTCCAGGCATCGTAGGTGTAGGCCTGCAAACCATCGTAGGTGAGATTGCCGTTGTTGTCGTACGCGAGGGTGTTGGTGCCGTTCAAAGAAGAATCAACCGCGAAGTTTTCCACCGCTTCAGTGACGCTGAAGCTATTTGTAGTCGTGCTGTAGCTCTTGACCGTTACATTGGTCACTTCCCCGAAATCCCAGTCCGCGAAGCCGATTTGCCCCGCCGTTCTGGAGAAGGCATTGCTGCCATAACACGGACTTGCAGAATCCAACCCGGCTTGTGAGGTAGCCTCACAAACGGTTACAACGTTAGAGGCATCCGGATTACAAGTCACGCGCACCCATAAGTCCCCGGCGCTGCTTGGTATATTGTCGTAGTTATTCCAGCCATCTACGTAGTCGAATATACCCCCATTGTCCAGATCATGACCAATTTGATCGGCGCCATTGTCGTCGATTTCGATACTGCTCCAGTTGTAGTCGTCCTTTCCGCCAAAGACGAACTGCACTCCATTGGAAGGGGTCATTTGGAAATCGACTTGGAATTTTCTTAGATTCACGCCCTTGAGGAACGTTGGCGCAATCCAAGCGGACGCCGTGGTCGTGTTGCCATTCACGAAGCCGCACGGCCAGAGCGCGGGTCCATCACAGCCTGCAGAAGTTGTTCCTGCGGACCAGCGTCCCCAAAGGTTTTTGCGGATGGCCGGGTTGAATGCCCAAATTCCGTCTAAGCTTGCCCCTGCAACATTCGTATAGACACCGACCGCGGCGCTACCGATCCCAACTGAAATACTCTCGAACCCATCGGATCGGTCGTCAAACATGACGCAGTGAGGGAGGATGAGCATGCCAATATGGATGGGAGTACCGGGAACAATGGTGGCAGATTCGCTCAGGAAGACGGTTCCAGGAGGTCCGTACAATTCAATTGCCTGGTCGTCGAGGCTCGCACTGATGCTCACCTGACCATAGACCAACGAGATTCTCCCAGAAGTCGCGCCGACCGGGAATGTGACCTCAGTCCCCAAGGCCCCCGGAGGACCTTGATGTTGCTTCATATAGAGGTATGACTCTCCGCCCGTCCCAAGGGTGTTCACCGTCATTCCGCTGCCACCGCCGATGCTAAAGCTCGTACCCGCGGTTGCGGTCCACTGCGAAGAGGTATCGCTCGAGAAGTCGTCGAGAATACCGCTCTTATCGGGGCACGCCGCTCCGACCAAGTGCGTCTGGATTTGGTTTTGCGCGTTGAGATCAGGATTTGATTCCGGATTAGTGGCAGTTGAAACGGCCGATGGGTTACCCAACGTATCGAGAGTCCAAGCGTCGTTGCGTGGTTTGTTTGGAAGGGTATCCGTCATTGCACTGTTTAGCGATCCGGCCTTATCCGAGGTCAACCGATCCAGATGGTCGTATCCGTAAGCGTGGCCCGAACCAGGCTGCGACTGGTTATCGGCATAACGCCTATTGGAGTCGAGATCGTACCCATGATTTATTTTGAAGACGTCCGTGGTGTTGGAGCCGCCGCTGTAATGCGTCCATTCCTGACTGATGATCCGATTGAACGAGTCGAGGCCGCCGTACGCCATTGAGGAGCCGGCAAGGCCATTGGTTCGGTCAAGGCGAATTCCGGGTATTGGGTAATTCTTCCGGACAACCGTCGAAAGACCGAGGTATTCATAGGAGGCAATGACGTTGGCATCGTTTGCGCCACGATGGATATCTGTCGCAATTGCCGTGACGCGAGAGACTGTGTCCGAAACACCGCTCGACTCACCATTAGAGCCGCCTGAATCCTGATCTGTATAGAGGTAATTGACCACCCGCCCATTGGGATACGTGATGGAAATTAGTCGAGAGTTGTTTACCGAACCATAGGAGGTTTCCGTATAGGCATAGTGAACTTCAGGCGTAGTCGAGACAGCAGCACCGGAGTGCGACTGGTACTCGTCCGCCAATTGCCCAAAGCCGTTGTACGTGCGTTGCACTTGGTTAACGATCGTAGTCGCGGCATGAGTTGCCTCGGAATAATTGGCGTAGCTGGTGAGGTTAAGAGGCCGACCCGCCGGATCAAAGTTTATGCCAATGGCGAGAACGGAAGGATCGACCCGCTGGGGGTTTGATGTGGCCAGAGTGACGCCGTCCAAGATTGTTCTTCCGAGCGTATCGTATGTGTAGTCGTGCTTCGTTCCGTTTTGATCTGTCTTTTGGACCATTTCCCCCAGCGCATCGTAGGTAAACACATTTGAGAAGCTTGCACTGGCAGTCCCCGCGGTTGGATCAGGGTATTCCACAGTTGCCAAAAGACCGTTGGACCAAATTCCGCTCGAAGGAGCCGTAACGCCGTAGAAGTATTGCGTCTCTTCGTACCCGGAGGTAGCGGTTGGGGCGTACGCCTTAAGGCTTGTGGTATGGTCGAGCCCGTCATAGAGGTAGCAAGTTTTGCGATTGATGAAATTGGTGCCAGAGCCGTAATCTTCAATCGTTTGCGTCACCCGGCCAGCGGCATCATAAGTGGACTGGGTGATCACGCCATTTGGGTCCTTAACAGTGTCAGCCCACCCTTGGGGACTATTGTAGGTGGTCAGCATCACCAGCATCGAACTGGAAGAGGCTGTGGGCGGCGTACTGGGAATCGTGGGCGCAGTACCGCCGTTTGTGCCGTAATTAACCGATGCAGTAGCTCGATTCACAGCATCGTAGTATGCGGCCGTGTACATGACTCGTGCTCGGGCCGAGGTTGACGAATCTCCGAGTTCGCCCGTTGTAGTTTCATTGTGGTTTCGCGGTTTTGTGATGGTCTCAATCACATTTCCGGCTGGATCGTAGTTGTAGAGAGTTTCCTCCAATACGTTATTCCCGGTAAGAGACGAGGCACTTGCCCACCCTGAGTCCGTGGCACCATCCGAAACGTAGCTTCTCAACAACCGCCCGGCGCCATCGAAAACGCTCTTCTTAACCACACCGCCGGGGCTGTAGGTCGCGATGACATTGCCGCGACGATCGTAGAATGTTCTGGCTGCAAGACTGTTGGTGCTTGAAATCGTTCCATTGCCCGACGTGTCGATTGTAACGCTGTACTGGCGTGTCTGATAGCCACGACCCAGTTCGTCATAATAATTGGCAATATAGCCAACCAGGTTTGCAGCAGGTGTTCCTGGGTTCACTAGGCTGCTCAATAGAGCAGCCGGAATGCCACTTCCGTCGGAACAGGACATATTCGTGCCAGAGCCTTCAAATTGATATACGGCCGTGACACTCCCACGGTCATCCAGTACATTGACCGCAAGCGGGCGATTGTGACCATCACTTTCGCCTGATGTTCCGGACGACGTTGCGGCGCCGCGCTTTGTTGCGATGAGCCTATCGCGCCAGTCGTACGCCATTTGTGTGATGTGCAGATCATTGGATGAGTCGTGCGTATATTGAATTACTTGACTTAACACTCCATCGCCCACACCCGAAGCGCCGCTGAAGGTTGGATCGTCGTAAATGTTTTGCGTAATTTGGACCAGATTCTCGGTGCCGGAATTCGTACCGTTCCAAGCGCCGCTTCCGTCGTCAGTGCCTGCCCAGACAGCAGTTACTCTTCCCATACCATCGTAGGTCGTGCGCGTAATATCGCCTACAGCATCCACAACGCGACTCCGTCTTCCCATTTGGTCGTAGCCATACTGGGTGCGGTAGTAATTGACGTTCACGGCGCCGATTTCATCATATCCATTCGTTGCGTAGTTAATTCCACCTGCGGTCGAATAGAAATCGCTTGGCATGTTCGGAATATAGAAAAAACGATCAACCGCGGCGATTCGCCCATTTAGATCATGCAGGGTTCGGGTAAGAGTTTGGACGTTCGAGATCGATTCCGTACCTGTTGGGATGCTTCCGGAAACAGCCGGAGTCGACGTCATCGTCAGCGTTTCGGAGTAGTTGTGTGCCTGATCTTCGCGTTGAACTTGGGTTGGTCCGGTCGTCGCACTCCCCGTCCAGCCTGGATAGGTTCGCACCTCATGATTGGGATCGTCGTAAACGACGTACGTAATTTTGGAACGAGGATCGGAAATCATCGTCGTTCGCCCAAGTGGGTCCACCGTGTGCGAAGTTGAGATCGATAATGGCGACGGCAAGGTGCTTGGGCGAGTGGGTTTGGGAAGGCCACTCGGACTAGAAAGCACAGTGGGGTCGGCGTCCGCAATCTGCTGGGTCAAGGCTCCCGTGGCCGGATCATATGTTCGGTATGTTATGTAGCCATCCGGATCTTGGCTCCATACCACATGGCCGGCCTGATCATAGTAATCGACGGTGATATCACCGTAATCACCAGGTCCGTTGGAAGTCACGGTGGGCTTGGTCGTCGTTTGTGTTTGAATAGAATTCGAGCTGTTCCAATACGTATGGTAGTAATGGGTCTCGTTTCCAAGCGCATCGGTCTCCGTGGCAATCGGGTATACACTTACACCATTGACGGTGTGAGCAAAATACGTAAGTTGCCGTGTGTAAATCAGCGTTCCGGAACGGCCTTGACGCACCCCCTCACTTTGCAGGTACCCTGGAACTTGTCCCCCTTCATTTGTCGGATCGTCTGCAGGTGCCGAAAGACTACTTCCATAGGTATAGACGTGAACCAGACCGCGATCGTTCTGCAAATAAGTTGCGTCGCCCAATCCCAAATCGTCCTTCGTGTCATCCCAGCACTTGCTTTGAACAACCCCTGTCGAAGCCGTAGATGCCGCAGAGAAAACAGAGGGCTCGTACGTGGCGTCGCACTGACCATTTGACGTGAAGTGATTAAACGTAGGGTAATCAACGGGTCCGGACACCTGACGCCGCGATTTTAGTATGACCTGTCCCTGATAGTTGCAATAGACTATGTTTTGATTCCCATCGGGCAGCGTCTCTATCGTAACAGTTTTCCAGTGATTGTAATCGTCGCTATAAGTGCCATTCGGATTCGTGTGGCGCTGGTACGTGTAGAGGCCGCTCCCTGAGCTCCCAGCACACGAACATCCCGCTCCTTGAACCTGCACTGACGCCACCCTTTGCGAGCTATCGTATGTCAAATACTTCGTGGCGAATTGAGCGATATCTGAGTCTTGGAGGCTAGTCGACGTCGGATCGCCCTTGGCTGTGATTAAACGCTGCATGGACGCGAAATCGACCGCGTACTTGAGGCCATGAGGAAAGCCGATTGTTTGGCCACCCACGACACTGTTGTTTGGCGTATAGTAACGGTAATATGCTCGATTAATGACGTTGGTTCCATCGGTGATAGTCACATCGCGTATATCGCCGGCGTTACCGTTGTCGTCTGATCCGTCGTAATAGCTGTAAATCACCTCTCGAATCGGATTTGGTTGCGCTATCCCATCCGTGGTTCGTTGCAAAATTATATGGTCCGGCCGACCCACATTGGTGCCAGACGACAAGGGGCTAAAAGTGTATGTGTCCACGACTGTATGACCGTTGACGTTCACGGTCCGCAGCACGCTCGTCAATCGCTGATTGGAATCGTACGAAAAATTAAGTTGCGTGTCGTCAGTAGCATTCGTATAGCTCTGAATTGGGGCGCTATAGCCAACACCTGGGTCCGGATAACTCGCCACCGCGCCCTGAGAATCCACAAGCGAACTACCGCCGCATGTGTCTTGGACCCCTCCATACGTCGGAACGTATTTTCCATCTTGCAAAAGAAAATGTATTTCATTGTCGCCCGCCGCCGTGAAAATATACGCGTCGGCAGCTTGACTTCGGCTCACGGAGGGATACTGCGACGCGACAGAATCGGCAGCTCCGCCGTCCGGACCGCCGGCATTCAGATTGCTCAGCGTGATATCGGTGGACACATCTTCTCCACTGCCGCCGGATGAGAGGCCTGGAATGATCGTTTGGTTGTCACCAGACGCATAATCGGTGCCACTGCCAGAGTTCGAGTCATTGGAGTTGCTACCAAGAATATCGCTTGGGCCGAATCCGTGAGGAGGTCGAGGGCATATGGACTTAGGATTCTTCGGGGCATATCCCCCGCCGCTTGTAAGATACAGGGTGGCCTTACCACCGGGCTGAAAATCGCCGGATACCGTTCCAGTGATGGTCGCAGCCCTCAGGTTCAAGTGCGAAACGACGACCGCTGATCCGGACTGGCTGTTTGATCCGCCTGCAGAGGCAGACGCCGTCAGGTTAGGAACGGTGAAGGTCCCGTCTTTTATTCCGGGGCCTTGAATTTGAATGCTTTCAGCATGAGCCGTCACCGATCCAGTACTCGCGGCGCCCGCCACGACAAGAAACTCGGCACCGTTTCCGCCCGGTCCGCCGGCATCCATCGGCTGGCCCCAAGCCACGAAACCGCTTGAGGACCAAGTGAAACTAGTGCTGTTGTTTGCGACCCAGAAGTCATACTCTGCAGATCCTTCGGAACCGTAAGCCCCGCCTATCGCCTCCATTCCGTTGTAGGGAGTGTCGTCAATATCATAGACGCCATCCACCCCCACCCTAAGTTCATACATGTAGGTTGGATGGCTTTGCATATACGCGGTACCGGATACCGACGTCACCTTCGGGATGTCCTCAGGATCGCTCGCCTTCACAATACCCGTAAGGCCGGGCGCCACGCAGGCCGCAAGAAGGAAAGACAAGGTGTATTTCCGCGAAGTTTTTGAACCGATAGCCATTCGAGTTCTCTCCAAATGAGTGGACTAAGTCGGCAACTGCAGAAGTCTTTACACTACCTTACGTTTATTGTTGTGGAACATGGGCACTACTTGCCATAGCGTTGATTGTCTGTTCCAGCGACGCCAGGTCCGTCGCGTTAGCACCGGCTTGTTTCTTTCGCGCCAACAACGTCCGCAGAGCATCCAATTGCGAATCATGGTCACGTTGTTGAATTTGCTTTTCTTGATCCCGGGCCCGCGCTAGCTGAGCATCTCCATCCGCAATGAGTGTCTCCGCAAGATGCTTTGCCTTGGCCACATAGGCCGGATCCTTCAACTGCTCGGAAGCCCCGTTTACAGCTTGCGCGCCGGCCGTGTACTCATTGGCAAGCCCATACGTCGAGGCCATCTGCTCAATCACGGCGTAACGGTCACTATCCGTTGACGCGACCACCAGTCCCTTGTTGAAAAACTCAGTTTGAACCCCCAAATATCCCTGATATGACCGAGCTAGAGCCGTCCACATCCTGACTTGGTAGCCGCTACGCTGAAACGTCTTTTCAAACAATCCGAACACTGGTCCCATGCGCGTAGTCAGGAACTTCGGATCGCGGCGGAACTCCGAGCCTGCAAAATGAAGCAATCGATCCCAAAATGCTTCCGCGCCAGGAACTTTGGCGTTCGACGTCAGCAGCAACTGCGCTTTTTCGTCCCCGCTCGCCATCAGAGCTTCAAAGAGATGAAGTCCCGCTAAAACAAGAGTTCCCCGGACGGCGCCCGCAGTGACCTTGTCCTGTGAAAACGGTGAAGCGCCAAAAGCATCGAAACTGACGATTGCCTTCGGAAAGACGCCTGCGTCCAGCCGGTGAAGTGCTTCGGACTCTTCGATAGCCACAAGCGTCGCGCCTGCAATGCTCTTGACGGCATCTGGAGTATCAGAAGCCCAATTCGGCGCGTTGAGGAGAGCCTTGGCAGCTTCAAAATCCTTCAACTGTAATTCGGCAGCCACTAGATACGACAGCGTACTGCCCTGGTATCCAGATGTGGGTATCGCTTCGTCGGAGACCGTCTTCACCCACGGAGCAAGCACCGTCTGGTAGTCCTTATTATGGCTTAGTACCGCCAAACAATTGCAGGTGTATTGGTCGCCATGGGCTGCCAAAAGACCCAGTAATTTTGCGTTGATCGGTTCCAATGCAGGTCGCGTCTTTGGATTTGTAAAAAGAATTTCCCAACCCGCGCAGAGTGACGCTGAGTTGGCCCTCTGTTCTTCCGGAGTCAAATCGGCAAGCAGCCTTTGCATCACCGCTACCGACGCGTCCACCTGATTCTGTTGTTTGGTCGCACCCCAAAGCGTGTAGCAGGCGTGCGGCAGGATGAAAACACGGAGCCGAGCGCGATCCTCGGGACTGGTCAGCTCGGTTTCCAATTGATTCCAAGTGGCCATCGCCGTCGTAGGGTCTTCTTCATTAAAGGCGGCCTGAACAAGAGCAACCTTGTCAGAGGTACTCGAAGGATCAGTTTCAAGAGCTTTTCGGTAAAACTCCGCGCTCCGGATGTTGCCGCGCGGGGCAGCGAAGAATTTCTCCTTATTGATCGAATCTGCGATGGTTTTGATTTGGTCAACCTGCCTTGCCTGAAAGCCCTCAACGCTCGTCAAGAAGGGCTTCTCAACGTCCGCACCAGCTTCCCGGTCAACAAATTTGGCGTTCGTAATCAGCTTCTTAGGCCAAGTTCCCGACGTGCCAAACGAATCCCATGCGGTGACATCGGTTTGGTAGCGGATACCCCCACGGTCGATGTACACCACTCGCCGAACCGTTTGGATTTGCAGATCGATGAAAATGTCTATGATCGGCAGAAGCGCTGTTCGCCCGCTCACCGCCGTGTCCGATTTAAGCAGCGGATCGTCACTCAAATCCGCGTGCAAGTGCGCACAGCTAACCCCATTGATATCAACGTTTTCCAGCTTCTTAAGCCCACCCAAACTGGCGATCATTTGCCGCGGCTCAAAATTGAGCATCAATAAGTATTCGCCAAGCCTAAAATCGTGGAATTTTCCCTGCGTCAGCACGTCATTTTGGAATCGCAAATCATCTGGAACACTGAAACAGTCTTCGCCATCACAATATAGCGTGTAACCCTTAAGTAATTGGTCCGCGCCTGCCTGAGAGCGCCATGACCATTTTTGCCCATCAAGCGTGGTTTCCCAAGCGATAGCTGGGACGTCCTCGTGCCCGGCTTTTGTCCGCCAGGTACCTTCGGTATTGGCGGTCTTGGTCTCCAACTGGCCGATGATCTCTTCAACGTCCGGAGGCTGCCGCCGCACGGCGACGCTCACCGGCACATCGGCCGTGGATGTACCAGAAGGTGAGCCCATCGCGACTGCAACAGCAAGAGCGCCGATTCTTATAGTTTGGCGAAAAGCCATAATCCTTCTCCAATCAAACGAACGGTGAGATAAGGCTTGGGTGGCAGACTTTTGCAGACTCGGTTTATTGAGTAGGCGCGGGGGCAACGTGCAGTGAAAAGGGACTTCTGGGCCGAGTAGTTGCGATTTTCCGCGGCTTCAGCAAGGTTGGCATTGGTAACACGGCCGCTTCAGCAACAGATACGCCGGCAATTGACGCCTGCAGATTCTGCCTAGCTGTCTGAATGACAGCCAATTGGTTACTGCTGAGCACGCTTGCGGCAGCGGAACCCGCCTGCCCCCCTTGCCTTGCCGCGGTGTCAAACTGTTCTATCTGATCGGGCGTTAATCCAGAAACATACCGTAAAGCTCCTTTGGCAGTTATGGAACCGGGAAGACGTTCCAACTGGGCATAGGCGCGGGCGCTTTGCCACATCGCTTGCTGATCGGCAGTGAGCAAGGCATTGACCTGGGCTATGACGGGCGCCATCGCCGAAAGCCTTGCAACAGCCGCGTTATCCCGATTCTGTTTGAGGGTTGGGAGCGATGAGAGGACGGAAGCGCCCCCTTCTCCAGTATTTATCTGCCGGACCGCTTCGTTAATCGCTCGCTCGGCAGATGCATACATTGCATTGGCAGCTGCCAGCGGATCCGTCGGAGAAGAAAGAAAGACTTTGACATCTGTGATTACTTGACCTGCAGTCGATGCACTGACACCCAAGGAGGCTAGGTCTTGATTGGTCAGCGCCAACTCTTTTCGCAGTTGCTGCGTGCGCATGTATACCCTTGCCGCAATCCGTCCCGCCACGAGATCCGCGGTCGATGGTTGCGTCTGCGCAACAAATGCGGTCAATGCCACATCCGACGCTCGCGCATTAAGCGTACTGGCGGGCTGCTGAAGCACCGCGAGGACGAGGATCGCAATTAAACAAGGAATGGCCAGCAAAAATGCCCAATGTCTACGCACAACTGCCATTGGATGCTCCTTCTCAGACAAGGCACCACCGATGGTGCCGCCCTCATGCAAAAAAGGGCGCAAACATGTGCAAAGCCTCTTCAAATCGAGCATTAATTGCGCGATCTAAAGCTGCGATAGTAAGCGCTTTCTACATTTCGCCAGACGAATAAATGCGCTGGAAGGCGGCGAGCGACGTGGAAAAACCTTCTCCGACAGACAAAACGAAGTTTGTAATTTTGTACCGTCGCAGATTTACAAGTCAAGAAGAATCTTCGAAGAAAGTTTTTTTGTTGCCAACCCTCCGCGGCGCGTTACATTTAGGCATAATCTAAACGCGTGCGATTGTTCCTCTTTCGCGGCACCACTTTCGGGATGATTCGGTGATAAATCCAACTCGAACAGCGATTCTCGCCAAGTCGGTCCAGAATTACTCACACTGGATTCGACTGCTAATCGGCTGCATTTTGCTCACAAGTGCTGGGCTCAAGGCATTTTTGTTTGTAACGGAGCCGAAGGAACTTCCATTTCTCCTCCACAACCGATGGCTGCTCATTGCCATCGTGGAGATCGAGTGGGTAATGGGTTCATTCCTAATTCTGGGAGGCTTCCCTACTTTGGTGATAACACTTTGCACTATCTTATTTGGTGGGTTTTCATGCGTCACCTTTTATGCATTCTTAATGGGATATAAAAACTGCGGATGCTTTGGCCCGATTCACGTTCGCCCGTTGTATTCTCTGCTTTTGGATGTATTTGTAGTGATATTAGGCATTTTACTGATCAGCAATGCTCAAGAGTCTTCCAGGCCATTCGGATTGCGTCGCTATGCGCTATGCGCACTGGTTGCCGCCGGATTGCTCGGTGGATACCGAATGTTCCAAAGCGGATATCACCAACCTACGCAAGTTGTGTTAGAGGCGTCGGATAACACGATCTACTTGGAGCCTGATACCTGGACGAGCAAGCAGTTGCCCATTACACGATATCTGGGCGCTGACGCCATCTTCGACGGGGGTCCCTGGACACTTCTCATTTATCGCAGCGACTGCGGCTCGTGCCGGAAGGCGGTCGATTATCTTCAGAAACTCGCACAAGCTTCACCGAATAAACGCTTTGGATTGATCGAGGTACCTGTGAACTCGACGTTCTCCGCGCCCATTTCCAACAAGAACGTCATGCACTGGCAATTGTCGACGCAAGTCGACTGGTTCGTCGCCACGCCTGTCATGCTCCAAGTCACTGATGGCGTCGTCGAGTCCGTGCAGACTCAGCGAGAAGTTCAACAGCTGGTGGATCCCTAGAACTGAAACGCCACGTCATAGGAGAACGCAATGAGGTTTGTTTCAGCCGCATTAATTGGATGGGCATGCCTTCTGAGTACTGCAGAAGCAGCTTTAGAGGTGAAGCCGACATCCATTGAGCTGGGTGTAATTAACGACGAAGCCGAAAAGGAAGAACGTTTGACCGTCACCAACAGTGGAAAGATCCCACTCAAAATGCTTGATGTCCAAGTCGATTGCCCGGCCTGCACAAGTATAAAATTCTCCCCTACAACTCTTGAAGTCGGGAAAAGCGCGGATGTACTCGTGACCTTCAGAGCATCGCCGAACAATGAAGGCCGAATTCGCCACGTCATTGCCATTCACACGGACGATTCGCGGCAGCGGTTCGTTAAGGTTCCGATTGACGGTGTTATCGCAGCGGCCGGTGGATTCTGGCCGCCGGAGCTGACGGTCCGTGCCAAACAACCCGGAGCCGATGTTGAGCTTTCGACCGAGGTTGTCAATGTCTCGGATCAACCCCTGACACTGCTCTATGCAACCGGTCCCGTCGACGCGCCCAAACTTCAGCTTCCTCATGCACCTGTACCGCCTGGTGGAAAACTGCAAATCAAGGCCACTTGGCATCTTCCCGCAAAGCAGCAGCCGACCAATGGCGAAATTACAGTCTTTGTCGACCACCCGACGATTAGCAAGCTCGTTCTCCCGTATAGCCTCACCGGTGAAGGCGAAAAATCAGTCCCATCCAGAGAAACCCGGGACACCACCCAATTTACTGACAATAGCCCCTCCACACAGCCAGGCGCGACGGGACCCGAAGTCGCTCCATCTGCGCCTGCTCCACCCGCATTGCAGCCCGCGTCTTCGAGCAGTTCTGATTTACACCCGTCGGTTCAAGAAACGGTGAACCTTGACCTGAAGGAAAGCTTACCGCTGAAAGACTTCGTTGAAATCGTCTCCACGCAACTCAAGCTCAGCCTCATCTACGATGATAATGCCCTAACCGCTCCCGTCTCAATTCGGCTCAGCGGCCCGATTGCCTCTGATGCCCTTCTCCCGCTGCTAAAGACCGTCCTACAGGCCAAAGGCCTTGCGATGGTCCCCACCGATAGGCCAGAGATTTGGCGAATTGTGACCAGCCACGAAGCACAGAGCCTTACCGAGCCCGGGTCCACGGCCTCAGGGAAAGCATACGAGAATGGTTCCCCGGGACAAATCGTTACCGAGTTCATCAATCCCAAGAGCGTTGACCTAGAGACCGCCGCTGGACTTCTCCGAGGGTTCCTGACCCCCAATGCTGGACAACTCACAACCGTGCCAAAAATCAATGCCCTTATCGTCACCGACTACAGCAGTCAGCTCGCCCGCCTGCACCGTCTGATGGACCTCATCGATAAACCGCAAGCTACCGCGAGCGTTGCCGTTGTTCCAGTTGCTGCCGCTGAACCGGCGCCTTTGGCGGACAAGATTTCCAAGTTACTGCAGCAGATCGACAAAACCGAAGGCCGGAGCCTGACAGACAAGATTTTCCTTTCTGTGGCGGACGAAGAATCCGGCATCGTCATTGTCGGGCCATCGGACCAAATCCCGCGTGTCCGAGACCTGATCAAGCAATTCGATACCGCGCCGAGTCTGGTTCGCGTCGACTATCCGATTCCCGAACAACAGCGTGCTCAAGCGTTGGACACGGTCCGCCAGGTGTTGGGTAAGGCCGCTTCCGTGGTAGGTACGGATGGCATGCCCCGCGTTGTAACGGCATCGCAACGTTTGTCGGTGCTTGCAACCGAAGGACAGCAACGCCGAATCAAAGAACTTCTCCTGGGAAGCGGGACCGAGGGAACCTACGCCGGGCAAATACAACTAAAGGCATACCGCATCGAAAACCGCGACGCTGGCGAGATTTATGCCACACTCACCCGGCTATTGGGGGACAACCGCGGCACCAGCCTCGATCTCGATATTGGGGAAAAACCCACGTTGCGTTCCTCCTTCAATACTAATGGAATTAACCCCGTTGGAAACATAACGGGGGAAGCCCCCACCCAAGGCGGAAGCGTTAATGTGGCAAGTCCGTCCAAAGCGACCGTCCCGTCCTCAGTTAGTACCGGATCAGTGAATATCACGATCGATCAGGGCACCAACACGCTTCTTATTGCGGCCAACGGCCAAGCACATCAACGCATCGAGAAGCTGATCAAGCAATTGGACCAGAAGCAGACGCAGGTTCTTTTGGAAATCACGATGGTTTCCGTTGCCGACTCGAAAACCTTCAATGCCGCCGTGGACGCTGCGGTGCGAGGGCATTTTGCGGGCAGCACGATTGGGATCGGAACCAACAATTCGGGGATCGGAACAGGGAATTTTGTCGATGGAATGACTCCCAACCCGGTCACGGGCTTCAATGCGGCCATTTTCAACCCCGCCAGCTTCTCGCTGTTCATGAGTGCTCTCGAGCAGACGAACAAGGCACGAGTACTTAATTCCCCACAGATCTTGGCGTTGGACAACAAACCCGCCCTTTTACAGAGCACTCAGGAACAACCGTACACCAGCGTGAATGCATCAACGACAGTCTCGACGACCTCCTTCGGCGGATTTGCCGAAGCGGGGACCACGCTGGAACTCACCCCCCACATCGCTCCTGGTGACTACCTCAACCTCGAGTACCGTTTGGAAGTAAGTACATTCACCGGAAATAGTTCCGCTGCCGGCGTGCCTCCTCCAAAGCAGTCAAATGCAATCACGAGCGTTGTAAGCATCCCCGACGGATCGACCGTGGTTTTGGGAGGGCTGCGGTCGAGCAATAATTCGCAGACTGTTGCTCAGGTGCCGGGGTTGGGAGAGATTCCCATTCTGGGCTGGATCGGCAGAAACCGAAGCGATACCAACAACTCATCAGCATTCTACGTCTTCGTTCGGCCAACAATCCTGCGATCTTCCAAGTTCGCCGACCTCAAGGAAGTGACCGCAGCCAAGCGGGAAGAAGCGAACCTCAAGAGCGACTACCCTTGCACTCAGTTGCGGCTTATGAAATGACTCGCCATTCGAAGAGGTCTGCGATGGACTGAACATATACTAAATTGGTGAGCGATACGTGAACCGCATCTTTTTTCTGTGGCTGGGGTGTGACAGAGTAGGGGGATGAAAAGATCACGACGAGCGACACGGGAGAAGTGGCAGCGAATCAT
>Ga0335069_10006488_pt1 | contig 16996 bp, 17 predicted proteins | sample Lox_Sample_11_FD_206714 | JGI IMG/M metagenome (GOLD analysis project Ga0335069, IMG submission 206714) | Soil microbial communities from Loxahatchee National Wildlife Refuge, Florida, United States - Lox_Sample_1.1 | ecosystem: Environmental > Terrestrial > Soil > Wetlands | place: USA...
GCGCCCAGGTGATCGGCCGCGCGCCGGTGCGCGTCGCCGTCGAGGCGGCGGTGCGGCAGGGCTGGGAGCGGTTCATCGGCGAGGACGGCGTCTTCGTCGGCATGAGCTCGTTCGGCGCGTCGGCGCCGTTCGAGCGGCTCTACAAGGAGTTCGCCATCACCCCGGAAGCCGTCGCGGCCGCGGTGAAGGCCCGCATCGCCGCGCAAGCGGCGTAAGCCCCGCGCTTTCCGCACCGGATTCATGCATTTGCATGATGCGGCGCGGCCCGGCGTTTGACTCAATGCCCTGTCGAATCCGAGAGGGCCCGCCTATGAGCCTGACGTGCGGACTGGCGCAGCCTGGCGCCGATCGGGCCGCGCCGACCTTCAGTCCACGCGAGACCGACTGCCTGACCCTTCTGGTCAGAGGCCACACCGATGCGGAAATCGCCTCGGGCCTTGCGATCTCGCACGCCACCGTGCGCTTCCATCTCGGCGGCGCGCGGCGCAAGACCCAGGCCAGATCCCGCACTCATTTGGCGGCGCTCGCCGTGGCGCTGGGAGTCGCCAGACCCTGACCCTCGGACCAGCGAGGGGCAGGCGCCCTCATCCGTGGCCGCGCCTGACCGCGGCGGCGGGTGAGGGCGGACCTCGCCGCCGCTAGATCAGCGGCGCCGGCTCGATCGCCAGTTCCTTCAGGAACGGCGCGGCGTAGTCGATGCGGCCGGTCCGGGTCTCCGGCGTGCCCTGGGTCAGCTGGAACACCGCCTCGGCGATGTATTCGATCGGCTGCACCCGGTCGCGCGTCGCATCGTTGACGAGGTTGTGCAGCAGCGTCCCGGGCGTTTCGACCAGCCCCGGCGAGACCACGTTCACCGAGACGCCATCGTGCGCGACCTCGGCCGCCAGACCGGTCGTGAACCGCTCGAGGGCTGCTTTGCACATCCCGTAGACCGTGCCGCCGCGACCGGCCGTGGCCGCGTAGGGCGGCTTCGGATGGATGCCGGCGCCGGATGAGATGTTGATGATCCACCCGGTATGCCGCTCCTTCATCGACGGCAGCACCAGCTGGGAGAGGTGGAAAGGCGCATAGACCTGCACCTCCATCATCAGCTTGAAGCGCTTCTCCGGGAAGTCGACGACCGGGATGAAGTAGGTCACGGCCGCGTTGTTCACGAGGATGTCGACCGGGCCATAGGTGGCGACCGCGGTCTCGACCAGGCGCTCGCGATCCTCCCGGCTGGCGAGGTCGGCCTTCACGAAGCGCGCCTCGCCGCCCGCCTTCTTGATCCGGTCGATGGTCTCGGTGAGAGTTCCCGAGAGCCGGCTCTCGCCTTCATCGGCCGTGCGCGCCGAAGCGACCACCTTGGCGCCTTCCTGCGCCAGACGGGCGGCGATCGCGGCTCCAATGCCGCGGCTGGCGCCGGTGACGATGGCGACCTTACCGGCGAGCGCGCCGTTCGGATTGACTTTAGCGTCGGCCATAATGCCGATCCTCCCTTCTGAAATATGCGGGCGAACCGATGCGCCGAACGACCGAACGGCGCAAGCCCTGGGCGGCGGCGCCTACGGTGTTGCAGCGCCCGGTCCAGCCAGCGTCGAGCCCACGGCAACCACCCCTGGCTCGGCGCCTCCAGCTGATCGCGCGCCAGAGGCGCGCCTCCGTGTCCCTCCGCGGCGCCGCCTAGCGGCGCTCCGCGCCTCCGTGGTGAAAGAGGGTCTTGATCACGCGCACGCGCCTCGCCCGAACCCTAGGCCCGGGCCGCGATTTCCTCCTCGACGTCGCGCAGGCGGTCCTTGCCGAAGAAGAGCTCGCCGCCGACGAGGAAGCTGGGCGAGCCGAACACGCCTTTCGAGACCGCTTCTTCGGTGTTGGCGATCAGCTTCGCCTTCACCTCGGGATCGCCCATCAGCTCGACCAGCCGATCGGCTGGCAGGCCCGCCGCCTCGAGTTCGGCGCGGATGACCGCCGGGTCGTCCATCTTGAGCCCCTTCTCCCACATCGCCCGGTAGACCGCCTCGACGTAGGCCTCGAAGATCCCAAGCCTCTGGGCCGCCACGGCGCCGCGCATGATCTGCAGCGTGTTGACCGGGAAGTGCGGGTTGCGGGCGAACGCGGCGATGCCGTGCTTCTTCACGAACCGCTGCGTCTCCTTGCCTTCGTAGGCGAGCTTGGCGGGAATGCCGGCGAACGCCTCGGCGGGCGAGCGGTTGCCGGTGGCCTTGAAGATGCCGCCGAGCAACGCGGGGACGTAGGTGAACTTCGTCCCGGTCCGTCTCTCGATCCCGGGTATCACCCGGTGCGCCAGATAGGCGTTCGGGCTGCCGAAGTCGAAGTAGAAGATCACGTCGCTCATCTGCTCACCATTTCTCGCCGTAGGGCCGGACGTCGAGCTCGTGGGTCCAGGCGTCGCGATGCTGGTTGTGCAGCATCCAGTAGGCCTCGCCCACCGAGGCGGGGTTCATCAGCTGGTCGGGCCGGATGTTCTCGACCGCCGCCTCGCCGCCGCGGGCGCGGATCCGGTCGCGGACGAACGCCGTGTCGACCCCGGCGTCGATGATCAGGTGCGCAACGTGGATGCCCTGCGGTCCCAGCTCGCGCGCCATCGACTGGGCGACGGCTCTGAGGCCGAACTTGGCGCTGGCGAACGCCGCGTAGCCGACGCCGCCGCGCAGACTGGCGGTCGCGCCGGTGAAGAAGATCGAGCCCGAGCCGCGCGGCAGCATCCGGCGGGCCGCCTCGCGGCCGGTGAGGAAGCCGCCGTAGCAGGCCAGCTCCCAGACCTTGCGGAACACACGCTCGGTGGTCTCCAGGATCGGGAAGTTGACGTTGGCGCCCGGGTTGAAGATGCAGACCTCGAGCGGCGCGGCGGCGTCGGCCTCCTCGATGAAGGCGGCGATGTCGGCCTCAACGCGAGCGTCGAGGCCGCGCGCCTGGCAGCGGCCGCCGGCGGCCTCGATCCGGTCCTTCAGCGTCTGCAGTTTGTCGGCGGTGCGCCGGCCGGCGTAGATCAGATAGCCCTCGCGGGCGAAGCGCTCGGCGATCGCCGAGCCGATGAAATCGCCGGCGCCGATGACCGCGACAGTGGCGTTGCGAGGCGTCATAGTGACCTTGCTCCTTCGATCGAAGGGCCCTTGTGAGTTTACTTTAGCTATCCACTTGAGGGCCGGCAATGTCGCGCGAAGCCCTGAGAGCGATGATCGAGCGGGCGCGCCGGGTGGCGATCTTCACCGGCGCAGGCATCTCGACCGAGTCCGGCATCCCGGACTTTCGCAGCCCGGGCGGGGTCTGGAGCCGGATGAGCCCGATCTACTTCCAGGAGTTCGTCGCCAGCGAGACCAAACGCCGCGAGGCCTGGAACCGCGCCTTCTCCGGCCGCGCGGGGTGGACGGGCCGGGAGCCCAACGCCGGCCACTATGCGGTGGCGCGCCTGATCGCCGCGGGCAAGGCCAAGGCGGTGATCACCCAGAACGTCGACAACCTGCACCAGGACGCCGGCGTGCCGCCGGACCAGGTCATCGAGCTGCACGGCAACGCCAGCTACGCAACCTGCCTCGAGTGCGGCCTGCGCCACGAGCTGGCGGACCTGAAGGCGCTCTACCAGGCCACCGGCGACCTGCCGGCCTGTCGCGCGTGCTCCGGGATCGTGAAGACCGCGACCATTTCGTTCGGTCAGTCGATGCCGCTCGGGCCGATGGCGCGCGCCCAGGAGGAGACGCTGGCCTGCGACCTCTTCCTCGTGCTGGGCTCGTCGCTGGTGGTCTACCCGGCCGCCGGCTTCCCGCTGATGGCGCAGGAGAACGGCGCGAAGCTCGCGATCGTGAACCGCGACCCCACCGACCAGGACCCCCTCGCCGACCTCGTGCTCCACGACGAGATCGGCCCCGTGATGTCGGAGGTCGTGCCGGCGAGCTGAGCGCCCTTGGCGCTACATGTGCATTCCGCCGGGCGCGGCGTCGCGGACGGTGAAGTCGACGGCCACGTTTCCGGCGCGCTGGAACTGCAGCAGCATCCGGACGTGCTGGCCCGCGCGCAGAGGCGCCTTCAGGCCCATCAGCATGAGGTGATCGCCGCTGGGCGACAGACGGAGCGTGGCCGAGGCGCCGATCGGCAGGCCGCCGACGGCGGGGCGCATGCTCATCACGCCGTGCGCGATCGACATGTGATGCGGGGCGACGCTGGCCGCGGAGGAGGTCGCAGCACCGGTCAGACGATCGCTGGCGATGCCGTGGTTGGTGATCGTGACGTATCCGGCGGCGGTGGGAGCGCCCGGCGGCGGCGTGCGGATCCAGGCGTCGCGCGCCTCGATGGTGGCGGCCTGGGCGACGCCGAAGGCGGCGAGACTGACGGCCACGGCGACTGGCGCGAGCGGAGAGAAGCGCATGGGACAACTCGTACGGGTTTCGGGGAGGGCGAGGGCTGTGGCCCGCCCGGTCGGCGGCGTCAACCCTCCGCCGAGCCGCCTTCGATCAATTCGCGCAGGTAGGCCACAAGGCCCTCGAACGCGCGGCGGGTGGGCGCGCCCGTCTCAGGCGGTATCCGTCTCCATCAACCCCCAACCCTGCCGCGCGGCCTCTACGCGATCGAGCTTGGTCGCGAACGGCGCCCAGTCGTCGCGCTCGGCGATCGCGGCCCAGATCGCTTCGATCTCGTCGTAGAGCAGCTCCTCGGGCTCGACCTGCGCGAAATAGGGCGACGCGAGGCGCTCGGGTCGCTCCATCTCGTAGCCCGCAAGCGCGGCGCGGAAGGCCTGAAACGCTTCGCCGTCGTAGAGCGCCGCCCTGGGGCCGGCCAGAGCCCGCGCCTCGGACTCGCGGCCCCCGAACCAGTCGAAGAAGAAGGGCTCCCAGCGCAGCAGCTCGCCGCCTTCGGCGAGCGCCTTGAAGGCGGCGTTGACGAGGTCGATGTCGGCGTCGGGGTCGCGCGCAACCAGTCCCAGGCGCCGCAGCATCGCCGCCGCCAGAGCCGCGCGGTAGGAAGCGGAAAAGGTGTTGATCGCTTCGACCAGCGGGTCGGCGTCGGTGACGAGGGTCAGCGCGCCCGCGAGCTGGCGCAGGTTCCAGAACACCGCCTCGGGCTGACGGCCGAACGAATAAAGCCCGACCTCGTCGAAGTAGGCGGCGACGAAGTTGGGGTCGTTGCGCGGCAGGAAGCGGTAGGGCCCGTAGTCGAAGCTCTCGCCGGTCAGGTTCATGTTGTCGGTGTTGAGCACGCCGTGGACGAACCCCGCCGCCATCCACCGCGCCACCAGCGTCGCCGAGCGCCCGACCACCGCCTGGAACATCGCGACCGCCTTGTCTGGAGCGTTGTCGAGGCTCGGGTAGTAGAGGCCCGCCGAATAGTCGACGAGCTGAGCAATCAGGTCGCCCCGATCGAAGTAGGCGTGACGCTGGAACGTGCCGAAGCGGACGTGGCTGTGCGAGAGCCGGGTCAGCACGGCTGCGCGCGTGGGGCTGGGCTCGTCGTTCCGCTGCAGCGCCTCGCCGGTCTCGATCAGCGAGAAGCTCTTCGAGGTCGGCACGCCGAGCGCCTCGAGCATCGCCGTCGCCAGCACCTCGCGCACGCCGCCTTTCAGGGTCAGCCGCCCGTCGCCGAAGCGCGAATAGGGCGTCTGCCCCGAGCCCTTGGTGCCGAGGTCGAGCAGCCGGCCGCTGCCGGCCTCGCGCAGCTGGGCGAACAGGAAGCCGCGTCCGTCGCCGATCTCGGGGTTGTACGAGCGGAACTGGTGGCCGTGGTAGCGCAGCGCGAGCGGGCCGCCGAGGTTGCCTGGCAGCGGCTCGAAGCGGCCGAAATGGCGGGTCCACTCTTCGTCGCTGAGGGTCTCGAGCCCGACACGCGCCGCGGCGCGGTCGTTGCGATAGCGCAGGATCGTCTCAGGGAACTCGGCTGCGGTCACGGGATCGGCGAACTCGGGCCCGAGGCGGCCGTATTGTGGGTCAGGCTGGTAGCGCGGCGAGACGGGCATCGCCGCGCCTGATGCGCCGGGCGCGCCGCCGCCGCAAGGCCGGGCGCTGCGCATGGAGGTTCCCGTGTGCTAACGCCAGCGCATGCGCCGCCCGACGCTCGACTACCTTCGGACCGAGTCCGGCTCCGGCCTGGTGCTGGCGGCGGCGGCCGTGGCGGCTCTGGGGCTGGCCAACTCCCGGCTGGGCGCCGACTACCTGGCGTGGCTCGCGCTGCCGGTCCCGGTGCGCGTCGGCGACTTTTCCGAGACCCTCACCGTCGCCGGCTGGGTGCGCGCGCTTCTGATGCCGATCTTCTTCCTCGTGCTCGGCATGGAGCTGAAGTTCGAGGTGCTCCGGGGCGAGCTCTCGAACCCCAGGCGCCTCGCCCTGCCCGCGCTCGCGGCAGGCGGTGGGCTCATCGTTCCGGCCGCGATCTATCTGGCGCTGAACCAGGGCCAGCACGGCGACCCGGACAGCTGGGCGGCCGGCTGCGCGACTGACGGCGCGGCGGCCCTGGCGGCGCTCGCCATCGCCGGCTCGCGGCTGCCGCAGCCGCTGCATGTGCTGATCATGAGCGTCGCGCTAGCCGACAACCTGATCGCCGTGACCCTGGCCGGCCTGCTCGACGAGCGCGCGCTCGACGCCGACATGCTGATCGGCGCCGGCGTCGTGCTGGCGCTGCTCGCCGCACTCTCGCGCTGGCGGCGCGCGCCGTTCCTGTTCTACGCGGCGGGATTCGTAGCGGTCTGGGGCTTCACGCTGAAATCGGGGCTGGACCCGGCGCTCGCCGGCGTCGCCTGCGCCTTCACCGTGCCGATCGGAACACGCCGACCGGGCCAGCCGAGCATGCTTAAGTACTTCATGGACAGCCTGCACCCTTATGTCGCGTTCGCCGTGCTGCCGCTTTTCGTCTTCACCGCGGCCGGCTTCCCGCATCGCGCCGTGCGCCTGGCGGACCTCGCAGGCCCGGCGCCGCTGGGCGTGCTGCTCGCGCTCGCGATCGGCAAGCCGCTGGGAGTCTTCGGCCTCCCCCTCGCCGCCGCGGTCCTTCGCTTCGCGCGCAAGCCGATCGGCGTGACCTGGCTGCAGATCTTCGGCGCGGCTCTGCTCTGCGGGACCGGCTTCACCACCAGCTACTTCCTGGCCGGCATGGGCGGACCGGCCGGGCCGCCGATCCAGCTGGCGATCCTGCTGGGCTCGGCGGCGGCGACGCTGGCCGGCGTCGCGGTGCTGGCGAGGACCCCGCGCGCAGACGAGACGACCGTCTAACCCAGCGCCGCCCGGATCGCGGCGCCCGCTTCCTTCGCCGCCTCGATCACCGCTGGCGAGACGTCGCCCATGATGAAGAAGTCGTGCACCAGCGAGGGGTAGTTCACATGCCGCGCCTCGCCGCCGGCCTTGGCGAGCGCGCCCGCGTAGTCGCGGCCCTCGTGCTCGAGCGGATCGAAGCCGGCGGTCACGACATAGGCCGCCGGAAGATCGCCGAGGTCCGAAGCCCGGGCCGGCATGGCGCGGCGCCCGTCGGGGTGATCGGCGAACGCGAGGCAGGCCTCGAACCAGGCCATCGCCGCCTTCGAGAGCACCGGCCCGTCGCGCTCCTGACGCGACTGCGTCTCCTGCTCCGGCCAGACAGCCGGGTAGAGCAGCATCTGCAGCTTCAGCCGCCGCGCAGGATCGCTGCGCAGGTCGAGCGCCACCGAGGCGGCGAGGTTGCCGCCGGCGGAGTCGCCGCCGACGCCGATCCGCGCCGGGTCGGCGCCGAGTTCGGCGGCGTGGTCGAACGCCCAGCGCGTCGCCGCCAGCGCATCGTCGTGCCCGGCCGGGAACGGGTGCTCGGGCGCGAGCCGGTAATCGACCGCCAGCACCCGTTGTCCGGAGAACTGCGCCAAGCGCCGGCAGTGGGCGTCGTGGGTCTCGAGGTCGCCGATCACGAACCCGCCGCCGTGGAAGTAGACCAGCAGGCCCGATGGCGTCGCCGCCTCGGCGGGGGTGTAGAGCCGCGCCGGGACCGGACCGGCGCCGCCGCCGATTTGCAGATCGCGCGTCGCGACGGACGCCGGCGCGGTGCTCGCGTTCTGGCTGGTGCGCTGGGCGCGGTAGCCGGCGCGCACCATCTCAGGCGGGATCTGCGACAGCGGCGGGGTCGCCGCAGCCGCGTTCGCCGCCTGGGCGTCGAGCATCGCCTTGAAGTGCGGGTCGAGAGTCATGGCGCCGCCTTGATGGTGCGGGGTTCGAGACGCGCCTGGCGGCGCTCCTCACCATGACGGAGACTGGGAGGCGCTCCCATCTTCGTCATCCTGAGGAGCCCGCGCGGCAGGCGTCTCGAAGGACGCAGTGCGCCCCCTCCCCTCAAGGGGGAGGGGGACCCTTTACTCCGCCGCCTGCTTCGGCGCGTAGCCGAGCACGGCCTTGGTCTCGAGGTACTCGTGGAAGCCGTAGTCGCCCCACTCGCGCCCGTTGCCGCTCATCTTGTAGCCGCCGAACGGCGCGGTCATGTCGCCGCCGCCGCCGTTGATCGACACCTGGCCCGCGCGCAGCTTGGAGGCCACCTCGCGCACCTTGTTCATGTCGGTCCCGGAGATGTAGGCCGCCAGCCCGTACTCGGTGTCGTTGCCGACCTTCACCGCATCGTCGACGCTGTCGTAGCCGAGGATCGACACCACCGGGCCGAAGATCTCCTCCTTGGCGATGGTCATGTCGTTCTTCACGTTCGCGAACACGGTGGGCTTGACGTAGAAGCCCTTGTCGAGCCCATCCGGACGGCCGGTCCCGCCGGTGACGAGCGTCGCGCCTTCGTCGATGCCGGCCTTGATCAGCCGCTGGATCTTCTCCCACTGGGTCTTGTTGACCACCGGGCCGATGTCGGCGTTGCCGTTCGGATCGCCGACCGTGGTCGACTCGGCGGCGGCCTTGGCGATCTTGATCGCCTCGTCCATCCGCTGCGAAGGCACCAGCATCCGGGTCGGCGCATTGCACGACTGGCCGGAGTTCTGCATCACGTGCTTGACGCCGCCGCCGACCGCGGTCGGGAAGTCGGCGTCCGGCAGGATGATGTTCGGGCTCTTGCCGCCGAGCTCCTGCGCGACGCGCTTGACGGTCGCGGCGGCGTTCTTCGCCACCTCGACGCCGGCGCGGGTCGAGCCGGTGAACGAGACCATGTCGATGCCCGGGTGGCTCGAGATCGCGGCGCCGACTTCGGGCCCGGTGCCATTGATCATGTTGAAGACGCCGGCCGGGACGCCCGCGGCGTGCATCACCTCGGTCCAGATATAGGCCGAGAACGGCGCCTCCTCCGAGGGCTTGAGCACCATGGTGCAGCCCGTGGCGATGGCCGGCACGACCTTGCAGGCGATCTGATTGATCGGCCAGTTCCAGGGTGTGATCATGCCGCAGACGCCGATCGGCTCTTTCACGATCCGGGTCGGGCCGCGGTCTTCCTCGAACTTGAAGTTCTTCAGCACCTCGATGCCGGCTGAAAGGTGCGCGATGCCGATCGCGGCCTGAGCGCGCTGGGCGAGGCTGGCCGGTGCGCCCATCTCTTCGGTGATCGCGTTGGCGATGTCGCCGTAGCGCTTCTGGTACTCGCCCAGGATTCGTTGCAGCAGGTCGATGCGGTCCTCGCGGCTGGTCTTCGAGAACGTCTCGAAGGCGCGCTTGGCGGCGGCGACGGCCTTGTCGACGTCGGCGGCGGAGCCGGCCGAGATGTGGCCGGCGACGGCCTCGGTGGCCGGGTTGATGACGTCCATCTGCTTCGGCGTCACCGGGTCGACCCATTGGCCGTCGATATAGAACTTCAGATATTCGCGCATGCGGTCCTCTCCTTGGGCGCCATCCCACCCGAGCCCCGCAAAGTTATCCACAGGGGTCTCGCCGGCCGGGCATATTAGTGATCGCGGTTCAGAGGGAAAGGGGGACGCGACGGCGCCCGCCCTCAATGTTTCTCAACGCGAGGCCGCGCCGCCGGTCCAGGCGGCTTCGAACTCGGCCGCGCTGATCTCGCTCGCCACGAACTGGCGGTCGCGATTGATCTCAGCGACGTCCGGGATCGGCTCGAGGCTCAGGATCGCCCCGCCCTCCGCCGCGCCCTCGGACGCGCGGTCGGAGCGACCATCGCGATAGATCTCGATCTTGCGGCGCTCCCAGCCATCCTCGTCGCATTCGCTCAACAAGAGCGTCGGACAGGCCAGATCGTCACACCGCCATTCGATTCGGAGGTAGCGCATGCCCGCCTTACTCGCTCACCAGTGCGGCGAAGTTTCGGCACCGCCGAGCGCTTCCTCGATCCGTCGGCGGGTGCCGGGGCTGATATCGTGCGGCAGCCGGTCGGGCGCGAACCAGCCGACGGCGCGGATCTCGCCCTGCATCGCCGGCTCGCACGGCTCCCACGCCTCGACCCGGAAGACGAGCACATGGTCGCCGCGAAAGACGCGGTGGTTGGCGTGGATGGCCAGCAGCGCCGGGCGGCCGAGCACTCGCACGCCGGCCTCTTCGCGCAGCTCGCGGATCACCGCGTCCTCGACCGTCTCGCCGCGCTCGACCCCGCCGCCCGGCAGGTACCAGCCTGAGACGTAGGTGTGCTCGACCAGCAGCACCTCGCCCTTCTCGTTCAGCACCAGCCCGCGCACCCCCAGCGTCGCGCCGCGGGTGAGGCGCGAGACGGCCTGGTAGATCGGGCGGATCAGCAGCTGCATCGTGGACCGCCAGGGCATGGCCGGTGGTAGCGCCGTTCGCGCGGCGGCTGAAGCCGCAGGCTTGACGCGGGCGCCGGTCCAAGGGATTGCGCGGTGGACCTGAAGAAAAGGGAGCCCCCATGGGTTTCGTCGTCATCGCGCTCTTCGTCCTCGCGATCGGCCTCATCAACCGCTACGAGTTCGGCCGCTTCGACTGATGAGCGCGCGCGGCTGGGCGCTGGTCACCGGCGGCGCCCGACGGATCGGCCGCGAGCTCGCCCTGACCGCGGCCCGGGCCGGTTATGATGTCGTCGTCCATCATCGCAGCGGCGATGCCGACGCGGCCGAGACGGTCCGGCTGATCGAGGCCGAGGGCCGCAAGGCCGTGGCGGCGACCGCCGATCTCGCCGACGCCGACGCCTGCCAGCGCCTGATCGGCGGCGCCCCGCGTCCGCTGAGGCTGCTCGTCAACTGCGCGTCGCTGTTCGAGGACGACCGGATCGACAGCCTCACAGCCGAGAGCTGGGACGCGGCGCACGCCGCCAACCTGCGCGCGCCAATTCTGCTCTCGCGGGCGTTCGCTGAGGCGCTGCCGGCGGACCTGACCGGCCAGATCGTCAACATCGTCGACCAGCGCGTGCTCAGGCCCACGCCGCAGTTCTTCAGCTACGCGGTGAGCAAGGCCGCGCTCTGGGCGGCGACGCCGATGATGGCCCAGGGGCTAGCGCCCCGAATCCGCGTCAACGCCATCGGCCCTGGGCCGACGCTGCCCTCGATCCACCAATCGCAGGCTGCCTTCGACGCCGAAACGAGCGGCGTGATCCTGGGCCACGGCGCGACGCCGACCGAGATCGGCGAGGCGCTCGCCTACCTCATTGACGCTCGCTCGGTGACGGGCCAGATGATCGCCGTCGACGGCGGTCAGCACCTCTCCTGGCGCACGCCCGACATCATCGACCCGTGAGTCTCCAGGGAGGCGTCATGCCTCTTCCGCAGCCAACGCCGTCACCGGACGAGACACCCGGCGCCTCGAAGATCGTCATCACCAAGGTGTTCGTGCGCGGGCTGGCGGTGGACGCGCACATCGGCGTCTACAAGCACGAGAAGGGACGCACGCAGCGGCTGGTGGTCGACGTCGAACTCGACGTGGCGGTGACCGACTGGAACCGGCTCTCGGAGACGGTGAACTACGAGACCATCGCGGACAAGGCGCGCAAGGTCGCCGCCGAGGGCCATCGTGGCCTCGTCGAGACCTTCGCCCACCACCTCGCCGACGCCTGCCTCGAGGAGCCGAAGGTGACCCGGGCGCGGATTAGGGTGGAGAAGCCCTCGGCGCTGCAGCCGGATGCGGCCGCGGCGGGCGTGGAGATCACCGCGGTGCGGGCGTAAAGCTGTCGGACTCTCTCTCGCGGAGAGAAGGAGCCCGCCATGACGGACACGCCGTCCACGCCGCTCGCGCCAGTCCCGTCGAACAATCCGCTCAGCGACGAGCGGCAGATGGCGATGATCGTCTACATCGCCTACCTGGCCGCGTTCGCCTTCCCGGTGCTGGCGCTGGTCGGCCTGGTGCTGGCCTACGTCAACCGCGACGCCGCGCCCGACTGGCTGAAGAGCCACTACGCGTTCCAGATCCGCACCTTCTGGATCGGACTGCTCTATTGGGTGGTCTCGATCCTCTTCTGCGTCGTGCTGGTCGGCTTTGTGATGATCTTCGCGACGATCGCCTGGTACGTCGTCCGCTGCGCGCTCGGCATCAACCGGCTGATGATGCGCGAGGCCTACCCCAACCCCGACGCCTGGATCACCTGAGAACTCGGGCGGAGCTGGGCGATAGTGATGCCGGCGTCAAACGATTTCCCTTCCCTTGCGGGCTTGCAGGAGGAGGGAAGTTCTAGGCCAGCCCCGCGGCGCCCAGCGCCGCGCTCTGCCGCTCCGTCAGGGCCTGTTCGGTGAACCCCTCGAGCGTGGCCTCGAACGCGCGGCGCCAGTTCATCTCCGCGCCGAGGCGCAGGAACGCCGCCCCGAGGCCGATGGCGGCGCGTTCCATGAAGACGAACTCGCGCGGCACGGTCACCGGACCTTGGCTCTCCAGCGCCTGCTTGACCTGGAACGCCTCGCGACGGCCGTAGGCGCCCGGGCTCACCCCGTCGGCGACCGTGCGCACACGGTCGTCGAGCAGCGGGCCGTAGATGAAGCGGGCCCAGATGTTGAGCGTGTCGATCAACTCGCGGCTGAGGCCCTTGAAGCCCCAGATCCGGTAGGCTTCGGCCTGCGCCTCGTGGTCGCCTGCGATCAGCGCGCGGTAGAGCCGGAGGACCCCGTCCACGAAGCTCGGCGGGAAGATGCGGATGCAGCCGAAGTCCATCAGGTTGAGCCGCGCCGCTTCGCCGGCGAAGGTGTAGTTGCCGAGGTGCGGGTCGCCGTGGATGACGCCGATGCGGATCAGCGGCGTCCACCAGGCCTCGAACAGGAGACGGGCGATGCGGTCGCGGGTCTCCTGGTCGGCCCCGACGAAGTCCATCAGCCCGCGACCCTCGAGCCAGGTCATGGTGAGCAGCCGGCCGGTGGAGAGTTCGGCCAGCGGCTCGGGCGCCTCGATGTCGTCTCGACCGGCGAAAAAGCCGCGGTAGAGCGACATCGCCTTGGCCTCGCGCGCATAGTCGAGCTCCTCGCGGATGCGCTCGCTGATCTCGGCGGCGATCTCGCGCGTGTCGACCGCGCCGAAGAGCTGGCGGCCGATCGCCATCACCGTGCGCATCTGCGCAAGGTCGGTCTCGACCGCGCTCTGCATGTCCGGATACTGCAGCTTGACCGCGAGCGTGCGGCCGTCGAGCGCCGTCGCGCGGTGCACCTGACCGAGCGAGGCCGCGGCGGCGGGCGCGAGGTCGAATGCAGCGAACCTCTCCCGCCAGTCGGCGCCCAGTTCGGCCGCCATCCGCCGGCGCACGAACGAGGCCGACATCGGCGGGGCGTTGGTCTGCAGCGAGGCCAGCTCCTGCGCGAATTCCGGCGGCAGCAGATCGGGCACCGTGGTCGCCATCTGCGCGACCTTCATCAGCGGCCCCTTCAGCCGGCCGAGCGCCTCCTTCACCGCCCGTGCGTTGCGCGCGTCGAGGTCGCCGCCGCCGATGAGCGCGTTGGCCCCGATCGCCGCGGCCGCGCCGGCCGCGCCAGCGCCGACCCGGGCAAAGCGCGCCACTCTGCCGGCGAGGCGGTTACGCTCGGGATCAGGGGGCATGCGGTGTCAGACCAGCGCCTCGAATTCGTCGACCAGGCGTTCCAGCCTTTCGCAGCCGCCGGACCAGAAGGCCGGGTCGCGCGGGTCGAGGCCGAAGGGCGCCAGCGCCTCGACATAGGTGCGCGCGCCGCCCGCCGCCAGCAGGTCCTCGTAGAGCGGCGTGAAGCCGTCCGGATTGCGCCGCCTGGCCTCCATCAGCGCTTCGACCAGGAGGTTCCCGAACGCGTAGGCGTAGACGTAGAACGGCGCGTGCACGAAGTGGCTGACGTAGGACCAGTAGACCTCGTAGCCCGGATTGAGCCGGATCGCCGGTCCCAGGCTCTCGCCCATCGCCTCCAGCCAGACGCCGCCGATCTCGCCGGCGGAGAGCTCGCCCTTGGCGCGGGCGTCATGGAAGCGGGTCTCGAAGCGGTGGAAGGCGATCTGGCGCACCACCGTGTTGAGCGCGTCCTCGATCTTGCCGGCCAGGAGGTCGCGCCGCTCGAGGCCTTTGGCGTCGGCCAGCAGCCGCTCGAACACCAGGCCCTCGCCAAAGATCGAGGCCGTCTCGGCGAGCGTGAGCGGCGTGTCGGCCAGCAGCGTGCCCTGCGGCGCGGCCAGCGTCTGGTGCACGGCGTGGCCGAGCTCATGGGCGAGCGTCAGGACGTCGCGCCGCTCGCCCATGAAGTTGAGGAAAACGTAAGGGTGCCGCTGCGACGTCACCGGATGGGAATAGGCGCCCGACTGCTTGCCCGGTCTCGGGTTGGCGTCGATCCAGGGCTCGTCGAAGAACCGCGCCGCCGTCGCGCCAAAGCGCGGCGCGAGCGCATCGAAGCTCTCCAGCACCATGCCGCGCGCCTCCTCCCAGCCGTAGCGGCGCGGCGGCGCCGAGGAGAGCGGCGCATTGCGGTCCCAGTGGTCGAGCCGGCTCTTGCCCATCGCCTTGGCCTTGAGCGCGTAGTAGCGGTGGGACAGGCGCGGATAGCTGGAGACCACCGCCGCTTCGAGCGCCGCGACCGCCTCGGCGTCGACCTCGTTGGCCACGTGGCGGCTCGCGGCCGGCGTCGCGTAGCGCCGCCAGCGATCCTCGACCTGCTTCTCGAACGCCAGCGTGTTGAAGGCGAGCGCCAGGGTCGAGCTCCTGGCCTCGAGCGCCCGTGCGAGACCCTGGGCCGCGGAGCGACGCCGCCGGCTGTCCGGATCCGAGAGCCGGTTCAGCGCCTCGGCCAGGGTGAGGACGTCACGACCCGCGCGGACCTGCAGCTTGGCGAGCGTCTCGTCGTAGAGCCGCACCCAGTTGGCGACCGCGGGGCCTCGATCGAGCAGCATGCGCTCGAGGTCGTGGCTGAGCTCGTGCGGCCGCGACAGCCGCACCCGGCGCAGCCAGGGGCGCCAGCGCGCCGCGGCGGGATGTGCTTTCAGCGCCGCTTCGATCTCGGCGTCCTCAAGCTCGTTGAGCTCGAGCGTCAGGAAGAGGCTCGCGGCGGCGATCTGCGCCGAGCGGGCGCGGATGTCGGCCTCGAACCGGGCCCAGGCCGGATCGTCGCGGGCGGTGGACGCCGCCAGCCCGGCGTAGGCCCCCACCGCCCAGAGCTTGTCGGTGGCGGCTTCGTAGAGCCCGACAGCCTCGTCGATCAGCACGCCGAGCTCGCCCGGCGTCGCGCGCGCCGCGACGAATGCGCCCTTCAGCCTCTCCAGATCGCTGCTGATCTTCGCCGCGGTCTCGAGGTCAGCCTCGATCCGTGGGTCTTCACGGTCTGCGTAGAGGTCGTCGAGGCGCCATTCGGGAAGGGCGTTGGCGGGCGGTCTGACCGGGGCGTTCATGGCCAGCGGCTTTAGCCCTTCGGCAACGACGCGTTAACCCCGCGCTCAGGTCTCCGAAACCCTGCCTTTACTCCCGATCTGTATCAGGAAGGCACAGAACACGAGCCGCGCCCCATGAGGGCCGGCGCATTCGGTGTGGGTGTATTCGAGATGAACAAGACGGTTCTGGTCGTCGACGACGACCCGACGCAGCGGCGGCTGACCCAGGCGGTGCTGGAGCGCGAAGGCTTCCGGGTCGCCCACGCCGACAGCGGCCGCGCGGCGCTGGACCATCTTGCGTCCGGGGCGCCGACCGATGTCGTGCTCCTGGACCTCGTCATGCCCGGCATGACCGGCCAGGAGACGCTGGAGGACATGCGCCAGCGCGGCTTCGCCCAACCGGTGATCGTGGTCACCGCGACGGGCGGCATCGACACGGTGGTGGCGGCCATGCGCGCCGGCGCCTGCGACTTCTTCGTCAAGCCGGCCAGCGCCGAGCGGATCATCGTCTCGATCGCCAACGCGCTCTCGATGGGCGCGATGCGGGTCGAGGTGGATCGGCTGAAGAAACAGGTCGGCGGCAAGACCACCTTCGACGACCTGATCGGCTCCGGCCCGGCCATGCAGATGGTCAAGCGGCTCGGCGAGCGCGCGGCCAAGTCGTCGATCCCGGTGCTGATCACCGGCGAAAGCGGGGCCGGCAAGGAAGTGATCGCCCGGGCCGTGCACGGCGGCTCCGACCGCTCCGGCCGCCAGTTCGTGGCGGTCAACTGCGGCGCGATCCCCGAGAACCTCGTGGAGTCGATCCTGTTCGGCCACGAGAAGGGCAGCTTCACGGGCGCGAACGAGAAACACCTCGGCAAGTTCCAGGAGGCGAACGGCGGCACGCTCTTCCTCGACGAGGTCGGCGAGTTGCCGCTCGACATGCAGGTCAAGCTGTTGCGCGCGCTGCAGGAAAGCGAGATCGACCCGATCGGCTCGAAGCGCCCGGTGAAGGTCGACGTGCGGATCCTTTCGGCGACCAACCGCGATCTCAGCCAGGCGGTGGTGGAGGGCCGCTTCCGCGAAGACCTCTACTATCGGCTCAACGTATACCCGATCGAAGCGCCGGCCCTGCGCGACCGCCGCGAGGATATCCCGGCGCTGACCGAGGCGTTCATCCGCCGGTTCAACCTCGAGGAGGGCCGCCGCGTCGCCGGCGCCTCGCCCGAGACCCTGGCGATGCTCACGTCGTTCGACTGGCCGGGCAACGTGCGCCAGCTCGAGAACGCGGTCTACCGCGCGATCATCCTCGCCGACGCGCCTTACTTGCAGCCGCACGACTTCCCGGCGATCAGCGGTGTCAGCCTGCCGCCGGCGGCCGACGCCGCGCCGACATCGGT
>Ga0335069_10006490_pt1 | contig 16995 bp, 15 predicted proteins | sample Lox_Sample_11_FD_206714 | JGI IMG/M metagenome (GOLD analysis project Ga0335069, IMG submission 206714) | Soil microbial communities from Loxahatchee National Wildlife Refuge, Florida, United States - Lox_Sample_1.1 | ecosystem: Environmental > Terrestrial > Soil > Wetlands | place: USA...
GTAATCATAGCTGAATATCCGGGTTTCCACTGTTTGTCTGGTTCGGCAAAGAGCATTTTCCAGTCGGTCACTGATCGTGTTGGCACCAGTATCCTTTTTTGGCTCATGTCACCCATTCCTGACTTACCGATTAAAGAGAGACTGGTAAGAACGTCGTTGAAAACATCGCGTTGGCGTTCCTCCTGGTCTACAGCACTTATTTTCTTCAATATTACTCTTTTGTGTGTAGGGGCGCCCTTTTTTATTGATTACCACGAAAAAGCATGGATCGCAACATGGAATTCAGAAGTGAATAGTTCAGTCAACAATCATTACCAGTTGAAAGAGCAGAGAAACCGTTAGATTGTCGGGCCGCTGCTTTCAGGAAGGACTAAATAGCATTGCCCCGCATCAATTTTTCAAAATGAACTTTTATTGAAAATTGGCGCTTGCACCTACGAGTCAAGCATTGGGCATATTATGAAGAACTGCGGATTACCGAAAGAAATGGTTGCTCCTGATGGCATCTCAGCCTTGGTAACCTGCCGCCTTCGCCGGTTTCCGGCTCACGTTTCCCGTCCACATATCTCGCACGCATTGCTCCGGTTTGGATGCTTGCAGAGCTATATCACCCCGCTTTTTCCGCAAGTGACTGGCAGTTTAGACTGTGCGGGATTGCTTGGATCCCCAGGAGAGAAACTTGGCAATGACTCCGGCTATCGCATAAATCATCCCGAGAAGGACGACATCGGTCGGGCCGACGGGTAAATCGAATTGATATGCGATCCAGAAGCCGAAAAACGCGGCTGTGCCACCAACCAAGCAGGCAAACGCCGTGAACTGGCGCATATTGCGTGCTAACAAGTGCGCCGCCAGTGCGGGGATCAGCAAAAATCCAAACGCGATGAGCGGACCCACGCTGAGCACTGCCATCGACACTGTCAGGCCAATCAGCAGGTAGAGGAACACGTCCCAGAAAACAACGTTTTTGCCGAGCGTCATTGCCGTGTCCCTGTCGAACGAGACGAGAAGTAGTTCTTTGTGGAAGAGTCCCAGCGCTACGAGCACAAGCATGAGCGTTGCTGCGGTCAGCAGGAGATCGAAGTTGGAGATAGTGATGACCTCCCCTTTCAGCAGGTCGAGCCAGCCGATCTCGCCGTAAGGGTTTTTCGACAGCAGCAGGATGCTCAGCGCAGCCGCCACGACGTATGCAGTGCCGAGTCGCCCTTCTGGTTGGCCGCGTCCACGTCGTTCCAGAAATGCCAAGGTCAAGATCGCAGCGAGAGAGAACGCCGTGGAGCCGACGAATGCGAGCATATGTGCACTGTGCGAGCCGTTATCGGTCAAATGGAATCCGAACCATAAAGGAAGCGAGAGGGCGATAGCGACCCCCGTTGAAGAAATCTGCGGTAGCGCCACGCCCATGAAAACGAGACGGCGCATCACGAGAAACACGCCGACGAGCGGGCAGGCGAACCCCACGAGTACGCTCGTATAAACCGAGTTACGCAAAAGAAAATCGGGCGAAAGGATCTGATGTAATGTTCCCATGTCAGCACACCACCGTTTCAAGTATTTCCGCCATCCGTTCACGCGTGAGCAGTTCGTCCGCGGTGCCGTGAAGAACCTCGTCCTCGCGGAGCCAGATCACGCGCTCGGCATGTTTACGCACGGCCGCAAAGTCGTGCGTGACGAGCAGGACCGTGATGTTCCTTTCTTTTTGGATCTGCGCTATGAACTCCAGCACCGCGTGGGTTGCCGCGTGGTCCACGCCCGCGGTAGGTTCATCGAGTACCAGTGCATCGGGACGCGTGGTCAGTGCACGGGCGATAAGCACTCGCTGTTTCTGACCACCGGAGAGCTCCGCAAACCGTTTGTGGGCGAATTCCTCAGCACCCGCAGCCCGCAGGCACTCTCGGGTAAAGGCACGTTCAATCGACGGGACAAAATGTCCCGGGCGTACGCGTCCATAGGCACCCATCAGGGCAACCTCAAACCCCGTCAGCAGATAAACCGGGTCGAACTGAATGGATTGAGGGACGTAACCAAATATGAGAGGGTGCAATGTGGTGTCGATACGTCCCGCGACCGGTGGAATTAGTCCGAGCAGCGTTTTGAGCAGTGTCGATTTCCCCGAACCATTGGTGCCGAGGATGGCGGTGAAGTCGGCCCGGCCTATCGCAAGCGAGATTCCGGACAGCACGGGCTGGCCATTGTAGCCGATCGTCAGATTGTCAAGTATAATGAGCGCTTTTTCCATATGTCTGTTCTGTCGGGTTACCCGGACAACGCAGGGGCGAACCCCACACCTCCTTTTTTATTTCCTGCCTTGGGCGGCAGTTACCATCGTTTGAATGATGTAGTCCATCATTTTGATATACGTCTCCGTGTTGGGTACGCCACCCGGCATGATGGGCAAGGTTATCAGGGTCGCTCCCGTCTGTTTGGCGATTTGACTCGGCACCTTCTCCGGAAACTGTGGCTCGCGCACGACGATGGGAACATGCTCGGCTCTCATCGATGCGACCAATTCCTCGATGTGCCGCGCGGTCGGATCAATGCCCGGCTTCAGTTCGATGGTGCCGAAGTAGTCCATAGCGAAACGCTCGGCGAAGTACGGCCAGTGCTCATGATAGGAGACGAACTTCACCCCTTTGAGTGGTCTCGCCTGTCGCTCCCACTCGGCGATCCTGGCGTCGAGCTTTGCGAGATAGGCGTCACGGTTACGGGTAAACTCTGCCTGATGCTCCGGGGCGAAGGCTACCAGGGCGTTGTAGATATTTTTTATCGCGGTCTTGGCCAATACCGGGTCGAGCATATAGTGCGGGTTGCCGTACGGATGGACATCACCCGCGGAGTGTTCGGTTGACTTGGGTACGTCACGCGGAACGATGCCCCTCGAGCAGTCCACGTAGCCAGACGTGCCTTTCTGGATGCGTGGATTCTTGCTCGCTTCCAGTAGAGCGGGCAGGAAGGCGTGTTCGCAATCAAACCCGACCAAGACCAACAGATCCGCCTGGTTCATGATCGGCACGAAACTCGGTTTCATGGGAATCCCGTGGGTGTCTTCGACACCCGTGGCGAGACTCCGTACCTCGACCAGATCGCCGCCCACAGCGCGCGTAAAGTCCGCGAGGTCGGTAAGCGTTGTGACAACCCTGATTTTAGCAGCCTGAGCGGGCGTGGCCCACAAGTTCAGTAATCCGATGAGCGTGATAATCAATAGACTCAATGGTCTCGATTTCATTTTGAATTCCTCCTTTTGAAAGTCAGCGTTGCTGCCAGCCGTGCGAGTGCGAACCGATGATCCATGCCCATTGCAGATAAACGGCGTGATCGGGGAGCAGGCCGGACACGGAGTTGTGGTCAGTGTACGTGTATTGAAGGCGAAGCTGACTCCAGTGGCTCAAGGCCCACGTGATGTACGGAGAGTATGCCGTGGTTTTGTCGCTCTTGTTTAGTGCGTTCTCCACCCAGTCGAAGAGCAACCCGGTTGTCCACTGGCGATGAAACTTATAGGCAAGATACGAGTACAGACCGTAGGAGCCGACGGCGCGCTTTGATAAGGTGCCGTCCGGCAAAGTGACGTCGTAACGGTTGTCGCTGTAAAGCACCTCCGTGCCCCAGGTGACGGTCTGGAATTGATTATTACGGAGCGGCCGGTAGCTCAGCACAAAGTCCGTACCCAGAAGTCGGCGCTCACGTTCGGTGAAGGTACTCCCGTCGGGCTGGAGAAGGCCACCACCGAGATCTGTTGTTTTGGGGTTCCACAGGCCTGAAATCCCTGGTTCAAGCGAGATATCGGGCGTGAGGTCAAAATAGGTGGAAGCACGGCCCCAATAGTTTAATCCGCTGCCCTGTCGAAAATCACCCACGTTGTTTGGGGGGATATCGCCGCCAAACTGATTACCCGCGCCCACTGTCAAGCTCACGTAATGCGAAATAGGCAGCAGATAGTTGAGCTGTGCTCCGTCGGTCCTCGATTCTCCGCCGATATATTGATTGAGCGCCAACGGTCTGTTCACAAAGGGCAGTTCATGGTCGTGGATATACGAAAGCCGGCCGAACTCTCCAAAGAACCGGCCCGCTTTCAACTCCAGGTTCCACGGTAGCGAAGTTGTTTGGACCGCGGCCTCCTCCACATTGGCGGTGGATTCTCCGGTGCCCGGATCGGCAGAGGCATTGATCACGGCATATCCCTTGGCAAAGGGATCGACCGATGCGGCCAGGTTCAATTCCACGGAGCGTTGGAACGCATCGAATCCACCCGGCCGGTCACTACCCGTCTGGGCTGAGCCCTTGCTGCGATAGGAGAAGACTGTTTCACCCACAAGACCGATGGAAGGATTGAATACGCTCGGAATCTCTTTCTTCTGAGCCTCGACCACTTCATCAACTTTATCCGACAGTTCTTTTACCTGTTGCTGAATCTGGTCTGACGTCTCCGGTTCTTTGGCCTCGGGAGCCGAGAGCGTGACGGAAGGCTGGGACTTTCTCACTTCCGCTTTCAACTCTTCGATCAGCTTTCGCTGCTCCGAGATAGTCTGCTCCTGTGTCTTCAGGGTATTCTGAAGGGCTTTCAACTCCTGAATGGTTTGTTCTTGTTTCTTGAGTGTCTCCTCGAGGCTGTTAAGCCGCGATTCGAGGTCAGCGGCGAAAGAGGGGGACGCGAAAACGGCCACTAATATTATATATAGTATGCTTCTCACGATCATCTTTATCCTCCTGTAAGAAGATAGCTTCCTCGCGTGCGTGATGAACACGAGTAATAAGTGCATGGATACGTTTAAGAGACTGTGGACCTGGTACTTTTAGGTGGGAGGGCCCCTTACAAAGGAGGGCATTCTGTCTCTTAGGGAGACAAGTGCGGGAACAGAATCGCACGATGCGATCTGTACGTCATGAGACACGATCAAAGAACTGGTGTGATGGGAAATGACGACTGCCTGTTGCGCAGCCACACAAAGGGGACAATCGTTATGTGAAACACCATCCTCATGATGGTGAAATCCCTCGACACAAATCAAAAGGAGGAATGAGGCGAAGAGAAAGAGTCCGAGAAGCTTCTGAGAGTGTTTATGGGTCATATAGTGATTAGGTCCTGTCTCTTTGTTTATAGCATTTGTGAACCTTTGTCAACTGAAGGGGTCCCCGCCTCACTTCCTTTTATGGTTCTCCGCCATAAACATTACCGCTTGAAATCTTCACAGTTTGGGAAGGCTTGCTCGACAACGATTACAGTCAAAAACGTTGAGAAACTGAGTTCCGGGGTGGTACAATGAGTGAAAGCGCGTCAGCCGTTTCTCTGGCGAGCATCTTCCAGCTGTTTCGGGAGGGCGAGGGCTTAGAAATGAAAATCGTCAGAATCATACACGCCGAAGCAAAAACAGAAAGCTTACTCAAAAACAATATTGCGAGATAACAGGTAAGGCCGACTCCACGGCTGAACAGGACCGTCTCTACGGTCGTGGGGCACGCTTTATCCGTATGGGACGTAGCATACGGTATCGGCTCGACGACGTTGTTACCTGGCTCGAGAGTCTGCCTCGTTACAACTCCACCACCGAAGCTGACAATGAGCAGCGCGAAAACCCTTAATACCAACCAGTACTCAGAACTTCTGTTCGGATGGAAATGCCGCTCCATTATGGAAAAAAGCACAGCTGCCCATCCTTACTGAACAGAGCGGAAACAGGTTCAGAAATGGTTCATCCGGCTGGTGCTTGCTTCCTTCCTGAAATGTTGATCGCGGTATTTACTTTAAGATGCAATCTTTCGATTAGTAATCCTTGAGATGATGCCAACAAGGAAGGTACGATCTTACATAGACCCTTGGGTAGAAACACCCCGTCCCACAAATTAGTTTACATTCCCCATGTCATGCATTAGCATATACTTGTGTGAATTGTGGCAGGATTTCATGACGCGGAAACGAACCAAGACAGATAAACCCAAGAACAAACCCGCCGCAGCGCTGCCTGGTAGTATAGAGGGACCGGATCAAGGACAAGGAAGGGACAAGAAGGTTAACCAACCCGGTTTTCCGATCGTGGGCATGGGCGCTTCAGCGGGTGGTCTTGAGGCGTTCGATAAATTTTTCACGCATATGCCGCCTGACAGTGGCGCGGCCTTTGTCCTCGTCCCCCATCTGGATCCGAGCCATGCCAGCATGATGACGGAGCTGATCCAGAGGCTCACCCAGATGCCGGTCAGAGAGGCCGGTGACCAGATGCCGGTTGAGCCCGACCACGTCTACGTGATTCCGCCAAACAAGGACATGTCCATCTTTCGAGGTTCCCTGCAACTCTCGGATCCCACCGAGCCCCGCGGCTCCCGTATGCCCATCGATTTGTTCCTCCGTTCATTGGCCGAAGACCAGGGGGAGAAGGCTATAGGTATCATTCTTTCAGGTACCGGCTCCGATGGCACGCCGGGGCTACGCGCCATCCGGGGAGCGGGCGGCATCGCCATCGTTCAGGACCCGGAGAACGCAAAGTATGATGGGATGCCGAGAAGTGCTGTCAACAGCGGGCTTGCCGATTACGTGCTTCCAGCCGAGAAGATGCCGGAGCAACTCCTCACCTGTCTGAAGAACTTTTACGCAGATCGTGCGAGACCTGCCCCTCTCTTTGTCCAAAAGCCAAATACTCTCCAAAAGATATTCATGCTCCTTCGGTCCCGAACCGGCCACGACTTCTCTCTGTACAAAAAGAACACGATCCACCGGAGGATCGAGAGACGGATGGGCTTGCACAACATCGAGGATCCCTCGGGCTATCTCAGGTATCTCGAAGAGCACGACGAGGAGGTAGGACTCCTCTTCAAAGAACTCCTCATAAATGTGACGAACTTCTTCAGAGAACCCGAAGCGTTTGAGGTGATGAAGCAGGAAATCCTGCCCAGGCTCTTCAAAGATAAACCCGACAATTACGTCTTTCGGGTCTGGGTGCCCGGGTGTGCAACCGGCGAAGAGGTTTACTCCATAGCCATGGTGCTCCGGGAATACCTGAGTGAAGCGAATCGCAACGTGACCATCCAGATATTCGGAACGGATATCGACGAAGATTCGATCGATGATGCTCGTTCCGGCCTTTACGCCGGAAACATAACCATGGACGTGAGCCCTGAATGGTTAAGGCGCTTTTTTATAAAGGAAGAGGCCGGGTACCGCATCAAGAAAGAGATACGAGAGCTTGTTGTCTTTGCCGCGCAGGATATCATCAAGGACCCGCCCTTTACCCGACTCGATCTCTTGAGCTGCCGCAACCTGCTTATCTATCTCGAACCAGAACTCCAAAACAGGCTTATCCCACTCTTCAATTACAGCCTCAAACCCGGAGGGTGCCTCTTCCTTGGTTCCTCTGAAACCATCGGCTCCTTCAGCGATCTTTTTGCGTCCCTTCACAAAAAATGGAAATTCTACGAGAGTAAACCCTCACTCTCGAAAGGCCAGGAGGATCTCACGGCCGGTCTTCCCTGGGCGCACGGATATCGTGATCCTCTAACTCCCGGTGTACCGAAGAAACCGACACAGGTGGACATGGCAGATTTTGCCCAAAAGATACTCATGGCAGATTTTGCCCCCCCCTCGGTGATCGTCAACGAAAAAGGCGATATCCTCTACATCCATGGTCAGACCGGCAAGTATCTTGAACCATCACAGGGTCAGCCAAGTATGAACCTCCTCGCGATGGCGAGGGAGGGATTGAAGTTCGAGGTGCAAACGGCTATCCGCAGCGCAGTTGCGCAAAAGAAAGACGTTATACGGCGGGATGTGCGGGTAAAATCTAACGGAGGTTTTCAAGGCGTCAATCTCATTGTTAAACCATACTTCCATATTCAACAAGGGATTCTCCTCGTGGCTTTCCAGGATGTTGAGTCACCGGCCGCACAAAGGCAAACCAAGGCGAAACCTGCTACAGCCCAAAAACAGGGAAGCAGAGTAGGCGAACTTGAGCGTGATTTGTTGTACACGAAGGAGACCCTGCAGGCCACCATCGAAGAGCAGCAGGCCTCGAACGAAGAACTGAAATCCACCAACGAAGAGTTGCAGTCCACCAACGAGGAGTTGCAGTCCACCAACGAGGAGTTGCAGTCCACCAACGAGGAGTTGGAGACATCCAAAGAAGAGCTCCAGTCCGTCAATGAAGAACTGGTAACGGTCAATTCCGAACTGCAGGCGAAAATTGGGCAGTTATCCCAGACCGAAAACGATATGAAGAACCTCCTGGACAGCACAAATATCGGCACAATCTTCCTCGACGACGATCTCCGAATCAAACGCTTCACCCAGAGCGCGACTAAAGTGGTGAATCTGATCTCGTCCGACGTCGGGCGCCCCTTGAGCGACATCGTCTCGAAGCTCAGCTACAAGAACTTGATCACCGATGCACAGCAGGTTTTGGAGACCCTTTCATACAAAGAAGCAAAAGTCGAGTCGAGCGACAAAAAGAATTATCTGATGAGGATTATGCCGTACCGCACGTTCGAAAACATAATCGACGGCGTGGTGATCACCTTCACCGATTTTACCGACGCCCAGAGGGTCTCGGAGGCGCTCATGGACCTGGAGGCAGTCAGGGCGCCTGTATCGATGCTCATTTTGAATAAAGACCTCCGGGTGGTAGAGGCAAACAGATTTTACTGCGGCTACTTCGGCACCAAGAAAGAGGATATTCTCGGCAAATCAATTACGCTTCTCTGGGGCGACAGCGACGAGACCCGTGCGTTGACGGGAGTCCTTCAAGGCTTGCTAGACCGGGATACTCCCGTGAAAGACTACGGAATCGATCACACCTTTCCGGAAATCGGCCGGAAGAAGATCTTCATCAATGCGATGAAGATGATTCGTCGAAAGAAAGCGAAGCAACTGGTGCTTCTCGTTATCGAGGAGGAGGGCCGTGGGGAAGCATAGATCAGAATCGGACGTAACGGCAAAAACGAACAAACAGAATGGCGAAAAGCACTACAAGGAAGCTACGTGCCCTTCAAGTGATGCCGTCGAAAAACTTATCGAAGACCTCCGGGTCCATCAATTCGAACTGGAGACGCAAAACCAGCAGCTCCACCAGGCGCAAGTGACGATCGACGAATCTCGTCAGCAGTATAGCGACCTCTACGATTATGCTCCAGTCGGATATTTTACCTTCGATGCAAAGGGCCTGATCCTGAAGGCCAATTTGACGGCAGCCACTCTGCTGAATACCGCGAGAGGTTTGCTCACCGGCAAACCCTTTGCCAACTTTCTTATTCCGGAGGATCGGGACGCCTTTTATCTTCATCGTACCGGCGTAGTACGATCGGGCACAAAGCAAACCTGCGAACTGCGGATAGGCCGGAACGACGGCGACGTCCTTTACGGATTGATGGAAAGTGTGCCTGTCAAGACTCATGAGAATGCCCCCCTCTCTCTGTGGTCGACTCTCACCGATATAACTGAGCGCAAGCGTGCTGAAGAAGCGCTCCGTGAGGCTCATAATGAACTGGAGCTTCGGGTGCAGAGAAGGACCGCTCAGCTTCGGGAAAGCGAAAAGATCGCGCTGGACCAGATGAGAGAAATCGAGACATATTATCACACAGCCCCCATCGGTCTGTGTGTCTTAGATACTGATTTGCGATACCTGAGAATCAATGACCTGCTGGCCCGGTGGAACGGAGTACCGGCTTCAGAACACCTCGGCAGAACTCTTCGTGAGGTGCTCCCCTGGCTCGCAAATGAGGCGGAGCGGGTGGCCCGTCAGGTCATTGAAACAGGCAAGCCGGTCACCAAGATGGAAATAACCGGAGAGACCGCGGACCAGCCCGGTATCCAACGAATATGGCTGGCTGATTGGTCTCCCATAAAGGACTCCACGGGGACAGTGGTGAATTTGAGTATAGTCGTCGAGGAGGTCACTCAACAGCGCAAGCTCGAAGACCAACTCCGCCAATCCCAGAAGATGGAAGCCATCGGCACCCTGGCAGGTGGTATCGCCCATGACTTCAATAACATGCTCGCTGCCATCCTCGGTTTTACGGAGATGGCCCTCGAAGATCTTCCGGACCGTCCTGATGTAGAGAGAAATCTGCAGAACGTCTCAAGAGCAGCCATGAGGGCACGAGACCTGGTGAAACAGATCCTCGCCTTTTCCCGAAAGGCAGGTCACGAAAGAAACCCCCTGTCCTTAACACCGCTCCTGAAGGAGACGGTCCAGCTCTTACGGGCCTCGATCCCCACCACTATCGATATCAAGCTTGCCATCACCGCAACCTCAGATACAGTCCTCGCCTCTCCCATAGAGATTCAGCAGATCCTCATGAACCTCGCCACCAATGCCTCCCTTGCCATGCAGGAGAGAGGGGGAACCATGGAGGTAAGCTTAACCGACATTGATTTTGAACCGGACTCACCTGTATTTGGAGCAGATGTATCGCCGGGAGAATACGTGCAACTCACTGTAAAGGATACCGGTATAGGTATGGGCCCTGATGTAATGAAGAGGGTCTTTGAACCCTTCTTTACCACACGAGAAGTAGGTAAGGGTACCGGTATGGGTCTCGCGGTCGTCTATGGTATCGTAAAAGACCTTCAGGGTACCATCACCGTTGAGGGTGAACTCGGGGTGGGCTCTACCTTCAGCGTACTTCTCCCCAAGGTAAAGACCGACGCACAGGCAGAGGCTGTACAAACCGTAGAAGTCCCCGGTGGTAATGAAAGAATCCTCTTTGTCGATGATGAGGAGATGCTCGTTGAATGGGGCCGAACCACCCTTGAGAGACTCGGCTACAGAGTCACTGCCATGACAGACAGCCAAAAAGCCCTGAAAACCTTTTCCATTGATCCTTCCCTCTTTGATCTCGTGATTACCGATTATGCCATGCCCCGAATAGCCGGGGCCCAACTTGCCAAAGAGCTTCTGAACATAAGAAGAGATATCCCCGTCATCCTCTGCACCGGCCACAGCGATAATATCTCTCCGGAGAGGAGCAGGGAGATGGGCGTTAAAGAATTCCTCACGAAACCCGTCAGTAAGCAGGGGTTGGCAGAAGCGGTGAGGAGGGTGTTGGATGGCAAAGACTGGCGAGTTAAGTAATATCGGGAAAAGTACCATACGCCGTTTCTTCCCGTAATCCTCAGTTCTTCTTGATATGCCCAATGCAAGAGTTGTAGGTGGAACACGCACTCGCTTCCTTCCTGAAGTCCTCAGAGTCAATAACCCTTAGAATACTGTAAGTTTCAAACGGTAATCTATAGATTTTGTTGTGCACAATAGCAAGGTCTTTTCTCTTCCATGGTAACTACAGGCAAGCTACAGCTTCCTCAGAATATCAACGGGCTTCATGCGCGATGTTCGCCTTCCCATGAAGAAGCTCGCCAAAGCGCCAGCCACGAGCGAAAGCATCAGGGCACTCGCGGTAAGACCCGCTGAGATACTGACCGGAAGCCTTACCGCCGTTACTGCTGTGACCGCGTCTTTTGCAAAGGCGGGTGTAAGGTTGATCTGCCATGGCGTTGACACAGGTATCGACAAAAATCCCAGCCCGTAAGAAATCAGATAACCGGCGACAAGACCGACGAGCCCTCCTGCGAACGACTGCAGCAATGCCTCGCCCATGAGCTGCTTCTGCACGTCCTTTTCAGTCCAGCCCACCGCCTTGAGTATCCCGATCTCGCTTGATCGTGCCACAAGATTTGCCAGCATGGTCTTTATAATGAGGAATATGGCTCCGCCGAGGGCAATGAGAGAAACAAGCCATGAAAACTGATCCGAGATTTTAGATACACCTCCCATGAGTTCAAGGAAGGAGTCGGAGCTCGTGACGGAGATGCCTGGCAACTCCTTGCCGATTTGTGATTTTACCTGGCCGAGCAGCGAAGGGTTCTTAAGCCGTAGATAGATAATGTTGACACCTTCTGTAATGCCTGCCAGTTCTTGGGCATTTCTCAACGGCAGGTAGATATTCGCGGATGCGATCTGGGAGCCTTCCTTAATTTCGACGAGTCCTACTACGGTAAAAGGGTGCTCGCCGATGGTCATTATCCCACCTAACTTTGTGTTATGAAACTTGGCGTAGTGTTTTTCCAGTACGACCTCTCCGTCCTTACCGGGGAAACGGCCCTCGTTGAGCCATTCCTTGACTTTGATGGGGCCAAGGCTCGGTTGGGAAAGATCGACCCCCATGATTGTCCGGAAACCGCCCCCCTCGAACTCCCAGAGGAGGAGGGAAGATGCTGTGGCGGCAACGCCATTGAGAGAACCGAGTTGTTGCAGGTCGGAAGCCGAGAGAAGCTGATTTGAAAAGGGCAGCCGTATGCCCCTCATGGAGAGCGGTCTCTGAGCAGCATCGTAGGCACGCTTCTCCGGCTTTTGGACGACCAGATCCGCGCCAAGGTTTTTGAAGGGCTGGCTTACCGCCTTCTGGTACGCAGTGGAAACCGCATTGATCGATACAAACAGGGCTATGCCTATAGCAATGCCGAGCACATTCACAAGTGTCCGCTGATGGTGGTGGCGAAGCTCGTCGAACACATAACGGAAATTCACGATACCCTCACTTCTTGCCGGTAGCCTGGTTGAGGGCGGATTTCAGATCGTCGAGGGTCCATTTGCCCTGAAAAAAGCTAGGGCCGGAACCTGTGGGGAATCCGCTGAATGTTATCTGGTTTGTCCCCACTGTCCATTTTTGCTTGCCATCAATCCAGACCACAAGAGGCACATGCTGATTGATCCCCATCTTTGCCATGAACTTCTCCCCCTCCTGCGTGTCGAAATCGTACCAGGAAACGGCCAACTGGTTGCCGTACGCGGAGAAAGTAGCTTTCATCTTATTGATGGTATCCATCAGGGGGCCGTGGTTCATGTAGAGCACATCGACCTTGACGGGTGTTGCCGCATGAAGTGTCGTACCAAAACAAAGAGCGAACAGAACCAATGAACAGACCAAAAGAACGTTTTTCATGACATCACCTCTCCATCGTGCATGCGAATCAAACGATTCGCTGTTTTTGCGAGTTCTACGTCGTGGGTCACCATGAGAATGGTGACACCTTCCTTCGTGTGGAGCCTGTTTAAGATTTCCATGATCGCATCTCCCGTGGCAGAATCGAGATTACCCGTGGGCTCGTCGGCAAAGAGAACCTTGGGGCGGTTGATGAGGGCTCGTGCGATGGCGACCCTCTGCTTCTCACCGCCCGAGAGGGCAGACGGAAGATGATCCGTCCTGTGTCCCATCTCCATTTTCTCGAGCAGTTCCATCGCACGTTTCTCCCGCTCTTCGCCGGGCATCTTTATCGGAAAGAGGGGTAGCGCCACATTCTCCCACGCCGAGAGCGTGGGGATAAGGTTGAAAGACTGAAAGATGAACCCCACGTTGTTTCTGCGAAAGAGGGCAAGCTCATCTTCTGACGCGCTGGTTATATCCGTGCCATCCAACACAACTTTGCCAGCAGTCGGTTGTTCCAGTCCGGAGAGGAGCGATAAAAGCGTTGTTTTACCAGAGCCTGACTTGCCCAGAAGACAAACGAACTCGCCCGTGGCAACCGAGAGCGATACCCCTTTAACGACGGTGAGATCGCCGTATCGTTTGCTGAGTTCGGTTCCAGTTAGGATTGTTCCATTATTCATGTCGTAAAACCTCCGAAGGTTTGATTGTCGCTATATTTCTTCCCAGCATTGTGCCCGTGAGACCCCCTATGACTACGCAAAGCAGAACGGAAAATGTGGCCAGAGTCCATGACACATGTACGGGAAGCCTAAGTGTTTTGAAGATCTGATCGCCGCCGCCGGGCAAGAAGTGCGGGGTGGGGCTCATCTCCCAGGGGATCGGGATGTTGACCTTCATAAAACTCAATCCGTACGCCGCTACGAGGGCTATTGCCAATCCCAGCATACCTGCGAGGAAGCACTGGGTTACAGACTCTGACAGGAGCTGCGTCACCACGTTACGGTTCGTCCAGCCCACCGCTTTGAGCACGCCTATTTCTCTTGTCCGCTCGGCGATGTTGCCCGCCATGGTTTTGAAGGTGATGAGGACAGCAACGATAATAGCGATCAGGGAGGCTGCCATCGTGAGTTTGCCGGAGAGAGCAAAAAGGTTGCCGAGAAGCTTGAGGAACGATTCAGGGGTACCGATGGCGGCCTTCTTGTCAACGATGTCGGGGATAGCCGCGGCCAGCGCTGTAATCTTGTCCTGATCGGCCTTGATAAAGAGAAGGTTAACGTCTGCCTGCTGAAAGGGCGAGACCGACTGAACCTGAGGAGAGTCAACGGCAAGCTTCTGTGCTTCCGCTAACGGCACATACACATTGGCGACCGCGATCTTTGCCGCCCTGGAGGCGTCTATCATCCCCACCACCGGATAGGAGTGCTTGGCCACCGATATTGTGTCACCCACTTTGATATTGAATTGCCGGGCGTAGGAGTTCTCGATAAGCGCTTCTGATTTGCCATCTTCCAGAAAACGACCTTCCGTAACGGCGCGAGAGAGCGTTGCGGGTCCCACGGCATTCTGCTGTTCGATGCCGAGGACGATCCAGGCCCTGTTCGGGTCGAAAACCCACAGAAGAACTGCCTTGCCTATGCCTCTCACCCCCGCAAGGCCCTCGATCTTCTTTACCTGGTCATCACGTATAGTTTCAGCCGAACAGGGGAAGACAGACCCTTCAAGCTTTTCCGGTACGTTGCCGGGTCGTTGCACCGTGATATCGGCCCCGATCTCTTTGAGCGGTGCATGCGCGGCCTGCCGATATGCAGCCGAGAGGGAGTTGAGGATGATCAGAAGGGCAACCCCTATGGAAAGCCCAACGATCGCCGCAATGGTCCTCCGTCTCTGGTAATAAAGTTCGTTAATCAAGTAGTGCAGGTTCATTCATATTCCTCCGTATTGCGATACTCCGTGATGACAAAGTAACCGGGAGCGATCCGCTCTTTTGAAATTGCCTGTTATGGACATACCGCCTCTCTATGCTCCCCCATCGCGTTTTCGATCATGTCCATGAATTTCTTTTGCTGATCCTTGTTGAGCATGGACTTGAACTCGATCATGTGGGAGATAACGGTCCTCTGCATCTCCTCCTGTTTCTGGTTGATCTCAGTTATGGTAGCCTCGATCGCCTTGTTGTCGGGGTTATCCGCCCGCATGAGGGCGAGCATTGAACCCCTTAACCGGTCCACTTCCTCTCTCTTCTTCATGAGGGCGCTGTGAAACAGTAGTGCCTTTTGCTGGAACAGCTTCATCTGTTCGGGTTTCAGGGATAGCTCTTCGAAGAGCATGCCCGGGCCGTAGGGTGCAAACGGAGCCAGTGTGCCGTGCGGTCCCGAGAACTGGGCCATGTGGTGATATCGGGCTTCCTTGTAATGGGTGTAGACCGCACTACCAAGAAGCGAGACATTCAAGAGCAGGGAAAGGACGAGGATATATTTCAGAATATTACTTTTCATCGGTTGCCCCCATTAGCTTCACATAGACCCCTCCTATTGAATTCGGAGGCGTTGCCTGGAACAGATCGAGAGAAAAGGATTCCTGTATGGTTGGTTGCCTTACGGGTGTTCTATCCGATACAAGAAGATTTCCAGAAATTACACCGATCAGCATAACGACCACGGCGAATGCGACTTCCGCGGTCCGCAAGAAGAGCGGCTTGCCGGTAACGAGACGCCACAATCGCGAATACGCCGGCTGCTCGTTTTGTTCCAGGTTCGCCATGACCCTTGTCGCAAACCCTAACGGGGCCGTGTAATTCTCGGCAGAAACGAACAACTCATGGACCGACCGGACATCTTCCAGTTCTTTCCTGCAGGCTGCACATTCCTCAATATGAGCTGTGAACGCTCTTCTATCGTCTGTGCTGAGTTCTTCATCCACATAAGGGGAAATCATTTTTCTTATCCGGGAACATTTCATTTTGTTTCCCTCCATATAGTTAAACGATGGGGATTCGATTTTGTTCCAAAAATCTTTTGTCACCCTAAAAATCTTTCCGCAGATATCGCCGAAGTTCCTCTCGTGCTCTCGATATGCGGGATTTGACCGTCCCGATTGATGTGTCCAGAGTCTCGGCAATTTCCTCATACGATAAAGCCTCGATCTCTTTCAGAACGATAGCCGCCCTGAGTTTTTGCGGGAGCTTTGCAAGGGCCGCGTGGATAAGCCCGCCCGTTTCTTTCGATTGATAGAGATGTTCAGGCGATGGATCGGGAGACGCAACATTCTCCACGAACGTTTCGTCTTCGAGGGGTTTCGGGTAAGATCGCTTGTTGTAATCGAGACAAGTGTTAACGGCAATTCTATAAAGCCATGCATAGAGGAATGACGCGTCGGGCTCGAGAGCCACAAGCTTTCTATAGGCCTTGATGAATACATCCTGTGCAGCGTCCTGTGCCTCCTCAGCGTCTTTCAGCATGTAGCGGCAAAGGTTGTAGACCCTGTCCTGGTATTCGTGGACTAATTGCTCAAAGGCCTTTCGGTCGCTTCGTTTGAGCCTCTCTATCAGATCAGGATCGTTCCGGGCTTTCATGACACCTCTCTATATGATAACGACAAAGAACGACTTTTGTTCCAAATTTCTTTCATTTAAGACGACATCCGTATCTTTCGGCGAAAAATTGCCGAACCATTTCCCCCTTGCGATAGAATATTTAACCACATACTTTTCTTTTATATTGACAAATTTATTTAAGTGGTCAATAATTCATTTAAGTATATACTTATCTAAACATCACTATGAATGACGTTATTTCAATTCTTAAGGCCATTGCAGACGAAAGCCGCTTTCGTATCCTCAACCTGCTCCTGACAAATGATTTTTGCGTTGGGGCTCTGTCAAGCCGTCTCGGTATTTCCAAAGCAGCCGTATCTCAACACCTGCAAGTGTTGAGGAAGGCAGGGTTGGTGAGAGGAGAGAAGCGGGGATATTGGACCCACTATACGGTTGAGCGAAATCTCTTGCATGAGGTTGCCGGCGCCCTTATAGAGGCAGCCAATCGCACGATACGCGTTGAAGCGGTCTGTCGGAGGGGATCTCTTCAACATATTGAC
>Ga0335069_10006491_pt1 | contig 16995 bp, 25 predicted proteins | sample Lox_Sample_11_FD_206714 | JGI IMG/M metagenome (GOLD analysis project Ga0335069, IMG submission 206714) | Soil microbial communities from Loxahatchee National Wildlife Refuge, Florida, United States - Lox_Sample_1.1 | ecosystem: Environmental > Terrestrial > Soil > Wetlands | place: USA...
GGTCAACTCCTAGCGATTCCTGATTATAACAGTGTCAGAACTGCTTTAGCGGACGCGATCGCACTTGCCGGCGCCGTGATCGCGGCAACAAATGAGGACGAAGCAAAATGAAAAAAGATATTGGATACGCAGTATGGTTACATGAGTACGGAATATTTTGGTTCTCTGCGCGCCGTACAAAGCGAATGTGCATTAAGCAATTTGAAGACTATGACGGATGGGACTGGAAGAGACTTTATAGGATTGGATATCGAGTTGTTAAACTAACTCAATTGAAGAAGAGCAAAGCAAAATGACGAAGCTTGAAATTAAAAAAAAGATCATTGATTTAATACAGCAGATATACCAACAGCCTGGTGGTGCTGTTGGGGGGAATTTGCACATAGTACTTGATGACTACAATGTAGATGATGACAGTATTTTGTGGTGCGCATTAGAGGCGATCCCGGACAATTATCACGATACCGATATCGAAAAAGAATACCAATATGCTGCGTTATTACTCGCGATTCCTGTCAAAGATCGGAAAGATGTAATTGAATCTCGTTGGGTAAAAGTAAAATGACACACAAGCTCGGAAAACCGAAACGTTGCCCTTTTTGCGATTGGCCTGCTGGTTGGGTGATTGGACCGCCAACACATATTAAGTGCTTAAATCCCAACTGCGAAGCGCGAACGCCTAGTTTTGTTTGCCGATCCACATTGCTAATTTTGCGCCGCTGGAATAGAAGGGTGAAGAAATGAGCACCGACGAAGACGAGAAGCTAGTGAGAGATTACTTACTGCATACTCTAAAGCTGCATCCAGATATGCTGATTCATCACGGTATTGTTTGCGATGAGAATGGACACCTGATTACTACTCTCTCACTAGTGCTATGGGGCATCGCCAAAGGACGCGAGCTGGAGCGAAGCAAGATCCTTGAATGGGCGAGACGCGATGTTGCGATCGATGGAACTATTTTTCTTGAAGACTTGGAGCGAGAAACAAAATGAGCATCGAAGATGAGCGCAACATAAGCTTTAAAACCTACACCTACATGACCGAGCGCGGGCCAATCGAGATGATTCCCGATGCAAAACTTAAGGGCGATCTTGAGGCGTGTAGGTTGTTTTGCATCAATCCCGACAATTTCAGGCTCATTAGGATATCGAAGCCAGCTCCGAATATATTGCAAACCCTGATCTATAGACTACGCCGAGCTTACGTGATTTTGAGATACGGCGACGATGATTAAGCAACTTTTACAAAAGTCACCAACTATTTACTTTTTTTGATCGCTCACCCACTTATCCGCGATAGCCTTTGCCTTGGTATTAGCCTCAGAGTGCCCCATACCTTTAGCCTTTAGCCGCTTAGTCTGAGTGGCCACAATGACGCTATATTTTGCTTCTAAGTTTTTTGGCACTGGCATCGCCTAATATCCTCTCGCGTAAAAAGTAGGGATCGATATCAAGCATGAGGCAACACCATGGAAAGGTAAAGGGGGTTTCGAAATCGTCATGTGTCCAGTTTATCACCCAAGATCGCGAGTGCTGTAATTGATGCTGTGCTACCCGTGCGTTATGGCGATAATTTGCCTCTTTGTCTCGCCCAAAGCGCATATCCTCCCATACCTGCACGAGCATTGCCGCTACTAGTTGCCGCTCTGGCTGTTCGCCATTAGGGCAAGTGCGCGGGAAGCTCGGCGACATGTCAGTGATCCGCATCAGTACCGATTGCAACGGTTGCAAGCCGCGCAGGCGGCTGATGGAGATACTCTAGGATTGTTTGGGCAGCCACTTCCCATGAGCGCACGACATAAACCGCATGCCCTAGCTCTCGCATTGATTCGATCCACACCTTTTGAGCATCGGTGGTTGTGCCAGTCTTGCTCTTAAACTCAAGCCATAGCCCGTGCGAGATCCCACGTGGCACTGGTAGGTGCAGATCGCATACTCCGGCGCGTACACCCTCAGCCTTGAGCTTACTTGCTTGAGCTATGTGCATGTGCCCACCATTTGGTATTGCATAGAGATACCGTAGCATTGGATGGTTTTGCTCCTGGTAGCGACACCAGGCGACGAATGCCGCTTGCTCGTCGTGTTCTGTTGTTTTGCGCTTACGGTTTATCCTCCGCATATATCCTCAAGGTCGTTTAGATCGATCGAGCGCGGATAGGGCGCATGCTCTTTGGCGTAAGCGATCAGCCACTCAGCGCAGCGCTCCCAAGCGTTACGTATCAGCTCAAGGTTTTGGAGCTGGCCGATCTCGGCGGCGTAATTTGTCGCCTCGCGCTCAAGCTTTGATTGTTGTAGGTCGGTCATGCCGCCTTCAGCCCCCTAGCTTCCCTAAACTCAAATATACCGGAGTATTCCGGGTATTTTGCTGCGAAAATGCGCGCGTAGTATGCCGTCCAATTATTGTTGCACTTAAAGTCCGAGCCGTGCGCGATCTCACATTCCCACCGTACGCGCTCCATAATCGATTTTGCGCCGTAGTGCTGGCGGCCGGCGCGTGCGGCATCAAGTGCGAAGCGCTCAAACTCGCGCCAAACGCCTGGATTCTCGCGGTGAAAAGATAAAAAGCCCGCTCGTGTAGCTGGATTCAGTGTGTTTAGCGTGGCGTTAATGTCTACACGAGCGGGCACGGTCTTTACCTTTCGCAAGGAGAATTAATTCATCGATATTGTTGGTCGTTTTAAAAGCATCCAATGCGAGAGCGCTTCCCACATTGATTTGATCTGGCAGCCTTCTGACCATGCTACAAACTCGTTAAAGTCTTCGACGGTCATGCGGCGTACTGGCTCGCTTTCGAGTAGCGCTTGCGCTTCTTTAAATTCGTAGTCGCTCATGGTGTTACCTTTTCGGGCCAAGATATTGACCGCGATTCATGTGCCTCACCTTTAGGTATGCCGCCATTAACTCTAATTGCGGGATGTTCTGCCGGTTTTTCGCCCACTGGCAGAAATCGTTCCAATCCTGATCTGTTAGAACTGCTGACGTTACCCGCGATTCGCGAAAGCATTGATGCCGCCTCGGTTCTCGATAGTTGCTCATTTTCATTTTCCTTAATTGACTCGACCGCAGATAAAAACTCTTTACGGACAAATGGAAGCTCGGTAATCGTGTCCGCGTATCGAATTCGATCCCAGCCGACAGAGCGCAGTGCCCTCGCAGCTCGCTTAGAATATTTGAGCATCTCTGATGTAGCCGCCTTTAAGCTCAACCCCCGACAAGCAAGGTTAACCGCGATTTCCCAGAGTGATTCAGGCGCGCATTTTTCGCGGCTATCGATGCCTTGCATCATGCCGATAACCTCGCCCGGCGTTGGGAAAAATACCCTTCCAGGTTCTTTGATCAGCGCTAAAATCGCCGCGTTGAATTTTGCCGCATCGTGATCTTCGAAAAGCTTGTGCCACATGCGAAAAGCCTCTCTTGAAAGCGAAACGTTCGGAAAAACGAGCTTTGCCAAGCCGAGAATTTTTGTAACGTCTTCGAGCGTCATTGGTGACCTCTGGTTTCCGCGAAAATTTCTGCCATTGCTGCCTCAGTCGCGTCCTGATTTCTTTGCGCGGCGGTACGCGGTGCCGCTAGCTTTTTCTCATCCGGCGGTTTAGCTCGAATAGTTTTCCAATCGTTTTGAATTGACCAATTTATGTCTGATATTAAATCGTTAGATCGCCCTGAATAACTTGCTTGAAGCGCATCGGCTGCCATTTCATCGAACGAAAGCTTGAGCTTTTTGCGGTGTTTTGCCCAAGTTTCGATTGCAGCAATCGCTTCGGCGCTCAAAGAAGAAAGTTTCTTTGGAATCTTCAAAGAAGAATTAAGATCAGTTTCAGTATCAGTTGCAGTAGCAGTTGCAGGTGTCACACCCACACTCTCTTGTGACCCTTTCGTTATGTCATTATTAGGTAACTGTGACATAACAGTTACAGCTCTATGGGCACGTTGCCGCTCTGCATTATGTTCGCGCTTTTCGGCGCATGCCTCTTGATCTTGCACTACGCGACTATTGGAAAGCATGCCATTAACCGAAAAGATCATGTCGCGTTGAATGCAGAAAGTTAATAAAGCCTGAGCCTGCTCATCTGTCGCGCCGTGGTTCTTACAAATTCGCTTTGCGTATACAGGAGATATCTCCCCATCAGTTGCGTGCGTCATTGCACATAGCAGACAGGTAAAATGCCAACAGGCGGAAGCCCCAAGCGTCTCTTCGAGCTGTATTAGTTTGTCTTTTTCGGGGAAGTTAAAATCGAGTAGAACGTGATCTAATTGCACGCGCTTTTTCTTGATTGGCGCTGATTTTGTGCTAATATCTGCCTGCGGCGTTGCCATCATCTCATCCATGATGATTTCGCCCGCTCTAAAATGGCTCTCGAAAGAGGGCCGTTTTTGTTTCTACTACCTCAACAATTTTTCGCTAAATGTATAATTTTGTTACAAAATAATGACAAATTGCGAAAAATTGTTGAGCTGAGCGGGCGTTATAGTCGTTATTAGGTCGGTTGTACTCCATGATTAAGATCATTGCAAGGCTTATTTTTGGCCAGCGCTGGCGTAGGCAAGCGCTATTGCGCGCCGCACTACCGCGCTGGCATTTTCGCCCCACCGCCGCATTAGCTCTACTAACTGCCTATCTGCCTCGATAGAGAGCCGCAGCGAGCGGCCCTTAAATTTGTCCGTCTTTTTTTTCATTTTTTTCAACTTAAAAAATAACTCGGTATCGGTATGGATTACTCTGGCTCGCATCGGGCACAGCCCAATCAGATATGTACTCTGGGCCATCCGTAGTTAATAATGTATCTCGATATACTCGCGCATATCTAACCAACTCGTCAGGTGTCATTGGTCGCATCTCAAGATCAAGTAAATCCTTAATATCGTCATCGATATTATCGCGATCATAAGCATTAACCAATACGCCGCAGCTCCCGTTGCCATCATTGTCGCTCAAAAAACAATTAGCATCATTGTCATTAAGCATGTCTCGTAGTGTTGCCATATATCCCCCTACTGTAATGCGGCCAATACATCAGTAATCTCGATCTTGCTAACCTGCTCGCCCTCGATGCGCACAAATTGCCGCTCGCCGGCGCTACCCCAAGAGCTACCGCCCTTGATCTCATAGATCCCGTCATTAAGTTGCCAGGTATACATAACGCCCCGTGTGCGTGGACGATTGGCGTGCGAGTAATCAATCGCGGCCGCCAAGAAATCACGCGCCAAACCATACTTCGCATCGCGGCCAGTAATCTTAGCTATCCAAGGCTTGCTGCTACCGATCATCTCTCTTGCTACTGTAACCATATATCCCCCTCTTGGTTAACTACATCTTATATACTAAGAGTATCACCGCCGTGATACTGATGCAAGTATTTTTATTGTTTTTCTTTGCCCCATCTCGCATATATTCGACCTGACAAAATATATTGGTGTTTGATCGGCATTTGAAGGTCTTTTGCGGCGCAGGAGCCCCCTTTACCTTCTTTTGATATTACCTCATGCTTTTTACGCGAGAGGATACTTAACGATCAAAAAAAGTAAGTAGTTGTTTATATTATGCATTATGGTTTTTAAAGCTGGCGAAGTTAATAATCCAAACGGAAATTCGTTTTCCAAGAAACTCCAAATTCAGCTGCGCGAAAAGTTAATGCACTTAGAGCCCGAAGCAATCGCGGCTATCAAGCGTATGCTCACCAAGCCAAATGATTCAAACGAGTTAAAGTTTGCGGTCGAGACTGTGATCGAGCGCGTCTATGGCAAAGTACCCCAAAACTTAGAACTTGAGAGCAGCCAGGAAAATCCATTCTCAATTGTCGTCAACGTGATCAAAAAAGAATAATGTGCGGTGGCGGTAGAATTAAATCTTGGGCTTTGGCCGCGGCAAGTACAGGCATTCGAAACCGAGGCAACGGATTTACTGTTTGGCGGTGCAACGGAAGGCGGTAAGTCACATTTCTTGCGCGTTGCAATTATCTGCTGGTGCTTAGAGATTCCCGGCCTGCAATGCGTGCTTATCCGCAAGAAATACGAGGATATTCTCGCAAATCACGTCGAGGGCCGAACCGGATTTCGAGCATTACTTGCGCCACTCATAGCTAACGGACAGGTAAGATTAACTGATCATGATATCTCATTCCCGCGCGGCTCACTCGTAAGATTTCAGCACTGCCAAGACGAGCGGCAATTCACCTCGGCACAAGGTACTGAGGTGCAGCTACTTTGTATCGATGAGGCAACGCAAATCTCTGAGAGATTGATACGCTTTTTCAAACTCTGGGTGCGTATGCCAGAAGAGATGAGCGCAACGCTACCGGATAAGTACAAGGGTAGATTCCCGCGCATCATCTACACGGCCAATCCTATCGGTGTTTCCGTGCCTTATTTTAGGCGCAATTACGTTAAGGCTAGGCCGCCGGATTCGATCGAATTGATTGAGGGCTTTAAGCGCCAGTATATGTTATCGCGCTACACCGATAATAAGTCCGTCAATGTTGAGGCGCACAAAGGCCGGCTTGATGGGCTTGGTGACGAGCGCTTAGCGCGAGCGCTTGATGAGGGCAACTGGGATGCATTAACAGGCGAGTTTTACCCGGAGTGGGACGAGGCACGCCATGTCGTCACCGATTTCTCACCGCCTGCACATTGGTCACGATACCGGACATTTGATTGGGGCACCGCTGAGCCGTTTGCGGTCTACTGGATCGCAATATCGGACGGCGAGTCATTTTATGATCAGGACGGTAATAGGCGCTGGTTTCCACGCGGTGCGATGATTGTGTACAACGAGTGGTACGGTTGCGATGCAAATGATCCCGCCAAGGGCAACCGCATGCGCAACGAAGACATTGCTGATGGTATACTGGCACGCTCCGAGGTCGGGGCACAAAAGGTGCCAACGCTCACTGATTCCTTGCCATTTCAGGATCGGGGCGGCGAGACAATAGCGCAGGTGTTTGAGCGCCGCGGTGTGATACTCACTCAAGGCGATACCTCGCGTGTGCCTGGATGGTCGCAATTACGCTCAAGGCTTATCGGACAAGAGATCGATTCGAATTATCTTGAGCTAGACGGCACGCCCAAAAAGCTACCAATGATCTACTTTTGCGAGCGCTGCAAGTACGCTCGAGATTATATCCCGGCACTGCCGCGCCATCCGTCCGAGGGCAAAAAAGAGGATGCGGCTGAGCACGGCGAGGCTACGCACGCTTGCGACGCTTTACGTCTAGCCTGTATGGCTCATACTGTGGTGCGTGATCGCATCGAGACAAGCGACGAACAAGTGCAACGATTTGTCCGACAGCAAAAACTGACCATAAAACGGCTCACAATCAATGATGGCATAAGGTTTTGACGTATGGCGATACCGCAGCAGCTCCAATCTTTAGGCGTTAATGCACCGCTATCTAGGCTACTTGGCATCAACGTCACCAACGTATCGACCGAGCAAGAGGCCAGAAATGCCCTCAGTAAGCATCAAAGTATCGTGCTCTATACATCCATCGGACTGACCTCGAATCTTACCGTAAACTACGGCCTGACGATTGTAGATGGCGGTTCTATCGCTACTAATGGATTTACGCTCACTATTAACGGCCCATTTCATGCGGATCTGTTTCAATGTTTCGACACTTCAAACGGTGGCAGCGTCGTCTTTGGGACGGGTAGCGTCGAGTATACCGTCCCGCAATGGTGGGGTACTACGGACACGGCAATTCAGGCGGCGATTAATGCCTACCGCTGCACTGTTATCCCGCATGCAATCTATCAATGCTCCCATGAGATTCTAATTTCTAACGACTCGCAATCGATACTATGCAATTCGGTGACGCTCCAAGCCGCCGCCAATAGCATCAATATCTTACACTGGACTAAGAGTCTTGGAGTACTTAGCGGCTCGCTCACGATTGATGGCAATGGTCATAGTGGCATTACAGCGCTTCGCGTTACGCCACTTGACGAGTCACAAACATCAACGCAGGTGGCGCAGGACTACAATAGTTTCTCCAATCTCATTCTCCAGAACTGTGCTGAGGGTATCGTGCTCCAGTGCGGCCCTTATGCTGGTGGCCTCACATCGGCATGCTGGCACAACATTTTCCGCAACGTAGTCATAGCCTCTTGCACCCGCGGGATTTGGCTAAAAAACGGACCAAATACCTCAAGCTCAGGCCCTAATCGTAACGAGTTTTACTCGTTCACTATCGGTAACACTGGCGCTAACACCGGCGTGCAGATAGATGCCGGGCAGCAAAACAAGTGGTTTGCGGTATCATTTGAAGAGATCGCAAGCGGCTCCAGCCCGACCGCTACACCAACCGGCATAGTTTGCGCAGCTTCGGGCACCTATTCAGGCAGTAATTCGGGAAATACCATTTTCGGCGTGGTGTACGACTCCTGCACCCGCAACTCATACGACCCCGGCTCGGTGCTAGTCTTTACGCCTTGACCTCGATTTAGCTTGGTGCATCATAACTGCGTTGTAGGCAATTTTACGTATGGCAGTTACAATCGAAGAAGCTAAGGCGTTTATCGAGGACGCCAAGCATTACCGTGAGTCATGGCTAGGATTGGCTCGTAAGTCGTGGGATGAGATCAAAAAAAGGCAAAAAAATAACCGGCTGTGGTCTGTCACCCCAAATTCTCTCAGAAAACGCGCTCGGTTTCCCGCTTGGTACTCAGTATTCAAAATCAGACAGCCTCTTGTATTGTCACGTCCTGGAATACCTATCGGTCGAGATACTACGCAGGACGGTTCAGATAACATTGGTGCCACTGCCGCACTATGCAAAGAGCGGCTCGCTATCGGACTTGCAAAAGCATTTAACTTTTTCGAGGTGATGTGTGACTGCCGGGATGATTTTCTCGTCACCAACTTCTCGACATGCAAGGCGTATTATGAGCGCGACGAGATCAAGCAGAAAGTCAAAGAATACATTCAGCCGCGACCAGTGCCCAATAATCAAGGCGGTCAAGATGTGGTGTTCGTCGATGGCGAGGGCAATATCGTCGAGTCTGATCGCATCATGCAAGATGATGAGGGCTATTTTGTCGAGTATGACGAGATTGTTGACGTTGATAATGAAAAGATCTGCTTAAAGCATATCCTCTACAGCGAAGTTTACATCGATCCTGAAGTGACGCGCTGGGAAGATGTGCGGCGCATAGCTTTCGCAACTACCTATTCGTATCCAAGTTTCAGAAAGATATTCGGTGCCAACGCTACGACCACACTGCCGACCGAAGATCGTAAAGATATCGATGCCGAACTTTTGGGCTATGCCACAAGTCAACCGAAGCGAAAGCAAATTAAGGTATTCGAATATTGGGACGGCTACGAGAAAGATACGTTTTGGTTTGCGGACAATGGCACGGATTTTATTACGCCGAATGACTACATGTTCGCCGACCAGGAGATCGAAGAGGAAGCGCTCGATGAGCGAAATGGTATTTACGATCTGCGCGGATTTCTGCCATGCCCCCAAAAGCCATTAATTTGGAATCAATCAACCGATGAGTTTTGGCCTTACACCGAGTACTTTCAAGTTTACGATCTTATCGAAGATATCCATCAAATATTCTCGCGGATATTTGTTTGTACTCGTGCGATTCGGTCAAGGCTTCTGTTTGATAGTACGATTGAGGGATTGCAAGCTGCACTAAATGAGGCGGCTGAGGGTGATGCAATCGGCATTGCAAATCTTTCGCAGATACTCGCACGTTCAGGCGGCAATCTTGCCAATGCCGTGCAGTATATACCAGTAGGCGATCTGATTGAGGGATTAGGCCAGCTCTACACGGCCCTTGAGCAGCGCTTAAACGCCTACTACAAGCTTACGGGCACAAGCGATTTACTTCAGGGATTAATCACCGATCCCACGCAGCGCACATTTGGCGAGCGCCAGATGACCGAAAAGTACTCGCTTAATCAGATCGCTGAGCCGCAGCGGCGTATGGCTGAATTTGTGCGTGATTCGTATGAACTGCTTTGCGAAATGGCGCTCAAGAATTTCAAGGATTCATCGCTTGATATGTACATCATGCCGCAGACTTTGCCGCCTGAGCATCAGCAGAACTACAAAGCGGCAATTGGGATGTTAAAAGAGGATGATAAGCGCTTTCGGCTTGAGCTAGAGACAGATTCCACGATCGCGCTCAATGAAGAGTACGACAAGCAGGTGCGTAAAGAGCTTGGCGATACGCTTGCGATGATTATCGATAAAGCCGCCGCAATTTCACAGACAAACCCGGCGCTTGTTCCGCTTGAACTACATACCGCGAAAATGGTTATTCAGGGACTTCGCCAAGCGAAAATGTTCCAGCAGGAGATCACACAAGCAATCGATCAGGTTATTCAACAGTCTCAAAATCAGCCGCCTAAATTCGATAAAGACCAAGCCGCGGCGCAGTACAATCAGCAGAAGATGCAGTCCGATGCGCAGCTCAGGCAGATGGAAATTCAATCCAATGCCGCGCTTAAGCAGCTCGAAGTTAATTCAAACGAGAAGATCGAGGGCGCTAAACTTCGCTGGACCATCGAGCAAGAGCAGCAGAAAGTCGAGCAAGAGAAGACTATCACGCTTCTTAACGCACAGCTTGCGCAATTCAAGGCAAATATCGATGCCAACAAGTCAACCGCTGAGCTGCAATTGCAGCAGCAGAAACTCGCCGCGCAGATCAATGAAGTGCAAGAGGATCTCAATATCAAGCGTGATGCTCTGTTAGTTGAACTCAGAAAGATTACCGGCGCAGAAGAGATCGCGCAGTTCAAGGCGATGACCGATCAGCAAGTGGCCGCCTACGAGATGCAACTCCAAGCCGCGGCGCATAAGCTCGAAGAGTTTAATTCGGTAATGAACGTGCGCGATAAGCAAATGACCGATGCTAGGGTGCGCCAAGAGATCGCACTCGCACAAAGTGAGCACTTGCTAGACAGGGTTAAGACTGCGATGGAAGCGGCAAAACCACCGGAACCAGCACCAGTTACTATTAATCAAGCCCCGCAAGAGCCGCCGCTTGAGTCGTATAGCAAGATCGTAAAAGACAAATTCGGTAATGTCTTACAGGTCGAGAAGCAAGTCGCCAATAAGCCGGTAAAGAAAGTCACAAAAGTAATCCGTGATGAAAAAGGCGGTATTGAGGGCTTTGCGCACTCAATAGTACCGATGGAATCACCTGACACACCGTCAGCGCCCAACGTTTCCGCACCATCCCCGGAGATTGAATAATGCCACTTACAGAGCAAAAAGTATCTAATAACCCGATCGGAAGTTTCCCGGTCTATACTGATGTTATCGGCGATGCTCGTGCGCAAGTTGTAAAGCTCGATTGCGGCGATGTGGGTTTATCTAGTTTAGTGACTGCCAGTAACCCGCTACCTGTCACATTTTCGGGCGGCATAACGGGAACAGTTACCGCCAATGCAGGCACAAATCTAAATACCTCAGCACTTGCGCTAGAGACTGGCGGTAATCTCGATTCAATTTCGGCTTCGTTGACAGCACTTATCAACAATCTGATCGTGTATCGGCAACTTCTGGCAAATATCGCCCAACCTGGCTGGGTAGATCCTACGCTAAATCGTGTCAAGGTGAGCGTTGCGCTCGAATCATCGCAAACCCTGGCTACGGTCACGGCGCTAACTAATATCGACTCACAGCAAGGCAGACTAAATGTGATTGGATCTGACATGTCCGCATGGTGTGATTGTGTGCGCTCAAGAATATCATAAGGTGATGTATGACAAATAATTTCAAACCCATAATTGACCGCATGAAGTGGGTGCAAGTGCCACCCGCGCCAAACGCTCACGCTGCTGGTATCTCGATATGCTCAGACATGCGCAATAGCGCGATGCGGCATCGCTTTATTTATCAACTCGCGACTAACGCAGTCTTGAATCGTTACGATATCAAGTACAAAGGTTGGACGCTGATCGCAAACCCGGCACTTACTACTACGTTCGGCTCTGGTGTTGGCTGTGTGTTTGCTCCTAGCGCTGGTATTTCCGGCTCGATTGGCGCGGGTTGTACAACGACTTCGATCGTCACTACGACTAGTATTACCGCAGTTGGCATCAACCAACTCGCCAATCATGGCGGCGCTGGCGAGAATACTTTAAGAATTCGCATCAAGGGCAACTCGGCGGGCGGTTCAGGTAAAACTGAGGAACGTTGGATAGTAGGCAACACGGCAGGGACGACGCCCACGATCTTGCTTGATTCTGCGCTGTCATTTACACCCGCCAATGGTGATAGTTATGAGATTTTGAGCGGCTCAGTTTACATGCTTGGTGCTGGCACGCTCGCATCGGGTTCGTGGCGTAGTTATGAAGTCGCAGCTGGCACGCTCACCACGCGCACGCAGACAAACCTACCAGCGACGATTGGTACTGATTCATGCATTATAGCGCTTGATGAGCAGTATGTACCCAATGACGCTAACCCTGGTGAGGGTTTTATAGCATCGCAAACGGGTACCTATAGCGGTGGCAACCTTAAGTGCTCGGTGGCAACGGCTACCGCAGCAGGCACGCTCACCGGACAAGCGAGCGGTGGCGACGCTGGCGTAGCCGCCAATCTGTACCGCAATTTTCAGATCAGAATTGTTGAAGACACCGGCACGCCCACCTCAGTCGGACAGCGCCGCATAATTGCTTCGCATACCGCTGGCGCAAGCCCGGTGTATACGCTCGGCACTAGCTGGACGGTTACTCCAAGCTCAACCGCCAAATATGTGATCGAGTATCCCAATCTGATAATCGTGCGCACCAGCGCCACGGCTGTGCTTTACACCTACAACTACACGGCCAACACGATCAACAACGGCACAAACTCGATTAACGCCGATGCATTCTCCACTTCTTACTTCGGCAACGCTGGCGGCGCTGTTGCCGCAGGTTGCTGCATTTTAGGCTCTTGGGGCTTTAGGCCGGACGCAGCGGGCAACGCCAAAAACTCATTTGTGTACATGTTCCGCGGTGGCGCGGCGACCACATGCGATTGTCTCGATATCGCAGGCGGTACTACTGGCACATTTGATAATGCATTCACCTATGAGGGTGGACAATTACTCACAACTGGTTCGTGCGCGTGCTATGCCCCGTGCGATCAAGAAGGCCGCTTAGGATATATCAATTTCTATACTACCGGCGTGGTTAATCAGCTTTTCAGGTTTGACGTGAAGAATCGATACATGGAACCAGCGCCACAAACTGACTTTAACCAAAGCGGTACAGCAGCAGTCGGCGAGCGCTTAGCCTCAGTAGTCGCAATCGACGGCACGGATAAATACACAGTAGTGCTATTGCTGGCGCACGCAGCAACTAACGCCATGGAGCTTTTAGTGATGGGGTAATATGACAGCCACAGCGCAGATTTTACGACCATTACATAGGATGATAGCAGCGCACCACCTAACTCATGCCGAAGAGATCGCACAATGGCAGGGTGTTTTGATGGCAGCGGTAGAGATTAGACAGAACAACATGACCGCAGAGCAGGTACAGCAGATGGCAAGCGATAGGCTGGCTGCTTTACGCGGATTAGAAGGGCTAAGAACGCCCGCGAGCGGTAACGGTAATCATCGATGAGCTTTTTCTTCTTCTTTCATCCGTCGACCTATCAATACGTGGTCGGGCCGACCGCCACCGCGGGAAGTCCCGACAAAAAAAAAGAAGAAATGCTTAATCTACCGCCACTAATCAAGCACAAATCGAAGTTGCAGGATGATACCTACAAAAAAGAAGAGAACCTTTTATTAACGCTTATTTTTGACCTCATGGATGAAGACGATGGGTGAGAAGATCCAAAGCAGGCCCTTTGTATATGGCGATAAATGCGAATCGGAATGGCCGCCAAAATACGGCACGCGAGACGCGGGTAATTTTTATTGGGACAAGGAAACACATACCTTTATTAAGGGCTATCCACCTAACCCAAACCCAAAGCTTGCTGATGCGCCTACCATAATCACCGATACGATCGATCCATATTACCATCCGGGTGCTTGCCAGTGGACTGATTCGAAGTCGGCAATCAAGCAGATGGATGACGCATGCGGAACAATCACCACCGACAAGAAAATACCGCCAGATCCATCACGTTTTAACGAGAATAAGAGACGCCGCCGCGAGGATCTCAGCAAATGCTTACGCCGCGCCGTCACCGATATCGACAACAATATGAGCCCTTTGACTGAGTACGAGCGCAAGCAATGTGAACGTAAAAATGAATTAGTCAGTTCTGCGCTTGGAATCGATGCATTTAACGCCTGTGGGAGAAAAAAAGATGAACGAGGTAAAAGGTACCGAAGAAAGTAAAACAGAAACTATTGCGGAAGCTAAACCGAATAGCCTTTCACTTCGAGATGCGCTTGAAGTAGCGATAATTGGTACCAAAGATCCAGAAACACCGAAGCGTGGTACGCGCTCTAAGCCTATCCTGGTCTCAGAAGATGAGATTTCGGGTAAGCCCGCAAAAGAGGCAGCTCCCGCACATGAAGTAAGCTCGGAACAACCAGCAAAATCACTCTCAGCGCCCGGTGAATGGACACCGGCCGAACGTGATGATTTCAATACGCTTTCGCAATCGCAAAAAGAGGCGGCATTGCGGCTCTATAACTCGCGCAAAGGCATGCTCGATCAGATCCGCTCTGAGAGGGAGCAGATAAACAAGGAGCGTGCCGAGACCAAAGCTTACAAAGAGCTTGCCGACTCGATGACGCCATACCTTAAAGCGGTCGGAATTAACAAGCCTACCGAGCTTGCATTGAAGGAGGCGCTCGGCGCTTGGCACGATTTTGAGACAAAAGATCCGCGTCAAGCTGCTGCGGAGTATCTCGCTGCGAAAAAAATCCCCGTGCCGAAAGAGCTTCAAAATGCATCTTCCAGCTCGGTTGATATTTCTTCGCAGATTGCCCCTTTACAAGAAAAATTAGCTACCTTAGAAAATAAACTATCTCTTAAGGATCGCGAGGCGTGGGGCCGACAGGTCAAAACATCTTGGGATTCTTTCGAGAGTGAGAAAAATGCAAGCGGTAGTCCGAAATACCCCGACGTGGATAACTCCGAATCGGGTCTCAAGATGGCCGCAAGTATTGGATCCTTAGTAGGCGGTCAAACTGAACTTTCTAGGCAGTTTATCGCACATGTTAGCGCTCGCATCCCCGGAGCCACTTATACCGACCTAATCCGCGAGGCTTATCGGTACTATGGTGGACGGGTTGACGACACAGCTAGCCCAACTAAGTCCCAAGAAACGCAAGAATTGAAAAAACATATAGTTCAATCAAAGCGTGCAGCTTCCATTACGCCAGGTAGTGGGGTTGTAGCGGCAAGCTCAGGCGTTAAGAAATTTAAGACTTATCGCGAAGCAGCAGCACATGCGCTAGCCGAAATCAGGGAGCGCGAAGGCTGAAAATCTGATTCAAAGCTTGCCGAATTCTAAAGGGGATTTATGGCAGGCTTATCAGAAATTCAAGCAGTAACTTGGGAATACCGCGAAAAGACACCGTCTGACGCGATTAGCGACAACATACCGTTTTTCTACGCACTGAAGAAAAAAGGGCGTATCAAGGTCATTAACGGTGGCCGGGTAATCTGGGAAGATATTCGCTACGCACAAAATGCTTTCGTGCAGCATATCGATCCAACCGAAGAAATCACTATCGGCTACAACCAGACCATTACCGGGTTTGAATACTCACCGAAAATCATTGTCGTGCCGGTTGTCGTGAACGCTCTTGAGCGTGCGCAGAACGAAGGCGATGCACAATTTCTGGATCTCTTAGATCAGAGAAATCAGGCTGCTGATGATTCGCTTATCAACGTCATGGAAGCGGATGTGCAGGGCGATGGCACAAGCTATGGCGGCAAAGCATTCGCGGGTGTCCAGACCTATATCGTGACGAATACGAGTTCGGGAAGTTATGGCGGCTTATCTCGCTCCAGCTACACCGCAATCCGTAACGTTTCGGTCAATGCTCCCTCGACCTTCACCGGCTCGACTGATTCGAGCAATATCGAATCAAGACTGCGTAACTGCAAAAACCAGGTAATTCGTCAGGCCGATGCGCCGGATCTGTGCTTGGCTGGTTCGACCTACTACAACGCAGCTTGCGACGCGATGAGCGCGAAACAGCGCTTCACTCAAAACAAAGACATGATCGAAGCGAACTTCGATAACGTCGTGATTGAGGGCATGACCATGGTGTTAGCTGCTGGTAAGCAGTTCTCGTCATTGTCACGTATCGCAGCCGATCGTTGCTACGGAATTAATACTAATACCTTCTCGCTCAAGATGTACAAAAACTACAACTTCGAGCCAGTTAAAGAGCGCGTATCTGTCAACCAGTTGGTTGATATCGCGATCACGGTTGGTATCGGACAGCTCACGAGCAATGGCTCAGGCTTGGATTTCGTAATGTACGATAGCTAATAGCTAGTTTGTATAAAGGGAAAAAATATGCGTTCAAGTTATGTAAATTTAACCGCCAGCGATGGCCAAACATCAAACGGCGCTCTTGGTGAAGAGTATAACACCAAGGGTGCAACGTGGATCTACATCAAAGCTGCGGCGGCCCTTGCTGCTTATCAGCTTTGTTATATAGCCGATGATGGTACCGCGGCACTCGCTACGCCAACTTTGATCACTACGACCAAGCCAACCACTCTGTGCATCCCACAGTTTGCGTTTGCAAGTGGTGATTATGGTTGGGCTGCAGTCGGGCCGTTCTTCCTGCGTGAAGATGAAAGCACCAACTTCAAGGTCCTTTCAAAAGCCGCGACTAAAGATCTTGGTATGTATGCAGTAGCCGCGACGCCTGGATCGGTTGACGATGCTGTTGTAGCTCCGCTCATTCAGGGTCTAACGCTTATCGCGACTCAGACCGTTGATGATACCGCTACAGCTTGCGTGGCGCATCGGCGCTTGTCAGCAAATTGCGGTGCGGCATTTGGTAGCTAGTAATTAAAGGATAAAAGCATGGAACTTTCACCTCTTTCGAATGTACT
>Ga0335069_10006492_pt1 | contig 16993 bp, 13 predicted proteins | sample Lox_Sample_11_FD_206714 | JGI IMG/M metagenome (GOLD analysis project Ga0335069, IMG submission 206714) | Soil microbial communities from Loxahatchee National Wildlife Refuge, Florida, United States - Lox_Sample_1.1 | ecosystem: Environmental > Terrestrial > Soil > Wetlands | place: USA...
CGGCGATTCTATCCGCGCTTCCTCAAACTGCGCGCCTTGATGGTCGGCTGCTCCGCCGGAGAGGCCCACCTCGCGGCGACAGACACCCTGCCGGCCGACATCGTCGCGGAGACCCTCTCGAACGGCATTGTCGCGCAGGCAAGATCGCTCAAGGCGCAACTTATCGTGCTGAAGGAATTCCCGTCTCGCTATCGCGAGGTCCTGCACTGCTTCGTGCAGCGCGGATTCGCGCGTGCCCCCAGCATGCCGATGACCATGCTCGACATTGGGTATGACAGCTTTGATGCCTACATGACAAAGGCGCTGAAGAGCTCGACGCGGAGGAAATTGCGCAAGAAGCTGGCGGCGACGGCCGGCATATCGGATATCAGCATGAGCGTCACCGACGATGCGACGAGTTTCGTCGATGAGATCTATCCGCTCTATCTGCAGGTCTTTGAACGCTCGAGCATGCAGTTCGAGAAGCTGACGAAGGACTTTTTCTGCCAGATCGGCCAGCGCATGAGCGACAAGGTCCGCTTCTTCGCATGGCGTCGCGGCAACGTCCTGGTGGCCTTCAGCCTCTGCATGGTGCAGGGCGACTCGCTTTACGCCGAGTATGTCGGTTTCGACTACGCCGTGGCCCTCGACCTGCATCTCTATCACTACGTCGTTCGGGACATGATCAGCTGGGGGATCGGCCAGGGGTACCGATGGTTTCGCAGCAGCGCCCTGAACTATGACCCGAAGCTGCACATGAGGCACCGGCTCGATCCCCTGGATCTCTACGTGAGACATACTTCCGGACTCGCAAATGCGATATTCGGCCTGGCCCTGCCCTGGATCGTGCCGGCGCGCTACGATGCGACGCTAAAACTGTTTCCGGATTACCGGGAGCTTTGGTAACGATCCTGCTCCCGCAGAGCAATGGCTCCGGGGCAATCGAGCCTCGCGCACGAAATCTGGATTGATGCGCTACGCTCGCAATGACACCTTTATGGCGAGGACACGAGAGAGGCACCCCATGTCCGAACCCGACGGCATGGCAGAGAGACGGGAAACGGCTGATGACGACGGACGCGTTTGAACCAAGAACCTTCGAGATCGCCGAGTTTCGCCTGCAGAACGGGCAGCTGATGCGCGACGTCGTCATCGCCTATCGCACGCTGGGCACGCTCGCACCTGATCGCAACAACGCCGTGCTGATCACCCATGGCTATACCAGCGGACCGCAGATGATCGATCCCGGCGCGGCGGTCGGCGAAGGCAGCTGGAATGCGCTGGTCGGCCCCGGCAAGGCGGTCGACACCAACCGCTATTTTGCGGTCGCCGCGAACATGCTCGGCTCGTCCTACGGCTCGACCAATGCGCAAAGCTTCGATCCCGTGAGCCGCCGGCGCTACGGGCCGCGCTTTCCCGACATCACGGTCAGCGACATCATCGCCACCCAGCGCCTGCTGCTCGCGCAGCTCGGCATCGACAAGCTCGTTGCGATCGTGGGTCCCTCCTATGGCGGCTACCAGGCCTTTCAATGGGCGGTCGACTATCCAGAGACGGTGCGAGGCATCGCGCCGATCGTGACGTCGCCGAGCGTGCCGCGCGAACGATCGGAGGGCCGCGCCGCGCGGCTGCGCGCGACCCTGTCGCTAGATCCGAACTGGAATGGCGGAGATTATTATGCTGTCGGCGGCGTGCAAAAAACCCTGATCGAGATCCGCATCGCCGTCCTGAAGACCTATGGGACAGAGGCGTGGCTGCGCGAGAGGCTGTCCGATCCGGCAGCCGTCGAAGCGGCGATCCGCGACGAGGCAACACGATGGGCCAGGGATTTTGACGCCAATTCCCTCATCATCCTTGCCAAGGCTCTGCGAACGTTCGACGTCACGGCCCAGTTCGACAAGATCAAGGCCAAGGTGCTGTACGTGCTCTCGCGCACGGACGAACTGTTTCCGCCGGAGCTTGCGCTTACCGTGATGCCGGTGCTGGAGCAAGCCGGTGTCGACGCGGACTATTTTTTGCTCGACAGCGAGTACGGCCATTCGGCATCCGGCCGCGACGCGCACAAATGGGCGCCGCGACTGCGCAAATTCATGGAGAGCCTCGAGTAGGACAAGCCGTCGTCATTGCGAGGAGCGCAAGCTCCGAAGCAATCCAGACTGCGACCGCGGCGGGATTCTGGATTGCTTCGCTTCGCTCGCAATGACAACTACATCCCCGCCATCATCACATATTTGATCTCGACATATTCCTCCATGCCGTGATGCGAGCCTTCGCGGCCGAGACCGCTTTCCTTGACGCCGCCGAACGGCGCCACCTCGGTCGTGATCAGCCCGGTGTTGACGCCGACCATGCCCGACTCCAGCGCCTCCGCCACCCGCCAGACCCTCCCGAGATCGCGGGCGTAGAAATAGGACGCCAGACCGAACGGCGAGTCGTTGCACATCGCGATCACCTCGGCTTCATCCTTGAAGCGGATCACCGGCGCGAGCGGGCCAAACGTCTCCTCATGCGCGACCAGCGCATCGGATTTGACGTCAGCCAGCACCGTCGGCTCAAAAAAGCTGCCGCCCAGCGCATGGCGCTTGCCGCCAGTGACGATCTTGGCGCCGCGCTTCACGGCATCGGCAATGTGCCGCTCGACCTTGTCGATCGCCTCCATGTTGATCAGCGGCCCCTGCGTGATGCCGGTCTCGGTGCCGTCGCCGACCTTCATCGCCGCCGCCTTCTCCGACAGCTTTTGCACAAAGCTGTCGTAGATCTTGTCCTGCGCATAGATGCGGTTGGCGCAGACGCAGGTCTGGCCCATATTGCGATATTTCGAGACCATCGCGCCGTCGACCGCGGCATCGATGTCGGCATCGTCGAACACCACGAACGGCGCGTTGCCGCCGAGTTCGAGCCCGAGCTTCTTCACGCCGACGGAAGCCTGCTGATAAAGTATCTTGCCGACCTCGGTCGAGCCGGTGAAGCCGATGAAGCGCACCGCCGGATGCTCGCACAGCACTTTGCCGATGGCGGAGGAATTGCCGGTCAGCACGTTGAACACGCCCTTTGGCACCCCGGCCTTCTCCGCCAGCCCGACCAGCGCGAGCGCCGTCAGCGGCGTCTCGTTGGCGGGTTTTAGCACCACGGTGCAGCCGGCCGCGAGCGCCGGCGACACCTTTCGGGTGATCATCGAGCAGGGGAAATTCCACGGCGTGATCGCGCCGCAGACGCCGATCGGCTGCTTGATCGCGAGCAGTCGCGCATCGGGACGCTGGGTCGGGATGGTCTCGCCATAGACTCTGCGGGCTTCCTCCGCGAAGAACTCGACATAGGCGCCACCGATGTCGACCTCGCCGAGCGCCTCGGTGAGCGGCTTGCCCTGCTCTGATGTGAGGATCATCGCAAGATCCTCGCGATTTGAGATGATCAGCTCGAACCACTTGCGCAAAATGTTGGAGCGCTGCTTGGCGGTGAACTTTGCCCAGGCCGGAAAGGCGCGCTCGGCCGCTTCGACGGCCTGCGTCGTTTCCGCCGTGCTCATGACCGGAATTCTTGCAAGCTCCGCGCCATTGGCCGGGTTGGTCACCGCGCGCGCCGACGTGCCAGTCCAGGCGCCATCGATGAAGCATTGCTCGCGCAGCAGCGAGGGATCTTTCAGGCGGTCGCGGAGCGTGGGCGCGGATCCCGGGGTGGCGCGGGCTGTGGCGGGCGGATTCATGACGATACTCCCTCGGTCATTGCTGGACGCTTGAGCCGAATATAGGCGTAATCCACCCACAATGCACCGGGGCGCATCAATCCGCCGCGACAGCTTCACGACAGCTTGACGCGATTATACAAACAGATCGCGCTGCAACTCCGGCCTTGCTCGTTTCGGCGATTGTCCGACAGCTCGTCATGCCCGGGCTTGAAGCGGGGCATGACAGCGGAACATGCGGTGCGTTCGCGGCACCCGACGACGGCCTCGCAGGGGATGGGCAAAAGCACAGCGTGCGCACCATCGCAGCCGCGTGCCAGCTGAAGGTGGTGGGCACGGCGCAAGCGCGCCTTTGCCCACCACACAAATTATCTCTACGCCACGCTTTCCAGAAACGCTTCTTCGGCGGCGGGAATTGCGTCGGGCGTGCCGACATGCATCCACACGCCGTCGAGCCTGAGGCCGAACAGCCGCTCCTGCTCGCCCGCGCGATCGAACATCTTTGTCAGCGAGAATTCGCCGTTCGGTGCGCCCGTAAAGATCGCCGGCGACATGATCGCGGCGCCCGCATAGACGAACGGCACCACCTGGTGCTCCCTGCGCTTGCGCAAGGCGCCATCCGCCAGCATTGAATAGTCGCCGCGTCCCGAATAGCCGATGCTGCTCGCCGTCGGCGCCATCAGCAGCAGGATGTCCATCCGCGCGGGATCGAACGTATCCGCCAGCCGCCTGAGGTTGGACTGCACGCCGTCGATCCAGACCGTATCCGAATTGAGATGGAAGAACGGTGTTTCGCCGAGCAGGGGCAGCGCCTTGACCACGCCGCCGCCGGTGCCCAGCACCTGGCCGCGCTCATCGGAGATTTTGACACGCGGCGCCGTCCGTGTGGCGACATGGTCGATGATCTGGTCGGGCAGATAATGCACGTTGACCACGGCATCGGTGACGCCGGCCTCGGCAAGCTTGTCGAGCACATGGTCGAGCAGCGGCCGCCCGGCGACCGGGATCAGCGGCTTTGGCGTGGTCTCGGTCAGCGGGCGCATGCGGAGGCCGAGACCGGCGGCGAGAACCATGGCTTTGGTGGGCGTAACCGACATATGGGCGAGGGTCTCGAACCGTGATTGAGATGGGCCGCTCCGATGGAGCCGCCGGACGGCGCTGCGATGCAATGAGCGAATCAAGCTTATTCCGATTCGCGAGCGCACCGGCGCCTGCGATATCCGTCATAGATGACGATTATGCGACCTGTTCCGACCGCCGCGCCGCGGCCGCCCGCTTCTTCTTGTCGCCGGTCTTCAGGAAATTGACCCCGATCTGGTCGCCATTGACCCAGGCGAGCTCACAGCGCCGGTAAGCCAGTCCGGTGGACGACAGCAGCAGAAAGAATTCCTTCAGGTGCAGGCCTTCCACCGAGCCCTCGATGGTCAGTTTTGCGCCGGTTTCGGAGACGTCCTCGATGGTGCAGTCGCGCCGCCAGGTGCCGTCGATGCCCATCATGTGCGCCGGGATGCCGCGTTCGAATACGACGCGTTCGCCTCGGCGCCGTTCTGTCGCCATGTCTTGCTCCTGGGATAGGACCGGCCGCTCCTGCGAGTGGTGGCCACCGGCAGATTACGGAGCGGTGGCTAACAAGGCGTAAATCGGAAATTGGCGGCGTTCGGGCCGAGCGATCTCCACACGGCAGACTGCGCTCCCTCCCCCGCTTGCGGGGGGAGGGCTGGGGTGGGGGCGCCCCCATAACGGACCGCGGAGTTTGCGGAGACGGCCCCCACCCGCCGCGCAAGAGCGCGGCGACCTCCCCCGCAAGCGGGAGAGGTGCACCGAATATGCGGAGCGGCTGGTCGAACGACGTCTATCAGGAGGCGTCCTGCTTGGGCGACGGCTTGTTGCCGGCCGGTGGCTTGCTGCCGACCGGCGGGGGGATGTTGGCGGTGTACCATTCCTTGACAGGTGTCAGCGCCGGGTGCGCAAGGGCGCGGTTGAGATAGGTCCAGATCCGCGGCTGGTGCTTAAGATATTGCGGCTTGCCGTCGCGCCGGTTCAGCCGCGCGAAGGTGCCAAGCAGCTTGGTGTTGCGCTGCGCTGACATGATCGCGTAGTGCACCGCAAACGTCGCGGGGTCAAAACTCTGGTCCAGCATGCGCCGGGCGCGGATATAGCGCGCAAACAGCGCGAGCTCGAGCTGCTCCGGCACGTCCACCCGCGCATCCTGCAGCAGCGACACCAAATCGTAGGCGGGGTGTCCCAGCATCGCATCCTGGAAATCGATCAGGCCGATTTTGGCGATGCCCTTGCGCTCGCTTTGCCAGAGCAGGTTGGGGGAATGGTAATCCCGCAGCAGCCAGGTCTTTGGCGCGGCAAGCGGCTGCTGCAGCAGCCCGCGCCACATCATGATGAACACGGCGACCAGATTCTTGGCCGGCTGGACCCCGCGGTCCGGCAGATACCATTCCAGCATCAAGGTGGCCTCGACCAGCATCGCATCGATGTCGAAGGTCGGGATCGCGTAGGCGGACTGGCGCGTCAGCGGCAGCGTTTCGGGAAGCGCCTGGGAATGCAGGGTCACCAACAGGTCGGTCGCAACCTCATAGCGCTCTACGATCGGTCGCGGCGGATCCCCCTCGACGACGCCGGCATTGCCGAGATCTTCCGTCACCAGAAATCCGAACTCGAGATCGGCGTAGTGGATCACCGGCGCCGAGAGGCCGCGGTCGCGCAAGGCATTGGCCATGGCGACGAAAGGCCTGACGTCCTCGGCGAGATGCACCGCGGCGCTGTAGGATTTGCCGCTATAGATCGCCGGACCCTGAACGCGTTTTGGCGAATTCATCAGGATGAAGCTGGTGCCCTCGCGGACGAGCCGGGCGTAGGACCGGATCGAGGCATCGCCGGCCATGCGCAGGCGTTGCGCCTCGGCGAGGCCGGCCGTGGCCAGCATTTCGCGCAGCGCCTTCAGCCGTGTGACGAGGCCGGCCGCCGTGCCGTAGCCGATGATCTCCGCGGCCCGCGCGTTGGTGCCGAGCGCGGGCCGGTGGTTGAGGGCAATATCGATCCGGTCTGCCGGCAGCAGGCCAGCCGCGCGATCCGGCCATTCGATCAGGGCGACGGTGCCCTCGGGCAGCGGCGACAGGCCGATCTCTTCCAGCTCGTCCGGGTCGCTGATGCGGTAGAGGTCGGCATGGATCAGCGGCATGCCGGGCAGGTCGTAGACCTGGGCCAATGTAAAAGTCGGGCTCGGCACTTCCAGCTCGTCGTCGCCGGCGAGGTAGCGGATCATGCCTCGTGCCGCGGCGGTCTTGCCGGCGCCGAGGTCGCCTGACAGCGTGATGACGTCGCCGGGACTGATCAGCAGCGCCAGATCGGCCATCAATTGTGCGGTCGCCGTCTCGTTCGCCAGTGCGACGGAGAATGTGGCGGGCGAGCTCATTCTGCCGCGTTGCGCTGGGCGGCATGATCGGTCGGGAAATCGCAGGTCACCGTCGTTCCCTTGCCGACCACCGAATCGACCCGCACCTTGCCGCCATGCAGTTCGACGAAGGAGCGCACCAGCGACAGCCCGAGACCGGCGCCGCGCCGCCGCGAGCCCTGCGAGTGGCTCTCGAACCAGTCGAACACCCTGTCCTTGAGGTCGGGCGCGATGCCGGGTCCGGAATCGCTGACCGTGAAGGCGATGCTGCCGCCAGTGCGCCTGGCGCCCACGACAACGGTGCCGTCCTGCGGCGAGAAGCCGACGGCATTGGCGAGCAGGTTATAGAGCACTTGGACCACACGCCGCTCGTCGCCGACGAATGTGCCGATATTGGGGTCGAGATCGACCTTGAGGCGGATGCGATCGGTCGCCAGGCGGTCCTGGATGCCCTCGGCGGCCGCCGCGATCACCTTTCCGGCGTCCACCGGGCCGAGCTCCAGCTTCATGGCGCCGGCATCGATGGTGGCGAGGTCGAGAATGTTGTTGGTCAGCGCCAGCAGGGCGTTGGTCGATTTGGTCACGTAGTCGAGATATTCGGCCTGTTTTGGCGTCAGCGGGCCGGTCGAGGGGTCGCTCAGAAAATGCGCGAAACCGATGATCGTGGTCAGCGGGGCGCGCAGCTCGTAGGAGACATGGTGGACGAAGTCGATCTTCATCTTGCCGGCGGCTTCCAGCGCCTCGTTGCTTTCGCGCAACGCCCGCTCGACATTTTCGGTGTCGGTGATGTCCTGGAAGGTCAGCATGGTGGCGCCGTCAGGCAGCGGCCGGCTCATGCAGCCGAGCACGCTGCCGTCCTTGCGCTCGAGTTTGAGTGCCACGTCGCTGCGGTTCTCGATCGCGGTGATCGCCTCGCGGATCGCCCGCCAGGCGGGGGCATCGTCGAACAGCGGCCGGCACAGGGTCTCGACGGTGTCGATATGCGGCCGCTCGCGCAGCGATTCCGGCGAGAGCTTCCACATCCGGGCAAAGGCCGGGTTGAACAATTGCGCCCGGCCGTCGCTGCCGAACACCGCGACGGCTTCGGCGAGGCTGTCGAGCGTCTCGCGCTGCACCCGGGTCAGCCCGTCGTAGCGCCGTTCCAGATCGAGGTTCTTGGTGACGTCGTCGAACAGATAGGTGACGCCGCCTTCCGGACTCGGCGTGGTCACCACGCTGAGCGCGCGGCCGTCCGGCAAATACCAGGTGTCGCTCGCGGTCTCGACCGCGCGATAGGCCTCGTGCAGCTTGGCCTTCCAGGCCCGGAAATCCGCCTGTTCGGGCAGCTTGCGCGCGGCGCGCAGGCGGTCGAGCACGCTGGAATCGTCGGGATGGCCGTCGAGAAAGGCCGGCTCGAGATCCCACAGCCGGCGATAGGAATCGTTGTAGAAGGCGAGCCGGCGCTGGCCGTCGAACACGGCGACGCCGGAGGAGAGCTGGTCCAGCGTGCGGCGATGCGCGTCCGCCATCCGCACCAGCGCCGCAGACAGCGCATCGGCCTCGCTGGCGTCGATCGCGATCCCGACCCGGCCCTTGCCGATGTTTTTCACGTGGACGTCGAACATCCGCCGCTCGCCGCGGGCCACGATCGGCAGCCGCGCGTCGAACGTATCGCCAGCCGCGAGCGCTCGCTCCAGCTCGGTGCGGCCAGTGGTGTCGAGCAGCTCGATCCGGCGTGCCACCGCGTCCTCGCCCGAGGCGGCCTCGGTGGCGCGGGCATAGGCCAGATTGGCGTAGCCCAGGGCGCCGTTCTGCCGGGTCCAGATCGGCCAGGGCGCGGTGTCGACGAAGCCGCGCAGCATCGCCGTCTCCTGCAGCAGGGTCTGATACTGCGCGCTGATCTCGGCGAGGGTGCGCCTGATGCCGGCGAGCTCACGGATCCGGACGATCGCCTGGCCGCCGATGGCGCGGCCGAGCGCTTCGACCGCATGCCCGTTGGTGGTGGCGAGGTTGAGCAAAAATCCCTCGCCGTTCTCGCGCAGGCTTTCGACGGCACGGTCGAGCTGCGCCGCGGCCTCGGCCGGCAGCCAGGTGCCGAACGCCAGAATGCGCTGCCCCGCGCCCTGCGGCGCCACCAGCGCGGTGTCGCCGGAGATTTGCGGGCGGTTCTCGCCGGCGGCCCAGGAGATCAGGATCTGCGGTTCGGCGAACAGCAGCGCGCGGTAGCGGTCGGCCTGCAGCTGCAGATGGCTGATGCTGCCGCGCAGCCTCGCCTCGTTGCGCGCGGCGCGGACGCGGGCGCGCATCAGCAGGATCGCCGCCAGCACGGAAAAGCCGAGCAGCGCGGTCGCCGCCGCCAGCACCGCGATCTCCTGCCGGGCCGAGTCGAACAACGGCGACACCGCGGCGAGCGGCCGCAACTCGGCGGCGAAGGCGTCGCCCATAGGCAGCAGCGCGGCCGCGGCGAGTCCGATCAGACCGCTGCGCGTCAACGATGTGCACGACCTCAGGGTCCGACGCATCGCCACGATGCCCGACATCAATTGCCTCGAAACCTTACGAATGCCCGCCCGGAGCCGACCGCAAAATCGCCGCGCCGCTGTCCGAATCAAGGAACAATACCCTCTTCGGAAGAGGCACGTTAAGAGTCCAGACCATGAACGGCTCATCGAGCACTGGAAAAGGTCCGGACGAATCGAATCGCCTATCATTCTCGCCAGCGACGCGATGGCTTTAAGGCGAATCAGGACGAAAACGTCCTCGCGCTTTAGGCTGTTGTTCGCGCATGAACTTTTCGCAAAACCGCCGCAGTGCCGGCGACGTCATGCGCGCGATCGCGGCTTTTTAGCGCCCGGTCGAGCCAAAGCCGCCACTGCCGCGCGCGGTCGCTGGCAGTGTTGTCACGGGGACGAGCTTTGCGTGTGACACGGGTGCGATCACCATCTGCGCGATGCGCTCGCCGCGCCGAATCGTAAAAGCTTCGCTGCCGTGATTGATCAGCAGCACACAGATCTCGCCGCGGTAGTCGGCATCGACCGTGCCCGGCGCGTTCAGCACGGTGATGCCATGTCTGGCGGCGAGCCCCGAGCGCGGCCGCACCTGCGCCTCAAAGCCTTCCGGCAGGGCGATGGTCAGCCCGGTCGGCACCAGCGCCCGCGTGCCGGGCTGCAGAACGATCGGCGCATCGTCGGCAACCGCGGCCAGCAGATCGAGGCCCGCGGCATGCGCGGTCTGGTAGGCCGGCAGGGCCAGGCCCTCGCCGTGCGGCAGGAGGCACACCTCGACACGGACGGTCATGCGCCTGCTTCCATCGGCTTTACGGCAACGGTCTTTGCGATCTGCGCGACCAACTCGGTCGCGACCTGCTCCTTGGTCATGACCGGCCAGGACTCGACCGTGACGTCGCCGCCATCGCGCCGGATCAGATGCACCGTGTTGCGGTCGCCGCCCATCACGCCCGTCGCCGGCGACACATCGTTGGCGACGATCCAGTCGCAGGCCTTCCGCTTCAGCTTGGCCTTGGCGTTCTCGATCAGGTGCTCGGTCTCGGCGGCAAAGCCGATCACCAGCGGCGGCCGTTTCTCGGCAAGATGCGCAACGGTGGCGAGAATGTCGGGATTTTCGGCAAGCTCGAGCTTCGGCAGGGCGCCCGAACTCTTCTTCAATTTCTGTCCGCCTTCATTGGCGACGCGCCAGTCGGCCACTGCGGCGGCGAAGATCGCGATATCCACCGGCAGCGCGGCCTGCACCTCCACAAGCATCTGGCGCGCGGATTCGACGCGGGTGACGCTGACGCCGCCGATATCGGCGAGTTCGACCGGGCCGGTGATCAGGCGCACGTCGGCGCCGGCGGCCCGCGCCGCAGCGGCAATCGCAAAACCCTGCTTGCCCGAGGAGCGGTTGGCGATATAGCGCACCGGATCGATCGGCTCGTGGGTCGGTCCGGCCGTGATCAGCATGCGTTTTCCTGCGAGCGGACGGGGGCCGGCCGGGCGCAAAATACGCTCAGCGGCAGCTGCGATCTCGAGCGGCTCGGCCATGCGGCCGACCCCGGCTTCGCCCGCTTCCGCCATCTCACCGGCATTCGGCCCGACCATGGCGATGCCGTCGCGCGCAAGCTGCGCGGCGTTGCGGCGGGTCGCGGCATTGCTCCACATCGCGGGGTTCATGGCGGGTGCAAGGAGGATCGGCCGGTGCGCGGCCAGCAGGATGGCGCTGGCGAGATCATCGGCATGGCCTTGCGCCATCTTAGCCATCAGATCGGCGGTCGCCGGCGCCACCACGATCAAATCGCTGTCGCGCGCGAGGCGGATATGGCCGGCGTCGAACTCGCTGTCGGGATCGAACAGGTCCGTGTAGACGCGCTCGCCGGACAGCGCGCTGGCGGCCAGCGCCGTCACGAACTGCTGGGCCGCGCGTGTCAGCACGCAGCGGACGCGGATATGCCGCTCCTTCAGACGCCTGATCAGGTCGAGCGACTTGTAGGCCGCGATCCCGCCGCCGATGATCAGGGTGACGCGGCGCTGGAGCGTAACACTCGAACCCTCGACCCCGTGATCAAAGGTCACGTCCTCTGTTGGCGGCTGATGTGTCGGCGGTATCTGGGTCGGCTCGATCAGGCCCTGCAGGATCACCCGGACCTCCTCCTCGACCGAGCGACCATGTTGCGCAGAGCGCAGCCGCAGGTACGCTTTGACCGCGTCGTCGAGCTTGCGGATGGTCAGGCTGGCCATATCAGCCTCCTGCGGGGGGCGAAATGATTGCAATGCTATCATTGCTGTGATTGCATTGCAATCAGAGACGGGTGACTGCGATCAGAATCCCGATGAAGGTAGCGGCGATGATCCACAGCGCGATGGCGCGCCAGCGGCTCTTCCGGCCTTCGGCACGGTACATTGCCGCGATCGTGTCGTCGGACAGGTGCAGGCCCTCCCGCGTCATGGTCTCGAGCTGCTCCAGCACGGTGACGGCGCGCGCGGCGATGACCGGCACGCCCATCAGCACCCGCGCCAGGTCGCTGGTGCCCGACATCACGCCCTGGATCCGGCCGATCGGTCCAAGGTTGCGCTCGATCCATTCGCGCACCACGGGATCGGCGATCTTCCAGATGTCGAGCTTTGGGTCGAAGCCGCGCGCAACGCCTTCGACCACCACCATGGTCTTCTGCAGCAGGATCAGCTCGGGCCTGGTGCGCATGTCGAACAAGGCGGTGACCTCGAGCAGCAGGCTGAGGAGCTTGGCCATCGAGATTTCTTCGGCGGTGCGGTTGTGGATCGGCTCGCCGATGGCGCGGATCGCCTGCGCAAAGTTCTCCACCGAGTGGTGCGCGGGCACATAGCCGGCCTCGAAATGCACCTCGGCGACCCTGCGGTAGTTGCGGGTGATGAAGCCGAGCAGGATTTCGGCAAGGAAGCGCCGCTCCTTCAGGCCGAGCCGCCCCATGATGCCGAAATCGACCGCGACCAGGCGGCCGGCATCGTCGAGGAACAAATTGCCGGGATGCATGTCGGCGTGAAAGAAGCCGTCGCGCAGCGCGTGGCGCAGAAAACTCTGGATCACCTTGCGGCCGAGATCGGGCAGGTCAACCTGTGCCCGTTCCAGCCCGGCATGGTCCGACAGCGCAATGCCGTCGATCCATTCCATGGTCAGCACGTTGTTGGCGGTGCGATCCCAGTCCACCGTCGGCACCCGGAAATCCGGATCGTCGCGGGTGTTCTCCGCCATCTCCGACAGCGCCGCGGCCTCGAGGCGGAGATCCATTTCCATCGCGACCGAGCGCGACATGGTGTTGATCACCTCGATCAGCCGCAGCCGCCTTGCCTCGGCGGAAAACTGCTCCGCCTTGTGCGCGACATAGAAGAAGTCGGAGAGGTCGCGGCGGAAGCGTGAGGCGACGCCGGGCCGCAGCACCTTGACTGCGACCGGCGTGCGCACGCCATCGCGCTCGACCACGCCGCGATGCACCTGCGCGATCGAGGCCGCGGCGACGGCCGGGCCGAGGCTCGCAAAGGCCTGCGACAGCGGGCGCTCCAGCGCGGTTGCGATGACCGCTTCAGCCTCGGCGTGCGGAAACGGCGGCAGCCGGTCCTGCAGGCTTTCGAGGTCGCGCGCCATCACGACGCCGACCACGTCGGGCCGCGTGGCGAGAAACTGGCCGAGCTTCAGGTAGGCCGGTCCCATCCGCTCCAGCGCCCGCGACAGCCGCGGGCCGGATTTGGCACCGCGGCGCTCGATCAGCCGCGCGAGCTTCAGCGCCAGCTGGCCCGGCGGCGGCACCAGGCTCGGATCAACAGCGCCAAACACGCCTTCGCGGGCAAACACCAGCGTGGCGCGGAACAGCCGCGCAATGTGCGTCGTCGCGGAGATCACAAACGCCAGCCCGAATGCAAGTTGACGATGCCGCCGGAGAAGCTTTGCCAGCTGACGCGCGAAAAACCGGCGGCCCGGATCATGTCGGCGAAGGCGTTCGGCCTCGGAAATTTGCGGATCGATTCGACCAGGTACTGGTAGGACTCGGCATCGCCGGTCACGGCGCGGCCGAGCGGCGGGATCACCTTGAACGAGAACAGCTCATAGAGCCGGTCGAGCCCTGGCACATCCACGGCCGGGGAAAATTCCAGGCACAGGAAGCGACCGCCATGCCTGAGCACGCGAAAGGCTTCGGAAAGCGCCCGGTCGATTTGCGGCACGTTGCGGATGCCGAAGGCGACCGTATAGGCGTCGAAGGAGCGGTCGGCAAAGCTGAGCGCTTCCGCATTGCCCTCGACAAAGCTGACGCGGTCGTCGAGATGGTTTTTTGCGGCGCGGGCGCGGCCGACCTCGAGCATGTCCCTGTTGATGTCGCAGACGGTGGCGTGAAAACCATGTCCCGCCGCACGCGCGGCCCGGAACGCGATGTCCCCGGTGCCGCCGGCGACGTCGAGCAGCGCAAAGGGGGTGTCGGTCCGCGGCGGGTCGAGGGTGTTGATCATCAGGGCCTTCCAGACCCGGTGCAGGCCGCCGGACATCAGGTCGTTCATCAGGTCGTAGCGCGAGGCCACGCTGTGAAACACCTCGTTCACCAGCGTCTGCTTCTCCCCCAGCGGGACATCCCTGAAGCCGAAATGCGTGGTCTGGCCCGGCCGATCCATCACCCATACTCCGATACGTTCACCATAGCCTCGTAGCAGCTATGGCGCTATCACGTCACCTTCGTAAGGTGAATGACTTGAATGTCGTATGACCTGGGATGAAATAGCGCAGAATGCCTGAATTGCCCGAAGTCGAGACCGTCCGCCGCGGCCTGCAGCCGGTGATGCAGGGCGCCAGGATCGTCAGGGCGGAAGCCCGGCGCAAGGATTTGCGGTTTCCCTTCCAGAAGGATTTTGTCGCGCGGCTGACCGGCCAGACCGTGACCGGGCTCGGCCGCCGCGCCAAATATCTTTTGGCCGATCTCGGCTCTGGCGACGTGCTGCTGATGCATCTGGGCATGTCGGGCTCGTTCCGCGTTCACAAGACCGACGCGGATGACACGCCGGGCGATTTTCATCATCCCCGTGGCAAGGACGCCGCCCACGACCATGTGGTGTTTCGCATGTCCTCGGGCGCGGACATCGTGTTCAACGACCCGCGCCGCTTCGGCTACATGAAGGTGATCGCCCGGCGCGATCTTGATGGCGACCCGCTGCTGAAAGGGCTCGGGCCCGAGCCGCTCGGCAATGAATTCGATGCCGCTTTGCTGGCGCGATCCTGCGCCGGCAAGAAGACCAGCCTGAAGGCGGCGCTGCTCGACCAGCGCGTGGTCGCGGGACTCGGCAACATCTATGTGTGCGAGGCGCTCTATGGCGCGCGCCTGTCGCCGCGCCGGCTCGCTGCAACACTGGCGACCAAAAAGGACGAACCGACCGATCACGCGCAACGCCTGGTGGACGCGATCCACGACGTGCTCAACGCGGCGATCAAGGCCGGCGGCTCGTCCTTGCGCGACCATCGCCAGACCTCGGGTGAGCTCGGCTATTTCCAGCATTCCTTCAAGGTCTATGACCGCGAAGGCCAGCCTTGCGGAACGCCGGGCTGCGGCGGCGTGGTGCGCCGCTTCGTCCAGAACGGCCGCTCCACCTTCTGGTGCCCGAAGTGCCAGAAGTGATCGCGGTGAGCCGATATCGAATTCGGCCGAACGATTAAGCGCCTGATGTCCCGCGCCGCACTGAACCCGAGCTAAACCGGGTGCCGTGCCGCTGAATCAGACCGCCGGTCTTGGCGCTTCTTCGCGAGTACCTCCAGCTTTTTGCTTCTCCCGCAAACGTTCCGTCTCCTCGGTGCGACGCTTGCATTTTGCATGCGCTGCGGCGGGGTTGGAACAGGAACGATCTCGTCCGCCTACGATTATCTGTCGAGGATACACCGGAGGAGGGTGCCATGAATGGATTGATCTATCTCGTCGGCCTCATCGTCGTGGTCATGGCCGTTCTGTCGCTGCTTGGTCTGCGCTAGCTGGGGACCTTTGACATGGCCGTTGAAGAGATCTCGCGTCCCGCGGTGGTCGCGCGTCCTGCCGAGGACGCATTGTTTGTGCAGTGGTCGCCGGTCATCGCGGGCGCGCTGGGCGCCGCAGCCTTGTCCTTCATCCTCATCACTTTCGCGGTGACGATCGGGCTTGGTGTCAGCTCCACCTCCCCGACGTGGCGCGACGCCTCGGCCGCGCTGGCCGTCTTGTCGGGTCTCTATCTGATCCTGCAGGCCATCGCGAGCTTTGGCCTTGGCGGTTACATCGCCGGCCGGACGCGCCGGCCTCATGCGGCTGCCCGCACCGAAGACGTCGAGACCCGCGATGGATTTCACGGGCTTGCGACATGGGCCCTTGCTGTTCTGATTGGCGCGACGCTGGCTGCGCTGGTCGGCGCGGCAGGTCTTGCGCGCCCGGCGGCTTTCGCGCCGCAGGCGAATGCGAGCAGCGCGGAACCACTGCTGAGCTATGAGCTCGATCGGCTGTTTCGTTCGCCGCGGCGGGCCGCGAACGTCGACATCGGCCCGGAGCGGGCCGAGGCGGGACGAATCCTGATGACATCGTCGAGCCACAGCGGCGTAAGCAGCGACGATCGCGGCTATCTGGTGCAGCAGGTGGCCACCACGACCGGCCTGTCGCCGGCCGATGCCGACAAGCGGGTCAATACCGCGATTGAGGACTCCCAAACGGCGATCGCGCGGTCGCGACGCAGCGCCGTCATTCTGGCGTTCTCGCTGGCCGCGGCCACGCTGCTTGGGGCGGTCACGGCCTGGTTGGCAGCCTGTGCCGGCGGCCGCCACCGTGACGGCGCGCCGCTTCCGGAATGGATGGAGCACGCCAACCGGTTCGAGCAGCGGAGGCAGATGATTCCGTCGTAGTGCATGACGAGATGAGATTCGATTGCAGCCGTATCTGAGGTGCGCTCCCTCCGGGGGACGGCCGGGCAAAGGGCCGGGGAGGGGGTACCAAGTGGCGAGCTGAATCCGGGGACCCCATCCGACCCTTCCCCGCAAGGGATTCGCAAGGGGCGGAAGAGCGAGACCACGGGCGCATCTATCTACGAACCGCTATCGCGCGTTAGCGCCAGTCACACGGAGCGAAACTCACCCCAGCCGAGAAGTGTGCGTTGCGCCTGTTTCGCCAAGGCTTGCAAGGCGGCGAAGCGTCGGCCTCCGGCCAGCACTTCATAAGACTTCTTCCCGCCTTCCGAGACCGCACGGACGGTGAGATTCTGCAACAGCCCGTGCGCCTTGATGCTGGCGGCAAGCTGCTTGATGCCGTCTTTCCGGCTCGTGCGCCGCACATTGGCGTCGCTCGATACCAGCTTGGACAGCGGAATGGATTGAATGGCACTTGTCATGGTCTATCTCCTTAGCCCAACTTTCTCAACTGGCGCGGCAAAAGGGGAGTTTTCAGGAATTTTTCGGTCGAAAGGCGAGTCGGATCAATGGGTGGGTTTCCG
>Ga0335069_10006493_pt1 | contig 16990 bp, 11 predicted proteins | sample Lox_Sample_11_FD_206714 | JGI IMG/M metagenome (GOLD analysis project Ga0335069, IMG submission 206714) | Soil microbial communities from Loxahatchee National Wildlife Refuge, Florida, United States - Lox_Sample_1.1 | ecosystem: Environmental > Terrestrial > Soil > Wetlands | place: USA...
CGCTCCGGAGGCGGTAGAAGTAGATCCCGGAACCGACCGCCATGTTGTCCCCCGTCCTGCCGTCCCAGACGATCTGGTACGATCCGGCCGCCTGCACCTCGTTCACCAGCGTCCGCACGTGCCGTCCCAGGATGTCGTACACGTCGAGCATCACAAGCCCCCGCTCCCCGATCGAATAGCTGATGCGCGTCGAAGGATTGAAGGGGTTCGGGTAGTTCTTCCCGAGCGTGTACACAACGGGCGTGCCCACCTCATCCGGACCGATCGCCGAGAGACCCGTGGCGGTGGTGACGATCGCACGGATCCTGTGGTTCGTCGCGACGGCCGACCAGGTCGACCCGTTGAACGTCGAGGAACGTGTCCCCGATGAAACGCTCTCGGTCCTGATCAGGAGCGTCTCCGAGGCGTTGACGATCGACACCACGATGTGGAAATCCGTCCCCGATGTGACGTTGACGCCGGCACCGAGCATCTGGATGTAGTTCGCCGTCCCCGGGTTCAGATGGGTCAGCGGAACTGCGACGCTCGACCCGAGCGGCGTGCCGGGGAGCCCCGAGGCATTCGTGTATGCCTGGATCGTGATGTTGCCTGTTCCCTGTATCGGGTTGTTGTTGGGCGTCGTGACGTTCAACGTGATCCCCGTGAGCTTGCCCGAGGCGGACGGGGACACACGGACCGCGAACTTCGATGTTCCCGTGAGCGTGAGGAGCGCGTTTGAAGACGTCCCGTCGTAGCCGTAGAGCGTCCTGGTGACCACGGCGCTCGAAGAGATTTTCTTCGCCATTGCCTCCAGGATATCCAGCTTTCCGTACCCCCATGTGTAGTTCGGCACGGAACCCGTGAACGCGTCGGCCACGGCGCCTGTCGTCATGAGCGACTTGATCGCCGCCGCGGTCGTTGCGGGGAATGCGCCGAGGATGAGCGCCGACGCCCCCGTGATGTGCGGGGTTGCCATGCTGGTCCCCTGGTCGACAAAGTGCTTCTGTCCCGGGTAGATGATCGACGCGAGGTTTGTCGTATCCATCGACGTGGAGAGGGCTGACGTGATGCCCTGCCCCGGGGCGGCGATGTCGGGCTTCTGCCGGCCGTCGCGCGTCGGACCGATCGCGCTGAATGAGGCGATGTTCCCGGTCCTGTCCGTTCCGTTGTAGACATACTGGAGGTTCGTGTAGACGGGCCAGCTCCACTTCGTCACGTACGCTGCTGCCGTGATCGCCCCGGCCGCCGTGCCGGGCATGGCGACAGTTTCATTCACGTCTCCCCCTGTGAGCGACGCCGACGCGCCCCCGATGACGTAGACCGCGAGCCAGCCGTCATAGTGAACGCTCGCGCCCGGATTCGTCACAGTCACTGTCCACGCGCCGCTCGCCGGGTAGTTCGTGCCGTTGTCCCTCGCCCAGAGCTGGACATTCCAGAGTCCGTTCGACGTGTACGAGGGAGCATTGTACACCGTGAAGAGCCCGTCGGAGGTGCTCGAGCCGTCCCCCGATGTTCCGCTGGCGCTGTATGCGGCGCTCGCCGTGTACCCGTTGGGCGAGTGCGCGCTCACGCTGACATTCGTGTTGGAGTTGAGCCAGAGATCGAATATGACCTGGTTCGTGCCCGTCCCGGAACTCGGCGTATACGACGGCACGGTGATCGTGAACGTGGTCGTGGCGCCTGCGGTGCCGCTGACATGAATGGGGCTCGCCCCGTCGTTCCCCGCGGCGATCGCGACGACGCGGCCGGGGTTGGCGACGAACGAATTCACCGCCTGCTCGTAGGCGCGCGAGCCGTCATGCGGTCCGACCTGTCCGCCGATGCTCCAGTTGACGACGATCGGCTTGCCGAGTGCCTCCGCCTTCTGGTCTGCGTACGTCAGGCCGTCGATCATGTGTGTTTCGCTGAACGAGCCGTCCCCCCCCTTGACGATGATGATATCCGCATCGGGCGCCATGCCCGAGAACTTCCCGAAGAGCGCGGCATCGTTCCCCGCCGCGGTGCCGCACACGTGCGTGCCGTGCCCGTTGATGTCCCGCTCACGCACCTTGTTCGCCGGGGAGCTGGTGAGCTCCGCGTTGATCTGCGCTTGCGTGTACTCGACACCATAATTGAGCGATCCACCGGGGGAGGTCTCTCCCGCCTGCGGCGTCAATGTCTGATCCCAGATGAAGAGGATGCGCGACTTGGTCGAATCGGTGGTCGACCGGAAATCCCTGTGCTTGAAATCGATCCCGGTGTCGTACACGAGCACGATCGCCCCCGCGCCGCGGTACTGCGTGCTGTTCAGGAACCCCCCCTGCACCAGCGCCCCGCCGGTCTCCGGGATGCTTACGTCGTTGAGGGGGTAGTTCGTCGACCCCTCGTCGATGTAGCGGACGCGGTCGAGCGCCGCGATCGCAAGGATCTCCGGCGCGGTCACCTGCGCGGTGACAAATGCCGGGTACACGCTGTTCACGACGGCTCCGGTGGCGCGCACCGCCGCGGGGTCGTCGGTGTAGACGATCGCGAGATACACCGGCTCCGCCGCCGCCACGGCTGCGACCGAGAGACGCTCAATGCTCCCCCCCGTGGCGTGAATTTCCGGATAGGCCTTCGCTATCAGCGCCAGGAAATCCGGATGGATCTTGGCGCGCTCGCCTACGGTCAGCGTCGCAGCCGCAGACAGGCAGAAAGCGCCCGAAACGAGGACTGCAAGCGCACACAGGCGTATCCGTCGTGTCATCTGTTTACCTCCTTGAGGTGATGTTGGGCAATACACTACTGGGGATAATTCCTGGACCCGTTGCTCACGTTCTTCACGGACGGGAGCATGACAAGGGAGCGGAGCGCGGGAATCGTCACCCGCACAACCGCGACGTCGCCGAACACGCTCGTGACGGTGTACCCCGCCTTCCTGATTTCGTCAACACTGTCGGTGCGGACAAGCACGCCGAACGTCTCTTCCCCGGATTTCCCGGGAGTGACGTCGTAGTCCGCGCGGTTGGTCGAAGCGTCCGTGAGGAGGCGCTGGAGTGCAGGATCGAGCTTTTGCTTTTCGGTGGGAGTCAACTGAGGCTGCGTCGTCGCGCAGCCAGCGAGTACAACAGACAGCATGAGTATGCGAATGAGCATGGTCGTCCGGATTTCCGATCAATATACCCCGCCGCGGAAAAAGGCGCAACAGTAAAATCCCGCGAAGCCGGAAATGTGGCCGGCATCACGTTCCCCGGAATTCGCGCTTCAGGTAGACACCGGTGACTGATTCGGGCGCGCGCGATACGGTCTCGGGTGTCCCCTCGGCAATGATCTTTCCCCCGGCCGCACCACCGCCGGGACCCAGGTCGATCACCCAGTCGGCGGTCTTGATGACGTCCAGGTTGTGCTCGATCACCACCACAGTGTTCCCCTTGTCCACAAGCTTGTTGAGGACGGAGAGGAGCATCCGGATGTCTTCGAAATGAAGTCCCGTCGTGGGCTCATCGAGGATATAGAGCGTGTTCCCCGTACCCACCTTGGAAAGCTCGGTCGAGAGCTTCACCCGCTGGGCTTCACCCCCGCTCAGCGTGGTTGCCTGCTGGCCGAGCGTGATATACCCTAACCCGACGTCAAAGAGCGTTCTGAGCTTGCGCTCGATGCCCGGAATTTCGCTGAAGAAGTCGACCGCCTCGGCAACGGTCATATCGAGAACCTCGGCGATCGATTTTCCCTTGTAAACGACCTGCAGCGTCTCACGGTTGTAGCGTTTCCCCTTGCAGACGTCGCAGACAACGTAGACGTCGGGGAGGAAATTCATCTCGATCTTCTTGACTCCGTCCCCCTCGCACCCCTCGCACCGTCCCCCGGCCACGTTGAAGCTGAAACGTCCCGCCTTGTATCCCCGTATCTTCGCTTCTGGCATCTGCGTGAAAAGATCCCTCACAAGGGCAAAGAGCCCCGTGTACGTGGCGGGATTGGAGCGGGGGGTCCTGCCGATCGGCGACTGGTCAATATCGATCACCTTGTCGATCCTGTCGATCCCGTCCAGCCCCTTGTACTGCAGGGGAACGGCTTTCGCCGCGTAAAACTTCCGCGCAAGGATGCGGTAGAGCGTCTCGTTGATGAGCGACGACTTGCCGGAGCCGCTCACCCCCGTGACGGCGATGAACTTGCCCAGGGGGAGCCTGAGCGTCACGTTCTGCAGGTTGTTTCCACGTGCACCGCCCAGCACGAGCGAGCCGCCGTTGCCTTCCCGCCTCGCCGCGGGCACGGCGATACTCCGGTCACCTTTCAGGTACTGTGCCGTGTACGACACTGGCTCAAACCCGTGCTCGTTCACGGGAAGGGCGTCGTTTCTCGGGGCGAGCTCCGCGGGCCGGCCGGCGGTCACCAGGTACCCGCCGTGCCGTCCGGCGCCGGGACCGAGGTCGATCACGTAGTCCGCGCTCTCGATCATCTCCTTGTCGTGCTCCACCACGATCACGGTGTTCCCCAGGTCGCGGAGAGCCTTGAGAGAGCCGATGAGGCGGATGTTGTCCCTCTGGTGCAGCCCGATGCTCGGCTCGTCCAGGATGTAGAGCACCCCCACGAGCTGCGATCCGATCTGCGTCGCAAGGCGGATGCGCTGCCCCTCGCCCCCGGAGAGCGTGCGCGCCGGCCGGTCGAGCGAGAGGTAGTCGAGCCCGACGTTCAGGAGAAACCCGAGCCTCTGGCGAATCTCCTTCAGGACGGGAGCGGCGATTGCCGCCTGGCGCTCGGGGAGATCGATCCGGGTAAAGAACTCCACAGCCCCCGTGATCGGCAGCGAGACGACGTCGTGTATGTTCCACTGCTTCCCTCCGGGCGACTCCTCGATGCGCACGGCAAGACTTTCCTTCCGCAGCCTCCCCCCGCCGCAGGCCGGGCAGGGTTTGACATTCATGAACGATTCGACCCACTCGCGGATGGTGTTCGAGGAGGTGTCGTCGTAGTAGTGGGAGAGGATGTCCATGACGCCCGTGAACCGGTGCTTGTACACCACCGTGCGCCCGCTCGCGTAGCGGTACTCCATGTCGAACTTTTCGTCGCCGCCGCCGTACAGGAGCACCTCGCGCGCTCTCTTCGACAGCTTCTTCAGGGGGGTGTCGAAATCGAACCCGTACGACTTCCCCACCGCGCGGAACTGGCTGAACGCCCATGTCTGCCGGGGCTTCGCAAAGGGAGAGAGCCCTTCCTGGTTGATCGACCGGTCCCAGTCCGGGACGATCAGGTCGATGTCCAGCTCCTTGATCTCACCCAGCCCGTTGCACGACGGGCAGGAGCCATAGGGGGAATTGAACGAGAAGGAGTTCGGCGCCGGCTCCTCGTAGCTGATGTTGCAGACGGGGCAGGAGAGGTGGCGGCTGTAAAGGATCTCGGCAGCCGCACCTGCCCTGGGAGCTGCGGCCTTCCCCCGCTTCGGCGGCGCCGCGGGAGCGGTCCCCCTGTCGGGCGCGACAATCACGACCCCCGCGCCGAATTTCAGGGCCACCTCGACGGAGTCGGCGATGCGCGAGCGGGACTCCTTCTTCACGGTAATCCGGTCGACCACGATCTCGATCGTGTGCACCTTGTAGCGGTCGACCTGCATCCCCTGGACGATCTCTTTCACTTCGCCGTCCACCCTGACACGCAGGAAGCCGTCGCGCAGGATCTCCTCGAACAACTCCCGGTAGTGCCCCTTCCTCCCGCGAACGACGGGTGCGAGGAGGATCGCCTTCGTCCCCGCGGGGAGTCCCAGGATTCCCTCGATGATCTGGTCCGTCGACTGCTTCTGCACCTTGCGGCCGCAGTTTGTGCAGTACTGCGTACCGGCGCGCGCGAAGAGAAGCCGGAGGTAATCGTAGATCTCGGTGACGGTGCCGACGGTGGAGCGGGGATTGGGACTTACGGTCTTCTGCTCGATCGAGATTGCCGGGCTCAGTCCCTCGATGTTGTCCACGTCCGGCCGCTCCATGATATCCAGGAACTGGCGGGCATAGGCGGAGAGGCTCTCCACGAACCGCCGTTGTCCCTCGGCGTAGATCGTGTCGAATGCCAGGCTGGACTTGCCGGACCCCGACAGGCCGGTCATCACCACGAGCTTCCCGCGCGGAATATCGACGTCGATATCCTTCAGGTTGTGCTCGCGCGCCCCGCGTATGACGATGGAATCCCGGTCGGGCATGCTTCGTGCTGGGGTGGAAAAGGATAACATTCAGTATACGATAAAACGGAGGGAAAGTCCAGATTGTCCCGCCACTGGCGGGACGCACAGAGCGCGCTTCGGGAGGATCAGTGTAATCGCTCGCGGCGGGCGAGGTACTGCGTGAGGGCGACGTCGAAGGGAGTGGCGGTGTCCATCAGCACGTAGTCGATGGCGTGTTCGCGGCACTGCCGCTTGTAGGATTCCAGAAAATCCGCCATGGCCTGCCGGTACGATGCACGGATCTGCCAGGGGAGCGTCGTGATGCGCTCGTCTGTTTCGACGTCACGGAAGACGGCGTCGCTGCCGAAGGCGAACGAGCGCTCGAGGGGATCGAGGACATGCATCACGATCACCTCGTTCTTCTTGTGGCGGAAATGCTTGAGCGCGCCGAGCACCCCCGCGGGATCGTCCAGGAGGTCGCTGATGACAATCACAAGACCGCGCCGTTTCATCCGGTCAGCCGCCTGGTGGAGCGAGCGCGCCGCCCCAGTCGCCCCCGCCGGGGAGGCATGCTGAAGCGCGATCATGAGCCGGCGAAGATACGCGCGCGTCGTGTGGGGGGGGAGAAAGCTCCGCAGCTCTTCGTCAAAGCAGGCGAGCCCGACGGCGTCCTGCTGGCGGATCATCAGGTAGGCGAGCGCCGCGGCGAGCGACGACCCGTACGCGAGCTTCGTCACGTTGTCCCCGGACGCGTATCCCATCGAACGGCTGGTATCGAGGATGATCGTGGAGCGGAGGTTGGTTTCCTCCTCGTACTGCTTGATGTAGTGCCTGTCCGTGCGCCCGTAGATCTTCCAGTCGATGAACCGGATGGCGTCGCCGGGCATATACTGCCTGTGCTCGGCGAACTCGACGCTGAACCCGTGATACGGGCTCCTGTGGAGACCCGTGATGAAACCTTCCACCACGAGCCGCGCACGGAGCTCGAGGTTGGCGAGCCGTGTGACGACGTGCGGGTCCAGGAACTGGAGGGGGGTTTCCGGCACCGCTATGTTCCCACCTTTCCGGGCGGGACCGCTTCAGCGGTCTTCGTTCCGTGCTTCCCCCCCTTTGGCGGCCCGGGGAGAACCCGGGGGAGCACCTCGTCGGGAGACTTGCCGAGCGTATTCAGCTCGAACTGCGCAGATTCGGCCATCGCGCTCCCGGGATACTTCGCCAGGAAACGCCTGTACGCCGCGGCAGCGCTGTCCGAATTGTGGAGATCGTTGTTGTACAGGTACCCGATCAGGAACATGGCCAGGGGCGCCTGCTTTCCCTCGGGAAACCTGCGGCAGTACTCCCTGTAGCCCTCGATCGCCTCGGCGGGCATGTGAAGGTTGCCGTTCGTGATGTTGGCCATCGTAAACAGCGCGGAATCGGCAAGGGGATGCTGCGGGTACTCGCTGACCACCTTGCCAAACAGGGCCAGGGCGGGCTTGAATGCTTCGCGGGCGGCCTCCACGGAGCGAAGCGAATCCGCGATCTGCTCGGCTTTCCGGAACTCCTGCTCCCCCCTCGCAAAATACTCCTCGGCGGTCGGCTTGCCGCACCCGGCGACGAGGAGTGCCGCGCACAGAGCCCCGGCAAGCGGGATGAACTTTCCGAATCTGGACATGACCTTCTCTCCGTTGTTTTCCGGTACTACGATCGCACCATCACCGCCGCGAAATAGCCGTCTGTGCCCGTGCTGTGGGGGAGCAGCTCCAGCATCGGAGCGTTCGTGCCGGCACGGATGCCCTGGCGTGCCAGGACATCCACCGCATCAATGAGCGCAAAATCGGGGCGCGACGCAAGGAAATCCTCCACCACGGCCCGGTTTTCCGCGTCGAGCAGCGTGCACGTGGCGTAGACGAGCCTCCCCCCCCGCTTCACGGCGGGGGCATACCGGCGCAGGAGCTCCCTCTGCCTGAGTCCGAGTGAGCGGGATATGTCTTCCGTCAGGTTCAGCTTCATCCAGGGATTGCGCCGGAACGTTCCCGTGCCGGAACACGGAGCGTCGATGAGCACCGCGTCGTATTTTCCCCCGGCGGGCGCCGGTGTCTCCCTGCGGAGGAGCGTGGACTTCACGATGGACGCGCCGGCTCGCCGCACACGGAGGCGGAGGTTGTCCAGCCGGGTCCGGTCGACGTCCAGGGCCGTGATTTCCCCCCGGTTCTCCATCAACGCGGCAATATGAAGCGACTTCCCCCCTCCCCCGGCGCATGCATCCAGCACAGCCATCCCCGGGCGCACTTCGAGAAGGGGCGCGATCAGCTGGCTTCCCTCGTCCTGCATCTCGAAGAGCCCGTCACGAAACGCCCTGAGCGAGAGGGCGTTGATCCGCCGGGGAAGCACAAGAGCCAGTGGAGAAACGCTCCCGGGCAGCGCTGCGATCTCTTCCCTGGAAAGCGCCGCCGCACATGCGGCGAGATCTCCCTTCAGCGTGTTCACGCGTATGGCAAGCGGCGGCTGCGCGTTCGACGACGCGCACAACGCTTCTGCTGCATCGGGCGGGTATTTGCGCACCCATTCCGCGGCCACAAAGTCGGGGAGCGAGTGACGCACGGCGATCGGCCACGCCGGCTCGTCGGCGGCGCCGGACCGCAGGCGGCGCACGAATTCCGCGCAACCCATCTCGGGCGCCGACCATCGTTCCCCGATATTCGCCGCGATCGCACCCGGATCGGCATCGGCCCCGGAGGACTCGCGGGCGGCGACAAGCACCGCGGCATCCACGGAGGAACCGCCGGGCCGGCCGAGCGCGCGCAGCGATCTGGAGGCAATGAGCCTGAAATTCCGGATGACGTCGTAGGAGAGCTCCGCGATGAACCGCCTGTCGCTCGAGCCGAGATAGTGCCGGGCGCGGAAGAACTCCCCGATCACCGTGTCCGCCGGGCGGCGCCCGGCGAAGACGAGGGCAAGGACTTCGAGTGTGTGACCGATCAGCGAGGAATGTTTCACGGAATGAGACAGCGCATTCAGAGGCCGACGACGGGGCTCTTGAGCGAGGAATTGACGTACGCGTGGGGCATTCGCTTCGTGCTGTACGCAATTCCGGCCTCGCCGGCCGGATTGAGCACGATCACCCCCCCTTCGCCCCCTGTGCGTTTCTTCAGGAGCGCGACCCCGTCTCTCGCGGCAGCGTCGGGGTCGGGCCCGTTGGCGCGCATGAAATCCACGACGCTCTTGGCAAGCACAACCCGGATGATCCCCTCCCCCCAGCCAGTCGCGGAGCATCCCCCGGCGCCGCTGTCGGCGTACACACCGCAGCCGATCAGGGGGGAGTCGCCGACGCGGCCCTGCCGCTTGTTGGGCGTCCCTCCCGTCGATGATCCGGACACGATCCGTCCCCCGGAATCAAGGGCGACAGCTCCCACGGTGTCGCCGGGAGCGGACCTGTGCGCTTTCCGCTTCTTCCCGCCGCCGGTTTCTCCCCCGCGCTCGAGCGACTCCCGCCACCGGGCCACGGCTTCCACAGTGATCAGGGCGTCCGGACCGCACGTCGGGATTCCCTGTTCCCTGGCAAAGAGCGTCGCCCCGAGACCGACGAGAAGGACGGCATCCGATTTCTCCATGATGGCGCGGGCCAGCGTGATGGGGTTCGCAATGTTCCGGAGCGCCGCCACCGCACCCGCCTGGAGTGTCTGTCCCTCCATCATGGCGGCGTCGAGCTCGATCTCCCCCGCGCTGTTGAGCGCCGCCCCGCGGCCGGCGTTGAAGACGGGGTCGTTTTCCATCGCGGCCACGGCGCGCTCGACCGCCTCGGTGGCGGGCCCGCCGTGTTTGAGGACCTCCCAGCCGGTTTTCAGCGCGGAGGTCACTCCCTCGCGGTGCGCTTCGACGGCGTCATCGGGGATGTCCCACGCCCCGCCGTGAACGACGAGGGCTACAGGTGCGTGTCGCTTCATGCTGCCTCGGCAATTTCCTGGGTTCATAACATACGAAATTGGGCCGCCGGGGGCAACTCGTTTCGCCGCCGGAGGATCCTCCCGCCGCCGGCGCCTCCTTGACTCTCGGGAACGTTTCCCGTACATTTTTTCTGCTCCTTCCTTACTTCGCGTCCACCCGTTCATACCCTTATGAAATTCAAAGACCTGTGGATCAAACCACCTGAAGAGGGAGCTGATCCTCACGACAACGCTCCCCCCCCTGCTCAGCCTTCGCAGGCACCCGTCCCGCCGCCGCCGGGGGCGGACGACAGTGCCAGCGGTGCATTCGTCGCGCAACTCGAGGCAGCACTCGAAAAGGCGAACCTGCCCAGCCAGCAGGACTATCTGGACTTCGCCAAAGCCCTCAAGAACATGGACAACCTCCCCATGGATGAGGCGACGAAGTACCGCGCCGCGTTTGCGACGCTGCAGAGTTTCGGCTGCGATCTCCGTCAGCTTCTCGACTCGTTTGACTACTACAACGGTATCCTTGACGGCGAGCGGGACAAATTCGACGAAGCGCTTCGGTCGCGGGTCAATGAGACAATCGGGGACAAAGAGGAGACTGTGAAGCGGCTCAACGCGGAGAACCAGGAACACGCCGCTGAAATCGCCAAACTCACAGACGCGATGACCTCGAACCAGCAATCGATCACTCAACTGCAGAACGAGCTGGCGGAAATGAACGCGAAGCTCAAGAAACAGGAGAACGGATTCAATGCGGCATTCAATATTCTGAAGCAGCGGTTGCAGACGGATGCGGGAAAGATCAAGACGTATCTCGGGGCGGGAGATTCCCCCGGTTCGACACGAAAACGATAAGGAGCACCCAATGGCCGAAGGCCTGTTGCCATCGACGGTTTCAACTTCGACGACCGTGAAGTCCTTCTGGAGTCGCAAGGAAGGCAAGCTCGGTATGGTGGTCGGCGCGGGGATCATCGGAGGGCTGCTGTATGTCCTCTACCGCCTTCTTCCGTACCTCATCGAGATGACAAAGAACCTGATCGAACTGACGATCCTGGGCGTGGTTCTGTTCGTCATCGTCTTCATGATCATGGATTCCCAGGTCAGGAATCTGGCGTGGTATATCTACAAGGCGCTCATGCGGTGGATCACCGGGTTGTTCATCCAGCTCGACCCGGTGGCAATCATCGAAACCTATGTCGCCCACCTGAAGAAGCAGCTCGAGCTCCTCGAGGAGAAAATCTCTCAGCTCTCCGGCGCGAGGACAAAGCTGACGGACGCCATCAGCCGCGCAAAGGAGGAGATGGACGAACAACTCAACCTCGCGAAGACCGGGCGGAAGAAGGGGATCGACAACGCCGAGATCATGGTGTATACGAATCAGGCCGGACGACTTGACGCCCGCATTCAGAAATTCCAGAGCCTCCTCGTCAAGATCGACACCCTGTACCGGATCCTGGACAAGATGAAGAAGGGAGCAAAGGTCATCGTCCTGGATTATCAGAACCAGGTCGAGAACATCAAGCAGGAACGGGAGGTCATCCGAACGGGCTTCAACGCTTTCAAGTCGGCGATGAGCATCCTCACCGGCGACCCGGACAAGAAAGTGCTCTTCGATCAGGCCATGGAAACCATCCAGAACGACATCAGCATGAAGGCGGGAGCGATGGAGCGTTTCGTGGAGGAGTCGTCTGAGATCCTCCAGGCCATCGATCTTCAGAACGGCGCGTTCGAAGAGAAGGGGATGAGACTGCTCGAGAAATGGGAAAAGGAGGGCGTGCCTCTTCTTATGACGGACGGCACTGACAGGGTGTCACCGCTTGCCGACGCAACCTCTGCCCCCCGGCAGCAGGTCCCGGCTGACAAGAATGAGGCGCCGGACAACAATCAATACAAAGATCTTCTGAAATAACCACCCTAAGGAGAATCACGCCATGGCGCAATTGACTCCGTTGTCGAAAATCATGATCGGCGTCCTCGTCGTGGGCCTCGCCATTGCAGCCCTGTTCTATCTGCGATCGAATCCGGATGTGGCGGGAAAGATCGTCCCCGATGAGAAAACCGCGTCGGCGAACAGGGGGGGCGGGCACACAGACCACGGGGACAAGCTCATCGTCGGCATCAATACGTGGGGAGGGTTCGCCGGGGGCGTGTATTTCAACGGCGGATTCGCAGCGTCGAAGGACAGCCGCTACTGGAGCGAGTTCAACCAGCTCGTGGAGTTCAAGCTCATCGATGATTTCAATGCCAGCCGGGAAGCGTGGAAGAGCGGGGACATTGATGTTCTCGGTTTTTGCACCATTGATGCGTTCACGACCGAAGTCAACGGGCTGAAGGACTTCGAGCCGAAAGTCATCGGCCAGATAGACTGGAGCCGGGGCGGCGATGCCATCGTCGTCCGCCGCGGCATCAACCAGGTGAGCGACCTCAAGGGAAAGAAAATCGCCGTCGCCCCGATGACACCCTCGCACACGCTCCTGCTCTGGCTGATGGATGCCGGGGAGGTCAGGTGGGAGGACGTGGAAATCGTCGAGGTCTCAAACGGGATCGACGCCGCGGATCTGTTCAAGAAACAGCAGGTGGATGCCGCAGTTGTATGGTCCCCGGACGATCAGGACTGCATTGCGAAGGTGCCCGGGAGCAAAGTCCTGGTGAACACAAAGACCGCCACCCACATCATCGCGGACGTGTGGCTGGTCAAGAACTCGACGATCGAGCACAAGCGGGACGCATTGAAAGCCTTCATCACCGGCGTCCTGAAAGGCAACGGTGAAATCAACGCCGGCGGAAGTGCCAGGGACCGCGCGGCAAAGCTGCTCGCGGCGGGCTTCAATCAGCCCGAGGACTTCTGCAAGACCGCTATCGACAACGCCCGGCTGGTGACATATCAGGACAACGTGAACTTCTTCGATATCGACGGAAAATACACCGGCGTCGGCGGGGAGAAGCTGTACGGGCGGATGGCGGTGGAGTTTTCGAAAACGAGGGACAAGAGCGGGAAACCGTACATTTCCGGAGACGTCCCGCCGTGGCGTGTCATTGCCGACCCGTCGTTCATCAGGAGCATCCAGCTCTCCGGCAGCGATCAGGAGGCGGAGGATGCCGTACGGTTCTCCAAGCCCACGCCCGAAATGGCGACGGCCGAACCCATCAGCACGAAGAAGCTGACCATCGTCTTTGCCTCCGGCTCCGCCGCACTCGACGACAATGCAAAATACATCATCGACCACAGCTTCGTTGACCTTGCGGCGGGTTTTGCCCGTGCACGGATCCGCATCGAGGGAAATACCGACAACGTCGGGGGAGCCGCAATGAACAAGGAGCTCTCGACGCGCCGCGCCCGGGCCGTGGCGGACTATCTCTCCAGGGAGCACCATTTCTCGCCCAACCGGTTCATCGTCGTCGGGAACGGTCCCGACAAGCCCGTCGCCGGCAACGACACGCCGGAGGGGCGGCAGAAAAACCGCAGGACGGATTTCGAGCTGCTCCCGCAATGAACGATCACACCGCGAACGCAGGAGGCGGCCATGAGCGCCTTTGAGCTTCGGGCGCCCCTGTCGCGCCGTCAGCAGATGCTGCTCGAGCTCTCGGGGCTCATCGGGTTCCTCCTGCTCTGGCAGGTCGTTGCGATGAGAATCAACGCACCGGCGATCCTCCCGACGCCCCTCACGGTGCTTGCGTCTTTTCCGGAGCTGCACTTCCAGGACCTGCTGATCCGGAATGTGCTCTTTTCGATCAAGATCAACTTCCTGGGCTACCTCCAGGCGGTCCTCATCTCGCTTCCCCTCGGGTTCGTCATCGGCCTCTTCACTCCCATCGGCTCCATCGTCAGCCGGTACGTTGACGCGATCCGGTATGTCCCGCTGACGGCCGTCACCGGTCTGTTCATCGCCTGGTTCGGGATCTACCTGAACATGAAGGTGCAGTTCCTGGCGTTCGGCGTGTTTGTGTACCTGCTGCCCGTTGTCGTCCAGCGCGTGAAAGAGGTCGAGGATGTGTACGTGCAGACGGCGCAGACCCTCGGCGCCTCACGCTGGCAGACGATCGTGCGCGTGTTTGTCCCGGCAGTGCTCTCGCGGGTTTCCGATGACATCAGGGTCCTGACCGCCATTTCCTGGACATACATCATCGTCGCAGAGCTCGTGAACAACGAGGGGGGCATCGGCGCCCTCATTTTCCGGGCCGCGCGACAGAGCAGGCTCGACAAGGTCTTCGCCGCACTGTTCGTCATCATCCTGATCGGCGTCATCCAGGACAGGGTGTTCGTGTGGCTTGACCGGCAGGTCTTCAAATTCAAGTACGTGAAAGGAGGCTGAGATCCTGGACAATGCGAAGGTCGTGAACACTCCGCTCCCCGATGTCATTGAGCTCCGGGGAATCACGCAGTGGTACACGACAGACGGCCGCAGACAGACGGTCATTGAGAATCTCAACCTGCTGATCGAGGACGTCCCCAACCGGGGACAGTTTGCCTGCATCCTGGGTCCGTCAGGCTGCGGCAAGTCGACGCTCCTGCGGTACATCGCCGGCCTGCAGGAACCTTCGCAGGGGGAGGTGCTCCTCTACGGGAAGCCGCGGAAGGAGGACGACCACGTGGGGATGGTCTTTCAGCAGTACAGCTCGTTCCCCTGGCTCACCGTCCTTGAGAATGTCAGCCTCGCGCTTGCGTTGAAGGGTGTGCCCAAGCGCGAGCGGCACGAGCGGGCGATGCAGTTTGTCACCATGTGTGAGCTGGAACAGCATGCGCACAAGTATGCGCAGTACCCCATCCTCTCCGGCGGGCAATTGCAGCGCGTGGCAATCGCCCGCAGCCTCGTCTCAAACCCGAACATCCTGTTGATGGATGAACCCTTCGGCGCGCTGGACATCAATACCAGGCTGAAAATGCAGGACATGCTCCTGGGGATCTGGGAGAAGCTCTGGAAGGTCAACTCCGCCACGACCATCGTGTTCGTGACGCACGATATCCCCGAAGCGGTCTACCTCGGCACCGACATCTACATCATGCAGGCCAATCCCGGGACATTCGTGCACCATGTCGCCATCGATCTCCCGTTTGACAAGACGCGCAAGGTCAAGCGGGATCCCAAGTTCGTCCAGTACGTGTACGGGATCGAAGACGCAATGATGCAGCTCTCCGGCACGCCGAAGAGCGCCTGACCCTAGCCCCGCGCGCTGCCCGGCGCGCCCTGCCCGACGGCCGTCGGGCGCCTGGCGAAGCCTATCAGGCCGTGCGTGTCGAGTCCCACCTCCACAGTGTCGCCGGCGCCGAACTCTCCGGCCAGGATCTTCTGCGAGAGCGGATTGACGATGTGCTTCTGGATGACGCGCTTGAGCGGCCGCGCCCCGTAGGTCGGGTCATACCCGAGCTTCGCGAGCCAGTCCTTCGCCTCGTCGGTGATTTCGAGCGCCATGTCGCGCGCCGCCACCGTCTCCTGCACCCTGCGGAGCTGGAGCGTGACGATCGTGCGGATGTCCACCCGCGACAGCGGACGGAAGATGATCACCTCGTCGACCCGGTTGAGAAACTCCGGCCGGATGGTCTGCCGGAGCATCTGGAAGAGCTCCGTCCGCAGCTCCCCGAAGACGTTTTCCCAATCGCCGTCGGGCGCGAAATCCGCGTCGATCTTCTGGCTGATGAGCTGCGAGCCGAGGTTCGACGTCATGATGATGATCGTGTTCCGGAAATCGACCGTCCGTCCCTTGCTGTCGGTCAGCCGTCCGTCGTCGAGCACCTGCAGGAGGAGATTGAACACCTCCGGGTGCGCCTTCTCGATCTCGTCCAGGAGGACCACCGAGTACGGCTTGCGCCGGACCGCCTCCGTGAGCTGACCCCCTTCATCGTAGCCGACGTACCCCGGAGGCGCGCCGATCAGCCGGGAGACGGAGAATTTTTCCATGTACTCGCTCATGTCGATGCGCACGAGCGCGTTCTCGTCGTTAAAGAGAAACTCCGCCAGTGCCCGGGCGAGCTCGGTCTTGCCGACGCCCGTACTCCCCAGGAATATGAACGATCCGATCGGCTTCTTCTCGTCCTGCAGACCGGCCCGGGAGCGGCGGATCGCGTCGCTCACCGCGCGGACGGCCTCGTGCTGCGCCACCACGCGCGCCTCCAGGCGCTCCTCGAGATGGAGGAGCTTCTGACGGTCGCTCTCCAGCATGCGTGACACCGGGATCCCGGTCCACCGCGCGACGATCTCGGCAATGTCCTCCGCGTCAACTTCCTCTTTCAGCATCTTCCGGTTCTTCTGCACCTCCGCCAGCTTCCGGGAAGCCTCGGCGATCTTTTTCTCCAGGTCCGCGATGACCCCGTAGCGGAGCTCGGCCACGCGGGCAAGGTCACCCTGCCGCTCACAGGCCTCCGCCTCCCCCTTGCGCGCCTCCACCTCCCCCTTCATCGTGCGGATCGACTGGATGAGCCCCTTTTCCAGGTTCCAGTGGGCGCGGAGACCGGTGCGCTCCTGCGTCAGCTCCGCCAGCTCGGTCTCCAGCGCCGTCAGGCGCTCGCGCGAGCCTTCGTCCTTCTCCCGCCGGATCGCCTCCCGCTCGATTTCCAGCTGCGTGATCTTCCGCTCCACAGCGTCCAGCTCCTCGGGGAGCGAATCGATCTCGATGCGGAGCTTCGAGGCCGCCTCGTCCACAAGGTCAATGGCCTTGTCGGGGAGAAACCGGTCGGTGATGTACCGGGCGCTGAGCTGCGCCGCGGCCACGATCGCGCCGTCGGTGATCCTGACGCCGTGGTGCACCTCGTACTTCTCCTTCAGCCCCCGGAGGATCGAAATCGTGTCCTCGACACCGGGCTCGTCCACCATGACCGGCTGGAACCGGCGCTCCAGCGCCGGGTCCTTTTCGATGTATTTCCTGTACTCGTCGATCGTCGTGGCGCCGATGGCCCGGAGCTCCCCCTTGGCCAGCGCGGGCTTGAGCATGTTGGCAGCGTCGACGGACCCCTGCGCGGCGCCCGCCCCCACCAGCGTGTGCAGCTCATCGATGAACA
>Ga0335069_10006494_pt1 | contig 16988 bp, 16 predicted proteins | sample Lox_Sample_11_FD_206714 | JGI IMG/M metagenome (GOLD analysis project Ga0335069, IMG submission 206714) | Soil microbial communities from Loxahatchee National Wildlife Refuge, Florida, United States - Lox_Sample_1.1 | ecosystem: Environmental > Terrestrial > Soil > Wetlands | place: USA...
ACGCAGATTGTCGACGAGACGACCGAGATCCAGCTCGAAGATTTGATCGTCGACGAGACGGTGGCAGTCACCATCAGCCACAACGGCTACCTGAAGCGGACGGCGATCACGACGTACCGCTCGCAGCGCCGCGGCGGTACGGGTCGCAAGGGCATGAGCACGCGCGAAGAAGATTTCGTCGAGCACATGTACCTGCCGTCCACGCACGACTACTTGCTGGTGTTCACCAACACCGGGCGCGTGTACTGGCTGAAGGTGTACGAGATTCCCGATGTCGGTGCAGCCGGCAAAGGCAAGCACATCGGCAACCTGGTAGGCCTGCAACCGGGCGAGTCGGTAAAAGCCTTCCTGCCGGTGCGCAACCTTGAGTCGGAAAATGATTTTGTATTCTTCGCCACCCGCAAGGGCACGGTGAAGAAGACGCCGGTGAAAGACTTCTCCAACGTCATGTCGCGCGGCATCATCGCCATCGGCATCGACAAAGACGACGAACTGGTTGCCGCCGAACTCACCGACGGCAAGCAGATCATCTTCCTCGCCTCGCACGAGGGCATGGCGATCCGCTTCGACGAAGAAGACGTTCGTCCGATGGGCCGCCCGGCGTACGGTGTCCGCGGCATGGACCTCGAGGACAAGGACTACATCGTGGGAATGGCCGTCACGCCGAAGGAATCGCCGAAGAAGAAGAACGGCAAGGAAGACGAGAAAGACATCTGCCGCATTCTCTCGGTCACCGACAACGCCTATGGCAAGCGCACGGAAGTGGACGAATATCGGCTGCAGTCGCGTGGCGGCAAGGGCGTCATCAACGTGAAAACTACCGAACGCAACGGCAAAGTCGTGTCCATCATGCTGGTGACGGAGAAGTCGGAAGTGATGGTCATCAGCCAGTTCGGCAAGATCCTGCGCACTGAGACGGAACAGATCCGCGCTGCAGGCCGCTCGACGCAGGGCGTGCGGCTGCTCAACCTTGAAGCCGGCGATCGCGTGGCTGCGGCCGTGGTGATTCCGGAGGAAGAGGAGGCGGAAGGAACGCTGATTCAGTAGTCAGGAGTCGGGAGTTAGCGGGGCGGCTTCGGCTGCCCCGTTTTGTTTTGCCCGGAGCGGCAGCCTCTGCAAAATATGCGATTGGATTGCATATATTGCACGATTGAACTGAATATATTCCATGACCCGATCGGATATTAGGCCCGCACCTAGTGCCACAATTCCAGCACCACGATTGGCGTCTTCTCATCTTCGCTCTGCCACTCCGACGCCGAGTATCCGTAACAGCCAGGCAACTGATCGAGCGCCACTTTGGACTCCGGTTCCACCATGTGGTGCTGCACTTCGTCCATCCAGAAGCGGTAGCAGTCGTTGAGATCGATCCAGCGCGGCTTGAGGCCGACGTCGACCACCACGAACTGCACTTCGCCATCGAGCAGCAGGTTGCGGATGTGGGAGGAAGAAAGCGTGCGCACGCGGGTGGCAGTCAGCGGGCCGGTGTCTCGCCACAGCCCGCGGAGCGGCAGGTGCGTGACGATCCTCAACTTCGTTTCCACGGCAATAACTGTACACGGGATAAAGCGGCGAGAAAAATTACCTTCGGCACTCCCCAGAAAAACTAAAAGGCAGCCCCGAGGCTGCCTGTGATTTAGCTGCCATTCATTTATTGAACGGTGATGCTGCCGCTGGTAATGGCCCATCGGGTACCACAGCCGCCACCGCGCCCACCCGTGCACCGGTAGTACGAATAGCCCTTCAAAATCTCTGTGAATAGCATGCCATCGCTGGCCTTGAACTGGGTTGTAAAGATGATGCGATTGGAGTCCGCGGGATCAGGATCGACAGGATCGACTACCGGATACTGCACCAATTCTGTGAGTTCCTGCTGGTTCGGATACTTTCCGAATTCGAGAAATCCTCCCCAGCTGTTACTGGTAGAACTCCACTGCAGATCGGACCAGACCATGTCGCCGTTGGCATCAGCGAGCACGCAGTTCTGCGGGTGGACGCAGACCGCTGGGTTGATAGGGGTGGTGGTTTGAGCTTCGGCTGCGACTGAAAACAGAAGCAGCAGCAGAAACGGGACGAGGGGGAGTGTCCAGCGTTTCAAGTCTTTCTCCTTACCTGTTGTTTTGGGCACAGCTACAGCGGCCGCCGCTTCGTCTGCACAACAGCAGCGACCCAGGAAAGATGTCCTCCTAAGCAGTTAAGATGTCCCGCTTACCTGGTTTCAGGCTGTGAATATCGGCTGCAGGGATGCATTTCCGAAGCTGGTGTTACCTTTTCACCCGGATCGATTCCGCTTCGAGATAAACACCCTGCGCCTTCACCGTTCTCTGCTCTTCCTTGTTCAATTTCCACTTCTTCAGCAGCTCGGTGTTGACAGGGCGAACCGTTCCCTTGACGTTGGCAACGCTGGCTTCGTGTGGAGCGTTGGGAATGTGGCTGACCACCAGCAGGCGCTTACCGTTTTCATCGCCGGCATAGAATACGGATCCGACTTCAGTGGGCTCGAGTTTAACGCGGTTGAGATAGACCAGGCTGTTGACCAGCTCGAATGGCCGGTGTCCGTCAAACAGCAACGCAACTTCGGTTGGCGTGTTGATTCCGCGTTGCGCCGTGACTTGGTTGTCATCCATGGCGTGCGTCACGAGGAAATATCCGCCCACGATGGTAACCGCCCAGAACGCGACCACGAATAGTCCCGCTCCGATCAGCAGGCGACGATGTTTCAGGATTTCTCCGTTCCGCAGGTCGTTTTTCAGCTGTTCCAGTCGCGTGGTATCCATGCCAGAGTGAGATGCCAGTTTGGACACGTGCGGCGACCGGCTAGGGACGGATTTGGCGGAGATGGTTGCTGTTTCCTGCTAGGCAGGAGCTCCGGATGGCAAAAACAGTGTGCCTCACCGAGGTAACATTTACCCCCTGCGGACTCTCCAAAGTCAGCCCTCAGGCAGTAGCAAAGTGAGATATAATCGCGCCGCTCCCCAGAGCTGTGGGATTTTTGTGTGGTTCGCAGCCTTAACCTATTGAGGCCAATGCGTCTGTTCTCCTGACCAGCGGATCGTGTAGGCCTCGGAACCACCCACAATTCTGCGGAACTGGCCGGTATCGTACGGGTTCCAGAACCCAGGAGATTTGGATGGCTACTTCGGTGAATGAAACCATGTCGGGTCTTAAGCCCGTCGCACACAGCACTGGAACTGCCACCGCTACCGCCCCGGCGCCAGGAGTCTCGGCCCAGCATCCCGGCCAGGAGCCGCAGCATTTTCTGCAGCGCATCAAGCTGTTCAGCGCCCTCAACGCACAGGAATGCCAGGAAGTTGTAAAGCGCATGAAGCGCCGCGACTTCCCGCCGCAGATGATGATCGTGCGCGAAGGCCAGCCCGGAAATTCGATGTTCTTCATCACCTCCGGCACGGTGGAAATTCGCAAGAAGGATCCCAACACGGGTATCGATTTCCTGCTTTCCGAGATGGGTCCCGGCCAGAACTTCGGTGAAATGTCGCTGCTGACCGGAAAGCCGCGCACGGCGACCGTGACTGCCATCCAGCCCACGACCTGCGCCGTGCTGGAGCAGCCCGATTTTCAGAACGTCTTGCTGCAGTATCCGAAGATCGGCCTGGCGCTCACCACCATCCTCGCCGAGCGCCTGGAGGAAGCGAACAAGCAAGCCGGCATTGAATTCATCAACCTGGGAAAAATGCAGTTCGATCCGCGCGTGCTGGCGTTGTTGCCGCAGCAGCTGATGATTCAGCACAAGGTGATCCCGGTGGCGTTCATCAACAACCGGCTGAGCCTGGCGATGGTGAACCCGAACAACATCATCGCGCTCGACGACATCCGCCGCATCATCAAGGGCGTGATGATCGAGCCCGTGGTCACCACCGAAGACGACTTCCGCAAGTTCATGACGACGACATACCCGCAACTCATGAAGAAGGAAGTCCCAACGCTGCCGAGCGAAGCCGCTGCCATCGGCGGCAATGGAGCCGGTGGAGCAGCCGCGACGCCCGCCGTCGCCAGCGCCGATAGCATGTTCGACCTGCAATCCGACCTCATCCGCGATCTGCAGATGTCGGAAGATGTCGCGGGCTCCACGGCGACGGAGAACAAGCAGGATTTGATGAGCGCCTCCGAAGACGCGCCTATCATCCGTCTCGCCAATAGCGTGCTCGGACTGGCGATTAAAAAGGGAGCCAGCGACATCCACGTCGAGCCCATGGAGAAGGATGTTCAGATCCGCTACCGGCTCGATGGCGTGCTGCAAACGGTGCAGAACCTGCCCAAGAAAGTGCAACTAGGACTGGTCTCGCGCCTGAAGATTCTCAGCAAGCTCGATATCTCCGAGAAGCGCCTGCCACAGGATGGCCGCATCAGCGTCATGATGGAAGGCCGCCCCATCGACTTCCGCGTCTCCACCGTACCGGCAAAGTGGGGCGAAAAAGTTTGTATGCGTATCCTCGACAAGCAGAACACCACGCTTGGCCTGGATAAGCTGGTCTCGCACGAGGCAACGCTGAAGTTAATCCGCGAACTTATCAACCAGCCCTACGGAATCATGTATGTCACCGGGCCAACCGGTTCCGGTAAGACGACGACGCTGTACTCGGCGCTTGCCGAAATTAACGATCCCGGTATCAACATCTCGACCGCCGAAGACCCGATCGAATATGACCTCGCGGGCGTGGTGCAGATCCAGGCCAACAAGGATATCGGCCTCGACTTTGCCCGCATCCTGCGCGCCTTCCTTCGCCAGGATCCGGATGTGATCCTGGTTGGCGAGACGCGCGACAAGGAAACGGCGCACATCTCGGTGGAAGCCGCGCTCACCGGGCACCTCGTCTTCACCACCCTGCACACCAACAACGCCGCCGGATCGTTCACGCGCCTGAACGAAATGGGTGTCGAGCCGTTCCTGGTTTCTTCGTCCACCATTGGCGTCATGGCGCAGCGCCTCGCACGCCGTCTTTGCAAGGCCTGCAAAGAAGCCTACGTAGCCGACGACCAGACCTGCGAATACATGGGCCTGCCCAAAGGTTCTACTCTCTACAAGGCCAAGGGCTGCGAGATTTGCGGAGGCAAAGGACTGAAGGGCCGTGTCGGCGTCTACGAAGTGATGAAGATGAACCCCGAACTGCGCGGCATGGTGGCAAAGGCCGCGAATACGGAAGAGATTCACGCCGCTGCCCTGCGTCACGGCATGCTCGACCTCAAAATGTATTCGGCGTACCTGCTGCTGAACGGCGATACCTCGGTGGAAGAAATTCTGCAGGTAGTCAGCGTCCAAGAGTAGCGCCGGCGTCCCGCCGGCTGTCGGGAAGGCGTCTCGCCTTCCCGTTTCCTTTTCCTCGCGACCCTATATCCCGATCGCCCTCTGTATCGCCCCGGCAATTGCATCCGTGATCCGCTTCATCTTCTCCTCCGACTCCGCCTCCACCATCACGCGGGCCAGCGCTTCGGTCCCCGAATAACGCACCACGATGCGCCCGTTTCCCGCCAGTTCGGATTCGCCCTGCTCCATCGCCGACTTCACCTCGGGAAATGACTCCAGGGGTTTCTTCTCCTTCACGCGCACATTCTTGATCGTCTGCGGGAAGACCTTCAGATCTCCCACGAGTTCATGCAGAGGCTTCTTGGCATGCGTGATCGCTTCCACCACGCGCAGTGCGGTCAGGATCCCGTCGCCCGTCGTCGAATCTCCATCGCGGAAGATGATGTGGCCCGACTGTTCCCCGCCCAGCGTCGCGCCGGTCTTGAACATCTCCTCGAGCACGTACTTGTCGCCAACCGGAGCTCGCAGCATTCTGACGCCTGAGTTACGCAGCGCTATCTCCAAGCCCATGTTCGACATCGTGGTCGCCACCACCGTTTCGGCCTTCAGCGTTCCGCGAGGCTTCATATCCCGCGCCGCCAACAGCAACACGGCGTCGCCATTCACGACTTTTCCGTTTTGGTCGGCGAACAGGGCGCGGTCGGCATCGCCGTCGAAGGTGATGCCCATATCGTAGCGGCCATTCGCCTCTGCCACCTTTCCGGCGACGATCTCGGGGTGCAACGCTCCGCAGTTGTCGTTGATGTTACGGCCATTCGGCTGGTCGTGAATGAATTCGGCCTGCAAGCCGCAGGCGCGGAACACCTCATGCGCTACCGGCGTCGCCGCTCCATTCGCGCAGTCAACCAGAACGTTCAGGTGCGAGAGCTTGGTTTTTACCACTTGTTTAGCGAGCCAGTTCACGTACTCGCGCAGAAGTTCGGGATCTGTCGCCGCCGCCCCGCGTGTGAGCGTCTTGGCGGCTGGCGTTTTCGCCGGATCGTAGCCGGCCACCCGCCCATGCAGCAGGTCGAAGATCACCGTTTCGATCTGCTCTTCGATGCCATCCGAAAGCTTGTAGCCGTCGTGGCCGAACACCTTGATGCCGTTATCGGTCCACGGATTGTGCGAAGCCGAGATGACGATGCCTGCGCTGTAAGTCTGGCGCGCCAGATAAGCGACCGCCGGTGTGGTAATCACTCCAGCGCTGCGCACGCGTACGCCGGCGGACTGTAGACCCTCGGTGATCGAATCACAAATCCACCACGAAGACTCGCGTGTGTCCTGCCCGATGACGACGGCGGGGTTTTGGTGCAACTTGGCGAGGAAACGTCCAAGCGCAACGCCAACCGCGTATACCGTCGGATGATCGAGCGGCGGATCGCCGGCGACGCCGCGAATTCCGTCCGTACCAAATAACATTCGTGCCATGCTTGGGATGGTTCTCCAGAAGGATTGATTGTAGCCCGACCCAGCCCACGACTTCAGCCGTGGTGGGAGTCGATGGAATAGATTTCAGTGCCCGGTGTGTCCCCTGCCTTCGGTCGTTACCGTCACGCGCACGGCTGACGGGCTCGACAACCGCACCAGCGGATCGGCTACATAGACGTGTGTGCTGAAAGCCGCGCTGCCCATCACCCCTGAGGCGTCCACCGGGTCGGTCACTACGGTGTCGATGTTCGCAACGCGCTTCTCCGGCCCTGCAATGGTGACAAATTCGGGATCGACCTTCACGTCCCCCAGCCGATAACCGGGAGCGGTCGACCCGATGACGCGCGGCTGCACGCGCACTTGCTTGGTCAGTCGCTTGTCAAAGCTGATGCGGAACTGGCTGGGGATCACCTGCACCGTTTCGGCGTCGCGGGGCGCACGGATCTTGCTCGGCGATAGATCGTAGGTATGCTCGCCCGGTGACGCTGCCCGAAGATCGATGATCGCATGGACCTCCGCCGGTCCGAGATCGTGAACCACTCCCGCCGGCCCGCGCTCGCGAACCATAACTTGCGGAATCGATTCCGAGCTGATCTCCAGGTTATCGGGCGCGTTCTGGAATTCGATCGGAACCGTGATCGCGACCTCCGCCTTGGGTTCGCGCGCGATCGCCAGCCATAACAGCACGGCGATGAAAAGCGACAGCAGCTTGAGCCCCATGTTCTTGAAGATGCCGCGGCGGAAGAAGTCCATGGCCTAATCTCCACGCACGGGACCTTCGCCGGCTTCGCGAAGGTGCTCGGATTCGGTGTGGTTGTTATCGCTGCTCGTACTCATCGTCGGCAACGTCGCCGGAGGCACGTAGCGGCGAAGCAACTCGCTCATGCGCTCCCGCAGATATTCGACCGTTACATCGCGCTCGATGTTTCCGGCGACAGCAATCGAGATCGAACCGGTCTCTTCCGACACGATAACCGCGATCGCATCCGTCTCTTCGGTGATTCCGATCCCGGCGCGATGTCGCGTTCCCAGCTGCGTCGAGAGCACCGGGTTCATCGAGAGCGGCAGAAAGCAGGCCGCCGCCGCAATGCGGTCCTTCTGGATGATGACAGCCCCGTCGTGCAGCGGCGCGCTAGGCCGAAAGATAGTCGCCAGCAGGTCGTAAGAGATGTTGGCGTCGAGTGGCACCCCGCTTTCGACATAGGTCCGCAATCCGATTTCGCGTTCGATGACGATTAACGCACCCGTTTGACTCTGCGAAAACAAGTTCGCGGCGAGCACGATGTCATCGTATGCTTCGGCGATTCCCGGCGTAACGCGCGAGAAGGTCAGGCGGCGCCCGATACGCGCCAGCGCATGCCGAATCTCATTCTGGAAGACGACAATAAGCGCGAAAATCCCGTATGGCAGCAGCGTTCCAACCAGGAAATTAACCGTCCGCAGCTCCGCCACATGCGCAACATAGAAGGCAAGCGCCAGTCCTCCCACTCCGACCAGCACGGGAACCGCGCGCGTGCCGCGAATGAGAATCAGGAACTGGTAAATGATGAGCGCGACCAGCAGAATGTCGATCACCGAAGCGACCGTCATTTGCGGTAATCGCCCAATCAGCGGGTACATGGAAGTCCTTCCGGCGCCGAAACGTGCTCCACCCTATTCTAATGCAGGCAAAAATGGCTCACCCAACATTGCTCGGGGAGGGAACGACAGTATTACGGCCCGCCTGCTTGGCCGCGTAGAGTGCTTCATCGGCGGCCTTCACCAACTCGTCACGCGTTACTCCATTGGCAGGGTACGAGGCGACTCCGGCGGAAATCGTAATCGGACGCGGCACTCCGGGAAAAGGATGGTTTTGGATCGTTTTGCGCAGCTTGTGGGCCACTCCGAACGCATCTTCGGCGGAGATTTCCGGAACGACAATGGCGAACTCTTCGCCGCCGTAGCGGCAGGCTACGTCGGCTTTGCGCACGTTCTGCGTGAAGATGGTCGACATCTGCCGCAACACGTCGTCCCCCATCAGGTGGCCGAATTCGTCGTTCAGCTGCTTGAAATGGTCAATGTCAATCATGATCAGAGACATCGCGCCGGAATAGCGGCGCGCACGCTCAATCTCTTCGGCAATGCGGGTCTCGAAATAGCGCCGGTTGAAGACGCCCGTCAGCCCGTCCACGTACGCCATTCGCCGCACGCCCTCGAAATAGTGCGCGTTCTGGATGGCGTTGGCGCAAATGTCGGCCACCGATTCCAGCGGAGGAACGTCGGCAGGATCGAAGGCGTTCAGCTTCGCGCTTTCCAGGCACAGGACGCCCACCGCCTGGCCGAAGGTCAGCAGCGGGATGCAGAGCTCCGAGCGCGTCTCCTCGAATCCGGGAATATAGTCAGGCGCGGTGGAGACATCGTTTTCCGCCACGGGCCGGCCCTTTTCCAGTGCGCGCCGGCAAAGCCCATTCATCGCCGGAAGAGCAGCGCCTTCTTTGAAGGTAGGCGTCAGGCCGCCGCGATGCGCCCGAAACACCAGGTTTTCGCCTTCCAGCAACAGCACGGCCACGTGATCCACCGGAAACGCCTGCAAGAGATACGTGCAAACTCGGCGCAAAAGTTCGTCGATTTCGAGTACAGCAGTCGTTTGCCGGGCAATAAGGTTGATGGCTTCCAGTTGGGCCGCCTTGCGCTGCTCCAGCGAATACAACCGTGCGTTCTGCAGCGCGACCGACGCCTGTGTCGAAAACAGCGTCAGCAGGTCAATGGTCTCGGCGTCGAAAAAGTTCAGGTGCTCGCTCTGGCAGTCGAGTACCCCGACCACCTCGTCTCGAACCACTAGTGGCAACGCCAGCTCCGACTTTGTGCTCGCAATACCAGCGAAATACCGGCGGTCTTTGCTGACGTCGGGGACGTACACCGGCCGGCGCCCGGCCACCGCTGCGCCGATCAATCCAACTCCGGACGGAAGCGGATTGCTGGCGCTCCCTTCGTACCCGGCATGGCTGCGCACGTGGAGCTCTCCCGTCGCCGGGTCGAGCAGCAGAACCGCTACGTACTTCAGGTGAAAGTAGTCCTTGGCGATGGCGAGGATGCGGGAGAGCACTTCGTCGAGGTTGAAGGTAGAAACAACCGCTTGGCTCGCGTCATAGAGGACCGCGATCTTGTTCATCTTCGAACTGGGAGGGCCTGCAAAAGACATCAGCGGGCGAGGATGTTAGCAGCAACTCGCATTTCCACCAAATGGAATCGCTAGGAAAGATGTGACTTGGGGCTCTCCGGTTTCTTTTCCGACCATAGATAGCCAAACAGGACGAATAAGGCCGAACAGATCAGGAAATCGATCAACATACCCCAGTCGAATCGGCCCACCGCAACCGTATAGGGCCCAATCGGAACTCGCGTCAGTCCGTGGCGTAACACCGGGGGCAAAACCAGCGATAGCGAAAAGTAAATAAGGTTTCCCACCACTACCGCTGCCAGCGCGCGTTGGAAGTTGCTTAAGAACATCCCACTTCTTTTGACACCGCAGGAAGGATTTCGGCTGCATAGTTTTCCAGAAATCCGTGCCAAAGTGGAACTGAATTGTGCAGGAAAGTTGCGGAAAAGTGCACCCTGGTCGCAGCGATCTGGCTGAAGCCCCTGTTAAGATTCGGCTTTCATGCTCCAGATGGACAGTCCCGTGCAGTTCGTAAAGGGCATCGGCCCCAAGCGCTCCGAAGCCCTCGCCGCCAAGGGCTTAGAGACTGTCGAAGACCTTATCTTCTATCTTCCCTTCCGCTACGAAGATCGCAGTAACCCGCGCAAGATTGCCGACCTGCAAGCGGGCGAAATGGCTAGCCTGATTTGCTCGGTCCGCGGCTCTACCCTCCTCCGGACGCGCAAGATGCCGATTTTCGAGATGACGGTGGGCGATATCGGCGACGACGCGCCTCCCATCTTCGGCAAGCGAGTACGCAACTCCATCAAGTGCTTGTGGTTTAACGCCCGCTACATGGAAGGTCGCTTCAAGGCCGGCCAGATCCTGGCGCTATACGGCAAGGTCGAAGAAGACAACTACCGCGGCGGACTGCAGATCATGCAGCCACAGGTCGAGGTCCTGGGCGGTCCGGGCGAGGACGAACACGACCTCCCGGCGTCGCTCGAAACCGGGCGCATCGTGCCGATCTATGAGTCGGCGGACAAGGGAAAGATGAACGCCCGCTGGTTTCGCAAGATCGTGCGGCGTGCGCTCGAGGACCTGACGCCCGACATGCCCGACGTCATCCCGCCATCTCTGCGCGATAAGCTGGGGCTGATCCCGCGGCACGACGCCTTCTGGAAGGTGCACTGGCCCGATGAGGGCACTGCGTTCTCGCTGTTGCAATCGTGGCGAACGCCAGCGCACGTGCGCCTGATCTTCGAGGAACTCTTCTTTCTTGAGTTGGGCCAGGAGATCAAGCGCCGCAAGCTGCGCAAACAGCCGGGCATCCCTTTCAGTCTCGGCGATCGCGAGCGCAAAGCCTTGAAGCGGATCCTCCCGTTTCACCCGACCAAGGCTCAAATGCGGGTCCTGAAAGACATCGCCACTGATATGGCGAAGCCCACGCCGATGCGGCGACTTCTGCAGGGCGACGTTGGGGCCGGCAAAACCATCGTCGCGTTCCAGGCTGCGATTATCGCCATCGAGAACGGCTACCAGGTCGCCCTGATGGCGCCGACCGAGATTCTGGCGACGCAGCATTATCTCTCAGCGCGCAAGATCCTCGAAAACGCCGGCTATCGCATCGTTTTGTTGACTGGCTCGCTGGAGCAGGATCGTAAGCGAAGCGTGCGCCAGCACATCGCGCGCGGCGACGCCCAACTGGTGATCGGAACGCATGCGCTGATCCAGGACAAAGTCGAATTCGGCAACCTCGGGCTAGTAATCGTCGATGAGCAACACCGCTTCGGCGTCATGCAGCGGCTGAAACTGATGCGGAAGGCCAACGACCCGCAGGCAATCACCCCCGACGTACTGGTAATGACCGCCACGCCGATTCCGCGCACGCTGGCGATGACACTCTACGGCGACCTCGATGTGAGCGTGATTGATGAGCTGCCGCCAGGCAGAACGCCGATCGTGACGCGCCGGGTAACGGACGCGCGCGCCGACGAGGTCTTCGCGTTCGTCCGCAAGCAGGTGAAAGCCGGCCACCAGGCCTATGTCGTCTATCCCGTCATCGAGGAAAACGAAGAAAGCGAACTGAAGGCGGCGATCAAGATGTATGACCAGATCCGCAAGAAGATCCTGCCGGACCTGAAAATCGGCCTGCTGCATGGGCGCATGAGCGCCGACGAGAAAGACCTGGTGATGAAACATTTCAAGGACGGCGCGATCGACGTGCTGGTTTCAACGACAGTAATCGAAGTCGGTGTCGACGTTCCGAACGCGACGGTAATGGTCATCGAGCACGCCGAGCGATTCGGGTTGTCGCAACTCCATCAACTGCGCGGACGCATCGGCCGTGGCGCGGCGAAATCGTATTGTGTGCTGATGACCGGTTCGAAGATCTCCGAAGAAGGCGAGCAGCGGCTGAACAAGATGGTCGAGACCAGCGATGGCTTCGAGATCGCTGAGATGGACCTGCAACTGCGCGGCCCCGGAGAGTTCTTCGGCACCAAGCAGGCAGGCATGCCGGGATTCCGCGTCGCCAATCTCCTGCGCGACCGCGAACTCTTGGAACTGGCAAAGAAGGAAGCGTGCGCGTTGCTCGACGGCAAACTCGATATCCCGGCCGAGGATAGGAGCCGAACGATGGTGCACCTGCGAGCGAGTTGGCAGAGACGGTACGGGCTGGTAGAAGTGGGGTGAAGAAAAACGGTAAACAGTAAACGGTGAACGGTAAAGTTAGGGCCGAACTATAGCCCGGCTATTACCTTCGAACCTAGAGCCGTTACTGCAACTTTCGCATCTTCTTTGGTGGCGCCATATGCCATCACTCCAGGCAGCGCGGGTATCTCAGCGATCCAACGTCCATCGGATTCGCGATCGAACTCAATCACCAAAAATTCTCCGCTTTTGACGCTTTGAAAATCCAATCACGTTATTTCTCCAGACAGACCACTTACGGTTCGTTGAACAATCCATCAAGGATTCACAAATCCCATCCTCGACGGCGGCCAGACCCGCAGCCACGCCCGTCCGTGGAAGGCGCTCCGTGGCAGGGCTCCGATGTAGCGAGAATCCTGCGAATCTTTGGAGTCGTCTCCCAGCAGGTAGTAATCATCGCGACAGGCGAACGAGCTCCCATTCTGCAGATTGCCGTACGCGTAGTACTTCAGCGACTCCAGCGACGCTGGGCGGCTGATGGGTTGGCCGTTGATCAGCACCGTCTTGGTGTCGCGCAGCGAGATGGTTTCACCCGGGAGCGCCACCACCCTCTTCATCACCTGTGCCCCGAACTCGCTGTCTTCGTAGAGCACGACCTCCCATCGCCGCGGAGGCCGCAACCGCAGGCTCAACTTTTCGGTGAGCACGGTGTCGCCATTATTCATTCCCGTGCCTTGTAACGTGGGCGACATGGAGCCGGAGGAAATCACCGAAAAGTTAAAGAAAACGTGGTAGGTGACGAGCAACACACCGACGATGGCGAACATGCGCTCGAGCACCCGCGCGATTCTGCGCCATCGTGAGGGGCTGGCGAGTGTTGGATCGCTATTCATTTCGTCGTGGCCGCAGCGCTTTCCCCTGATACCGCCGCGTTCACCTGCTGCTGCTGCGCCTCCCACTTCAACCGGGCCGATCGACGGCCTCCCATCGTCGGACGAAATAATCCGCCGACCACCACCAAAAACACCAGCCCGGCTCCCAGAATCGTCACCGCCGTTTCCAGCACGCCGCCGAGATCACTTCCCGATTTGGCGGACATGGGTCCGCCGGAAATACTTGGCAAAGCCATCTCAACCTCCTGTACTGAGGGTTACCAGTTCATGCGCCGCAGATCCCAGCACGCGCGCGGTTTCCCGAATGCACAACTGTTCCACCAGGCACAGCAATCCATCGGGCCTCGAAATATCCCCGGTGCGAACGTAATTCGAGCAGCGACACGTCGTTCCGCAAACATGTTGCAAATCGCACTCCAGGCACTCAGGAGAAGAACGCGCCGGGGGCGCTGCGAATGCAAGAAAATTTTCCAGCTCCTGTACCCGGCCCGGAAGCCGCATAGGATTGTGCTCTTCATCAGCACCCATCAGCCGTTCGCAGGGATAAAGATTCCCGGCCGGCGATACCGCGACCTGCTGATGACCAAACCCGCACCGCGCACTGTCGGTCATCGGTACACGCGCCAGTCCTGCCGCCTTCTCGTCGAACCAGCTCAACTGGAAATCCGGCAACGCCGCACGCCACAGTTCAGCGCAAGCACCCAGCACTCGCTCCAGGCGTGGACTATCGGCATCGTTCCACTCGGTCCACAAGTCGAGCGAGAGTTCAACACGCCGCACGCCCATCGCGCGGAGATGCGTGATCCCTTCCGGCAAATATTCCAAAGTATCCGGCCGCACCACCATCAACACTTGGAAGTCTTTGCCGGCTTGTAACAACCTGCGGATCGTCGCTTCCACCTGACTCGCACTGCCGCGCCCGTCCGAGTAGACACGGTGCCGATCGTGAATGGCGGGCAGTCCGTCGTGGCTGACGGTGAGATCGAGATCGGGCAACAACATCACTCTCCATGCATCACCCTCGGCGAGCGTTCCGTTGGTGGTAAGGCTCAATTGAAGCGAGTTTCCTGCGCAAGCTGTGACAATGCGCGCGTACTCAATGCTGTGCAGGATAAGTTCCGGCTCCAGCAGCGGTTCGCCCCCGAAGAAGCCCAGTTCCAGCGCGCTCCCGGGCGCAAGCGAATGTATCGCACAGTCGATTGCCCGCTCCGCCACATCCACCGGCATCGGACGCGAGAACTTCTCGCCCGTATAGCAGTACAAGCACCTCAGGTTGCAGGCGTGATTCACCGCGAGGACAAGGTTAAAGTGGCGGAACATGACTTGCCGGCGGGGAGAGTCTCAGTTTACGCCGATTCGCAGCCGAAGGCATCTGCGGAATGTGGCCTGACTTATCCGCGCGATTCGCGCCACAACCTCAGCTAGCGCACCATTCTCATGTTTTGCCAGTCGTAGGCGAACTTGCGGCCGCAGTCGAGGCAAACCACGTAGTGGCTCGGTCCCGAAGCCACGGAGCCGACCGTTTCCCAGTCGCTCTCTTTCTTGACTGCTGCCGGTTTCGCCGCCGACGCGGTGAATGGCTGGGTGGTCCGGTTGTGACGGCAGGCGAGCGCGAAGATCTGCAGGACTTTTTCCAACATCGGGGGAGTACCAACAAAAATCTAAGCGCCACGGATCACACGGATTCTTCACGGATACGGAAGAAAAAGATCCGTGCTATCCGTGGCGACTTGAAACTTACCGTGCTGCCGCGGCGGCTTCTGCCGGCGTTTCTTTCGCGTCGCCGTTCTTGCGGGCATTCTCGGCGTTCTGGCCGGGCTTGCGGATGTCGATGCCGCCCTTGAAGAACGCCCCATCTTCAATCGAGATGCGCTGGGCGACCACATCGCCGGTCAGGGAGCCTTCGGTGCGAATATCCACGCGATCGCTGGCCTGCAGGTTGCCGCGCACCTTGCCGAGCACGACGATCTCGCGCGCAGAAATGTTGGCGTTCACCACGCCATTCCGTCCGACGGTGACGCGATTGCCGGACAGATTGATCGATCCCTCAACCCGGCCGTCGATGTACAGCGATTCGGAGCCCGTGACCTCGCCCTTGATGACCAGCGACTTGCCGATGGTGGCCTGGTCGGCCGTGCTCAGGGTGGCGTTGCGGGGCGCCGCAGCCGGCGTCGGCTCCGTCATGCTCGGAGCGGGAGTGGTGGATGGACGCGGCGCTTCCGGCGTCGGCGAATTCGGGGCGTTAGGAGTAGTCGGCTTCCACATTACTTCTGAAATCCTTTCTTGCGGGGGATGAACTGCTATTCTCTCGCACGTCGATGACCAAACATCTTCCTCACCATGAACCAGCAGCGCGCACGCGCTACCGCTTGAAACTAAAGGTGAGCAGCTGTCGTAAGGCAACCGCGTGCCCTTGCGCGAACAACGTAACGCGCGAAAACATTTCCTCAAGCAAGGGAAATTTTGCGGTGCCCGCTTCAAAGCATATATCGAATAAACCCCTTATGGTGTCAACCTTTCACATTTAATTCAGCGAGTTAAGGGAATCGCCGGAGATAACAGGGGGCGTAGAATACCCGCGGGCAGAAAGAACTATGACCCAGGGCCTCATGATCGTGCTGGCCGTTTTGTTGTACGGAAATCCGCTACTGATCCTTGCCATCTGGATGATTCGGCTCGCGGCGCCAGCCATAATGCAGGCCGAGCCACGGCGATGGCGTTCGAGAATGCCATGGGTCTCTCTGATTCTGGCGACCGTCGCAGTGGCTAGCTTTTGGTTTGCAGCCTTCCAGATCCACTATCCTGACCCCGCGCCGATCAAGAATATGGTAAAGGTTGCCGTGTGGTTGAGTCTGCTGTGCGCCTTGGCGGGACTCGCAACGGCGCTTCTGGCAAAGAGATCAGCGAAATGGATTGCCATTCCCTCGATTCTGGTGCCTTTGAATTGGTTCACGTGGGCTGTCTTGCAGTAGTCGAACCGCGTAGCGCCGACTTTAAGACAGCACAGGTTAGCTGACTCTCCCGCCATTGACCCCTGCGTCCGCCACCCATAGACTTCCAACAAAGTGGGGGTATCAGGATGCGGTTCTCTGCTGTGTTGCTGGTTCTCGTTGTCTTCTCGCCTCTTCTGCTGGCGCAACATGACCACCACCATGACTTCGATCCCAACGAAAAATTAGGCACCGTTCACTTTGCGGTCTCCTGCAAACCAGCGACGGCGAAGCCGTTCGAGCGCGGAGTGGCCCTTCTGCATTCGTTCTGGTACGAGCAGGCGCGCAACCAGTTCCACGACATTGAAGCTGCCGATCCCAAGTGCGCGATGGCGTATTGGGGCGACGCGATGACGTACTGGCACCAGCTCTGGGAGCAGCCGGACGACGCACGATTGCAGGAAGGTTTGGCGCTGCTCCAAAAAGCCGCGGACGCGAAACCCGGCACCGAACGCGAGCGCGACTACATCGCAGCGCTTGGCGAGTTCTTCCGCGACTACCAGCATCGCGACTACACCGCGCGCACGGCTGCGTATTCCGCGACGATGGAGAAGCTGTACGCGAAATATCCGAAAGACGACGAAGCCGGCGCGTTTTATGCG
>Ga0335069_10006495_pt1 | contig 16984 bp, 13 predicted proteins | sample Lox_Sample_11_FD_206714 | JGI IMG/M metagenome (GOLD analysis project Ga0335069, IMG submission 206714) | Soil microbial communities from Loxahatchee National Wildlife Refuge, Florida, United States - Lox_Sample_1.1 | ecosystem: Environmental > Terrestrial > Soil > Wetlands | place: USA...
AGCCCCGAGCGTCCGCTACGGCCGCTGCGCCGCGGGAACCGCGGCCGGTTCGCGCCGGCCTTCGCCTCGCGCCAGCGCGCGGGGATGGCACTCTTGACAGAATATTCGCATATCGTTATATTCGAGCACATGGCAACTGAGGCCGACCTGGTGGGAGGGCGGAGGTGAGGGGCGCCCGCGGCGGGCTGGTGCTCGGGCTCTGGCTGCTCGGCCCCCCGGGGGCGCAGGCGGAGGAGGTCCCGGTTTCGCTGGCCGACGCGCTGGCGATCGCCGAGAAGGCAAACCCCGAGCTGCAGGCGGCGGCGGCGCGGGTCGAGGAGCAGGCGGCGCGGGCCGACTCGGTCCGGCGGATGCGCTGGCCGCGGCTGGGCCTGTCGGTCGACTGGTCGCGCACCGACCTTCCCGCGGGCGTCTTCGCCAACAAGCTCAACGCCGGCCAGTTCACCATGGCCGACTTCGACGTGGCCCGCATCAACGACCCCGGTCCTCTCAGCCACCTCGGCTCCAGCCTCTCGCTGGAGGTCCCCATCGACGTGTTCGGCAAGGTGGGGACCATGGCCGGTGCCATGACCGCCTACCGCGACGCGGCCTCGGCCGGGCGACGCGACGCCCTGCAGGAGGTCCGCATGCGCGTGGTGGAGGCGTACCGCCACGCCGACCTGGCGCACCGCGCGGTCGAGGTGACCGCGCGGGTGCTGGAGGTGGCCAGGGCCCGGGAGTCGGAGATCGAGGCCCGGGTGGAGGCGGGCGGCGCCCTGAAGGCCGACCTGCTGCGAGCGCGCGCGCGCCGGCGGCAGCGCGAGGCGGACCTCGCCGAGAGGCGCGGACAGGAGGCCATGGCCCTCGCCGGCCTCGGCCGGCTGCTGGGCGCGGCGGAGGGCACGAGCTACGTCCCCACCGACGCGCCGCCCCCGGTGGCGCCGCTGCCGGGCGACGAGGTGCAGTGGTCCGCCCGCGCGCTGCGGCAGCGGCCGCTGCTGGAGGCAGCGCGGCACAAGGCGCAGGCCGCCGCCTCCTTCGTCAGCCAGGAGAGGAAGGCGCTGCTGCCCGACGTCGGGGCCAGGGGCCAGCTCTGGGACAACCGCATCGACGCGGGCAACGCCCAGGCCTGGGCCTTCGGGGTGGGGCTCAGGTGGGCGCCGTTCGACCCCGGCCGCAGCAAGCGCGAGGCGGCCGCCACCGCCGAGGAGCACGCGGCGGAGCTGGACGCCCGGGCCGCGGCCGACCAGGTGCGGCTGGAGGTGCAGCTGGCGTTCCGGCGGGCCCTGGCCGCGCGGGAGCGCTACGCCGCGGCCGCCGGCGGGACCGAGGAGGGCAGGGAGGCGCTGCGGGTTCTGCAGGAGCGGCGCCAGGCGGGCATGGCGACGCTGACGGACGAGCTGGAGACCGAGACGGCCGCACTGGGCGCGGCACTCGAGGAGATCGGTGCCGCCTCCGAGGTGGCCATCGCGGACGCGGCGCTCCGTCGCGCCGCCGGGGAGATGTGAACGATGAGCCTGCGTGTTGCGACGATCCTGACGGTCCTGGCCGTGGGCGCCATCGCCTGCACCCGGCAGCAGCCCCAGCCCGCCGCGACGCCCACCCCGCCGATCCGTCAGGTGGCCACCGGCGAGGTGGCTCGCTCGGGCGGCGCCGGCGAGCTCGCCGTCCCCGCGGTGGTGCAGGCGCGCAGGCGCGCCACCCTGTCGGCGCGCATTCCCGCCTCCGTCACCGAGCTCCCCTACGAGGAGGGGCAGGCGGTGCAGGCCGGGGCGGTGGTCGTGCGCGTCGACGACTCGGCCGTCCACGCCGCCGCCGCCGCCGCCGAGGCCGGGGTCCAGGCCGCCGAGGCGGACCTCGCCCGCACGAAGACGCTGCTGGAGAAGGGCGCCGCCACACCCCGCGAGCTCGAGCAGGTGACCGCCGCCGCCAGCGGCGCCCGCGCCCAGCTCACCGCCGCCCGTGACAACCTCTCCTACACCGCGCTGCGCGCGCCGTTCGCGGGCCGCATTGCCGCCCGCCGCGTCAACCTCGGCGACGTGGTCAATCCCGGCATGCCGCTGGTCGAGATCGAGGGTGAGGGAGGCCTGGAGATCCGGGCGACGGTCGAGTCGGCCGCCGCCGCCAGGCTGCGGCCCGGCGCCCGGCTGAAGGCCGCCGTGGACGGCCTCGACCAGCCGCTGACCGCCACCGTGACCGCGGTGTCGCCGGCCGGCGACCCCACCACGCACCGTTTCGAGGTGAAGGCCGACATCCCTGCAGCACCGGGCCTGCGCTCGGGCCTGTTCGCGCGGCTGCTGGTCCCGGGCACGGCCGCGGAGCCGCGCCTCACCATCCCCGTGGACGCGCTCTTCGAGCGTGGCGGGCTCACGGGTGTCTTCGTCGTGGCCGACGGCCGGGCTCGCCTGCGCTGGGTGGCGGCCGGCGCCCGCGACCGCGACACGGTGGAGATCAGGGCCGGACTGGAGTCGGGCGAGAAGGTGGTGCGGCGGCCGGCCGACCTCGTGGACGGCAACCCGGTGCGTGTCGCCGCGGCGGGGTGGCCGGGAGGCGCGACGCAGCACCCCCTGGACGAGCAGAGGTAGGCATGCGCACCGGCTTCGCGGGCCGCGTGGCCCACGCCTTCCTGGACAGCAAGCTGACGCCGCTGGTGATCGTCGCCTCTCTCGGCCTCGGCGCGCTGGCGCTGCTGGCCACCCCGCGCGAGGAGGAGCCGCAGATCCGGGTGCCGATGGTCGACGTGATGGTGGCCTGGCCCGGCGCCGAGCCGGCCGAGGTCGAGAACCGGATCGTCGCCCCCATCGAGCGGATCCTCTGGGGCGTCCCCGGCGTCGAGCACATCTACTCGGTGTCCCGGCCCGGCCTGGCGATGGTCACCGTCCGCTTCCGGGTGAACGAGTCGAACGAGGCGAGCCTGGTGAAGGTCTACGAGCGGCAGAGCGCGATGGGCTGGATCCTGCCGCAGGGCACCATGCCGCCGATCGTGGAGCTGCACTCGATCGACGACGTGCCCTTCCTCAGCCTGACCCTGTGGGGGAAGGGCTGGAGCAGCGACCGGCTGCGGCCGCTGGCGGCCGAGCTGGCTCAGGAGATCTCGGAGGTCCCCGAGGCGAGCCGGGCGCAGCTCATCGGCGGCCAGCCGCGGGTGGTGCGGGTCGAGCCCGACCCCGACCGGATGGCGGCCGCCGGCGTGAGCTGGATGCAGCTCACCGGCGCGCTGCAGGCGGCCGCGTTGCGTGCGGGCGCCGGCACCGCCGTCCGCGACAACCGGGAGGTGCGGGTGGAGGTGGGGCCGTTGTTCCGCGGCTCCGAGGAGGTCGGGCGCGTGGTGGTGGGCCTGTCCCAGGGCCGTCCGGTGTACGTCACGACCGTCGCCCGCGTGATCGACGGCCCCGACGAGGCGACCGACGCCGTCTTCTTCTCGCCCGGCCCGGCAGGTGCCAGCGCCGAGGCCCCCGTCGGCAGCGAGCAGCCGGCGGTCACCATCGCCGTCGCCAAGCGCACCGGCGCGAACGCCACCCAGGTGGCCGAGCGGGTGCTGAAGAAGGTCGACGACCTGCGGCCGAGGCTGCTGCCGGCGGACGTCCGCGTCGAGACGACCCGCAACTACGGCGAGACCGCCCAGGAGAAGTCGAACGAGCTGGTGGACCACCTGCTCATCGCCACGCTGTCGGTGGTGGTGCTGATCTCGCTGACCATGGGCTGGCGCAGCGGGCTGGTGGTGGGCATCGCGGTGCCGGTCACGCTGGCGCTGACCCTCTTCATCTACTTCCTGGTCGGCTACACCCTCAACCGCGTCACCCTGTTCGCCCTCATCTTCTCCATCGGCATCCTGGTCGACGACGCGATCGTGGTGGTGGAGAACATCGAGCGCCACCACCGCGAGAAGCGCGGGAAGCCGCTCCTGCGCACCGCGGTGGAGGCGGTGGACGAGGTGGGCAACCCGACCATCCTGGCCACCTTCACCGTGATCGCCGCCATCCTGCCCATGGCCTTCGTGCGCGGGCTGATGGGGCCGTACATGCGGCCGATCCCCACCGGCGCCTCGGCGGCCATGCTCTTCTCGCTGGCGATCGCCTTCATGGTCACGCCCTGGGCGGCCTACCGGCTGTTCGGCAGGGCGGACGCGGGCCACCACGGCGAGGAGGAGAGGCCACCGGCCGGGCTGGCAGCGCGCAGCTACCGCCAGGTGATGAACGCGCTGGTCGCGCGGCCCGGCGTGCGCTGGGCGTTCTTCGCCGCGGTGCTGGCGGTGCTGCTGCTGGCGATGACCACGGTCGGCGTCGGCCTGGTGAAGGTGAAGATGCTGCCGTTCGACAACAAGAGCGAGTTCCAGGTCCTGGTCGACCACCCCGGGGGGACGCCGCTCGAGGTGACGCTGGAGACCGCGCGGCAGATGGAGCGCTACCTGGCCGGTGTGCCGGAGGTGAGGAACCTCGAGCTCTACGCCGGCAATGCCGCCCCCTACAACTTCAACGGTCTCGTCCGCCACTACTTCCTGCGCCGCGCCCCCCAGTGGGCCGACCTGCAGGTGAACCTCTCCGCCAAGGGCGAGCGCACCGCCCAGAGCCACGACATCGCCAAGCGCGTGAGACCCGCGCTGGTCGAGATCGCGAAGAGGCGGGGCGCCTCGGTGAAGGTGGTCGAGATCCCGCCCGGGCCGCCGGTGATGGATACCATGGTGGCGGAGATCTACGGGCCGACCGAGGCCGTCCGCCATCAGGTGGCGCGGACGGTGCGTGGCCTCTTCGAGGCGACCCCCGGAGTGGTCGACGTCCACGACTCGACCGAGGCTGAGCGTGGCCGCGCGCTGGTGGGCATCGACCGCGAGAAGGCCGGTCTCAAGGGGATTCCCGCCATGGCCGCGGTGGAGACGCTCGCCGGCCCGGGGGCCGGCCGTGACGTCGCGCGGATCGACGCTCCGTCCTCGCGCGAGCCCGTGCCGGTGCGGGTCCGCCTCTCGGCCGCCGACCGGGCGAGCCAGCAGCGGCGGCTCTCCCTGCGGGTGGACTCGCCGATGGGCGGGCAGGTCGCGATCGGCGACCTGGCCACGGTCGAGCGGGCGCCGGAGCCGCAGCCGCTCGTCCGCAAGGACCTGAAGCCGGTGGTGTACGTGATGGGCGACCTCGCGGGCCAGAAGGAGAGCCCGGTCTACGCGATCCTGGAGCTCGACCGCCAGCTCGATGCCCTCAGGCTGCCGAACGGGGCCGCGCTCGAGCGCTACTCGGTCGAGCCCCCGGAGACCTCCGACCGCGCGGCCATGAAGTGGGACGGCGAGTGGCAGATCACCTACGAGGTCTTCCGCGACCTGGGGATCGCCTTCGCGGTGGTGCTGGCTCTGATCGCCATCCTGGTGATCGGCTGGTTCCAGTCGTTCGCCGTGCCGCTGGCGATCCTGCTGCCGATCCCGCTCTCGCTGATCGGCATCCTGCCCGGCCACTGGCTCTTCGGCGCCTTCTTCACGGCCACCTCGATGATCGGCTTCATCGCCGGCGCCGGCATCATCGTGCGGAACTCGATCATCCTGGTCGACTTCATCGAGCTGCGCCTGCGGCAGGGGATGCGCCTCGAGGAAGCGGTGGTGGAGGCGGGGGAGCTGCGCTTCCGGCCGATCCTGCTCACGGCGGCGGCGGTGGTGGTGGGCTCGCTGGTCGTGCTGTTCGACCCGATCTTCCAGGGCCTGGCGATCAGCCTCATGATGGGCTCCATCGCCGCCGTAGCCCTTTCGCCGCTGACGGTGCCCGTCCTCTACTACCTGATCGCGCGGCGTGGCCGCGCGGAGGAGCTGCGGCGCGAGGCCCTGCTGCCGGCCGAGCCACCTGCGCCGGCCGCGTCCCGATGACCACGAGATCCCAGGAGGAGGAGAGATGACGATCGAGCGTGCGCTGCGGGGGCTGGCCGGCTTCTTCGTGCTGGCCTCGCTGGCCCTCGGCTACTGGGTCCACCCCGGCTGGTACCTGCTGACCGGCTTCGTGGGGCTGAACCTGCTCCAGTCGGCCTTCAGCAACACCTGCCCGGCCATGGTTGTGTTCCGCAGGATGGGGCTGCGCGAGTGCGCTCATGCGGGTGGCCCGAAGGCGGCGGCGACGACTGCGCCGGCGGCCGACTGCTGCGGCCGGGAGTGATCCGGTGAAGGCCATCGTGCTGGTGACCGACTCCGAGGCGATGCCCGAGTACGAGCGCGCCCTGGTCGGCGTCGGTCACCAGGGCTTCACCGTGGTGCCGGCCCTGGCGGGAAGCGGACGCCACGGTCTCAAGACCGGCGACCGCGTCCACCCGGGCAGCTCCAGCCTCCTGCTCACCGTGGCCAGCGAGCAGGACGCGCCCTCGCTGCTGCAGGCCCTGCGGCGACTGCGTGATGAGCGCGGCCTCGGCGAGGTCACCCGCATGTGGTTCTTCGAGGCCGAGGAAGCCTGACGTCTCAGCGCGCCGGCAGCACGGCGATCTCCAGCCTGCGCCGGGTGAGCGCCACCTCCTCCGCCAGCTGGTCGCGCATGCCGTGCTTGATGCGGGAGAGCAGGATCCCGCGCAGCAGGCCGTGGGGAGGGCTGACGAGGGCGCGGACGGCCCGCACCAGGTAGAAGGCGCGGGTGGTGCCCGGCTCGGGCAGCAGGCTGAGGAACTCCGCGTAGGCCAGGAAGTAGTGGCTGTCGTAGACGTGCTTGAGGACGACGTCGTAGCGGGACGCCGGCGCGTTCTCGTCGCGGCGGATGACCGCGTGCACGATCGACACCACCGGCTTCACCACCCGCGTCTTCGACCAGAACAGGAACTGCTCCAGGTCAGCCGGGGTTGGCCTGGCCGGGAACTGCAGGAGGTAGTCGCACAGCGGCCGGTCGCGCTTGCACAGGCCGGGGCTGTTGCCCAGGATGTACTCGAGGCCGGTGGCGGCCGACTCGGGGGAGGGGCCGTCGTCGTAGACCGCCATCGCCCTGTTGCCCTCCTGCAGGTAGGCGGTGGCGCGTTCCAGGAGCATCGTCTTCAGCAGCCGGGCGGCCCGCGCCTCGGCGTCGGGGGCGCCCCAGTCGATTCTCTGCGCCTCGGCCATGGCCCGGCGGTCCAGCTGGACGTCGCAGTCGCCGACCTGGCAGCGGGCCAGGTCACGCAGGTCCTGGCGCTCCAGGCGGAGCGGCTGCAGGTCCGTGGCCGTCAGCGGCGTGGCGAAGCGCCCGGTCTGCAGGGTCCGCTCGCCTGCGGGCGTCCAGCCGGAGCGGCCCACGCTGCGGATCTCGTCGAGCAGCTTGGCCTCCGAGGTGGCGATGCGGGTGACCGCGACCACGAAAGCGGCGTTGTCCTCGCGCTGCAGGCGCAGTCGGGTGACCAGCCCGCCGGACCGCACCGTGGCGATCTGGGCGTCCGTGAAACCGACGGAGCGCATCTCCGTCTCCAGCGTGGAGGCGGCGGCGAAGCCACGGCCGCCGAAGGCGGTCAGCGCCAGCGTCGTCAGCAGGACGGCCCGGGTCCGGCCTCTCATGAGAGCGTCTGTAATCATCCCGCGATTGCCGGTCCGGGGGGCCGCCTCCCGGCGAGCCATCGGCTGGCCCGGGCGCAGGCGCAGATCGCCGCCATGCGGACGCCCCACCTCGGCCCGGTCGACGACGCAAGGGCCCGGCGAGCCTCAGTCGCTGCCCCGGCCCACGCCCAGGGCGTCCGCCACGCGGTTGATGTAGTTGAACCAGGACGCGATCAGGGTGATCTGCAGGATCGCCTGGTCGTCGAAGCCGGCCTCGCGCAGGCGCCGGTGGTGGTCCGGGGTCACCCGGGTCGCGTCCGTCGTCAGCACGCCCACGTAGTCCAGCATCACCCGGTCGGCGGGCGAGAGCGGGGCGCGGTCGTAGTCCTCCACCAGAGCCTTCACCAGCGGGGGATCGAGCGTCGCGGCACGCAGGAACTCTGCGTGAGAGGTCATTCAATAGTGGCAGCGGTTCAGCGTCGAGACGCGGGTGGCGATCATCTCGTGCCGCGCACGGCTGAGCGGGAGCGCGTTCGACATCAGCACGCCGAAGGTGGCGAAGGCGTGGTGCAGCGCCTCCGGGATCAGGCTGTGGCTCTCCACGATGCTCTCGCTGTCGTCCTCGGGAGAGCGGGCGTACTCCTGCGGGTAGAAGGCGTGCTGCGCCTCGAGGGCCTCCTTCAGCGCCCCCTGGGCGTCCCTGCGAGAAATCGTCTTGATCCAGGCCATCAGCTCTCCTCCATTTCCGGGCTGGCCGCCACCGCCGAGGGCCGGCGGTGCCCGCCGCGCGCCTGCCTGAGCCAGTAGACGGGGATGCCGGCGGCCACCACCAGCGACCCGAGCAGTGCCTGCCGGGGGCTGCCCGAGGCGACGAGCGCCATGGTCACGAGCAGCAGCACGAGGAAGACGAGGGGCGTCACCGGCCAGCCGGGGACGCGGTACCGTCCCGGTGGCGGCGGCGGCAGGCGGTAGAGTCCCGCAACCGTGAGCGCGAGGAAGGCCATGGTGGCGAAGACGAAATAGGACACGATCGCCTGGAAGCTGCCGACCGCGGCCAGCCCCGCCGCCAGCAACGCCTGCACGGCCACCGCGCGCAGAGGCGCGCCGGTGCGCGGGTCGAGCCGTCCCACCAGCGCGGGCGCCGCACCGTCGCGCGCCATCGCGTAGTACACGCGCGGGGCGAAGATCATGAAGGCGAACAGGCTGCCGAGCACGAACAGCGCCACCAGCAGGGACAGCACCCGTCCGCCGGCCGGCCCCAGCAGCACGGCGCCGGCCTGGGCGACGAAGGTCTCGGGGGAGGAAACGGCCTGGAGGGGGACGAGTGCCATGAAGGCGACGCTCACCGCGACATAGGCGAGGGTGACGGCGGCGACGCCGAGCGTGAGCGCCCGGGGCAGCACGCGCCCCGCCTCGCTCACCTCCCCGGCGAGCTTGGACGCCTCCCACCAGCCGCCGAACGAGAAGAACGCGGCCACCAGCGCCCCCGCTAGTGCCGGCAGCAGCGCCGGCGCGCCGGCTCGCCGCGCGGCGAACGGCAGCAGGTTCGCGACCTCGGCGGCGCCGGAGAGGAAGGCCCAGCCGACGAGCAGCAGCAGCAGCGCGATCTTCGCCACCGCCAGGACCTGGCCGACGGCGGCGGCGCGGCGCACGCCCGCCGCGTTCGAGAGCGCGCCGGCGGCGATCGCTGCCAGCGCGATCGGCAGTGGCGGCAGGCCGGGGAAAGCGGCCGCCGCGTACGCGGCGGCGCCGGTCGCGAGAGCGGCCGTCAGCCCCGGGTCCATCACCAGCAGGCACTTCCAGCCGTAGAGAAACGCCACGCCCGGCCCGAACGCCTCGCGCAGGTAGACGTAGCTGCCTCCCGCCCGCGGGAAGCGGGCGGCCAGCTCGCCGAAGGCGAGCGCACCGCAAACGGCAGCCGAGCCCATCAGCAGCCACACCGCCACCACCAGGGCCGGCGAGGCCAGGCCCCTGGCCATGCCGGCCGGCGCGAGGAAGATGCCCACGCCGACCGTGCCGCCGACCACCAGCGAGGTCGCGGACCGCAGGCCGATACGGCGCCGGAGCCCGAGGCTGGCCTCCATCGGCGTCAGAACCGCGCCCGCAGGCCGAGCTGGAACGCGCGCGGCCCGCCCGAGCCGAAGACGCCGCCGGCGGTGGTGAGCGCGCGGCCGAAGGAGGAGGAGCGCAGGTAGCCGGGATCCGCCGGGTCCTGGCTGTCGCGCACCAGCACGTTGGAGAAGCCCGAGTAGTTGGACTTGGAGACGCCGAGGATGTTCGTCACGTTGAGGACGTTGAAGCACTCCACGATCGCCTCCAGGCTGGCGCGCGCCGAGAGCCTGAACGGCCGCGACAGGCGCAGGTCCAGCGAGTCGAAGCCGTCGTTGAAGCGCGCGTCGCTGCCGACGAGAGGCAGCAGAGCGCCGTCGACCCCGCCGTGGGCGTTCAGGTCGGAGATGTAGGCGTTGAGCTGGGCCGCCGTCTGGAACACGCGGCCGCCCGCGTTGCGGGGCAGGGTGGGCACCCGCGTCGAGCCGTCCGGCATCAGGATGTCCATGGGCACGCCCGAGGCCAGGGTCCAGATGCCCGAGAGCCGCACCGCCTTGGGCAGCAGCAGCGAGCCCGAGAGCGCGAAGCGGTGGCGCTGGTCGTTCGGGGTCGGGCCGTACTCGCGCTGCAGGTCGTTCGGATCGATGGGGCCGGGTCCGAACGGGATCTGGTCGTCGTTGGCGTAGTTGTGGGCGCTCGACAGCGTGTAGGAGGCGCGCAGCAGCTGGCCGCCGCTCCAGGTCTTCTCCACCATGGCCAGCAGCGCGTCGTAGCGCGTGCCGACGCTCGACTCCAGGTTGATCACCTGGTCGGGTCCGCCCACCACCGGGTTGAAGACCGTCCCGATCGGCCGCCCGATGATGAAGTGGGTGCCGTGGTCGTGGACGAGGTCGAGCTGCAGCACGGAGGCCCCGGGCAGGCGGATGCGGGACCCGAGGTTCCACTGCTGGACCATCGGGTTCTGCAGGCCGTTGTCGATGATGTCGATCCCGGAGGCTCCCGCGCCCGGGATCACGAAGCCGGTGAAGGGATTCGCCAGCGTGGGCGCGCCCGGGGGCAGCGTGCCGGTGGCGGGGTCGAGGTACATGACGTTGCCGGCGCGGACCTCGATGGGCAGGGCGCGGCCGTCGAGGCCGCGCTCGAGCGACATCACCTCCAGCGTCACCCGGTCGTAGTAGATCCCGTACCCGCCGTGGAGCTGGAGCGAGCCCCGGCGGTTGCTCCAGGCGAAGCCGACGCGCGGGCCGAAGTTGTCGAGGTCCCGGCCGCGGGTACCCTGGAGGAACGGCTGCACGATCGGGTTGATCTGCGAGTAGCCGGAGAGGTTCTTGACGTTGGTGTCCAGCTCCCAGCGCAGGCCCAGGTTCAGGGTGAGCTGCGGCGTCAGCCGCCAGTCGTCCTGGGCGAAGAGCGCGAGGTAGCTGCTGCTGCAGTCGTCGAGCACCAGATTCTGGTCGGGCTTGCCGCTGCGCAGCGTCACCGCGAACAGCAGGTCGGCGTCGTCGATGCGGCCGTCGCCGTTGACGTCCGCGTGCGGGAAGTCCTCCACCATCTCGATGCGGCCGTCGCGGAAGACGCCCAGGTCGAAGCGGCCGTGAGTGTGCGCGAGCTCGCCGCCGATGCGCAGGCTGTGGGCGCCCTTCACCACCGCCACCGAGTCGGTGAGCTGCCAGCGGCTCTGGGTGGTGGCCTGCGGGACCCGGAAGCTGGCGCCGTCCTGCAGGCTGGGGAAGGTGAGCTGCGGGCCCGGGGTCACCGGCTCGATCGAGTTCTGGAAGTCGCTGTAGCTCAGCCGCAGCGTGTTCACGGAGGCCGTCGAGAGCGTCCGCGTCCAGGTCCCGAGCACCTGGTCGTGGCGGTTGCGGCTGGCCTGGCGCTGGCTGGCGGAGCCGATGGCGCGGTCGAGGGTGCTGGCGGCGGTGTCGTGCTCGCTCTCGTGCAGGTAGCGCAGGGCGACGGTGTCGGCGTCGGAGGCGCGGACGTCGATCCGCCCCGTGCCCAGCAGGTCGTCGAGCGGCGCCGGCGCCAGGTCGCGCAGGATGGTGCGGCTGGCCGTGTCGCGCTCGCCGACCTCGACCACCGCGTCCTGGTTGCGGTACTCCATCGCCCCGAACCACCAGGCCCGGCCCGGCACCAGGGGGCCGCCGAGGGCGGCCGAGTACTGCTGGCGTCGGAAGGGCGGCGCCTCGCCCAGGCTGCGGTCATAGGTGGCCGGCAGGCCTTGCAGGTTCTTGTCGCGCAGGAACGCCGATGCCGAGCCGCCGAAGGTGTCGGTGCCGGTGCGGGTGACCACGTTGATGGCGGAGGCGGCCGAGCGACCCTGCTCGGCGGAGAAGCGGTTGGTGGCGATCTGGAACTCCTGCACTGCGTCCTGGGGCAGGTTCGCCAGCGGTCCGCCGACGACGTCGTCGTTGTTGTCCTGGCCGTCGATGGTGATGTTGCCGCCGCGGCCCAGCTGTCCGGCCGAGGAGACGGCCAGGGTGTTGGCCTTGGTCGGGTCGAAGTTCGGCGCCGGGGCGTTGCCCGGGAGCAGGAACGCCAGCTCCAGGAAGTTGCGGCCGTTCAGGGGCAACGACTCGACCGCGTTCGAGGTGATGACACCTCCCACCACAGAACTGGTGAGGCTTGCGGTCGCCGCCGTCTCGTCGACCAGCACCTGCTCGGAGCGGGCGCCGAGCTCGAGCGCCGCGTCGAGGCTGACCCGCCGACCCACCTCGACCACCACCCCCGACACCGTCCGGGTGGCGAAGCCGCGGGCCTCGAACACGACCGTGTAGCGGCCGGGTGCGAGGGCGGGCAGCGCGTAGCCGCCGTCGTGCGCCGTGGTCGTCACCCGGGCGAGGCCGGTGCCCTCGCGGGTCGCGCGCACCTGCGCGCCGGCGACGGGGAGGTGCGAGGGATCGGTGGCGAGGCCGACCAGCGACCCCGTGGCCGGGTCCTGGGCCCCGGCGACCGAAGAGAAGAGGAAGAGGACGAGGGCCGCCGTCAGCTCGCGAGCTCGCGTCAAGGGAAGCCTCCTGGTTCGAGGTTGGCTTCCGATTGGCAACCTCCGTGCCGCCGTCGCGACAGAAAACGAAACCCATGTTCATAATTTCGGGGACGCCTGGATGGTGGGCCCCGGGAAGCGTAGGCGCGGTTTCTATGCGCGCGCCCGGGCGCGCGGGCGCATTGGCTACGGCGAGCCGGATGGGTCTCCAAGGAGGCGCACTGCGGAGTGAAACCGATCGGTGCGGATCGCGGCACCAGCAGCGCGGCAGGCAGGAAGGACATGGTAGTCTGGTGCACACCGAGCCGCGTGGGCTGTGTTCGGCCCTCCACGAGCCCGTGGCGTGAGAGAGGAGATCCGATGTCCGAACCGGCCCGCACGCCGCCGCCGGCCGTGGCAGCGCCGCACGAGATCCGCCTGGAGTACCGGGGCTTTCGCAACACGGAGCTGCGGCGCGAGTTCCTGGTCCACGCGCGCATCGGGGGCGCCGAGCGCGACTACGTGGTGGCGATCGCCCATGCCGCCTTCGCCGACCGCCGGGTGTCGCTGCAGGACGGGCCCGACGTGTGCTTCCAGCGCCTGCGCCGCGAGCTGAGCGGAGGGGCTCTCGCCGAGCTCGACCGGCTGGATATCTCCGACGACGAGCTGGTCAGCTACCGCGCCGCGCAGAAGACCGTGACCCGGCGTCGGCAGCGGGCTCCCGCCCCACGGCCGGGCGAGGACGCCGTCCCCTGACGTCGCACCGCTGACCGCGCGCCCCGGATCATCGGGCTCATTCGGCGCCGGTGCGGAATGGATCACCCTTGCTCGCTCGGAGGTGCGCCATGGAACGGGTCAGCCGGCGCGGGTTCATCACCAGCGCGGGGGCGGGCGTGGTCGGTGCAGCCGCGCTACGAGGCTCGGCCGCGGCGGGGCCGGCCGCCGCCCCCCTGCTGCCGGGGACGGAGCCGGTCCGCATCCTCTTGAAGGTGAACGGCCGCCGCCGGCGGCTCAGCGTCGAGCCCCGGACGACGCTGCTGGAGGCGCTGCGCGACCACCTCGGGCTGACCGGCACCAAGCCCGGCTGCGAGCGCGGCGAGTGCGGGGCCTGCACCGTGCTGATCGACGAGCAGCCGCGCAACTCCTGCCTCACCCTGGCCGTCGAGGCCGAGGGCCACGAGATCACCACGGTCGAGGGCCTGCTGAGGGGCGAGGAGCTGGGGGAGGTGCAGAAGGCTTTCGTGGCCGAGGACGCGTTTCAGTGCGGCTTCTGTACCTCGGGGCAGGTGATGGCGGTCGAGGGCCTGCTGCGCGGGAAGCCGGATCCCTCGCTCGACGAGATCCGTGAGGGCGTGAGCGGCAACCTCTGCCGCTGCGGCGCCTACGCCCACATCTTCCGCGCGGCCCGCCGTGCCGCCGCAGCGCGACGCCAGGCGGGAGGTGCCGCATGACCGCGCTCCGGCCCTGGACCGAGACGAGGGTGGTGGGCACCGCGCGCCCGCGCATCGACGGCTACGACCGGGTCAGCGGCTCGGCCGTCTACGCGCGCGACCTGGTGCTGCCGGACATGCTCTACGCCGCGTTCGCGCGCTGCCCGCACGCCCACGCGCGGGTGAGAAAGGTCGACACCCGCCGCGCGGAGACGATGCCCGGCGTGCAGGCCGTGCTCACCGGCGACAGCCCCGGCGCGAAGCTGCCGTTCTACTTCGGCGAGAAGGGTCCGCTCAGCTGGCTGTTCGACCCGCACTGCCGCTTCGAGGGCGAGGAGGTGGCGGCGGTGGCGGCGGAGACCCAGGCCCAGGCCGAGGCGGCCGCCCGCGCCATCGAGGTGGACTACGAGGAGCTGCCGTTCGTGGTCGACATGGAGCGGGCGCTCAAGCCGGACGCGCCGGCCGTCCACGAGGGCGGCAACCGTGCGGGCGAGCCCGACCGCTACCAGAGGGGCGACGTGGCCAGGGGGTTCGCGGAGGCGGAGGCGGTGGTGGAGATGACGTTCCGCACGCCCTGCGCGATCCACACGCCGATGGAGACGCACGGGTCGGTCGCCAGGTGGGAGGGTGACCGGCTCACCATCTGGGACACCAACCAGGGCGTCTTCGACCTGCGCTCCGCCTACGCGCAGTTCTTCCAGCTCCCGCTCAGCCAGGTGCGGGTGGCGAGCGCCTACATGGGCGGCGGCTTCGGCAGCAAGCTGGAGCCGGGCAAGTACACGCTGGCGGCGGCCCTGCTCGCCCGGCAGACCGGCCGGCCGGTGAAGCTGTTCCTGTCGCGGGAGGAGAGCTTCCTCTGCGTCGGCAACCGCCCGCCCAACGTCCTCACGCTGAGGGCGGGGGCGAGGAAGGACGGCACCCTCACCGCGCTGCAGCTCACCAGCCTCGGCACCGGCGGGGCGTATCCAGAGGGCACCAGCGCCGGGTACCTGGTGAGCGACCTCTACACCTGCCCCCACGTGAAGATCGAGGAGACGGCCGTCTACGTGAACGCCGGCAAGGCGCGGGCCTTCCGCGCGCCGGGGTTCCCGCAGGGGGCCTGGGCCCTCGAGCAGACGATGGACGCGCTCGCCCTCAAGCTGGGCATGGACCCGCTGGCCCTGCGCCTCAAGAACGTCCCCACGGTCAGCCAGCGTCGCAACAACCTGCCCTTCACCAGCACGGGCCTGCGCCAGTGCCTGGAGGACGGCGCGAAGGCGTTCGGCTGGGCGGAGGCACGGCGCCGGCCGAGGGCGGCCGGCCCGCTCGTCCGCGGCATCGGCGTGGCCGCGGGCATGTGGGGCTGGGACGGCGAGGCCAGGGGAAGCGCGATCGTCCGTTTCATCGCCGACGGCAGCGTCTCTCTCACCACCGGCGCCTCGGACATCGGCACCGGCACCAAGACCGTGCTGGCCATGGTCGTCTCCGAGGAGCTGGGAGTCCCCCCCGAGAAGATCCAGGTCGACCACGCCGACACGGCCACGACCCCGTACGCGGTGCTCTCCGGCGGCAGCCAGACCACGCACATCAACGCCCCGATCGTGCGCGCGGCGGCCCTCGACGTGAAGCAGCAGCTCATGGTCATGGCCGCCGAGCAGCTGAAGGTCGAGGAAGGCGCGCTCGAGCTCCGGGACGGCGTCATCGTGGCCACGAACGCCCCCGACAAGAAGGTCGCCCTCAAGGACCTGGCGGCCTTGCAGGAGCAGCAGGTGCTCGTGGGCGTGGGCCGGCGCGACCCGCACCCCAAGGGAAAGGTGGCCTTGCCGTTCGTCGTCCACTTTGCCGAGGTGGAGGTCGACACCCGAACCGGCGAGGTGCGGGTGCTGCGGCTGCTCGGCGCCCACGACTCCGGCCGGGTGATGAGCCGGCTCAGCTACGAGAACCAGGTCTTCGGCGGCATGACCATGGGCATCGGCTTCGGCATGACCGAGGGCCGGGTGCTCGACCGCAACACCGGCAAGATGGCCAACGCCAACTGGCACGACTACAAGATCCCCACTGCCATGGACGTGCCGGCCGAGCCGGTCTGCCTCCCCGTCGACCCCCACGACACCGAGTGCAACAGCGTGGGGGCCAAGGGCCTGGGCGAGCCGGCCACCATTCCCACGGCGGCGGCGATCGCCAACGCCGTCTTCGACGCGACCGGCATCCGCATCAGCGAGACGCCGATCAACCCGACGCAGATGGCACGCCTGCTCGCCGAGCGCCGGGTGGGGAGGTAGCCATGTTGCCGAGCTTCGCGTACGTCCGCGCCGGCTCCCTCGACGAGGCGGTGAAGCTCCTCGAGAGCGGTGAGGCGTGCCTGCACGCCGGCGGCAGCGACCTCCTGGGCTGCCTGCGCGACGGTGTCTTCACCACCGGCACGGTGGTGAGCCTCGCCGGGATCGGCTCGCTGCGCGGGGTAGCCGAGACCGCCCAGGGCGAGCTGAGCCTCGGCGCGCTCACCACCCTGGCCGAGGTGGCCGCGCACCCCGGGCTGCGCGAGCGCTGGACGGCCCTCCCCGAGGCGGCGTCGCAGGTCGGCAGCCCCCAGCTGCGCTGCCAGGGCACGCTCGGCGGGAACCTGTGCCAGAAGCCCCGCTGCTGGTACTACCGCGGCGACTTCCGCTGCCTGCGCAAGGGCGGCGAGCTCTGCTACGCGCTCGCGGGCGAGAACGAGTACCACGCGATCGCCGGCGGCGGACCCTGCTACGTCGTCCACCCCTCGGACACCGCCCCCGCCCTGATGGCGCTCGGGGCCCTGGTGCAGGTGGTTGGGCCCGCCGGCAGCCGCACGCTCCCGCTCGAGAAGCTGTTCGTGCTGCCGAGCCAGGACGTGCGGCGCGAGACCGCGCTCGAGCCGGGCGAGATCCTCACCCGGGTGGTGCTGCCCCGGCCGGCGCCCGGCCTGCGCAGCACCTACCGCAAGGTGAGGGCACGCGCATCGTTCGACTTCGCCCTCGTCGGTGCGGCGCTCGCGCTGCAGCTCGAAGGCGGGCACGTGCGGCGTGCCCGGGTCGTCCTCAGCGGGGTGGCCCCCGTGCCCTGGCCGGCGCCCGCCGTCGAGCGGGCGCTCGCCGGGCAGAGGCT
>Ga0335069_10006496_pt1 | contig 16983 bp, 26 predicted proteins | sample Lox_Sample_11_FD_206714 | JGI IMG/M metagenome (GOLD analysis project Ga0335069, IMG submission 206714) | Soil microbial communities from Loxahatchee National Wildlife Refuge, Florida, United States - Lox_Sample_1.1 | ecosystem: Environmental > Terrestrial > Soil > Wetlands | place: USA...
CCCGCCCGACCGTCTGCCGCACCCGCGACTGGATCTCGTCCACGTTCCCCGTGCCCGGGATCCGCCGCACGACGCCCTGCCGCTCGTAGTACGCCACCAGCGGCGCCGTCTGCTCGTGATACACCGCGAGCCGCCGTTTGATGGACTCGAGGTTGTCGTCGCTCCGGCCTTCCTTGGCCGCGCGCGCCAGCAGCCGCTGCACCAGCTCCTTCTCGTCCACGTCCAGCATCAGCACGAGGTCCACGCGCTCGCCCCGCTCCGCCAGCAGCTTGTCCACCGCCGCCGCCTGCGTCACGTTGCGCGGGAAGCCGTCCATCAGCACCCCGTGCTCGCCTTCCTTGGACTCCAGGATCTCGCGGATCAGGCCGAGCACGATCTGGTCCGGCACCAGCAGGCCCTGGTCCATGAACCCCTTGGCCTGAAGGCCGAGGGGTGTGCCCTGCTTCACCGCGGCCCTGAGCAGCTCGCCGGTCGAGATCTGCGGGATGCCCAGGTGCTCCGCGAGCAGCTTGCCCTGCGTCCCTTTGCCGGAGCCGGGGGCTCCGAGGATCATCAGATGCATCCGCGTCTCCGATAAGCGGGCGCCCCAAGTGTGGTGCGCGCACGACGCAAGGTCAAGAACGGGGAGGTGAGGAGGCGATGGGGGTGATGAAGCAATGAGGTGATGAAGGTCTCGCACCCTCATCACCTCATCACCCCATCACCTCATCACGTCATCACCTTCCCGTCACATATACCGCTGCCGGCCCCGGAACCGGATCCGGCCTTCCTTCATGAAGCCGTCGTACTGCCGCAGGATCATGTGCTGCTGCATCTGCTGCACCGTGTCGAGCGCCACGCCCACCACGATCAGCAGCGCCGTGCCGCCGAAGCGGAACGGCACGTTGAACGCGTCGAAGATGATGATCGGCATCACGGCGATGGCCGTGAGGAAGATCGCGCCCGGCAGCGTCACCCGCGACAGCACGTGGTCGATGTACTCGGCGGTGCGGCTGCCCGGCTTCACCCCGGGGATGAACCCGCCCTGCTTCTTCAGGTTCTCGGCGAGGTCCACCGGGTTGAAGATGATCGCCGTGTAGAAATAGGTGAAGAAGATGATCAGCACCGTGTACAGGACGTAGTAGACCCAGGAGCCGGGCTGGAAGTACTCGGACAGGTCCTTCAGCGCCTGCACGTTCGAGAACTGGGCGAGCGTGCCCGGCACGATGATGATGGACTGGGCGAACACGATGGGCATCACGCCCGCGGAGTTGATCCGGAGCGGGATGAACGATTTCTGCCCTTCCCGGATCCGTCCTCGGCCCATCACCTTGCGCGGGATCTGGATGGGGATGCGCCGCGCGGCGACGGTGATGGCGACCGTGACCCACACCACGGCCAGCATGATCGCGGCCAGGACGACCAGTCGCACCCAGTCCACGGCGCCGGTGCGCAGGTACTCCATCGTCTTGCCGATCGCGGGCCAGCCGCCCTGGACGATCGAGAAGAAGATCAGGAGGCTCATCCCGTTGCCGAGGCCGCGCTCGGTGATCTGCTCGCCGAGCCACATCACGAACACGCCGCCCACGGTGAGGACGAACGCGGTGGTGAGGCGGAACGCCCAGCCGGGGTTCGCGACGGCGCCCTGCACCACGCCTTCGATGAAGATGGCGATGCCCCACGCCTGGCCCGCCGCGAGCCCGACGGTGAGGTAGCGCGTCCACTGCGTGATCTTCTTCCGCCCGTCCTCGTCGCGCTGGAGCTTCTCGACGGTGGGGAAGACGGCCCCCATCAGCTGCCAGAAGATGCTCGCCGAGATGTACGGCATGATGCCGAGCGCGAACACCGTCGCGCGCGACAGGCCGCCGCCGACGAACATGTCGTACATCCCGAGCAGCCCGCCGCCCTGATTGCTGCGGAAGTACTGGGTGAGGGCGTTGACGTCCACGCCCGGCACGGTGATGTGCGAGCCCACCCGGTACAGCAGCAGGCACAGGAGCGTGAAGAGGATCTTCTCTTTGAGCTCGGGGATCTTGAAGAAGTTCGGGATCCGCGGACCGGTCACCGGCTACTCCTCGATTCTCCCGCCGGCGGCCTCGATCTTGGTCCGCGCCGCAGCGGAGACGGCGAGTCCCTTGACGACGAGTCCCTGCGGCGCCTCGCCGTCGCCGAGGAGCTTGACGGGCCGATCGGCCTGGGCGACGAGCCCGGCCTCCAGGAGAACCGCGGCGGTCACTTCCTTGCCGGCGAACGCGCCGAGCCGCCGCAGGTTCACCGCCTGTGCGTGCACCTTGAACGGGTTGGTGAAGCCGCGCTTGGGCACGCGCCGGATCAAGGGCATCTGCCCGCCCTCGAAGCCCGGCCGGACGTGCCCGCCGGTGCGCGCCTTCTGGCCCTTGTGCCCGTGCCCCGACGTCTTGCCGTGCCCCGAGCCGGGGCCGCGCCCCTTGCGCTTGGGCGGATGCGTCGAGCCCGCAGGCGGCCGCAGCGTGTCGAGCCCGATCCGGGACGTCTTGTCGGCCATCAACCCTCCTCGACCGGCGTCACCTCGACGAGGTGGCGCACCCGGTGCAGCATGCCCCGCACCGACGGCGTGTCGGGCACGATGACGGTGTCCTGGTGGTGCTTCAACCCGATGGAGCGCAGCGTCGCGCGGTGCACGGCCGGATGACCGATGCCGCTCCTCACCTGCTCGACGCGCAGCTGCTTGCCCGAGGCCTTCGCCTTCGTCTTAGTTGGCACGGCCCGGCTCCCCCTGGCGCGCCCGGTAGCCGAGCGAGGCCACGTCCACGCCGCGCTCCTTGGCGACGCGCTGCACCGTGGTGAGCTGTCGCAGCCCGTCGAGCGTGGCGCGCACCACGTTGTGCGGGTTGTTGCTGCCCAGGCTCTTGGTGAGGATGTCCTGCACCCCCGCGCACTCGAGCACGGCGCGCACCGGGCCGCCGGCGATGACGCCGGTTCCCGAGGTGGCCGGCTTGAGGAGGACGCGGCCCGCCCCGTGGCGGCCCACCACCTCGTGCGGGATCGTGGCGCCCGTGCGCGGCACGCCCACCAGCGCGCGGCGCGCGGCCTCGACCGCCTTGCGCACCGCCTCGCTGACCTCGTTCGCCTTGCCGGTCGCGACGCCCACGTGCCCGGCGCCGTCGCCCACCGCGACCAGCGCGTTGAAGCTGAAGCGGCGGCCGCCCTTCACGACCTTGGCCACGCGGTTGATGCTGATCACGTTCTCGATCAGGTCGCTCTCGCGGTCGCGGTCGCGCCGGTCGCGGCGCGGGTCGCGCTGCCCCTGGCCCTGCGGCCCGCGCTGCCCCTGGCCTTGCGGCCCGTGACCGGCCGGCCCGCGCTGCTGCTGGTTCCTGTCCGCCATCTGCTAGAACTCCAGTCCGCCCTTGCGCGCGCCCTCGGCAACGGCCTTGACGCGTCCGTGATAGGCGTAGCCCGCCCGGTCGAAGACCACCCTGGTGATGCCCTTCTCCTTCGCGCGCCCCGCCAGCGCCAGCCCCACGGCGAAGCCCTTGCCCACCTTGCCCTTGGCGGCCGGCTCCACCTTCTCGGAGGTGTCGGCGACGCCGAGCAGCACCACGCCGCGGTCGTCGTCCACCAGGTGCGCGTAGATGTGCTTCAGCGAGCGGTACACCACGAGCCGCGGCCGCTCCATCGTCCCCTGCACCTTGCGCCGCACCCGGAGGTGCCGCCGGCGGCGGTGCTCGTCCGCCGATTTGGGCTTCCGAACCGGTCTCATGCTACTTGGTCGCTCCCGCCCCCGTCTTGCCGGCCTTGCGCCGGACGTGCTCGCCCGCGTAGCGGATCCCCTTGCCCTTGTACGGCTCCGGCGGCCTGACCGCCCGGATCTCCGCCGCGACCCGCCCCACCATCTCCTTGTCGCTGCCCGCCACCTTCACCAGCGTCGGCTGGTCGGCCGTGATCTTGATGCCGGCCGGTGCCTTGAACTCCACCGGATGGGAGTAGCCCACCACCAGGTTCACGCCGTACGGCTTGGTCTCGGCGCGGTAGCCCACGCCGACGATCTCGAGCGCCTTCTCGTACCCCTTGGTGACGCCCTCGACCATGTTGGCGACGAGCGTGCGCGACAGGCCGTGCAGCGCCTTGTGCTTCGTCTCGTCGGAGGGCCGCGTGACCACCACCTGGCCGTCCTCGACCTTCACGCCGAGGTCGCCGGGGATCCGGTGCGTCAGCTCGCCCTTGGGCCCCTTGATGACCACCGTGTTGCCGGTGATCGTCGCGGTGACGCCCTTGGGCAGCGGGACCGGCTTTCTGCCGATGCGCGACACGGGGCCTCCTACCAGACCACGGCGAGCAGCTCGCCGCCCACGTGGGCCGTCCGCGCGTCGCGGTCGCTCATCAGGCCGCGCGGCGTCGAGAGGATCGCCATGCCCAGGCCGTTGCGGACGCGCGGGATCTGCCGCACGCCCACGTAGCGCCTGAGGCCGGGCGCCGACACGCGCTTGAGCTCGCGGATCACGGGCTCGTCGCCGTCGTGGTACTTGAGGTAGAGCCGCAGCAGGCCGTGCCGGCCGTCGTCCAGGAGACTGTACTCCTGGATGTAGTGGTTGTCGCGCAGCAGGCGCGCGATTTCCACCTTCAGTTTCGAGACCGGGACGTCCACCCGCCGGTGCCGTGCGAGGCACGCGTTGCGGATGCGCGTCAGCATGTCTGCGACGGGATCGGTCATGCTCATAGGTTCCGGTGACTCCTCTTCGGCCGAACGGTCCGATCCGCGCTCACCAGCTGCTCTTGCGGACGCCGGGGATTTCGCCGCGCAGCGCGAGGTCCCGGAAGCAGATCCGGCACAGCCCGAACTTGCGCAGCGTGGCCCGCGAGCGGCCGCAGCGCTGGCAGCGGTGGTAGGCGCGCGTCTTGAACTTCGGCGTCCGTTTGACCTTCTCGGTCCAGCACTTCTTGGCCATCCGCTCCCCCGCCCTGGCTCAGCCCACCTCGACCGGCTGCTCGCCGTGGAACGGCACGCCCAATTCCCGCAGCAGTGCCATGGCCACGTCGTCGCGACCGGCGTCGGTGACGATGGTGATGTCCATCCCGTGGATCCGCTCGACCTTGTCGAAGTCGATCTCCGGGAAGATCATCTGCTCCTTGATGCCGAACGTGTAATTCCCGCGGCCGTCGAAGCTCTTGGTCGGCAGCCCGCGGAAGTCGCGGATGCGCGGCACCGCGATGTTGACGAAGCGGTCGAGGAACTCCCACATCCGCGCGCCCCGCAGGGTCACGCTCGCGCCGATCGGCATCCCCGCCCGCAACGAAAAGTTCGAGATGGCCTTCTTGGCCCGCGTCACCATGGCCTTCTGGCCGGTGATGTTGCTCAGCTCGGCGACGATCGCCTCGAGGGCCTTGGGCGCCTTGTGCGCCTCGCCGAGCCCCACGTTCAGCACCACCTTGAGGACCCGCGGGATCTGGTGCGGGTTGGTGAAGCCGAACTGGCGCGCCAGGGCCGGCCGCACCTTCTCGACGTAGATCACGCCGAGCCGCGCGGGCGGCGCCGGCTCGTAGACGACCGGCGGGCCCTTGGGCTCCGCGGCCGCGTCGGCGTCCTTGCCCTTCCCGCCCTTGCCGCCCTTCTGGTCCTTCGGGGGCTTGGGCGGCTTCGCCGGCTTCGCCTCCGCCGGCGCCGCGTCCTTGGTCTCGTCCGCCATGGCTCCTACCGGTTCCGCGGGATCGGCTCGCCGGAGCGCACCGACACGCGCTCCACCGTCCCGTCCGTGTCCACCCGGCGCCGCACGCGGGTCGGGCGATCGTCCTTGGGATCGATCAGCATCACCTTCGAGGCGGCGATGGGCGCGGGGAACTCCACGATCTGGCTCTCCTCGCCCTGCTGCCGCGCCCGGCGGTGGCGCTTGACGATGTTCACGCCTTCCACCACCACGCGCTGCTTGCGCGGCAGCGCGCGCAGCACCTTGCCGCGCTTGCCCTTCTCCTCGCCCGAGATCACGACCACCAGGTCGCCCTTGGTGATGTGCATCCGGACCCGCGCGCGCGGCGTCCCCGCCCGCTTGCCGCGCTCGAGCTCGCGGTAGACCAGCCGGCGCATGTTAGAGCACCTCCGGCGCGAGGCTCACGATCTTCATGAACCGCTTCTCCCTGAGCTCGCGGCCCACGGGCCCGAAGATGCGCGTGGCCCGCGGCTCGCCGGCTTCGTCGATGATGACGGCGGCGTTCTCGTCGAAGCGGATGTAGCTGCCGTCGCGGCGCCGCGTCTCCTTGGCGGTCCGCACCACCACGGCGCGCGCCACCTCGCCCTTCTTCACCGTACCCGTGGGCAGGGCGTCCTTGATCGCGACGATCACGACGTCGCCCAGGCCGGCGTAGCGCCGCTTCGAGCCGCCGAGCACGCGGATCACCAGCGCGCGCTTGGCCCCCGAGTTGTCGGCGATCCTGACGATCGTTTCCTGCTGGACCACGTCCGCCTCCCTACTTCGCCCGCTCGACGATCGCCACGACCCGCCACCGCTTGGTCTTCGACAGCGGCCGGGTCTCCACGATCCGCACCACGTCCCCGACGTGCGCCTCGTTGCGCTCGTCGTGCGCCACCACACGGCTGGTGCGCGTCGCCTGCTTGCCGTACAGCCCGTGGGTCACGCGGCGGCCGATGGCCACCACGACGGACTTGTGCATCTTGTCGCTCACCACGGTGCCCGTGCGGGTCTTGCGCTGCCCCCGCGGCGGCGCCGCCTGCTGCGCGTCGCTCATTGTGCCTTCGCCTTCGCCTTGGCCGCGCGCTCGGCCTGCACCGTCTTGAGACGGGCCACCGTGCGGCGCGCGGTCTTCAGATCCATGGGGTTGCCGAGGACCTCGGTGGCCGCCTTGAAGCGCAGGCCGAACGACTCCTTCTCGAACTCCTCGAGCTTGGCCTTCAGCTCCGCGTCCGTCAGCTCGCGGATCTGCACCGTCGTCAGCTTGGTCAGTGCCACCGCCCTACGCCTCCCGCGTCACGAACCGCGTCTTGATCGGCAGCTTGGCCGAGGCGAGCGCCAGCGCCTTCTTGGCCAGCGGCTCCTCGATGCCCTCGATCTCGAACAGCATCCGCCCGATCTTGACCGGGCACACCCAGCCCTCCGGGTTGCCCTTGCCCTTCCCCATCCGCGTCTCGGCCGGCTTCTTGGTGATCGGCTTGTCGGGGAACAGCCGGATCCACAGCTTGCCGCCGCGCTTCATGCTGCGGGTCATCGCCACGCGCGACGCCTCGATCTGCCGGTTCGTGACCCAGCCGGCCTCCAGCGCCTGCAGGCCGAAGTGCCCGAACGCCAGCGTCTGGCCGCGCGTGGCCACGCCGCGCATCCGGCCCTTCATCTGCTTGCGGAACTTGACCCGCTTGGGCGCCAGCATGCTCAGGCCCCCGTGCTGTAGGTGCGGCCGCGCGCGTCCTCGACGACCTCACCCTTGAAGATCCAGGTCTTGACGCCGATGGTGCCGAACGTCGTCTTCGCGGTCGCGGTGGCGTAGTCCACGTCGGCGCGCAGCGTGTGCAGCGGCACGCGCCCCTCGTGGTAGCCCTCGACCCGCGCGATCTCGGCGCCGCCCAGGCGCCCGCCGCACTTGATCTTGATCCCCTGCGCGCCCATCCGCATCGCCGACTGCACCGCGCGCTTCATCGCGCGGCGGAAGCTGATGCGCTGCGCCAGCTGGTGCGCGACGTTGTCCGCCACCAGCTGCGCGTCGAGCTCCGGCCGCTTGATCTCCTCGACGTTGATCCCCACTTCCTTGCCCGTCAGCTGCGCCAGCTCGTCCCGGAGCTTGTCCACCTCGGCGCCGCGCTTGCCGATCACGACGCCCGGCCGGCCGGTGTGCACGGTGACCAGCACCTTGCCCGGCTTGCGCTCGATGTGCACGTCGCTGATCGCCGCGTGCTGCAGCCGCGTCTTGAGGTAGGTCCGCACCAGCTCGTCTTCCCGGAGCAGGGCCGGGAACTCCCGGTTCGCGAACCAGCGGGACCGCCACGGCTTGACGATGCCGAGCCGGAACCCATGGGGATGTGTCTTCTGTCCCACGCTACCGCTCCTTGGTCGCCACGAGAATCGTGATGTGGCTCGTGCGCTTGTGCATCGGCGTCGCCCGCCCCATCGCGGCCGGCTGGAACCGCTTCAGCGTCGGCCCCTCGTCCACCATCGCCGTCTTCACGAACAGCTCGTCCTCGTCGAGCCGCTCGGCCGCGCGCTCCGCCTTGATCCGCGCGTTCGACACGGCCGACTGCAGCACCTTCCGGACCGGCACCGCCGCGCCCTTCTTGCTGAACTTGAGGATCGAGAACGCCTCGTTCACCGGCCGGCCGCGGATCAGGTCCACGACCAGGCGCACCTTGCGCGCCGACTGGCGCAGCGTCCGCTGGATGGCCCGCGCTTCGGTCATGGCTTGGCTCCAGCGCCCGCGGCGGGCGCCGGCGCCGGGGCCGGCGCGGCGCCGCCCTCGGCCTCGAGCTTGGCCTTCTTGTCCGCGGACATCTTGCCGCTGTGGCCGCGGAACAGCCGGGTGGGCGCGAACTCGCCGAGCTTGTGGCCCACCATGTTCTCGCTCACGTACACCGGCACGAACTTGTTGCCGTTGTGCACGGCGAGCGTGTGCCCGACGAAGTCCGGCGTCACCGTGGACGACCGCGACCAGGTCTTCAGCACGCGCTTCTCGTTCTTGGTGTTCAGCTCGTGGATGCGCGCCAGCAGCCGCGCGTCCACGAACGGGCCCTTCTTGACGCTGCGGGACATTTATCGCGTCGCCTTCCCGCGCTTGTGGCCGCGGATGATGAGTTTGTTGCTCGCCTTCTTCTTGTGCCGCGTCTTCACGCCCTCGGGCTTGCCCCACGGGCTCACCGGCGGCCGGCCGCCGCTCGACTTGCCCTCGCCGCCGCCCAGCGGGTGGTCCACCGGGTTCTTCGCCACGCCGCGCACCTTCGAGCGCCGGCCCAGCCAGCGCGACTTGCCCGCCTTGCCGATGCTCTCGAGCTCGTGCTCGACGTTGCCCACCTGGCCGATCGTGGCCAGGCACACGCCGCGCACCAGCCGGACCTCGCCGCTCATCATCTTGAGGGTGACCATCTCGCCCTCCTTGGCCACCACCTGCACGCCGGCGCCGGCCGAGCGGGCCATCTGGCCGCCGCGCCCCGGCTTCAGCTCCACGTTGTGCACGGTGGTGCCGAGCGGCACCTCGGCCAGCGGGACCGCGTTGCCCAGGCGGATGTCGGTCCCGGGGCCCGAGCTGACCGTGTCCCCGACCACCAGGCCGCGCGGGTGGAGGATGTAGCGCTTCTCGCCGTCGCCGTACTGCACCAGCGCCAGGCGCGCCGAGCGGTTCGGGTCGTACTCGATCGCGGCGACCTTGCCCGGGATGCCGAACTTGTCGCGGCGGAAGTCCACCCGGCGGTACATCCGCTTGTGCCCGCCGCCCCGGTAGCGCGTGGTGACGTGGCCCTGGTTGTTGCGGCCGCCCTGCGAGCGCAGCGGCTCGAGGAGCGACTCCTCGGGCGCCTTCTTCGTGATCTCCTCGAAGTCCGAGATGATCCGGAAGCGCGTGCCCGGCGTGACGGGCTTGAACTGACGGATGCCCATGCGCTAGCCCTCGAAGATCGGAATCACGTCGCCCTCCTTGAGGACGACGATCGCCTTCTTCCACTTCGGCCGGCGCCCCTGGCGCCCGCGGCCGAGGCCGCCGGCGCGGCGCTCCTTGGCGCGCATCTGCATCGTGCGCACGTCCTTGACGGTCACGGCGAACAGGTGCTCGATCGCGTCGCGGATCTCCGGCTTGGTGGCGGCGTGGTCCACGCGGAAGGTGTAGATCTTCCGGTTCTCGTACTGCGCCGAGGACTTCTCCGTCACCAGCGGCTTGACGACCGCGCGGTACAGTGCCGGCATCGCCTACTCCTTCTTTCCCGGCTTCTTGCCGGACTTCGGCTTGGCCTTGGGCGCTTCCTTCGCCTTGGGCGCGGCCTTCTTCGCCGCCGGCTTCTTCGCCGGTTCGGCCGCCTTGGACGGCTTCGCCGCCGCCTTGGGCGCGGGCACCTTCTTCGCGGGCGCCGCCTTGCGGGCCGGCGCCGCGGCCTTCGCCTCCGCCTTCGGCCTCGGTTCCTTCTTCGGCCGCTCGCGGCGCGGCGCGGGCTCGGGCGCGATGGTCGAGGCCTCGACGCCCTGCTCGAGCGCGCCGCCCAGGGCCGGCTCCTCGATCACCAGCGCGTCGGCGCGCAGGATGTCGTACGCCGAGGCGTCGCGGTAGCGCATGACGGCGACGTCCGGGATGTTGCGCGCGCTGAGCAGCAGGTTCGGGTTGATCGCGTCGGTCAGGACGAGCACGCGCCGGTCCTCGATGCCCAGCCGCCCGAGCAGCTCGGCGACGCGGCGCGTCTTCGGCTCCTCGAAGGCGAGCGGCGCGATGACGCTGATGGCCCGCTCGCGGGCCCGCGCGTTCAGCGCGGAGCGGCGCGCCAGCTGGCGCACCTTGCGCGGGATGCCGCGGCGGTAGTCGCGCGGGAGCGGCCCGAAGATCGTGCCGCCGCCGGGCCAGAGCGGCGAGCGGATGCTGCCCTGCCGCGCGCGGCCGGTGCCCTTCTGCCGCCACGGCTTCTGGTTGCCGCCGGTGACGAAGCTGCGGGTCTTGGTCTGCGCCGTGCCCTGGCGCTGGTTGGCCAGGTACGTCGTGACCGCCTGGTGCAGCACGGCCTCGTGGACCTCGCCGTCGAACGGATCCGCGGGCAGCCGCACCGCGCGCGGCCGGCGCGCGCCGTCGGCGCCGTAGGCCAGGACTTCGAGCGCCTCGCTCACGCGCCCTCCTTCGACACGGTCACCAGGCCCCGCATCGGCCCGGGCACCGCGCCCCGCACGTACAGCAGGTTCTTCTCGCCGTCCACCTTGGCCACCAGGAGGTTGATCACGGTGCTCCGCTCGGCGCCCATGTGCCCCGGCATCCGCTTGCCCTTGATGACGCGCGAGGGGTCGGTGCCCGGTCCCACGGAGCCCGGCTTGCGGAAGCGCGTGTTGCCGTGGGTGGCCGGCCCGCCGCCGAAGTGGTGGCGGTGCACGACGCCCTGGAACCCGCGCCCCTTGGAGATGCCGGTCACCTTGACCCGCTCGCCCGCGGCGAAGTCCGCCACGGTGACGACGGCGCCCGGCTGCGGCGCCTCGCCGCGGGCGGGGAACTCGCGCAGCACGCGCGGCGCGGCCTCCAGCCCGGCCTTGGCGGCGTGGCCGCGCTCGGCCTTGGTCGAGCGCTTGGCCTTCGCGACGCCGAAACCCAGCTGGATGCGCGCGGGCGCGCCCTCGCGGGCCGGCCGGACCTGCACGACCGGGCACGGGCCCGCCTCGATCACCGTCACCGGCGTCGCGGTCCCGTCCTCCGCAAAGAGCTGCGTCATTCCCAGTTTACGGCCGATGATCGCGTCCATCGCTACTCCACCTTGATCTCCACGTCCACGCCCGCCGGCAGGTCGAGCTTCGTCAACGCATCCACCGTCTGCGGCCGCGAATCGAGGATGTCGATCAGCCGCTTGTGCGTCTTCAGCTCGAACTGCTCCCGGCTCTTCTTGTCCACGTGCGGGCTCCGCAGGACCGTCCAGCGCTGCGTCTTCGTCGGCAGCGGGATCGGCCCCGACACCTGGGCGCCCGTCTTCTCCGCGGTGCGGACGATGTCCGCCGAGGCCTGGTCGATCACGGCGTGATCGAAGGCCTTCAGGCGGATGCGGATGCGGCCAGCCTTCACGGTGCCTACTCCAGGATCTTGGTCACGACGCCCGCACCGACCGTGCGGCCGCCCTCACGGATCGCGAACCGGAGCTGCTCTTCCATCGCGATCGGCGTGATGAGCTGAATCTCCATCTGCACGTTGTCGCCGGGCATCACCATCTCGACGCCCGCGGGCAGCTCGATCGACCCGGTCACGTCGGTGGTGCGGAAGTAGAACTGGGGCCGGTAGCCCTTGAAGAACGGCGTGTGCCGGCCACCCTCTTCCTTCGTCAGCACGTACACTTCGGCGTTGTACTTGGTGTGCGGCGTGATCGAGCCGGGCTTGGCGAGCACCATGCCGCGCTCGATCTCGTTCTTCTCCACGCCCCGCAGCAGCAGGCCGATGTTGTCGCCCGCCTGCCCCTCGTCGAGCAGCTTGCGGAACATCTCGACGCCCGTCACCACGGTCTTCTTGGCGGCGCCGAGGCCGACCATCTCGAGCTCCTCGCCGACCTTGACCTTGCCGCGGTCCACGCGACCCGTGGCCACCGTGCCCCGGCCGGTGATGCTGAAGACGTCCTCGACCGGCATCAGGAACGGCTTGTCCACCTGGCGCTTCGGCTCCGGGATCGAGGCGTCGATCGCGTCCATCAGCTCGACGATGTGCTTCGCCTCGGGGTCGTTCGCGTCCTTGGCCGAGAGGGCCTTGAGCGCGCTGCCCCGGATCACGGGCAGCGTGTCGCCCGGGAACTCGTACTTGCTCAGCAGCTCGCGCACCTCGAGCTCGACCAGGTCCAGGAGCTCCGGGTCGTCCACCAGGTCCACCTTGTTCAGGAAGACCACGATGGCCGGCACGTTCACCTGGCGGGCCAGCAGGATGTGCTCGCGGGTCTGCGGCATCGGGCCGTCGACCGCGCTCACCACCAGGATCGCGCCGTCCATCTGCGCCGCGCCCGTGATCATGTTCTTCACGTAGTCGGCGTGGCCCGGGCAGTCCACGTGCGCGTAGTGCCGGTGCGCGGTGGAGTACTCGACGTGGCTGGTGGCGATGGTCAGGATCTTCGTGGCGTCGCGGCGGCCCTGCGACTCCGAGGCCTTGGCGACCTCGTCGTACGACACGTACTTGGCCAGCCCCTGCATCTCGGCCACCTTGGTGATGGCGGCGGTGAGGGTGGTCTTGCCGTGGTCCACGTGGCCGATGGTCCCGACGTTCACGTGGGGCTTCGTGCGCTCGAACTTCGCCTTGGCCATGGTCTTAGCCCTTCATCTTGGTGATGATTTCGTCCGCCTTCGACTTCGGGACTTCCTCGTAGTGGGAGAACTGCATCGAGTACACCGCGCGGCCCTGGCTCATCGAGCGCAAGGTCGTCGAGTAGCCGAACATCTCCGCCAGCGGCACCGAGGCCCCGATGACGTGCGCGTCGGCGCGCTGCGTCATCCCCCCGATCCGCCCCCGGCGGCTGCTGAGGTCGCCCATCACGTCGCCCAGGTACTCCCCGGGCACCACGACCTCGACGTCCATCACGGGCTCGAGGAGCACCGGCTTGGCCTGGCGGGCGGCCTCCTTGAACGCCATCGAGCCGGCGATCTTGAACGCCATCTCGCTCGAGTCCACGTCGTGGTACGAGCCGTCGATCAGCTCGACCTTCACGTCCACGACCGGGTAGCCCGCCAGCACGCCGTTCTCCAGCGCCTCCTGGATGCCCTGCTCGACCGGGCGGATGAACTCGCGCGGGATCACGCCGCCCACGATCTTGTCCTCGAACACGAAACCCGCGCCCTTCTCGGCCGGCTCGAGGTTGATCACCACGTGGCCGTACTGCCCGTGGCCGCCCGTCTGCCGGACGAACCGGCCCTCGACGTCGGCGACGCGCTGGCGGATCGTCTCGCGGTAGGCCACCTGCGGCCGGCCCACGTTCGCGTCCACCTTGAACTCGCGCTTCATCCGGTCCACGATGATCTCGAGGTGCAGCTCGCCCATCCCCGAGATGATGGTCTGGGCCGTCTCGTGGTCCACGTGCACGCGGAAGGTCGGGTCTTCCTCGGCCAGCTTCTGCAGCGCGGTGCCGAGCTTGTCCTGGTCCGCCTTCGTCTTCGGCTCGATCGCGACGTCGATCACCGGCTCCGGGAACCGCATCGCCTCGAGGATGATCGGCTGGTCCTCGACGCACAGCGTGTCGCCGGTCTTGGTGTCGCGGAGCCCGATCACGGCGGCGATGTCGCCGGCGCGGACCTCCTCGATCTCCTCGCGCTTGTTGGCGTGCATCTGCAGCAGCCGGCCGACGCGTTCCTTCCGGTCCCGCACGGCGTTGTAGATGTACGACCCCGACTCCAGCACGCCCGAGTACACCCGGATGAACGTCAGCTTCCCGACGAACGGGTCGGTCATGATCTTGAAGGCCAGGGACGCGAACGGCGCGTCGTCCTTGGCCTCGCGGCACTCGTGCTTCTCGCTGTGGCTCTGGAGGTGGCCCTGCACCGGCGGGATGTCCACCGGGCTCGGCAGGTAGTCCACCATCCCGTCCAGCAGCGGCTGCACGCCCTTGTTCTTGGCCGCCGCGCCGCAGAAGATCGGCACCAGGCCGTGCCCGATCGTGGCCTGCCGGATGGCGCGCCGCACGTCGGCCTCCGACAGGTCGTGCGCGCCCAGGTACTTCTCGAGCAGCTCGTCGTCCGACTCGACGGCCGCCTCGATCAGCTCGTGCCGCAGCTGCTCCACCTTCTCCTTCATCGAGGCCGGCACCGGGCCCTCGACGAACTGCTGGCCCAGGGACTTCTCGTCGTAGACGATCTCGACCCGGCGCACGACGTCGATCACGCCCGTGAACAGGTCGCCCGCGCCCAGGGGGATCTGCACCGGGAACGCCTTCGCGCCCAGCCGCTGGCGGATCTCCGCCACGACGTTGTCGAAGTCCGCCCCCGTGCGGTCCATCTTGTTCACGAAGGCGATGCGCGGCACGCGGTACTTGTCCGCCTGGCGCCACACCGTCTCGGACTGGGGCTCGACGCCGCCCACCGCGCAGAAGACCGCGATGGCGCCGTCCAGCACCCGGAGCGACCGCTCGACCTCGACCGTGAAGTCCACGTGGCCGGGCGTGTCGATGATGTTGACCTGGTAGAGCGCGTCGTTCCGCTTCCACTCGGTCGTGGTCGCGGCCGACGTGATGGTGATGCCCCGCTCCTGCTCCTGCTCCATCCAGTCCATCGTGGCCGTGCCGTCGTCCACCTCACCCAGCTTGTAGGTGCGGCCCGTGTAGTACAGGATGCGCTCGGTCGTGGTCGTCTTCCCGGCATCGATGTGCGCCATGATGCCGATGTTCCGCACGCGGTCGAGTGGTGTGTTCCGGGCCATACGCTCCCAAGTCTGGTCAAGAAAAACGCGGGGCGACCGTTCGCGCCTGGGGCGCAGGTCTCGCTCCGCCGTCGTCCGAACGTTCCGGACGGGGACCGCTTACGGCAGCGGCCCTATCTTGTTCGCGCTAAGGGTTTACCACCGGTAGTGGGCGAACGCCTTGTTCGCCTCGGCCATCCGGTGCGTGTCTTCCTTCTTCTTGATCGTGTTGCCTTCGCCCTTCGAGGCCGAGACCAGCTCGTTCGCCAGCCGGTCCGACATCGTCTTCTCGCCGCGCGAGCGGCTGTAGTCGATCAGCCAGCGCATCGCCAGGGCCGTGCGCCGCTCCGGCCGCACTTCCACCGGCACCTGGTACGTCGCGCCGCCCACGCGCCGGCTCTTCACCTCGACCACCGGCTTGGCGTTGCTCAGCGCCTGCTTGAACACGTTCACGCCCGGCTGGCCGGTGCGCTGCTCGATCAGGTCCATCGCCGAGTAGAAGATCCCCTCGGCCACCGACTTCTTGCCGCGGCGCATCAGGTTGCAGATGAACTTCGACACCGTCTGGCTGTCGTAGCGCGGGTCCGGGGGCACCGTGCGACGCACCATCCGCGGCCGCCGGCTCACTTGGCCGCCTTGGGCGCCTTCGCCCCGTACTTCGACCGGCTCTTCTTGCGCTCGCCCACGCCCGCGGCGTCGAGCGTGCCGCGGATGATGTGGTAGCGCACCCCCGGCAGGTCCTTCACGCGCCCGCCGCGGATCAGCACGATCGAGTGCTCCTGGAGGTTGTGCCCCTCGCCCGGGATGTACGCCGTCACTTCGAACCCGTTGGTCAGCCGGACGCGGGCCACTTTGCGCAGCGCCGAGTTCGGCTTCTTGGGCGTCGTCGTGTAGACGCGGGTGCACACGCCGCGCTTCTGTGGATTGCCCCTGAGCGCCGGCGCCTTCTCTTTCGCTTCCACCGAACGCCGGCCCGCGCGGACCAGCTGATTGATCGTCGGCATAGCCCCCAGCACACGCACAAGAATAAACGCGCGGCCCACTTCGGCCGCAGACGTATGAACTTACCCGGTGCGGGAAAACGGGTCAAGGGCGCCACTTCGGCCGCGTTCCCGCCACCGGCGGCGGCCGCCGGGGGGCCCGAAAGACCGAGCCCCACCCCGCGGGTGCGGGATGGGGCCCGGGTTGCCGAATCCCGACCTCAGCTACTGCAGTCGCTTGATCTCGACCCGCATGTTCTGCAGCCGGCCTGCCACGGTGGCGTTCGTGGCGATCGGGTTCTGGGGGCCGTAGCCCACGGCCGTCAGGCTGCGGGCCGGCACGCCCTGTCGGACGAGGTAGTTCCGCACCGTCAGCGCCCGGAGCCGCGACAGACGCTGGTTCTTGGCCGCGTTACCCATGCTGCTGGTGTAGCCACCAATCTCCCACCGCGCGCCGGGGACCGACTTCAAGGCGGCCGCCATCGAATCGAGCGCGGGCATCGCCTCCGGCGGCAGGCGCCAGCTGTTGGGCCGGAACCGCACGTTGCGCAGCACCAGGGTGGCGTGGACGGCCGGGAGCGGTGCCGCACCGGGCGGCGCCGCGCGCGGGGGCTGCACGACCGGCTGCGGCCGGGCGGCCGCGATCGGGCAGCCGGACGCATCCACCTGGGTGTTCGGCGGCGTGTTGGGACACCGGTCGAGATAGTCCGGGACGCCGTCGTGGTCGCTGTCCACCGGACAGCCCGCCGCGTCCACCGGCCGCGCGTTCGGCGGCGTGTTCGGGCAGCGGTCGAGGTAGTCCGGCACGCCGTCGTTGTCGCTGTCCACGGGGCAGCCGGCCTTCGCGCCATCCTTGGCAACGGCCACGCCCGCGGGCGTGTTCGGGCACTTGTCCTGGTAGTCGGGCACGCCGTCGTTGTCGCTGTCCACCGGACAGCCGGCCTGCGCGCCGTCCTTGTAGACCTGGACACCCGCCGGCGTGTTGGGGCACTTGTCGAGATTGTCCGGCACGCCGTCGCCGTCG
>Ga0335069_10006497_pt1 | contig 16980 bp, 16 predicted proteins | sample Lox_Sample_11_FD_206714 | JGI IMG/M metagenome (GOLD analysis project Ga0335069, IMG submission 206714) | Soil microbial communities from Loxahatchee National Wildlife Refuge, Florida, United States - Lox_Sample_1.1 | ecosystem: Environmental > Terrestrial > Soil > Wetlands | place: USA...
GTTGAAAGATGCGCGACAGGTCTTCGACCATGCGTCCGAGCAGAGTGGACCAGTCCGATGCCGCGTCTGACTTGTCGTCTTCCTCGTAGGAACGCTCTCGGTGTCGTGTCCTGTCCTCAGGATTCATCGCCCAAAATCCCGCTCGCCAATGCACCGATCAGCCCGGACACGAGCAAAGGCGAAAAGAATGGGTCGTTCCGGCTGCCAAACGCAAAGCCCAGCCCGCCGACTATCGATGCGGAGAGGAGGAAATGATCGTTCAGAATCTGCGTGGGTTGCAGTTTCGCATTAACCGTTTCGACTTTCTTATTAACCTCAGAAACCGTCCGGTGCAGATCCTGCCGCGCCGCTTCCAGTTCGTCTCTGATGTGTTCGATTTCGATATGCTCTATGTCTGCCATCTTGTCCTGCGAGTGCCTCAACGGCGTTGACCAAAGCTGTTCCCGCAAAGCTTCGTCCAACAAAAAAAGCGAGCGCCATGCCCTGGCGGCTACGGAGCCCGCCTCCGAGCACAAACCCGGCTCCGGCCATCAGAGCCAGCGCACGCCAGGGTTGCTGGCGGATGTGATCCACCAACGAATCAAGAGCCGGCGAAATGTATTGCGCTCTGTCGCTCCCTTCCATGTTTCCCTCGGCGTCGCGCTCGTCGAAGGCTATGCCGAGAGTTGCCGCAGCGCCTTGGCGGCGACATAACCAACAAGGAACGCTCCGGCGAGAGCGATCCAGGGCTGGCGCTGGACGAAATCGGCAACGCCGTCGGACATCTCTCCCGCATAGTTCAAACCGTGAGACACGTAGTCGCGCGCGTTTTCGTACCCAGCGCCGACAGCTTCGCGGCCTGCGTGCATCGTCTGACGGGCTGCGTCGCCTGCCATGCCAGCGGCCTCTCCCGTCATTGAAGCAGCCTTGTTCAGAGTGTCTGACTTGTCCATTGCAACTACTCCATCAAATTGTGACTTCTTATAAAGCGCGCTGCGCTTTCACACCGCGACCTGACCATGAAAGGAGGTCAGGCGGTTCTTCCAATCAGAAGACTCACGACAAACAGGACGAGGAAAAGGACGAAGAGAATCCTCGCCATATCAGTCGCTGCCCCGGCTATTCCTCCGAAACCGAGTATTCCGGCTACGATCGCTATCACCAGACAGACTATTGCCCAATACAGCATCTGATCGCCTTTCGCCCTTGAGATGAGGGAGTCCTGGAACCCGACTGAAAATCCCTCCGATTTGCGTTTTTTTTACAGTACCGATCGGGCCCAGGCGTATAGTGCAGCAAGGCGTGTGCCGAAGGGACTGAGGGTGCGCGCCGGCAAGATAGTTTATGCTTTCCCTCGTCACGCCATAAAAGAAAGCAGCAATTGTGCGCCTCGTGCTGGCGACCGCACTTAGTCCGTCATGGCCGAGGCGCCAAGCCTTCTCGATGCTTCTACTTTTTCCTTTGCTGCATGAACAAATTGCAAACATCATTGGATGTCCATCGCCGAGCACGAGTATCGTGTATGGCCCTGCTCTTGCTTCAAAACAAAAGGTCATTCGCGGCTCTCCCATCGCCTTATCCGCAAGCGTTACCTGGCGTGACGCGGTTCTGACTTCGTGCAGGAGTTGTCATATGAAGCGCAGAAACACTCAGACATTGTTGAACATGATAACGTGTGGATTGTTGCTCACGGCGGTCGGTCCGGTCGCCTCAGCGCAGACTGGTGGATCTGTGCCATCGAGCCAATCGGTGCGCAGCGGCTCAGCTGAAGGCACCGTCTCCGAGGCGGGCAAGGCGATCAAGGACGCCTATCACGAAGCTGCAACGGCGGTGTCCGACACCGCGATCACCACCGAGGTTAAAGCTGGGCTCCACGAGAATAAGCTCACCAGGTCGGGTGACATCCAGGTTCACACTGAACAGGGCGTGGTGACACTCGAAGGCACCGTCCGGTCCAAGGAAGCGATCTCCGCCGCGCAGAAAGTGGCTAATGAAGCGAACGGCGTCAAGCAGGTAACGAACGAACTTACGATGCTCTCGACGCCGATCCGCTAACGCCAACGCGTCCGTGCGCGTTACATCGGTGCTGGATTGTGCCGCGGCGGACGTCCACTTCGGCGGGGCGGCGAGGTGTAGCCTCCGCTGTTCCGGATGCCGACGATATCGACGCGTTTAAATATTAATCATCACAAGCAAAATTGCTATCGGCGCGCAGACTGATTCCTCAAGGCGCGGGCAAAGTATGCACTTTGTTGCACGTTAGACCGCCTGCGCAGATCGCATTCATGGCGCGTGACAGTATTTAGAAGCGATTCCGGGCGAATCGCTATGTAAACGGGTGGCATCATCGACGATGCCGTCGAATTCGCGTGCCTTCTCCACGACATTATTCAGTCGTTTCCGTTTAGTATCTCGGATGTAGTATCTCGGAAGGATGGTTAGATTGTGATCGAGCGAGAAGAAATGAAGGACGTCACCAGCGTATTGATAGTTGAAGATGATCGCGACGCGCGTGAAGCGTGGTCTGCGCTGATCTCCTCGTGGAGTTATCGGGTGGACAGCGCAGAAGACGGCGAGCGCGCTTTACAAATGATTGAAAGCTGTAATCCGCAGATTCTACTGCTCGACCTCAGGCTGCCCAAAAAGGACGGCCTGCAGGTGTTGCAAGAGATCCGCGCGAATGGCTGGCAGCTTCCCACGATCGTGCTCTCCGGAGAAGGCGAGATCGAAGATGCGGTCGAATCGATAAAGCTTGGAGCCTACGACTATCTGCGGAAGCCGGTCGATCCGCACCAAATGCAGCTGTTGCTGAACAACCTGCGCACGCACCTGACGATCAGCAGGGAAAACCAGCTCCTGCGCCGGCGCCTGATGGATGTCGGCGAGTTGGGGCAACTGGTCGGGCAATCCCTCGCGATGCGCCGCGTGATGTCCGAGATCGATCAGGTGGCCGCGAGCAACACGTCGATCATAATCGTTGGCGAGAGCGGGACCGGGAAGGAATTGGCAGCGCGTACGATTCATGAACTATCTGGGCGGTCCGCCGGTCCCTACGTCGCTATCAACTGCGCGGCGATGCCCGAGACCCTCATGGAGAGCGAGCTGTTCGGTCATGAACGCGGGGCTTTCACCGGCGCCGATCGCCGCCGCGAAGGCTGTTTCGAGCTCGCAAGCGGGGGGACGCTCCTTTTGGACGAGATTGGCGAGATGAAACCGGCTTTGCAGGCGAAGCTTCTGCGAGTGCTCGAAGAGCGGAAGCTTCGTCGCCTGGGGGGTAATGCTGAAATCTCAGTGGCCGTGCGCGTGCTCGCAGCGACGAATCGTAACCTGGAGCTCCAGCTCAAGGAAGGAAAATTCCGGGAAGATCTCTACTACAGGCTCAACGTGTTTTCGATTAGGCTGCCACCGTTGCGCGAACGCCTCGATGATATTCCGATGCTGGCTGAGCACTTCGTAAAGCAGCTCGCTGGGCCCGCTGGAAAGACGGTCATGGGTATCGACGATGATTGTCTGCAAGTTCTCAAAGCTCAACCTTGGCCGGGGAACGTGCGTCAGTTGCGCAACGTGATCGAGCGCGCGCTCATCGTGACGCGCGGCCCTATGATCTCGATCGCGGACTTGCCGCAAGAGATCGCATTCCATGGCCCGGCGACGCCGAAACCCGCTCGATCGGCAGAATCCATCCCGGCCAACAACCGATCTGGGATACTGAACGTGCATGTCGGAATGTCATTGACCGCGGCTAAGCACGAACTCGTTCTACAGACGCTCAAATTTACAGCCGGCAACAAGGTTAGGGCAGCGGAGATCCTCGGTGTTTCTCTGAAGACCCTCTACAACTACTTGAAAAACGAAAGCCAATAGCCGGGAGGGGCCATGGTGGTAAGGGGACTAACGTACAGAACGGCCCGACAGGGAAGAGATTGATCCCTCGGGTTCAGGTGCCGCAATGCTGCCTCACCAGACCCAAAAGAGCGCTGATATCCACGGGCTTTCTGAATACCCTCGCCAGCGAAAGCTTTGCCGTCGCCGGTTGATCAAACGCAGTCACCGCTATAGCCGGAATTTTCGCCAGGCGTCGGTCCTGCAGCATAGCGGAACGCAACTCGATGCCATCCATTACCGGCATCATCAAATCCAGAATTACGAGAGAGGGAGCTTCCTCGTTCCAGAGATGTTCCAGTGCGTCGCGTCCGTTGGAGAATGCGATAACGCCGAAGCCTTCCCTTTCCAGGATTTCGGCAAACAGGCCGCGCGCTTCGTCGTCATCCTCGACTAACATTATCGTCATAATCATAACTTTGCGGAGAACCACGGCTCTTTTAGAATTATGCATGCAGGGGAAGCTCCACGATGAAAGTAGAGCCTTTGCCGGGCTCGCTCTGGACAAGTAATGTTCCGCGATGTTCTTCCACAATCCTTTTCGTGATCCACAAACCGATACCGAGGCCTTTTTGGACCGACAATTCCGCGCTAGATCGTCCGAACATTTCAAACATCAGTGGGAGACATTCCGATGCTATTCCGATTCCTTCATCACGCACCTTTACGACCGCCCTGTCCTCACGAAGCGATGTGCTGATGAGGACGGGCTGTTGAAGACCATACTTAATCGCATTCGATATAAGATTGGTCATGACCTGCTCGAGCCGCAAGCGATCCCAGGCGCCGCGGATCCCGGGTTCCAGGTCCAGATCAAGAGATCCAGCAGGCTTCTCCGCTCTGAAGCGCTCGACAACCTCTGCAATCAGGACCGAAAGATCGAATGTTTCCCTGCGCAGACCAAGTTTGCCAGATTGTGCCAAGGTCACGTCCAATAGCCGGTCCACCAGCGATGAAAGGCGCCGATGTTGGATACGTATTTTGTCCACAAGCTCGGCCGGCCGTGACCTCTTCTCCGAATCCCGGTACGTGTGGCGGCTTAAAAGACTCAGGGTTAATTGGATGACCTGCAAAGGGTTTCGCAACTCGTGCGCAGCCACCGCTATAAACTGGTCGCGTGCCTTGAGAGCGTCATCCAATCGGCTATGCGCGATCCGCTCAGCGGCCAGACGCTGCTCCCGTTCGGATTCGAACTTTTTTCTTTCGCTGATGTCTCTAGCTATCTTTGAGGCTCCGATTATAAGACCTTCCGCGTTCCGTATGGGCGAGATCGTCAGGGAAACGTCGATTCTCCGGCCATCCCTGGACAATCGTACGGTCTCGAAATGATCGACTTTTTCACCCTGCCGGACCTGACTCAGGATATAGTCTTCTTCCGCTTGGCGATCGTGCGGGATGATCAGCCGGATGGACGTTCCAAGTACCTCGTGCTCAGGGTATGCGAACATCTCCTCCGCACCGGGATTCCACGAAGTGATGATTCCATCAAGGGTTTTACTGATGATCGCGTCGTGAGATGACTTAACGATTGCTGACAGCAGGAAATCCGGAGAGCTCATCGAATGATAGGGGTCGCTCTTGACGCGAATTCAAGATGAACGCAGGCCTCTACGGCGAAATGCTTGCGATTTTCGGGCCACTCCCGACGTGTCTGTCAGCTCGCTTTGGGGCGTGTTGTGAACTCCAGGAGAGGCGAAGCGCCGTCTCGATCTACCGGCGAACGTGCATTTAGTCCGTTAAAGATCTAAATGCGATCCTTATGCGTAAATAGCGCTTTTGGTAAGGCCTTCGCGCGTATTATGGAATTCAGGGCAGAAATGCCGATGGAAGGCGAGCGGGTGAATTTCAATTGAACATCCTTCGTTGAGGCAATTTCGCCCAAAGCGAAAGCTTGTAAAAAATAGAGATGGGTCTGTAAGTTTGTCTCCCGATTCCTACCATTTGCAGTCTTTTTGTATGCGCCTGTGTTCGGCAAAAAAACGTCCTGTCGGGGCGCGCTCCGGTCCAAAAAGGCGACCGTTTTGTCTGCTGCTGCCGCCGCTTGACGCACTTTTGTGTCGTATTTTGGAGTACTCTGAAACCGCTGGCGCGCTTACTTTGTTAACCTGCCTCGCGGAAAGGAGCGCTTCCGATCAGGTCAATCAGTTTTGAGGGATCGACAGGCTTGGTGATGTGTAAGTCAAACCCAGCCTGTCTGGAGCGGTGGCGGTCCTCGGGCCCACCATAGCCGGTAACTGCGACAAGTCTGATTCGCTTGCCATCCATCGCGCGAATCTGCCGGGCGACTTCATAGCCGTTCATTCCGGGCAATCCGACGTCCACTATTGCGGCATCCGGCTGAAAATCGCGGACGGCGCGGATTGCGCTGGGCCCGTCCCCGGCTTCGAATACCTCGTGTCCCTCCGCGCGCAACAAAATCCCCAACATCTCGCGGGTATCGTCGTTATCTTCGATCACGAGCACACGGAGGGCAGATTTCTTCGTCTGCGCGGGAGCGTCAGCCCGAGGCGCCTGCGCCGGTGCATCGATTCGCGGCAAACGGACGGTGAATGAACTGCCGCGACCTTTTCCCGGACTTGTGGCGCTCACCGTACCTCCATGCAGCTCGACTACCTTGCGCACCAGGGTAAGTCCGACGCCGAGGCCGCTCTTCGAACGATCGAGCGGGGTGTCGCCCTGAACGAAGAGATCGAAAATCCGGCCCAGCATCTCGGGCTCGATTCCAGCGCCATTATCACTCACCTCGAGAATTGCGAACTCCCCTTGGGCGGCCACACGCACCTCCACCGTACCGTCAGGCGGCGTGAATTTAATGGCGTTGAAAAGCAAGTTCGCCACCACCTGCTCGATGCGCATGGTGTCGCCGCTGATCCAAACCGGTTCGCAGGAGATCACAACCCTGCGATCCTGATAGCGGTTGCTGTTCTCGAGTGCGCTCGCGAAAATGTTTTCGATGCAAGCGCCAAGGTCTAGCGGTTGGCGAACCAGATTGATTTTTCCCGCGATTACGCGCGAGGTCTCGAGCAGATCATCCACAAGCTGAGTCATGTGGCTCACCTGCCGGCTCATGACGTCGAGTGCCCGGTTGGTATCTTGCATTTGCGCCGGGGCCGCAAGCTTGCACACCGACAATGCGTTCTGGATCGCTCCAAGCGGATTGCGCAGCTCGTGACTCAGCATCGCGAGAAATTCGTCTCTTGCACGCGCGCCTGCTAGTGCTTCGTGCTGCGCTGCCTCGGCGTTCGCAATCGAGGTCTTCAGTGCGTCTTCCGTACGCCGGCGTTCGTCCACGTCGAAAACTACCGCAACCCAGCTATCCGCCTGCGCATGGAGATTGGGACCTGGCGTGTATGACGCCTGGACCCAGCGCAACCCACCTCCGCGGTAAGGGATCCGTTGCTCGTACTGCACGCTCTCGCCGGAAAGCACGCGTTCGATGTAGGGCTGGATCAGACGAAGCGCCTCCTGGCCGATAACCTCAACAATAGGCCTTCCGACGATCTCCTCGACGCTCCTTCCCAGCCAATCCGCGTAAGCCTGGTTCACCCAGACAAAGCGGAGGTCGCGGTTGCAGAGTGTAACCGGCGCCGACATCGAGTCCATCACGATCCGAAGGGCTTGTTGGGCGCGCTGCTGTGCCGCGGCCAGCTGGCTGCGCTCCTTCTCGATGCGCTTGCGTTCGCTGATGTCGCGGGCGATCACCGAAGCGCCCGCAAGCTGCCCTTGCGCATCGCGCACTGGTGAAAGGGTGAGGGAGATGTCGATTGGACTGCCGTCGCGCCCCACACGGACGGTCTCGAAGTCTTCGACGCGTTCGCCGCGGGCAAGCCTTTCCAGCAATCCTCTTTCTTCCGGAAGACCGTCTTTGGTAAGAATTATAGCCACGCTGCGGCCGACAGCTTCGTCCGCAGTCCATCCGAACATCCGCTCGGCGCCCGGATTCCATGAGGTGATAAGGCCGTCTAGGGTTTTGCTATAGATAGCGTCTTCGGACGAGTCCACGATCGCCGCGAGCTGCTCGCGGCCTTCCTCTGCTATACGGCGTTGCGTCAGTCCGGCCGCGAGCGGCAGAGCCAGGCTCATCATGCAGACCCAAGCCTGTACCATAAGCAGCGAACTGTTGAAGTCACTGCCGGCGTAAGGTCCGAATCCGTGCGATGTTCCGGCGATAGCAATGCTCGATACGAGGAAGTTGGCCGCTGCCGTTTCCGCCGGACCGAAGCGAAACACCACCCAGAGCAAAACGGGAATAATCAGAAGATCGAGCGGATGCCGTTGAATCTCGGAAGGCAGGTAGCCTCCATAGATCACTCCTGCGGTCGCCGCGAGCGATATGAACAACAACGCGGCTTCACCCGTCCTCCTGCGATCCCAGCGAATGTTGCTGTTCGCCCAAAGCACCAGTAGCGGAGCGAAAATTATCTCGCCCGCGGCATCTCCCAACCACCAGGTGAACCAGACACGTGGGTAGTTGGCCCAATGGGCATAACCGCCCAGTGCCAGAGTGGTCAGGCCGATGGTGGGACTCAGCGTTGTGCAAAGCGCGGCGGCCAGCGCCATGAATTTGAAAATGTCCTGCGGCCGCTCAAAGGCTTTCCGGCCGTGGGCAAATCGATTGACTAGGTAGGCGCCGGCCAAGGCCTCAAGCGTATTGCCCGCAGCAATTCCCACAGACGTCGCCACGGACCCGGCCGTGGTCACGTTTACCAGAAACGCGCCGGCGAAAACGGCTGGCCAAATGCCGTACCCATAAAGCAGGCAGAGGCCGAGCGCAATCCCCGCAGGTGGCCACAGAGCCGAAGCATTAGGCTGGAGCGAGGCGAAGACTAAGCCGAACTTGCCGGCCAGAAAGTACGCGACAGCGATCGCGAAATTTATTTTCCAGCTCGCAAAGGACGCGTGAGGTTTTGTTTGGAGGTGCGTGGAACGCGCATCGGTCCACGCCGCATGCTCAGGGACAGGCTCGCGGTCAATTGCTCCGGCCAATTTTCGAGTTCCGCGCCAACGAATCGTTTCGTGGAAGACAGAAAAAACTCCCATATACCCGCGCCAAGTGCAACCGCTGTTCTGCGAGTCAGGCGCGCGGCGAAACTGCGCGACTCAGGTTGCGGCCGGAATCGCGGCGCAACCCGATCGCTGGTTGCGCGAGGATGGCGGACGCCTAACCGATGCCCGCCGTTCCGGCACTCGCTGCAGGCGACGGTAAGACAGCTTTTGCTCCCGGGGATGCAGGAGCAAAAAATACAGGGCAGTCTTTCCGAATTGAGCTGCGCAAGTTCTAACAGACCCACGTCGCCCGCCGTTGTACAAGCAGAACTGCGGGTACGGACCTTGCAATTTGTTCTCGAAGGGAATTCAAGATCACCGGCTAGTAACAAAATACATCATATGACGCTAATTGACATCGTTCTCGTCCTGGTCGTAGCCGGACTAATCCTGTGGCTGATCAATACGTATGTGCCGATGGCAGGCGGAATAAAGAGTCTGCTGAACGTGGTAGTGTTCGTGGTCCTGCTCATCTGGGTGCTGCAGGTATTTGGCCTGATTGGTCCGATCCCTTTTCGGGTGCCCCCGCTCAGATGATGTTTGCGTGTTTGCAAGGATTTCGCGGCGATGCCCAAGCGCCCCTCCGATCGATTTTCAGAACCGTGGGTTTCGGAGGAGCGGGACTCCTGTCTGCGATATGGCTTTATGCGTGTACGATGCAACCGCCGGCGCCGCCGCCGCTGCCACCGGTATCGCAAACAATCCAACCGAGCGCTATTCCGACGCCGGCCGGCCGCCTGATCAAAGCCTCGTGGTATGGGCCCGGGCTGGTCGGACTAAGGACTACGAGCGGCGAAGTATTCAACCCGAGAGCCCTGACCGCCGCCTCGAAGACAATACCGATAGGCTCTGTCGTTAAGGTGACCAACCCGGATAATGGAAAATCCGTCAAGGTCCGAATCAATGATCGCGGTCCTTTCGTCCGCGGCCGCAGTCTTGACCTTTCGCAGCGCGCCGCGCAGAAAATCGGGATCATCAAAAAGGGCGTGGCGCGCGTGAGAGTCACACGAAGCACGCCGGCATCTTCGTCGACGCCACTTTCACCCAAATGCGATTTGAGTGAGCCGCGAGACTCAGTAAGCGCCTCTCGCTAGATCGTCCCGGCTTTTATTACGTCCGCGCGTTAATTCGAAAGCTCGCGGCTTCCTGCCGGACCTTTTGCCTGCGGGACCTTTTGTTGCTGTGCCGAATCCCATTAATGGCCAGACCGAACCTCATGAGGGTCAGCGGTCTTCATTGCCCACATAGGAGCCACGTTCCTTATGTGCCGGCTCCTCCTCGGCGATCGCCGGGTGTCCGGGGGATATTCGGAGCGTCGGGGTGCCGACTCCTGGCTCCGTATTCGGCGATACTGATAAATATACTTTCTGGCCGGGGAAAATTCTGTTGATATTGCTTATCTGGGGATTGGCCGCTATCAACACATTGAGAGCATATCTGGAACCCAGGTACGTCAGCGCCATGTTCTCTAGAGTATCTCCGTATTTGACCGAGACGCTCGGTCTGCCATCGGCTTCCTGCGTGTCGGGCAGCATCCTCGACATATGTTCCGCCTCGCTTTCGTTGTCCCGCACAGGCAGAAGCGAACCGGGCGCAGGGTTAGAAGGCGGCAGGATAAGCGCGTTATCTTCGTCTGTCGGATTTTCGGGTCGCGGATCGTATGCTGGAGGGATGACGTGAGTTGATGGGAGTAAAGAATTGTGCTCGGGCTTGCGTGCGAGTAGCCGATCCGGGGGTGATCCAGTCTTCAGAGCGATTTGTGTCGCTTCGCCTGTTGCGTCCGATCGCGTGATGGACGGTTTGGATTTAGCCCCAGTGTTGAGTCGTGAATAGCCGGTGATTCCTGGTTGCCGGCTCATGGGGCTCCGATGGCCGTATGCAACGGAGAGAAGCAGGGCCAACGTGCCCGTCGCTATCACCGTCGCCCGCGATCCCATCAAGGGATTGTTCAACGCCGCTGGCCAGCCGAGTAGCGACTCTCCATATTCGGCCACAGCCGCACGTGCTTCCTTGAGCGTGACTCGCGCGACGCCGGACGAATATCCAACGAGCATCGCGTTATGACATAGAACATTGATCTGGCGCGGTATGCCGTAACCGTGGCGTAGCAAGTAGGCGAGGGCGTTGGAATCAAAAATATCCTTCGAGCTTCCGCCCTTCGCGCGCAGCCGATAGGCGACGTATTCGTGCGCCTCGTTAAAACTCAGCCGGCCGAGCACCGAGCGCGCGGCTACCCGCTGGTTGAACTGTCGCAGCTTTGGACTCTTGAGGCGCTCCGCCAGCTCAGGTTGCCCGACGAGGACCAACTGAAGGTATCTGCCGACGCGTTGCCCATAGTTGGACAACAGCCGTAGTTCCTCGAGCGCGTCATCGCTAAGGTCCTGGGCCTCGTCAACGATGACGGCGAGCCGTTCGTGCGGCATCTGCCGCCCGAGATGGCCGACCAGCGCTTCGATACGGTCGAGCTTGCTTGCGCCTTCGCAAGGAATCCCGAACTGGCCGAGGACGACGCGCAGGATGTCCTCGAACGAGAGTTTTGGATTTACGACGTATGCGGCGCAGAGCTGCGCGAAGTTGCGTGCAAGTATCGAACAGACGAGCGTGGTTTTGCCTGTTCCGGTTTCTCCGGTGAGTGTGGTGAACCCGCTGGGCTCGTATAACAGCCCCCACTCCAGGGCTGCAAGGCTTTCCCGATGAGCCCGGCTTAAATAAGGACTTTCCGGACTCGAGGCGGCTTCAAACGGCGGACCCGACAGGTTGAAATGTCGGTAGTACATGGGCCCTCCCGCAGCGATTTCATCGAGACAGCCGGATAGCAGCAAAGCTTATGCCGTCTCATAGGCATTGCTCTATGTGATGTTTAGACGTCAAACTTGCCGCCCAGCAGTTATCAGCAATTTCTCGATTTCATCGTCCAGCCCAAGCAGCCGTGCCCGTAATTCGCCGAAGCGACACAAACGGTCGTCGTCGGTGTCAAACATTCCTACTGAGGAGCAGCGTTTATGCTGGTGGTTGAAAAATTTTCTGTGCGCAAACGCTTTGCGCTATCCGCCTTCCGGCGCTACTTCTCAATACAGCCTGGGTTCTTAGCGCATCGAGCTTTTTTGGGGGCCAACGGTGATCGCATTCTTGACGGCCTCCACTCCCTTCGTATGCTTCGCCAAGTCGATCGCACGGTCTGCGGCCTCGGCCGAGGGGGCACTGCCGCTCAGAGTCACTACGCCACTAATCGTGTCCACATGAATATCGGTGCCGTGAGTGACTTTATCGTCGTGTAGCGCGAGCTTTACCCTGGATGTGACTGCCGTATCTTCGACGGCGCGCTTGGTCCCATGATAGGCATTGGAAACCGCCGTCTCAGTCGATTCGCCGGCGCGATGCATCGAGCTTGACGCCGACGAACCGTTTCCGTTCGAGGTGCCCGAGGTGTCGGACTGAGCGAACGCCAACGGTTCAAAGCATAGCATCAGAGCGAGTGCGGTGACGCCAATGGCCATCTTGCTAATCATGATCTCATCTCCTCGCAGAGCTAGTTGTTAGTTGGTTGAATGCAGACGATGGAACGAGCGGCAGGTTCATGGGAACGCTCGGGACAGCGCACACAAACCGCCCGGCCCGTACATCTCAACGATCACGAAAACAGCAATAACGAAGCCAATGCATTTCCAGACATTTCCGGGCGGTTTCTGCTGATAGCGCGTCTCGGGCATGTACAATATGCTTGCATCCTTGAAATTTAAGGCGATGCAGCGCAGGTTTGTAAAAACCTCCGCCCGGATCGTAGAAGTTGGTTCTGGCGTTTTACTGAATCAGCACGATGGCTCGTATGGGGCCGCGCGACCCTATGGCACGCGTTGTCCCGCGGCGGCAGATGGCAGCGCCTGATGGACGTGGGTGTTCCATGGGGTCGAGGCATTGTTCATGTACTGCTGGAGGCTATGGTGCAGATATTGCCTTGCTTAGTGGCGAGACGGACTTCGGCTCGTGATGTGTGACAAGGAAGATAGTATGTGCACCCGCGTGCCGTTTATTGAGGACTTTCGATTTTCTTGACTCACACGCTAGAACAGAGTCAACATTAAGTATCTAGCAAAGGAGGATCAGTGTTTATGCCTCGTCCCGACGAACAATGTCCGTGTGGTTCCGGTAAGGCCTACAAGGATTGCTGCGGAAAATCCAAGTAGACAATCGGGGGACCCGTGAACCTCCCCCTCAAAGGCGGGTCCTTTTACGGGACCCGCCTTTTTTTGTTTCGCAGGCCTCCTGATTCAAGGGACCGCACGGGTTAGACCGAGTTGGAGCAGAAGCGTGGCGGATTTATCTGGCATGTCGATTGCTTTTGCGCTTTATGTCGCATCAATGCCGCGCGGAAATTAGTGAAACTGCGACAAGAGCGGACTGAAACATGGCTAGCCACTATCGTAGAATGGGCCGGCCTTTGACGACGGGCATCATTTCTCGCTTTGGGCTAGCGCAAAAGCATGCAGGCACGATTCGCCGATCGATGTGTTCTCGCCGTTGCCATCGTTGCTTCGGCTCTTGCCGGATGTGGCACGGTTCCAAACGTCAACGCGTTGATCCACACGAATCCTGTCAACTACACGCTTCCCGGTTTCGTGGGGCCGCATGGCGCGGTAACGAGCAGCCAGGCCGAGCGCATAATGGCGCGCCTGGAAGAACGTCAGCGTACACCGACCGACGTCCTCCAACGCCAAGTTGCTTTCGAACAGGCGCTCAGCGACATTCCTCTGACGCTCGACAACAAAGTGAGCCTGCTCGAAAACGGAGCGCAAACATACAACGCCATGTTGGCTGCCATTGGGAGCGCTCATAGCAGCATAAATATCGAAATGTACATATTTTCGGACGGTCCGGTGGGGCAGAAATTCGCCAACGCGCTTATAGAGCGCGAACGTCATGGTGTTCAGGTTAACATCATTTACGACGGCTGGGGTTCGCTGAGCACGTCCGCGGATTTCTTCGACCGGATGCGTCGAACTGGCATCGCAATTCTGCAATATCGGCCGCTGGATCCGTTTGAAGCAAAGCTGGGCTGGAGGTTAAGCCATCGGAACCATCGCAAAATGGTGATCGTGGATGGCCGAATCGCGTTCACCGGAGGCGTGAACATCTCCGAGGTATACGCGAGTGGTTCGAGCGCCAGCAGGCACAAAGAACCGCTGCAGTTCTGGCGTGACACCGACGTGGAAATTGAAGGGCCGGCGGTGGCCGAATTTCAGCACATTTTCGTCCGCGAATGGTACTATCAAAGAGGCCCGGTTCTCGCACCGCGCGAGTATTTTCCTCCGCTGCCGAAAGAGGGAGACCAAATTGTACGCGTTATCTCCAGTGTGCCGGAGCGATTTAGCCTGATCTACGTTACCTTGGTTTCGGCCGTGGTAAATGCCGAAACCAAGGTATATATAACCGACGCATATTTTTCTCCCGATCACCAGATGCTGGAAAAGCTTCGGAATGCCGCCCTGCGCGGCGTGGATGTGCGGCTGATCCTTCCGAGTCAGAGCGATGAACTCTTTATTGTTTCGGCTGAACGCGCACATTACCAGGCTCTGCTGAACGCCGGAGTCAAAATATACGAGTGGCAAGGCGAGATGCTGCACGCCAAAACAGCTACCATCGATGGAGTATGGTCAACGGTGGGCACCTCTAATCTCGATTGGTGGAGTATACTGCGAGACAATGAACTTAACGCGATTGTTCTTGGCCATTCGTTTGCAGACCGGATGAACGACATGTTTATGAACGATCTCGAGAACTGCAAGCGGATCACGCTCGAGAATTGGCGGAATCGAGGATTAGGCGAGCGCCTGCAGGAAACTGCCGCCGGGCTGATTTCACCAATGCTCTGAAAGAATCGGGGCCAGCTGCAGATTGTCCCTAGGCAGCGGCGTGGAGCATCTCGAGAATGAGGTAGATTCGCTTGGTCGACGAGGCGGGAGACGTGGACGTTGGCGCGGAAACGGAACGCTCGAGGACCGGGTACGGATCTATCGGCGCGCCGCACCACCATCGCTTTTGCGGTCCAAGCCGATTGATCGCGAAATGCAGGTGAGGCGCGGCGAGAGAGGCATTGCCGGTTGATCCGACGTATCCGACGACTTCCCCTTGATCGACGCGCATTCCCTCATGCAGGTCACCTGCATAGCGCTCGAGGTGGGCGTAGTAATAGCAGTAGACGTAGTGTGCATCGAACTCGTATATCATGATTCCGCCCGCCTTGCTCCAGAATAACTTGCGAATTGTCCCGGATACGACGGCGCGCACCGGCGTTCCGGCCGGCTCCATGATGTCGATGGCTTCGTGGCGATGGCCGTTGTGCACTTCGTAAAAGCTCTCGTGGAGTTCGTGTGGTTTTACGCCCCGAATCGGTGACAGAATCGCCGGCTGAGGAGACGTATTCACGACGGTCGCCCCGCTGTTCGAGCAAGGCGCGGCGTCTGCTTTTCCCGCTGTCACTCTGCGTGCACATCCAAGCACGGGAATCATTATCATTATCAGGCTCAATGGAGTTCGCATGCATGGATGTGCGAGCAATTGCTATACCACAAGATGCTCCGGTCATCCTTCCGACTGGTCCGTAAATGCTGCGACGCGCGGAAGTGCATAATATTCTCATTACGTGCGGCGGCAGTTCTCTTGAATTGGCACTCTCAACGGTTCCCCGCCCACGCCTCCGGTCGGTTTTCGGAATATTGAGGTACCTTCGCGTAGTCTAGAGGAGCCGGACAAGTGTGCTAATTCCAGTTAACGTGCAAGGCGCATTTAGTTGCGCGAAACCGCGGCCAGCTGGCGTTCCAGAATCTGTGCGAGCCACACGATGCGCGCGTACGCCGGGCCGCGCGCCTCAAGCGTAGGCGTGTCCGTCTCGGCGACCATTTTTCTAAGCGGCGCCAGGCTTACGACGCCGGAATCCGTCTGATCGCGAAGGCTCGCAAGCCATGCTTCAATACGATTTCTGACGGTGCTCGTCAGCATGGCGCGCACCCCCGGCTCGGCGCGGCGGAAGTTAGCGAAGGCGAGGCGGCGCAACGTGTCGAGGGCACCCACCAGTTGATCGGGATTGATCGCGGAGCTCTCGGGTTCGAGCAAGGCGTCATTGGCGACGGTCAGCATCCGCGCGATTCCCACGACTGTAGCCATCGCTGCCGCGGCTCGCCGCGGCTCGTCCGCGGAACCTGCGGCACCATCGAGCAACTCCAGCATCGCGGCGAGCGGCGCCTGGAACTGTTCTGCCAGCGTGCGGCTCGGGCGTTCGCTCCATAAAAGCGAAATCACGGCGCGGATCATCATACCAAGGCTGATGCCCCAGATACTCCAGATAGAGCCGAGCACGTCGGCGCGCGGGCCAGGTCCTCCATAGGCGATCACGAAAGCCGTCCCGCCGACACCGAGATAGGATAGGATGCCGCTGCCGCCACCGATGTAGGCCATGAGCGTCGTGCCGGCGAAAATCGTGGCCACATACGGTACCGGCGAAGTGAAGTTGGGCGCGACCATTATCGTACCTAGCGCCGCGAGCCCCAGCGCTCCCGAAGCGCCGATCGCGCGCATCGTGAACTTGCTCACGGTTGCGCCATGACTGGGCGGTCCGCCGAGCATCAGCAGCCAGATTGCGGCATGCAGCGATACGTTGTTGTCCTAAAGTCCAATCAGAAACGCGGCGGTCAGGGCGATCGTGTGCCGTGTGCTGAAGCGGACAAGAAAATTGCGAACCGCGGCCGGCGGAGCGGTGGCCGCGACCTCGCTCGTCAGCTGCGGGACCTCCATTGGATCCGCTGCGAGGAGTTCACACATACGCACTAGTGGTAAAGCGATAGCGGCCACAGTCGAGGTCTGCTCCCCGAGCAACGCCGCGCGTACTGCAAGATCGGCTTCGCCATCGTCGCACTCCAGTGGCGCCGCCGGCGCGGGCGCCGGCGGCGCCGTCGATGTCCGCTCCGGGAGGGTGCCGGGGGCGCCTGGGGCGCGCCCCGCACCCCCCCCCACCACGTGGGCGGCATAGAGCCCGAGCCGGCCGGCGGGAGCCGCGCCCCGCGCCGGGAACTGGGCGGC
>Ga0335069_10006498_pt1 | contig 16980 bp, 15 predicted proteins | sample Lox_Sample_11_FD_206714 | JGI IMG/M metagenome (GOLD analysis project Ga0335069, IMG submission 206714) | Soil microbial communities from Loxahatchee National Wildlife Refuge, Florida, United States - Lox_Sample_1.1 | ecosystem: Environmental > Terrestrial > Soil > Wetlands | place: USA...
CGTCGCGCTCGAGGCCCCCACGTTCCTCACCGGGCAGACGCTCGTCGTGGACGGGGGGATGACGTCGTAGGCCCTTCGGGTCCCGAGGCGGCCTCGCGGTCCCTCCGGAACGGGGCGCCCGCGGTTAGCATGGAGGGCGTGGACGCGATGGCACACCCTCCCGGCCCGCCAGGCATCGCGCTCCTCTGCCGGAGAGGCGACGTGCAGGTCTGGCGCGTCGAGCTCCGACTCCCGGAGCCCGTGCTCGCCGAGCGGGCGGAATGGCTCTCGCCTGTCGAGCGGGAACGGGCCGATCGGCAGCGCGCCCGCCCCGACGTCCGGCGCCGCTTCGTGGCCGCGCGGAGCGGGCTCCGGCAGATCCTGTCCGACTTCATGGGGGTCGCGGCAGACGTGCTCGAAATCGCCGAGGGGCCGGACGGGAAGCCCGAGGTCCGGGGCGGGCCCCCGTTCAGCCTGTCGCACTCGGGGGAGCTCGCTCTCTGCGCGGTCTGCCCCGGACGAGCGGTGGGCGTGGACCTGGAGGCGCTGCGGTCCGTCGCGGGAGCGGAGGAGATCGCGCGCCGATGGTTCACCGAGAACGAGCTCCTTGCCTTCGAGTCCGCGCGAGGGACCGACCCGCAGGCGGCGTTCCTGCGCATCTGGACGCGAAAGGAAGCGTACCTGAAGGCCCTCGGGGTCGGGCTGTCCGGCCTGTCGGCTCACCCGGCGCCGGACCCGGGAGCCTGGGAGGTTCACGACCTCGACCCGGGCCCCGGATACGTCGCGTCCCTCGTCGCGGCGCGCGGCGGTCCGTGAGTCGCGGCGGATCGGCGAGGGCGCAGCCCGATGCCAAGCCGCCGCGGAGGGGCTAGACTGCCGGAGCCGATGGACCTCGAGGAGCGCGCCTATGGGCCGAAGGAATGCGGGAGCTGCCGCTGGTGGCGCCCCATCCTCGAGGACGCACGCGGCCCCATCGGCCCCTGCCGCTTCGGCGCGCGCACCGGAGACTTCCCGGGAACGGCGCCGGCCTGCGAGAAGTACCTGGGACTCGACGCCGCGGTCCCGATCCACCGCGACAGACCGGGAAGCCACGCCCCGGTTGCGCGTGTGCCGTCGCCCGGCCTCCCGCCCCCCCTTCCCGAGGAGATCCTCGACATGACGCGCGAAGAGTTCGTCGAAGTCATCCAGGACGCCCTGCGAGCCGAGGGGCCGGACGTGCCGCTCGCGGGGAAGTGGGAAGGCGGGACGATGATCCTCAAGCCGCGCGATCCCCAGCTGCAGCCGAAGGAGATCCCTCTCGACCACCTCTTCCACAAGATCGTCATGATCCGCGACCGGCTGCGCGTCCTCGAGCAGAAGGTGAACGCGCACCCCAAGCTCTCGGATGCCGAGAAGGTCGAGATGCAGGGGTACGTGACGAAGTGCTACGGCACCCTGACCACCTTCAACGTGCTGTTCCGCGAGGACCGGGACCGCTTCGTGGGCGAGAAAGGCGCCTAGGCCGGTCGCCGTCCGCGGCCGAGAACCGCGAACAGGATCGCGAAGCCCGCGATCCCGGCGAGCGCCGAGGCCGTCAGGATGGCGAGCTTGGCCGTGGCGAGCAGACCGCCCTCCCCGAAGGCGAGCCCCGACACGAAGATCGACATCGTGAACCCGATTCCGCCGAGGATGCCGGCCCCCCAGATCTGCGCGAAGGTGACACCCGGCGGGAGATCCGCCGCGCCAAGGCGCACGGCGACCCAGGACGCGAAGGTGATCCCGACCTGCTTCCCGACGAAGAGCCCGGCGAGGACCCCGAGGCTCACGGGGCTCGTGATCGCACCGAGCCCCGTGCCGTCGAGCTTCACGCCCGCGTTGAAGAGGGCGAAGAGCGGGAGGATCGCGAAGGCGGTCCAGGGATGCAGGGCGTGTTCGAGCGCGATTCCCGCGGGAAGGAACTTGCCGGTGGCATCGTGGATGTCCTCGATGGAGGCGAGCTGTCCCTTGTCGAGGACCATGCTGTCGCGGCTCAGCGGAACGGCCTCGAGCTCGGAAAGCTGGCGGCGCAAGGTCCCGAGGAACTGACCCGGCTCGATGCGCGCGCGGACGGGCACGAGAAGTGCCAGGAGCACGCCGGCGACCGTGGCGTGGACGCCGGACAAGAGCGTCGCCACCCAGACGACGAGGGCGAGCGGCAAGTACACCGCGACCCGCTGGAAGCCCATGCGAGCGAGCAGGAACAGGCAGGCGAGCGTGAGACCGGCGACCGCCAGGGGGACGACGTGGATCTGGTCCGTGTAGAAGGTGGATATCACCGCCACCGCTCCCAGGTCGTCGGCGATGGCGAGCGCCGTGAGGAAGACCTTCAGCCCCACCGGGACGCGAGAGCCGAGCAGCGCGAGGACCCCGAGCGCGAAGGCGATGTCGGTCGCCATGGGGACGCCCCAACCGCGGGCACCCGGGCCGCCCGCGTTCAACGCCACGTAGAGGAGGGCCGGAAGGAGCAGGCCGCCGACCGCCGCGCTCACCGGCAGGACAGCGCTCCTGAGGGTCGAGAGTTGGCCGACCGCGAGCTCCCGCTTGATCTCCAGGCCGACGACGAAGAAGAACAGCGCCATGAGGCCGTCGTTCACCCAATGGTGCAGGGAGAGCGCGTGGACAGAGCCACCCCAGGAGATCCCGAGGCGAGCGTGCAGCAGGCGGTCGTAAAGGTCCGCCCACGGCGAGTTCGCCCAGGCGAGCGCCGCCAGCGTCGCGGCGAGGAGCAGGACGCTTCCTGCGGCTTCCGACCGGAAGAAGCGCGCGAACCCGCTGGCCCCCGGGGCCGTGTCTGCCTGGACTGTCACACGCGCCACCGCGCCGCGTGGCGCGGCGAGCCCTTCCAGGTGCCGGGCGCGGGTCTGCTGGGGTGACTGGCCGTTACCGGTACCATCGTCGAGCTGAGCACGGGCGCTGCGACACGAGGGAGTCGCGCCGGCAACTTACCGGATGCCGCCGCGACGGGCGAATACCCCTGTGGGTCGTGGATGCCGCGCCCGGGGCGCCAGGCCTACCGCCCCTCGGCGGCCGCGCCCTGCGTCCGGCGGAGTGGCGCGGAGACCGCGCGGGCGATCATGCCGATGTACATGGGGATATCGTCCTCCGCGTCCTCGGCGTCGACGATGAGTCGCTGCCGGATGTGCAGGTGGGCGGCGGCCGGCGCCGATCGGATGCCGCCGAGCGGCGCTTCGGCGAGCGCCCGCGCGAGGAGGGCGCGGTCCGACGCATGGTCGAGGCGCGAGAGGGCGGCACGCCGCGAGAGCCAGGCGACCTCGTCCACCTCGTCGGCCGGGAGCTGCGACTCGCCTCCGGCGAACTCCATGTGCCAGTAGACGACGAGCTTCGGCTGAGGGCGATCGACGAAGAGCTTCGCTCCCGCGAAGCTCCGCAGGCGGACGCTACAGCCCGTCTCCTCCGACACCTCGCGCAGTGCCGCCCGCCGGAAGGTCTCGCCCGGCTGGAGCCTCCCCTTGGGGAGGCTCCAATCCCCACGGCGCGGGCGATGGACGACGGCGATGCGGAGCCCCGCGCACGTTCGTCGCCAGAGGATTCCGCCCGCAGCGCGCGTCAGCTCCACGCGGGAGATTTCACCACGGACCGCGACTCGGTTCCAATCGGCGGGCGCGTCCGGATCGAGATTTTGCCCTCTCGGCACGGGCCCGACACCGACGAGAGGCCGCGTCGCCGGAGGCACCTACGGGACGGTCTCGAGCGCCCGCCTCGGGGTGTAGGTCGAGCGTCGCGACCCCGCACCCCGAGGGCCCACCACGAGCAGAAGTCCCGGCGCATCGACGCCGAGCGACTCGAGTTCCTCCCGGAAGATCGACTCGGCATCGGCAGCCGTCCAGGCGCGGACCTTGAGGGTGTACCTTTCGGGGCCTGCGACGTAGGTGCAGTCGAAGAATGCTTCGCGCGAACGCATGCGCTGACCTCGCGGTGACTCAAATTCCTCTTACACCCCGAGCCCCGCAGAAGGCGCGGAAAGTTGGGGTCCATTGAACCGCTGGAAACTCGTCAAGATTGCCGCAAGCCGACGGACTGCCCAGCCGCTCGGGAGGAAAAGGAGCGAGCCCCGAAATCGCGAGCGGACGCGGCCTGCTGCTCGACCGGAGAGAAATCACCGGCCACCGGGCGGGGCGGCGGAGACCCGGCGGTCACCCCAACTGCGCGACGTCGCGGACGGCTCCGGTGTCTGCAGAGGTCGTCATCGCCGCGTAGATCCGGAGTGCCGCGGAGACCTCTCGCTGGCGGCCTGCCGGCTTCCACGCCGCCGCGCCCTTCGCCTCCATCGCGTCCCGCCGGCGCGCGAGCACCTCCGCCGGGACGGCAAGGTGGATGCGGCGCGCGGGAATGTCGATCTCGATCGTGTCGCCCTCCTCCACCAGCGCGATGAGCCCGCCCGCTGCCGCCTCGGGCGAGCAGTGGCCGACGGAGAGTCCTGCCGTGCCGCCGGAGAACCGCCCGTCGGTGAGGAGCGCGCAGACCTTACCGAGTCCCTTCGACTTCAGGTAGGAGGTCGGGTAGAGCATCTCCTGCATCCCCGGTCCGCCCTTCGGACCCTCGTAGCGCACGACGACCACGTCGCCCGCGACGATCTGGTCGCCGAGGATTCGCTGGACGGCCTCCTCCTGCGACTCGCAGATCCGCGCGCGACCGGCGAAGCGCCAGATGCTCTCGTCGACGCCCGCGGTCTTCACGATGCAACCCCGCTCCGCCAGATTGCCGAAGAGGACCGCGAGCCCGCCGTCCTGCGTATAGGCGTGTGCCTTGTTCCGGATGCAGCCGTGGTCCCGGTCGAGGTCGAGCTCGGGGTACCGCCGCTCCTGCGAGAAGGCCTCGGTCGTCGGCACGCCGCCCGGCGCCGCTCGGTAGAAGTCGACCACGCGCGCATCCCGCGTGCGGGCCACGTCGTGGTGCTCGAGCGCCTCGCCGAGTGTCCGGGTGTGCACCGTGGGAACGTCCCGGTGGATGAGGCCGGCCCGGTCGAGCTCTCCCAGGATCCCCATGACCCCGCCGGCGCGGTGGACGTCCTCCAGGTGGAACAGCTGCGTCGAGGGCGCGACCTTGCACAGGCAGGGCACGCGCCGGGAAACGCGGTCGATGTCCTTCACGGTGAAGTCGACGCCAGCCTCCCGGGCTGCCGCGAGGAGGTGGAGAACCGTGTTCGTCGACCCCCCCATGGCCACGTCGAGGCTCATGGCGTTCTCGAAGGCTGCCGCGGTGGCGACGGAACGCGGCAGGACGCGATCGTCGGCCTGCTCGTAGTAGCGGCGGCACAGCTCGACGGCGAGCCGGCCGGCCTCGACGAACAGCCCTCGCCGATCGGCGTGGGTCGCGAGGAGGGAGCCGTTGCCGGGCAGGGCGAGGCCGAGCGCCTCCGTGAGGCAGTTCATGGAGTTCGCGGTGAACATGCCGGAGCAGGAGCCGCAGGTGGGGCAGGCCGAACGCTCGTACGCCTCGACCTCGGCGTCGGAGACCTTCGCGTCCCCCGCCTTCACCATGGCGTCGATGAGGTCGACCGCCACGACCTCGTCGGCCCACCGGACCTTCCCTGCCTCCATGGGACCACCGGAGACGAAGACCGCGGGGATGTTCAGGCGGAGTGCCGCCATCAGCATCCCCGGGGTGATCTTGTCGCAGTTCGAGATGCAAACGATCGCGTCCGCGCAGTGGGCGTTCACCATGTACTCGACGGAGTCGGCGATGAGCTCGCGCGATGGGAGCGAATAGAGCATGCCGCCGTGCCCCATCGCGATGCCGTCATCGATCGCGATGGTGTTGAACTCCTTGGCGACGCCTCCGGCGGCTTCGATCTCCCGGGCAACGAGCTGACCGAGGTCCTTCAGGTGCACGTGTCCGGGCACGAACTGGGTGAAGGAGTTCGCCACCGCGATGATGGGCTTCCCGAAGTCGGCGTCCTTCATGCCCGTGGCGCGCCAGAGGGCGCGAGCGCCCGCCATGTTTCGGCCGTGCGTGGACGTCCGGGAACGGAGTTGCGGCATGTCTCGTCTCTCCCCAGGGGATGGGTGCGTGGTCGGCACAGCGGGCCCGATTCCCGGATCCTAACCGAAAGCCGTTCCCGGCTCTCGCCCTCGCCCAGGAGGCGGGCCGCCGCCCCGGCGAGCCCCCCCAGCACGAACCGGGGCACCCCGGGGCGGGTCCGCCCGGCTCAGGAACTGGCGGGGTAGGAGACGGCGGCCTGGAACGTGCCGTCGCCGTTCCCGAGGAGCACCGCGACCGTGCCGGGGGGAGGCACCGCGATGGCCAGGTCGAGCTTCCCGTCGCCGTCGATGTCCGCGATGGCGACCCAGTTCGGGCCACCCGGGATGGTGTACGCGGTCGGGCTCTGGAACGTGCCGTCGCCGTTGCCGAGCAGGACGTCCACCGCGTTCCCGCTCGTGAGCGGGACGACGAGGTCGACGTGCCCGTCGCCGTTCAGGTCTGCGGCCGCCAGGAAGGCCGGGCCGGCGCCCGTTGCGACGACCGTCTGCGCCTGGAAGGACCCATCCCCGTTGCCGAGGAGGATGCCCACGTTGTTGGAGCCCGAGTTCGACACGGCGAGGTCGAGCTTGCCGTCCCCGTTGAAGTCAGCCGCCACGACGGTCACCGGGACCGAGCCGGTCGGATAGTCGACCCTCGAGCCGAAGGTTCCGTCCCCGTTCCCGAGCAACACGGTGACCGTGTTCGACTGGGAGTTCGCGATGGCGAGATCGAGCGTCTCGGCGCTGCGGAAGTGGCCCACGGCGATGCCGATGGGCAGGCTGCCCGTGTCGTAGTCCACCTTTGCCGCGACGGTTCCATTCGCATTCCCGAGCAGCACGCTGACCGTGTTCGCTCCCGCGTTCGTGATCGCGAAGTCCGGAACGCCGTCGCCGTTCAGGTCCGCGGCCACGACGAAGGCAGGCTGGATGCCTGTCGGGTAATTGACGCCGGGCTGGAAGCTCCCGTCCCCGTTTCCGAGCAGCACGCTGACCGTGTTCGCCCCGTAGTTCGTGGTCACGAGGTCGATCTTGCCGTCGCCGTTCAGGTCGACTGCCGCAACGCAATCGGGGTTCAGGTCGGCCGGATAGGCCACCATCGGGAGCAGCTTGGCCCCCTGCGAGAGGAAGACCCCGGCGTACTGGAGGTCGTTGAGCGCAACCGCGACGTCCGCCCGTCCGTCGCCGTTGAAGTCGGCGGCGACGACGGCGTAGGGGAACGTCGAGACCGAGACCGTCACGGTAGGGCTGCAGGCGGTGGCGGCGAGGGCGGCGAGGGCGAGGCATCCCGAAGATCGCATGCAGTCCCCTGGGCCCGGCGACGGCCAGGCGCGACCATGATGCAGCAAACCGGCCGATTGCGGATCGACCAAACGTCGACCCCGGGGCGGGAGTGGCCGCCGAGGCCGGTCGCGCCGGGCGTTCGGGCGCCCTAAACGACCGATCGCGATTCCCGAACGGGGGTCGCGGTCCTGAGTGAAGGGTTGAGTTTCTCGCGCCGGTTGTAGGCGCGCATGAAGGCGATGACGTGGACCATCAGTTCCTCGATCGTCTTGCACCGGTGATTGCGCGTGACGTTCGCGTGGAGGTCGAGCCACACGCGTTCGATCTTGTTGTCGTCGGGGCAGTAGGGCGGGAGGAAGTGGAGGACCACCCGACCGCCGAACTGGGCGAGGAAGCGCTGGGTCTTCTTGCTCGAGTGGATGATGTAGTTGTCGACGATGAGGTGAATGCGCTTCGCTGTGCGGTACTCGGCGGCGACCTTCCACACCAGCTTGCAGAAGAGGTCGCTCGCCTTGGACGGGGCCTCCACCCAGGTAAGCTTGCGAGTCTGGGCGTTGAGCGCGCCAGCGACGAAGCGCTTCTTGTTCTGGCCGGGCGTGACGACGTAGCGACGGTGCCCTGGGAGCATCCAGTCGCGGCCGATCTTCGGGTTGAGGTGGACGTCCATCTCGTCCCCGTAGAAGACCGGCTCTCTGGTCGTGGCGTTCCTGGCGAGGCGGCGCAGCCCAGCCACCTTTCGCTTCCTGCGTTCGCTATTCCAGGGGCAGAGCACGGTCGGCTTCGGTGCCCCAAGACGCGCGCCGACAGCGGACAACGCGCGGCCCATCGTGCAGACCGCGACCCTGGGAAAGCCTCGCCGCTCCAGCTCGAGCACGAGCAACTCGCGCGTCCAGGTGGGCCTCTGCCAGCCGAACTCGGTTGGAACACCCAGCAGAACGGTGCGGAGCTCGGCAAGGAACCGCTCGTCGACCTTCGGCTGCCCGTTGCCTGCCCGCTGGTCGAGGAGCCCCTCCTCCCCAAGCTCCTGGTAGCGCTTGGCCGCGCTGACCACGGTCGAGGGCGCGCACTGCAGGTCGCGAGCGACCTGCTGCCGGGAGAGCCCCTGTCCGAGCTTGGCGATCATGAGAAAGCGGAGAGCGGTGCTCGGGTCTTTGGCCTTTTTGGATCTCTGGATGAGTCGTCGTCGCGCGGCACGATCGAGCCGCGGTATGTTTGGCACGGGAAGGTTTCCTCCATGACCGTTGTCGGCCTCGCAACCGCAACGATCGATGGGTTGACCTTCCCTTTCAACTTTCTCCCTGCGGTCTGCGGCCTTGCCGCTGATCGCGAATCACGAACTACCGTTTAGAAGACCACGGCGAAAGACCCGAGGAGGCTCCGCTCCTGCTGGCTCGCGTGCAACCCCTCGACGGCCCCCCAGCGCTGTCGCCACTCGCCGCGCAGGGCGAACTCCAGGCTCGGGTCGGTAACCCTCCACCTCAGCCAGGCCGTGGCCAGGGAGCGCCCGTCCTGCATCGAGGCCACCGGTCCCGGCGGCGGCGGGACGAAAGGGCCCTTGAAGTCCATGAGGAAGTCGTCGATGCAGGCGGCGCCACCGATCGTCAAGGAATCCCAGCGCATCTCGACGTGCGGCGCGAGGTGAAGGCCGAGCCCGTAGTAGTAGCCGTTCGCGAGGTAGACCGTGGGGTAGTACACGCCGGGCGGAAGACTTCCGGGTGCGCCGAGCGGCTCGACCCCCGCGAAGGCGAGCGCCAGGTCCACGGCCAGCGTCACTCGGAATGGACCGGAGAAGATGCGCGCCCGGACGTCGACCCCGGGGAACCGAATCGCGGCGATCTGGTTTTTCGTGGCCGGCCCCGCCAGGTTCCAGACATGGGAGCCGAACTCGTAGCCCGCGGTCCCGCCGACGAACAGGTCCCAGCCTTCCTGGCCCGCGGCGGAGTTCTTCAACTGGCGGGCGTAGTAGCCGAGGAGCGCCGTCTCGGTGTCGAAGAGGAAATCGACGGTCTGGTGGCCTGCGAAGGTCGCCGTGATGCCCAGGGCGCTCACGTTCCCGTCGGCGAATCCAAAGCCCGCGCCCCCGGCCTCCCCGTAGCCCGGGGCGCGAAAGAGCCGGGTCGAGGCAGCGATCTCGACGGCCCCGTAGAAGGGACCGCCCTGGGTGAGGAGCCCGGCCGAGGCGAGGGCCTGGAACTCGTGCCATCCCCGAGTTGCCGGGTCGCGCAGCGGGACGGCGCCATCCACCCAGTCGTGGATCTTCTTGAATGGATCGAAGATCCACGCCAGGGCCTGCGACAGGCGGTCGGTCCCGCGGTCGAAGTAGGAGGACAGCTGCGTGAATGCCTCGCCGATGGCCATGCCGCCCGCGGTCCCGACCCAGATGTCATTGAACGAAACGGGCTCCTTGAACTCGATGAGTTCCCACAAGGTGGCGGCGCCGAGCGTCCAGAGGAATGCCTCCGGGATCGAGACCCGGTTGCCCCTGGCAACCATGTAGTAGAGGGTTCCCGAGACGGCGTGACCCGTGAAGTTGGTCGCGAGCTCGTCGTCGTCGAAGTACCAGCTGTCCGGGGCGAACCGCAGCTTGCTCCAGACGCTCGTCGACGGCACCCCCGGATAGGAGGGCGGAGGGTTCTCTATGACGTACCCGATGTAGGCCACCCCGACCATCGAGACCTCTTCGATGGCGAGGCGCAGCCGGTAGACCGGCTCGGGTCGCTCGTAGACGAACGTGTCCCAAGGGTCGGCGGGTCGCTCCGCCGGCGCCAGTGGGGCCGCCGGTTCGCCGTCGGCCGCGAGGCTGGCGACCGGCGCGACAGACAGGCCAAGGGCGACGAGCACCGCCCGCGCAGTTCCGAGCGCCCGCCAACACTCGGCTCGATGTCGATCGCCAGGGTGCACGACCGCGGTTTCTGTACCACGGACGGTCGACCCTCCCGAGCGAATGTGTGACCCGTCTCGCGCTGCCGGCCAGCCTGACGTGTGACGACCGGTTCCCGGGGCGACCGCTCTCCGCGCTCGCCAGGCACCTGCCGTCGGGCCCTTGGCCTCGCGGATCGCAAGGCTAGGGCTTCGGAGGCGGGTTCCGACGTGCCCAGGCGAGAAACCGTCCTGCGCCGCCGGCCAGCTCCCGCGAGGCCGTCGCCCAAGAGAAGGCGCGCACCATGCGAAGGTCGCGAAGCGGCAGGATCTGGAGGGAGCCCCCGGCGATCTGACCCTGCACGGACCAGCGCGAGACGAACGCGACGCCGAGCCCCGCCACCGCCGCCATCTTGATGGACTGGTTCGAGCCGAACACCAGTTCCGCGCGCAGAACGACCTTCCGCCCCGTGGCCTTCGCGATGGCCTCCTCGACCAAGGCCCGGGTGTGGGACCCCGGCTCCCGGAGCAGGACCGGGACGCGGGTGAGATCCGCTGCGCGGGAGACCCGGCAGAGATCGCGGGAGGAGGGCGCTGCGACCGCCACGACCTCGTCCTCGAGGTAGCGCTCGAGGTGGGCGCGGGAAGATCGCTGGCGGGCCTCGACGAGGCCGAGAGAGACTCGGTGGTCCGCCACCCACTCGAGCACCCTCGCGGTGTTGCTCACCTGGACCCGAAAGCGAGCGCGGGCGTGCAGTGCCCGATAACCCGCAACGAGCGGTGGCAGCACGTAGGCAGCCGCGTTCATCGAGGCGCCCACGACCACCTCCTCCTCGACGGCCGGCTCGCCCCGCATGTCCGTCTCGAGGTTCTCGAGCAGGCCCCGAACCCCCTTCGCCGCCTCGAGCAAGCGGAGCCCCCAGTCGGTGGGTGTCACCCCGCGGGAGGAGCGCAACAGCAGCGTCCGGCCGCATTCCTCCTCGAGCGCGCGGACCTGTGCCGTGACGGCTGGCTGGGAGAGGTGGAGGAGCTTCGCGGCGGTCGACACCTTTCGCGACTGGGCCACGACGCGAAAGGTCTCGAGCTTGCGCGGGTCGATTCGTCCCATCGCCAGACCATAGCAGGAACGCGAGTGAAGGATACCGGTCCATCAGAATCTCTGATGGCACATCCAATCTTGCGCGATCGCGCCGCCGCGGGTTGGTGCAGGATGCCTCTCGCGCCGGCACATGAATCCGGCAGGAGGAGAGTGAAAGATGGCCTGCATCGCGAACCACGTTGTCCGCTCCGTCATCTCGCTGGACGAGAGCGCCACCTGTGCCGAGGCCGCGAGCCTCATGGCCGAGCGCGGCATCGGCTCCGTCGGAGTGCGTGCTGGCGGGCGTCTCGTCGGAATCGCGACGGAGCGCGACCTGCTCGCCTCCGCCGCGGCCGGACGCGACCCCGCGGTGACCCCGGTCTTGCAGGCGCTGCCCGACAATCCGGCGATCATCTCCTGCCGGGCCACCGAGCGCGAGGCCGCCGAGCGGATGCGGGTCCACCGAACGCGCCACCTCGCGGTGGTGGAGGGAGGGGAGATCGTCGGCGTCCTCTCCTTGCTCGACCTGGTTTCGATGGTGGTCGAGGAGAAGCAGTGGTCCATCGACCAGCTCGAGAGCTACATCCGCGGCGGGCGCGCCGCGCAGCTTTCCTCGCCGAGCCGCACGATATTCGCCCACCCGCCCGCCCCGGTGACGAGCAACCTCGTCTGAGGGGGACCGAGGGGCCGCCGGGAGAGGAAGGGGACCTGGCGGCCCTTCGGTCGCAGTCGCCCCGGTCGAGGGCCAGGCGCCGGGACTGTCCGCCAATCCGCCGGGCGCTCGCCCACGAGACCAAGCTCGCGGCCGCCCAGGCGAGAGCGGGCTTCGCCCGTGACCGAGCATGTGCCGCTTCCGCTCGGGGTGCCTGCGTGGGAGCATGGGCTCGCCCGGAGGGGAACGCTCGTGACCGACCTGATGTCCACCGTGAAGCTCGGAGGAGCGACGCTCGCCAATCGGCTGGCCGTGGCCCCGATGACGACGTCCCAGAGCCTGGCCGACGGGACCGTCAGCGACGCCGAGACCAGGTGGCTCGAGCGCCTGGCCGGCGACGGCTACGGCATGGTCATCACCTGCGCGGCGGCCATCTCCCGGGCTTCCATCGCGTTTCACAACCAGATGAGCCTCGGTGACGACCGCTACCTGCCGGGCCTGAGGCAGCTCGTGTCGCGGCTGTCCCGGCACCCCTCGCTCGTGGTGGTGCAACTCTGCCACGGGGGCTCCCGGGCGATCCCGGAACTGGCTGGCGAAGAGGCACATAGCGCGAGCCGGTACGAGCTCCCCGACGTGCCGGGATTCGTGCCGCCCCGGGAGCTCTCGGTGGCCCAGATCGAGGCCATCGTCGAGCACTTCGCGCGGGCCTGCGAGCGGGCGGTGGCCGCCGGGTTCGGTGGAGTGGAATTCCACGGCGCCAACGGCTACCTCTTCACGCAGTTCATCAGCACCATGACGAATCACCGCCGGGACGCCTACGGCGGGAGTCTTGCCAACCGGGCGCGTTTCGCGCGGGCGGTGGTTCGCGAGTGCCGGCGGCGCGTCCCGCGGGGCTTCGTGATCGGCTTCCGCCTGAGTTTCGAGGGTGGGCCGCTCGAGACCGGGCTCGATCTCGACGAGAACATCCAGATCATGAACTGGCTGGCGGAGGACGGGGTCGACTACGGTCACGTCTCGAGCCTCAAGCTCACGGACCCGAGCCTCAAGTATCCCTCGCGCACCGCACTCGAGGTCATCCGCGCCGGCGTCACCCCCGCCCTCCCCCTGGTCGCCGCTGGAGGCGTGACGAGCCGGGCGCATGCCGATCACGCGCTGTCTCTCGGCGCCGACGTCGTCGCGGTCGGCCGCGCCGCGATCGGAAACGCCAATGTGCCCGCGAGATTCGGACGCGCGGAGCCCCTCGCGCCGATGCCCTACGCGCCTGCGGCCCTTCGAGAACTCCGGGTCAGCGAGGACTTCCTCCGGTATCTGACGACTGCGATCCCCGTTTCGCGATTGGGCATCGTGCGCCGGGAGTGACGACGGAGACACTCGCCCGGACCATGAGCGAGACGAGTGGCCTCGAGTTCGGTCGCCTCCCGGGAAGCCGCCGGGGCGCTCGCGAAATGCGCGACCGCGGGGATCGCGATCTCGTCCGGTTGAGCCCCTGCCATGCGCCGTGGCTGTAGACCTCCATCGGTGACCGTGGCAAAAGGCCGGGATGACCGACATCCGGGCGCTTCTGGAACAACCACTGTTGGTCCTCTTGGTGTCCTTGGCGGCGTTCTGGGTCTCGGCCCGGATCGGGAACCTGCTCGCGCAGGGACGGAAGCGGGAGGAAGGCGACGGCGACGATTTCTCGTTCCTCCTCGGGGCAACCCTGACTCTGCTCGGACTCATCGTCGGGTTCACGTTCTCGATGGCCGTCGGTCGCTACGACCAGCGAAAGAACTACGAAGAGCAAGAGGCGAACGCGATCGGAACGGAGTACGTCCGGGCTGACCTCATGCCTCCCGCAGACGCCACGAAGGTGCGCAACCTGCTACGTCGATACCTCGACGCGCGGGTGCGCTACTACGAGGACACCGACGCCCAGCGGCTCCGGGAGATAGACGCGCTCACCGCGAGACTGCAGGCGGAGATGTGGGCGGTGGTGTCGGCCTACGGATCCGCACAGCCCACGCCGGTCGCGGCCCTCGTCGTCTCTGGCATGAACGACGTGCTGAACTCCCAGGGATACACACAGGCCGCCTGGTGGAACCGAATCCCGCGGGGTGCTTGGGTGCTCATGTTCGCGATCGCGATTTTCTGTAACCTGCTGGTCGGCTTCGGCGCGCACGGCCGAAGCGCGGTCCTCTTCCTGATCCTGCCCATTGCGCTCTCCATCACGCTGTTCCTCATCGCGGACATCGATAGCCCGCGCGGTGGCGTAATCCAGGTGAAGCCACAGAACCTGGACGCTGTCGCCGAATCGCTACGCCCACAGTAGGCGACGGCGAGAGACATTGCCCGCCTGGAGGGCCCGCCCGCCGGCCTGGTTGGTTCCGGCAGATGATGGCTGCAGGCCCGGATTCAACGCGGGTTGCCGCGTCGAGGCCGCACGACGGCACGGCGAGGTGGACTGGGTCCGTGACCACGTCGGTTGCCCGAGAGGTCCTGGCCGCTCTGCCGGAGCGGTGTGCGAGGCTCGAAGTGTTGACTCGCAGTGATTGACCATCCTTCGCCCGGTCAGATGGCGACGCGGCCGCGAGAATCGAGTGTTGTTAGAGGCCCTCGCGCTACTCCGGCGATCAACGATCGGATCTGGTGGCGTGGATGGTGAACCAGCGCTTGACGAGCGCCCCGTTTTCGCCCACGTCGGCGGTCTGCGTGAAGGAGGTGGGCGTGATGTCGGAGATGACCTCGTGAAAAACGAATTTCTGGCCGCTTTTGTCGTCCTCGACGTGGAGGACAAGTTGCTTGCCGTTCCATTGCGGCCCGGGCTGTGGAGGGGGAGGGAACATTTCACAGCCGGTGGGATAGACGTTGATGCACCATGTGTGCTCGAGACTTCCCCTCGTGGCATCGAACCAGATCAGGCCGAATCCGAACAGCTCGCCGGCGGGAGTCAGGGAATGGTACTCCTCCTCGATGGTGAAGCCGCCGGGGCCCGGTCGAAAGATGGTCTCGCCGTGGCCTCTGCCGCCGTTGGGTGTGAGAAACCCGGGCTCATATCTTTCGTCAGTGATCCATCGACCGGAGAATGCCTTGAGGAGGGATTGGATCTGCGGGGCAGGCTTGGGGAGCTGCGTTGCGGGTTCCTGCGAAGCGACGGGCATGCCGAAGGCCACCGCACTTGTGAGCAACAGGATCCGAGTTCGCATGATTCTTTCCTCGCGGTCATCGCGTGAAGGACGTGCAACTGACGCAGTAGAGGTCCTCCTCACATGCATCACTTAACGATGACTGCGCCTAGCGGCACGTACGCGGACGCAAGAAGATAATCGGTCCAGCGCCTCGAGCCGCGCCATGTCTGGCAACTCGGAACGCTATCAGCGCGAGGCATCGGCGGCCGCGCCGATTGGCTTCCGCGAGGGGAAGGCATAGGCGAACCGCTCGGCCTCCTTGGCGTCCGCCCCTGGCCCTATCGCCGTTAGCGATCTGATCCGCTCCGGATCCGTCGCGCCGCCAGCTCGCACTACGCGGGGCGACTCGCGCCCGGTCCCTTGCTACCCACGCAAGGGCCGGCGAGACCCATAATCATGCGCGCGCACAGTCGTATCGAAGGCTTCGCAGAGACTTAACGGGAACCAATAGAACTCGTTTACGCCCCACCTTCCACGACCGCACGCCCCAATAGAACCGGGCAGACCCACCACTTTCGGGGATAGCCGGCCGGGCAAACTCGTCCGAGCGCAGCCTCCGGGACGAGCACAGTCGGGACAGCGGAGTCGGAACGACTCTCCGCTGAGACGCAGTTGGGGCGCACGGTCACGTTAAGGAGAGATCATGAAACTCACCCACGCGCGGGCAGTCGCGTTACTGCTAGCTACGTTAGCAATATCCGCAATAGGGGCCGCCTGCGGCAACAGCAATTCGATGCAGGGCCCGGAAGCGGCTTCGGTGGACAGTGCCGTCGCCGTCCAGATCGCAGCCCAGAGTAAGGATGCGGCCCTGGCTGTTGCGTCGATACAGGCGAACGCGGCTTCCTCTCAACCTCGCATTCGGCAGATCATCTCATTCGGCGACAGCCTCAGCGATGTCGGTACCTATCGTGTCGGACTGATCGCCCAGGTCGGCGGGGGCAAGTTCACCACAAACCCTGGCCCCGTCTTCGTTGAAGCTATCGGTCTGTTGCTCGGGACACCGGTCACTCCCTTTCGGCAAGGATTTGGCGGCACGTCTCAAGTGCTCGGCGGGACCGGATTCGCCATGGGCGGCGCTAGGGTCTCACAGCAACCTGGCATCGGTTGCGACCCAGACCCAGGCAGCGGCATTTGCACCGGGGCACTGACCATTCCGGTCGTGGACCAGATCACTGATTACCTCACGGCGAACAGTGACGCGTTCCGCAGCGATCAACTCGTCTTTGTATGGGCAGGTGCCAACGACGTCCTCTTCCAGTTGGCGGCCTTCGGCGCGAAGGTAGGCGCTGGTCAATCGGCTACACAGGCGGCCGCGGAGGCTATCGCCGCAGTCGAGCAGGCAGCGCTCGATTTGGCGTCACAGGTGAATCGCATCATCGCCAAGGGCGCGACTCGGGTCATCGTTCTCAATCTTCCCGACATCGCCAGCACGCCGTTCGGCAAGGCGCCCGCTCAAGCCCAAGTCCTCCCGCTGATCGCAGATCTAGTGCTTGCCTTCAACGGCGCATTGGATGCCAGCCTCACCGGAACCTCGGCCGTGTTGCTAGATTTCTTCGCTGCACAGGACCGCCAGTTGGCCAATCCCAAAGCCTACGGCTACACAAACATCAATACCCCTGCATGCGACCCGGTCAAGATCGCCGCCATTACTGAAGGTCTAGACCAAGACGGTTCCAGCTTGTTTTGCTCACCCCTGACCCTGGTGAAGCCGTTTGCGGGTGTTCAATTCGCCTTCGCCGACCTCCTCCACCCGACGACCCTCGGGCACCTAAACCTCGCTGGCTGGGTGGCCGTTGAGCTTTGGCACCTCGGCCTGCTCTAGCTGCGGTCGTGTCGATGACGGTGCGGCTCCACGCGGCGCTGCAGGCGGCAGCACCTCCATAATGACCGGGTGCTTTGCGGTGACGACGGCCGGACGGTGGACCGGTGAAGGGTGAACTGGAGCGAAGGCGCTAATACCGGGCCTGG
>Ga0335069_10006499_pt1 | contig 16977 bp, 14 predicted proteins | sample Lox_Sample_11_FD_206714 | JGI IMG/M metagenome (GOLD analysis project Ga0335069, IMG submission 206714) | Soil microbial communities from Loxahatchee National Wildlife Refuge, Florida, United States - Lox_Sample_1.1 | ecosystem: Environmental > Terrestrial > Soil > Wetlands | place: USA...
GACGGCAATCGTGAAGAACACGGCACGCGAGCACCTGCGCGGACAAAGAGGCCGCGTTTTTCTCTCGATTGAATACACAACCGGCAGCGACAACGAAGTGGTTGCCATGGACTTTCCCGATCCGCGGCACAATCCGGAAGAGAGTTGCGAGCGTCGGGAGATGGACGATCTGCTGCATAGTGAGGTGAGTAAGCTCAACCGAGGGTGCAGGCAGGTGATCGAACGCTGCGTGTTGCAAGAAGAGTCGCAGCTTGAGGCGGCTGAGGCTCTGCATATCCGCGTAGCAACCGTGAAGGCGCGGGTCTTTCGCGCCAAGCGCATGCTGAACCGGGCCCTCGCGCAATACGACGCGGGCTGGAGGGAGATGCGGGCAGCAAGTGCCGCACAAAACAACTAGCACCAGAGTGCTGCACGTTTACCGATGCGATCCGCGGTCGAGGCGGAGCGCATCGGGTGCGGAGCCCAACGTTTCCCGCACGCGCGGCGGCTGGTGTTCTTTGCAGCACATCCGGCTCTACAACGAAAGCTGCTGGTTCCGCTCTATACTGGCGGCATGAAAATCCCAGGAAGCGAACTGGTGGCGCTGCTGATTGCGGTCAGCTTTGCCGCGGGATTGAACGTATATGCAACGGTGGCCACGCTGGGATTGCTGGCGCATGCCGGCTGGCTCGCACTGCCGCCCTCCCTGCATCTGCTGGAGAGCTGGTATGTGATTGGCGCGAGCGGTGCATTGTTCCTGGTGGAGTTTTTTGCCGACAAGGTTCCGGCATTCGACCTGATCTGGAATGCGCTGCACACGTTCATCCGTGTGCCGGTGGCTGCGCTGCTGGCTTATCAGGCAACTGCGTCGCTCTCGCCGGTCGAGCAGATGCTGGCGACGATTGCCGGCGGTTTGATCGCATTTGCAGCTCATGGAGGGAAGACGGCGGCGCGAGCGGCTGTGACTCCATCGCCGGAGCCGTTCAGCAACATTGCATTGAGCCTGGGCGAAGATGTACTCGCGGTCTTTCTCACCTGGGTTGCAACCTGGAAGCCGTACCTCGCTGCATCGATCGCGCTGGTGCTGGTGCTGGCGATTGTCCTGCTGGTGCGCTGGGTGTGGCGGGCGTTGTGCAACTTGTTTCGTGGCGCCGAGCGTGCAGTTGGCACCTAGCCAATTGTCCTTTTGCCGAGATTTTTGCTCTGGTTCCGGATACGCGCGTATAGAATTGCCCCTTGTCGGAGGTCGGCATGGGATACAGGTACGCGAACATTCTGGAGACGGTCGGTAACACGCCGGTAGTCAAGATCAATCGGCTTGCGCCGGAGGGTGTGAACCTCTACGTCAAGGTAGAAGCATTCAATCCGCTGGGGTCGGTGAAAGACCGGCTGGCACTGGGTGTGATTGAAGACGCGGAGCGCACGGGGAAGCTGAAGCCCGGACAGACAGTGATCGAGGCGACCAGCGGCAATACGGGCATTGGCCTTGCCATGGTCTGCGCAGCGAAGGGTTATCCGCTTGTGGTCACGATGGCGGAGACATTCAGCGTCGAGCGGCGCAAATTGATGCGCTTTCTGGGAGCGAAGGTCGTGATTACGCCGGCCGCGGCGCGCGCCGTGGGCATGGTGGAGAAGACAGTCGAACTGGCCGAAAAGCACGGTTGGTTTTACACACGGCAATTCGAGAACGAGGCCAATGCAGATTTTCACTCGCGCACAACGGCCAAAGAGATCCTGAGTGATTTCGAAGGCGAACGGCTCGACTACTGGGTGACCGGCTTCGGCACCGGCGGCACACTGAAGGGTGTAGCGCGCGTACTGCAGAAGGAGCGGCCCGAGACCAAGATCGTGGTCTGCGAGCCCGACGAAGCACCGATGATTTCAAGCGGAATCGAGCAGCAGCGCAATGCCGATGGTTCGGCAGCGGTGGCACATCCTTCGTGGAAGCCGCATCCCATGCAGGGCTGGAGCCCGGACTTCATCGCCAAGCTGGCCGGCGATGCCGTGGCGTCGAAGGCGATCAGTGAAGTGCTCCGGATCGAGAACCCCGAAGCGTTGAAGTGGAGCAAGGAACTGGCCAAGAAGGAAGGCATCTTTGTTGGGATCAGTTCCGGAGGAACCTTCGCAGGAGCCATGAAGGTGGCGGCGAAAGCGCCAAAGGGATCGACGATTCTGTGCATGCTTCCCGACACGGGCGAGCGCTATCTCAGCACGCCGTTGTTCGGTGAAGTGGGCGTGGACATGAACGAGGAAGAGATCGCCATTGCCAAGTCCACTCCGGGCTGCTGGATGCCTGGGATCTGAGTACACCCCAGGCGCGTGAGGCGTAGCAGCCCCGGAACCTTCAATCCTTCTGCGCGAGCAATCGGTTTTCCGCCTGCTCCAATGTGATGTTCTGCGGAAGTTGTTGGAAGCGCGACTTCACCTCGTCTTCGTTCTGCGAGATGCTCTTGAAGAAGAGGATGCTTCTATGCATGTGGACGTGCGTTTCGACAATCTGCCAGATTGTGGGAGCGGTCTCGCGCCGCTCCACATCGAACGTACCTCCGGCGGAGATGTTGCCGCAAAGCCCGCCGCAGAAACGGACGGGCCTGATCAAGCGCCCCTGCAGCCGTTCGATGCGATGCTGCTGTTTGTTGGCGGTGAGCGTCCCCTGCATCGAAGCAAAGACGCGGCTTGCCCAGGTAGGCGGTGAAAACCCAGGATCTGGTGCGAAACGCAGGATTATGGTTGTTGCATCCTGCGAGACGATGCTCCACTGGAATGCGTCGGGCAGCAGCCGAAGCAGCTGCTCCGATTGCTGGTCATCATGCTGATCTGACTTGTGCTGACGAGCCTGTGCGCTGGGATCGTGGATGAATTTCTCCATCGCATCGCGTTGTGCTGCCGACGATAAATGGGCTCCCTTCTGGATCAGGACTCGATGAAGCGACCCATTCGCTGTCCCGGCGACCCATTGTTCGACCGTGCCTTCGGGCTTGCGATCCACGTCGTAGTAGATCCAGTGGGAGCGATCGTTCCGATCCGCCTGGAGCTCGTCTTGGACGATTTGCCGGACCAACGTGCGAGGGTCCTGCGCGCAAACCAGAGGCGCATGTGCCGCAAGATAGAGAATGCCGAGATGAAGTGCGCGCTTGACGTGCATCGGAAGGACCCACCCCGCACAAGCGGGTGAGTCGATAGTTAAGCTCTATGCACTTGGATGCACGAAGAAATCGCGGCGGCTAGTGGGAGGCCTTTTTCAGGGCGTTGCAGGTCGCCTGCAGGGTGAATTCCAGCGACTCGCGCGGAACACTCTCAACAAACGGACGAATGGCCCAGGCGAGGCCCGTGGGAATGGATCGCGTAAGCGAAATAGACTCGATTTGCATGTAGAGTCCGCCGTCGCGCTCTTCGTAGCTCCAATAGGTATTGAGACGCCAGAGGAAGCCATGCTCCTCCGAAGGAGAGAGCACGCGTTCGTCCCTGGCCCCCGGCGACTGAATCTCAGAGATGCGCTCGCTACGCGAGATGCTGGATCCGTGCTGTGGGTCGAGGTGTGTGAACGTTACGTCGTAGGTGGTGTCGAGCACGACGGTGATGACGTGTTTCTGCCGCACGCGCATCAGGGTCTCGAAGCGATCGCCCTGCTGCTTGAGCACGCTGGCCTTGACGACTTGCGGGGCATAGATCTGCGGGTAGCCGGCAAAGTTCTTCATCAATCGTTCGAAGTCGGCGGCCGTGGCTCCCGCGACGAACGCCGTGCCGCGCCAGTCGTGGAGCATTGCGCCGGGCATATCTGGAGCGGGGTCCGGCGTGAGGTGCTCGATGATTACCTCTCCGCGGGATAGGCGATCCTTCGGTTCGGAGGCCAGGAAGGTCTGCGGCGAGGTGTGCTGTTGCGCGATGCGCGCTTCAACCTGGGCGGCGTAGGTATTGAAGGCTGTGACAGCGGCCGGAGATGGTTCGGCGCATGCGCAGGATACAGTGCCGATGATGACACCCAGAATGGAAAGAGCGCTTGCCGACCGAGACGCCGGCCATCGACTTCGAGCTATTCTTTGCATCGTGTGTTCGCGGACCACCATTCAGCAGTGTAGTTCGCTGCAGCTTCGGCGACTTCGTGAATGTGTGCGGGTCTGGTGCGGCAGCAACCGCCGACAATCTGTGCGCCGGCAGCAAACCACTCCGTGGCTTTTGCCCCGTAGGCTTCAGGGTCGCTGTGGCCGGTCCAGCAACGCCTTTGCGCGTCCCAGCCCTCGCCGGAGTTGGGGTAGACGACGATGGGTTGGTTCGATGCCGTGCGGAGTTCATGAATCAGAGGCGCGATCAAGGAAGGCTGCGTGCAGTTCACGCCGACGGCGACGGTATGCGGCAGCGTGGCAAGGTAAGAGGCGCAGTCGCGCAGAAGTTCGCCGTGAGCGACGTGCTGTGCATCGCGGCAGGTGAAGCTGAACCATGCGCGGAGGCTGGGCCAGGGAGCGAGTGCTTCGCCGATGGCACGGGCCTCGTCCAACGAGGGCAGCGTTTCGAAGGCGAGAATTTCATCGTGCAGAAGATCGGCGAGAACGGCGATGCGCTCGCGATGAAACGCAATCAGTTCGTCATGTGCGCAGGTGTAGTTGCCATGATATTCGGCGCCGTTGTGCAGAGCCGCGCCGTAGGGGCCAAGCGAGACGGCGATCTGGACGTATTTGCCGGGGAACTCCGCGGCCGCCTGCCGTGCGAGCGTCAGTGCTTTAACCAATGCCGTGTCGGCGCGCTCGGCTGCGAGGCCGAACTCAACGTAGCCCATGCGCGAGACTTGATAACTGGCGCTCTCGATGCACTGTGCGCCCGCTGCGATATAGGCGCGATGGCCGGCGAGGATCTTTTCGGGCGCGTCCTCCAGAACATGGGCCGACCAGAGCGGTCCATTGATGTCGGCGCCGAGGTATTCAAGCTCAGAGGCCAGGCCGCCATCGAGGACGTGAACGCCATCGAGCATCGAATTCCGATCAGCAGGGGACGCACTCATGCGAGGGACCTGGCACAAGCTTAACTGAAGACCTTCCAGAAAAAGGCGAGGTAGACGAGAACGCCGCAGGCGACGCCGAGCAGAATCCACTCGATCCAGAAGAGCCAACGCCAATGCGGGCGAAGCGCCGCAAGGATACTGACGGCGAGCAAGAGGAGAGCAACACCAAGCTGCTTTTGATCGCTCTGGTAGGTGGCTAGCCCGATGCGTGAAGCGCCCTGGGCAAGGTCGCGCAGGCAGGCGAGACAGGTGAAGAGCGGAAAGGCAGCGAGCAACCAGCAGGCGAGACGATGCTGTCCCATCCACTGCAGGGCCGCCGCGAAGAGCAATGCTGCGATGAGAAAGAGTGTGATCAGAGCACCCATAGACGTGCCGTTCTTGCGGGTCCTAGATCTTCTGCGTGCGTTGGACGTCGCGCACACCGTTGACGCGCCGCAGATTCAGAACCATGCGGTTCAGATGCCGCACGTCTTCGGCTTCCACGATGAACTCGATGATGGCCTCGCCGTCATCGTCGTGGCGAATATCGATGTTGCGGATATTGGTGTCGTCGTCGGAGATGACAGCGGTGAGCTCTTTCAGCATGCCGGTGCGATCGTTGCAGAAAATCGTGATCTTGACCGGATAGCGCTGCGCGCGCCCGCTCGAATCACCCACACGGGCCCATTCGACGTTGATGCGGCGGTCACTCTCATAGAGCAGGTTCTGCACGTTAGGACAGCTGCGTGCGTGTACGGCCACGCCCTTGCCGCGCGTGACATAACCGACGATCTCTTCGCCGCGAATCGGATTGCAACAGCGCGCGCGATAGACGAGCAGATCGTTCTGGCCTTCCACCTGGAGTGAATCCGAACCGGTGAGGTGCAGTTTGCGCACCGCATCGGACATGGGCGCTTCGCTGGCCGTGCCAGGTTTGGTTTCCTGCGGCGCCTCGGGCTCGGACTGAGCCGCATAGCTCGGCGCGAGCTTGTTCAGCACCTGGTGCGCGGAGTGCTTGCCCTGGCCGAGGGTTGCGAGCAGATCAGCTGCCGTCGCCACGCCGTACTCCCCGGCGATGCGGCCCAGATCCTGATCGGAGACCTGGGCGAGCGGGACTTTGTATTTACGCGCTTCACGCTCGAGCAGCTTGCGGCCGATTTCGACAGCGCGGCGGCGCTGATCTTCGTTGAGCCAGTGCTTGATCTTGTTGCGCGCTCGGGGGCTCTTGACGAACGTGAGCCAGTCGCGGCTGGGTTTGTGGTCTTTCTGGGTGACGATCTCCACGATGTCGCCGGTACGAAGCTTCGTCCGCAGCGGCACCATGCGGCCGTTCACCTTGGCGCCTACGCATGTGTGCCCGACCTCGGTGTGAATGGTATAGGCGAAATCGACAGGTGTGCCGTCGGCCGGAACCACAACGACTTTTCCTTTGGGCGTGAAGGTGTAGACCTCGTCGGGATAGAGGTCCATCTTCAGGCTGGAGAGGAACTCGTTGGGGTCGGTCATCTCCTTCTGCCACTCGACGAGCTGGCGAATCCAGTTGAGACGCTCCTCGTCACGTGCCGTGACACCCTCTTCGCCGGCCTTGTACTTCCAGTGAGCGGCGATGCCTTCTTCTGCGATGCGGTGCATCTCTTCGGTGCGGATCTGCACTTCGAATTGATGGCCGCCTTCGCCGATCACGGTGGTATGCAGGGATTGGTAACGGTTGGCGCGGGGGATGGCGATGAAGTCCTTGATGCGACCGGGCACGGGACGCCACAGCGTATGGATCAAACCAAAGACCGCATAACACGAGGCGACGTCTTCAGTGATGACGCGGACAGCAAGAAGATCGTAGACCTGATCGAACGTGACCTTGGAGCGCTGGAGTTTTTGGTAGATGGAGTAGAGGCGCTTGATGCGCCACTCCACACGCGCCTGGACGTTGTTCTCGCGCAGCTGCTCGACGAGGATGTCTTCTACGTTGCGCAGGAACTGCTCGCCTTCGATGCGGCGCGTCTCCACGGCCTCCGCCAGCTGCTCGTAGCTGATCGGATCGGTGTAACGGAAGGCGAGATCCTCAAGCTCGCCGCGCACCTTGCCCATGCCGAGACGATGGGCGAGCGGCGCATAGATGTCGAGGGTCTCGCGGGCGATCGCCTCCTGGCGCTCAGGCTTCAGGTGCTCCAGGGTGCGCATGTTATGCAGCCGATCGGCGAGCTTGATCAGCACCACGCGCACATCGCTGACCATGGCGAGCAGCATCTTGCGCACGTTTTCGGCCTGGCGGTCTTCGCGATTGGCGAACTGGATTTTGTCGATCTTGGTGACGCCCTCGACGATGTGGGCCACCTGGTCGCCGAAGCTGGCCTCAATTTCTTCCCGGGTTGCGGGAGTGTCTTCAACAGCGTCGTGCAACAGGCCGGCGGCAATGGCCGTGGCATCAAGCTTCATCTCGGCCAGCACTTCGGCCACTTCGAGAGGATGGATGATGTAAGGCTCGCCGGAAGCACGCATCTGGCCCTTATGGTGCTGGACACAGAATTCCCAGGCTTTGCGGATGAGGGCGACGTCGTCGTTGGGTCGGTTGGCCTGGACCTGGCGCAGCAGCGCGTCGAAGCGCTCTTCGATCGCATCCTGCACACGTGCAACAGCTTCCAGACCAGACTGGCTGGAGTCGGGGATGTCGGCACGAATCGGCTGCCGGACTGTCGCCATGCTTCATTATAGGCCGATGTTGTGTGGCAGGCATGAATTGGCCGGCTAAGGGCCCAGATGTGGTTATCAATTGGAAACAAGGGGGAACAATGGGAAACAAGCGTGGGGGAACAAGGGGGAACAAGCAGGCCTAAAAGAGAACTTCACACTTGGCGCGAGCGCATTGGCCCGGACGGGCGATGCTTCCCGTCTTCGCGATGGCTTTGGGGCATGAGAAAACAAATTACTTAGAAGGATTCTATGTTGCAAGTTAGGCATGAGATTAGTGGACAAGTAGTTTCGACCGTGCGATGTGCGGTGAGATCAATTCATAGGTTTCTAAGAATAGAAGAGCAATCTGAAAGACAGAAGAAGACTTTGCTGGGTTCAACAAAATCCAATATTTATGCGGCTTATGCCTTCAAAGGCTAGCGGTTTTCTTCCTGGTACGTCGGTGTCGGCGGGATGCTCGCAATGTGCCCGCCATCACAGTCCAGCATCGGAGCCGGAGGAGTAGAGTCCCCTGCGGAGTTAGAGGACCAGATGGGAGGAACTTATGCTGAAAAGCCTCTTACTTACAGCCCTGGCTGCGGCTTTCGCCGCGAGCGCCGGGTATGCAGCAGACCAATCCACTGCAAAGGTAATCATTCCGGTCAACAAGACCTCGCCGACTAGCGGCAAGCAGATGTATGCCAGCTATTGCGCGCCGTGCCATGGCGTGGACGGTAGGGGCCATGGACCGGCCGCGGTAGCCCTGTTATCGGCTCCGACGGATCTGACGGTACTGAGCAAGAACCACCACGGGACGTTTCCGGACACACACATTGTTGCTGTGCTGCAGTTCGGTTCGTCTGTTCCGGCGCACGGTTCGGCACAGATGCCTGTCTGGGGACCAATCCTGAGCAAGATGGCCAAGCTGAATCCAGAGGAAAGGCAGCTTAGAATCAGTAACTTAAGCCGCTACATACAAACCATGCAGGTGCAGTAAACGGCTGTGACACGGGTCCTTGGGAGGCTATGATGCTCCCAGGACCATGACCAGACCGCGCGATCATTCTGCAAAAAACAAGAAGGCGCCCAAGGCTCAACCGCCCGAGGCGCCTTCCTTAAGTCCAGGCAAGAACAAGAAAGAAAAGGAGATGCCTCTGCCTGTCGCTTCTGGGCAGGCTCCGGTTGGTGCTCGAATCAGCCGGCGCGCGGCGGACCGCCTGAGGAGCGGGCATGTCTGGGTCTACGCCTCGGACGTGGAGGCGGTGGAGACGGGCGAGGGTCAGGCGCCCGCGTTGCTGCCGGTGGCGGACAGCCGGGGCCTGCTTCTTGGAACGGCGCTCTACAACCCTTCGTCGCAGATCGCGCTGCGGATGGTGAGCCGGGAGGCGATCGGCGAGGCGGAGTGGCTCAAGCTGGTGGGCGAGAGACTCAAAGCTTCCATCGATCGGCGGCTGCCCCAGCTGAAATCGCCGGAGATGGGATCGGACTCGTGTCGTCTTTGCTTCAGCGAAGCTGACGAACTTCCCGGATTGGTCGTAGATAAATATGCGGACCTGCTGGTCGTCCAACTGCTGGCCAAGGGGCTCGATTCGCCAGCGGTGCGAAAAGCGGTCGTAGGAGCGCTGCAGCAGGACAAAAATCTGCAGCCCGCCGCGATCTGGGAGCGGCCCGATCCGCGCATTCGCGAACTGGAGGGCCTGGCTGGGCCGTCTCTGGAACCGTTGTTTGCCGCCGATCCCGAGCACCCGAAGACGGCCACGCAGTTTCGCCTCAACGGACTGAAGTTCCACTACGACGTGAACGCTGGGCAGAAGACCGGCGCGTTTCTCGATCAGCAGGCCAACTACAAGGCGGCCCAGGATTGGGCCGAGCGTCTGGGTGGGACCGGCCGGGCCCTCGATGTCTGCACCTACCAGGGAGGGTTTGCGCTGCACCTGGCGCGGGCGTGCAAGACAGTGACGGGGATCGATGCGTCGCATGCTTCCCTTGAGGTTGCCGAAAAGAACCTTGCGGCGAATCGCGATGTGATCGGCGACAAGGAGATCGATTGGGTCGAGGGTGATGCATTCGACATTCTGCGCGATTGGTCCGATGCGGGAGAGATGTTCGACACGATCGTGCTCGATCCGCCCGCTTTCGCAAAGACGAAGCGTGCCGTCGAAGGCGCGCTGCGCGGTTACAAGGAGCTGAATCTGCGCGCGCTCAAGATGCTGCGCCCAGGCGGACTGCTGGTGACGTGCTCCTGCAGCCACCATGTGAGTTGGACGGACCTGGAGGGCGCGGTGGCAGCCGCTGCGGCCGATGCGCGTCGCCGTGTACGGCTCCTCGATCGGAGAGGCGCAGCGCCGGATCATCAGGTCATCCTGAATCTGCCCGAGACCGAATATCTGAAGTGCCTGGTGCTGCAGGCGGACTGAAACAATCAGTGGCCAGTAGCTTGCCCGCGAATGGAGCGGTCAAGCGTCCGAGCGACGGCTGGGAAAGAGGCGGGCAGCCCAACCGCGGGTGGAACGCTCCGGATGCGCCGGCGGCACTGGAATCTGGGCATCGGCTGCGTTCGTGGAACGAAGCTGTTCCAGAGCCTCTTTCACCTGCGCGCGCAGAGACTCCACCTCAAAGATGCACGAGCGTAGATAAGCGGAGACAGTCAGTCCGGCATCGGCAGCGCGCCTGCGCAGTTGCGCGCATTCGGTCCGGCTCATGCGAAGGGTGATGCTCGCCGCCTTGCGGTTTACCGCCAGGGAGGGAGAGATGTCGCTGTCAACCCACTCGGTAATCTGCACGGATTGGGGCGGCTTGGGTGCAGAGAGATCAACCTCGTCTGCCTGCGCAGGCGAAGGTTCGGGCCTTCGATACCGTGTGTGAGCGCGCAAGGCCTGCTCGTAGCTGATGGTAGAGACATCTTCGTCGGGAATGTCGTCCAGCAGGTCCTCAGAACCGCGCCGGGGCGCCGTGAGGCTTGCCAGCAGGCTGGCAAAACTCGACGCCGCGGAAGATGGAAGCGGCTTTGTGGGTTCCGAGGGCATTCAAGGAAGCATAGGCAGAGTGGAAGGAAAGATGGCGTGATTCGAGTCACTGGGCGCATCCGTAAGCCCGGGAAGATGCGGAAAGACCCACGCTATCCCGAAATGGGAAGTGAAAGCGTGAAAATGAGACGCGTGCGGGCCCTCGCTGCAGTGGGAGGCGCCTACTGATGCCCTGGTGCCGGTTTGGCAGATGACGGTGTCCCGGTCTCAGTCCAAAGGAAGCTGAGCTGATCGGCGTCGTCCTGAACCTGCTGCTCGACGCTGACTCCGGAAGAATGCCCACCGGCGACACTGTAGTGGAGCAGAATCGGCCGCTCGCTCTTCGAAGCGGCCTGCACCAGCGCTGTCATCTTGCGGGCGTGCAGAGGATCGACACGGGTGTCGCTGTCCCCAGTGAAGAACATGATTGCGGGGTAGTAGGTATCGGCCCTCACGTTTTGATAGGGCGAGTACTTCAGCAGGTATCGGAACTGGGTCTCATCGTCGGCCGAGCCGTATTCCGTGGTCCAGTGCGGGCCCTGCTCGAATTTCTGATAGCGGAGCATGTCGAGCAGCGGGTAGCCGCACCACACCGCCGAAAAGAGCTCGGGACGCTGCGTGATGGATGCGCCCATTAGCAACCCTCCGTTCGATCGGCCGGAGATCGCGAAATGCTGCGGCGAGGTGTACTTCTGTGCGATCAGATACTCAGCCGCCGCGAACCAGTCGTCGAACACATTCTGCTTCTTTTCGAACATGCCGGCTTCGTGCCACTGCTCGCCGTACTCGCCGCCGCCGCGGAGATTGGGGAAGGCGAACCAACCGCCCTGCTGAAGCCACCAGGCCCATGCCGGCTTCCAGGTCGGCGTCATGCTCAGGTTGAAGCCGCCGTAACCGGTCATCAGCAGGCGTTCTGTACCGTCCTGCTTCAAGCCTTTTTTGCCGGCGATGAACATCGGGATCTGCGTGCCGTCCTTCGATTTGTAGAAGACCTGCTTGAGTTCGTAGTCGGCGGTATGGAACGGCACCTTGGGTTGTGCGAAAATCTCGCGCTTGCCGGTGACCGTGTCGAGCCGATAGAGCGTCGGCGGCTGAATAAAGGACTCGAAGCTAAAGAAGCCGTAACGGTCCGAAGGACGGCCGAAGACGGTGGAGGCCGAGCCAATGCCGTCGTATTCCATCGTTCCGGCGGGCTTGCCGTCGAGTGTGTAGACCTCAGTCTCCGACTTCACGTCCTTCAGGCGCGTCACGTAGACCTTGTCCCCGACAATCGAGAAGTCTTGAATGACGTCTTGCGTCTCCGGCGCAATCATCTTCCACGCAGACGGATCGACTCCCGGATCGGCGCGCAGCACGCGGCCCTTGGGCGACTGGTAGTCCGTCTTCACAAACCAGGCGCCTTTGGCATAGGCAGCGGAGAAGCGCGATTCGATGCCCCAGACCAGCACGGTGAAGGGCGACGACGGCTGGGTGAGATCGCGGAAAACGATATCGACGCGTTTAGCCGGCACACCGCGCTCGATAGTCACCACAAGATAGCGGCCATCGTAGGTCACCTGCGACTGGATGAGATCGATGGGCCCGAGTGGTTCATCGTAGAATTCGTGGCCAAAGATCAGCCGGTCATGGGAGTTGAGCGTGCCGAGCGTGTGCAAATAAATCAATGAGCCCTGCTTGTTGGTCCGCGAGTAGTAGAGGCCTTTTCCGTCGGGAGCGAAGTCGACCGACCAATAGATTCCAGCGGGGAGTTCATCTTCGAGCGTCTTTTTCGTTCTGAGGTCGTAGACGCGAATCGTCGTCTCGTCGGCACCTCCCCGGCGTACGTGGTAGGCGAGCAGTGAGCCGTCGCGCGAGACGTCGGCCAGGTCAATGGACGTGTTGGCATCGCGGCTCAGGACTGCGGGATCGAGAAGGCGTTCGTCCTTGCCGGTCCAGCCGTGGCGCACGTAGATCGAAGCCTGGCCCTCGTCGGAGAGGCGCTTCATGAAGTAGTAGCTGTCGCCCCGTTGAATCGGCATGGTCCACTCGGAGACAGCTTCGAGAGCAGTGAGATCGTCGACCGCGTCGGGCCGGATCCGCAGCGATTTGAGGTAGCGGGACGTGTAGGCGTTTTCGGCGTCGATGAAGGCGCGGGTCTCAGGGCTTCTGGCGTTCTCGAGCCAGCGATAGCTGTCGGCGATTTTAATGCCGAAGTAGTTGTCGGTGACCGGAGTGGCGTCCGCGTCTGGCGGGGGGCCGAGGGGCAGTCCGTCGCCGGTGCGGACGGACTGGGCGAGAGAGGGGACAGCAAGCGCGCAGAGAAGCAGAGAGGAGAAGAGGGTCCGCGGCATGGAAACAGGATACGCGCCGTGAACACGGCAGTGAGGACCTCCGAGATTACCGCTGAAGGACATCGGACACGGGTTGGGCCTCAATCATTCCTGAGCCTCGATAGAATCACTGCAGTGGCCAACACGCCGACAACTGTGCCTGAACGTCCGTCCGAACCCCAATCGCGCTGGGTGCGGATCGCGGGCATGCTGCGGCCGTCGCACAAGCACTCGGTGTTCGGCGCGACCGTAATTCTGATGGCATCGACTCTCCTGTCGAGTGTCTTCGGGCTGGTGCGCAACCTCTACATCGCCTGGGTCTTCGGGCGCGGCATGGAGGCCGATGCATTCCTGGCGGCCTTCACGCTGCCGGACATGATTGCTTATTTCCTGGTGGGTGGCGCCGCCTCGGTCACGTTTGTCACCATCCTCACGCGCTATCGCGATGCCGGACGTGAAGAAGAGGGCCAACGCGCACTGTCGGTGATCCTCACCTCGATGTTCCTGGTGCTGGGCGCGGCCGTTGTGGTCGCGGAGTTTCTCGCACCCTGGTATGTCCATTGGTGGTTCAACGGATTCGATCCGGCCAAGGCGGCGCTGTGCACAAAGCTGACGCGCATTCTGCTGCCGGCACAGCTGTTCTTTCTGGCCGGTGGAGTGTTTGGCGCGGTGCTGCTGGTGCGCAAGCAGTTCAACGTGCAGGCCGTGACGCCGCTGATCTACAACCTGGGCACGATTGTCGGCGGCATTCTGTTGGTAAAGACACTTGGCATCTCGTCCCTCGCGATCGGCACGGTGGCGGGTGCGTTGGCCGGGCCGTTTCTTCTCAATGCGGTCTTCGCGCGCCGGGCCGGCGTCCACTACCGGCCCATGCTCGACTGGCACAACGAGGGCCTGCACGAATGGGTGCGGTTGTCGCTGCCCTTGATGATCGGGGTTTCGCTGGTGACGGCCGATAACTGGATCATCGCGCACTTTGCTTCGGGAACTAGCGGCGCGATCGCTCTCATGACCTACGCCAAGCGGCTTTTCATCGCGCCAATGTCGGTGCTGGCGCAGGCTGCGGGCGTGGCCTCGATGCCGTTCTTCGCGAGCCTGTGGGCGAAAGAGAATCACTTCGAGTTCGCCAACGCGGTCGCCGACTCGGTGTCGCGGGTGGCGTGCATGGGACTGCTGGCTGCGTCGGCAATGATCGTGCTGGGCGAGCCGCTGATCGATGTGGCCTTTGTCGGCGGACGGTTCTCGCAGGCCGATGCGCATCAGTGTGCGGTGTACTTTGCCGTTTTCGCCGTGTCGCTCTTTCTGTGGTCGGCGCAGGCGATCTACTCGCGGGCCTTTTATGCGGCAGGGAATACATTTCTGCCGATGGCCGCAGGGACCGTCGTCACTGTGATCTCTTTACCGTTGTATGCGAGCTTGAATCACGCGTACGGCGCGATGGGGCTGGCGATTGCGTCGGATCTGGGAATCGGGCTGCAGACGCTGACCATCGCTTATCTGCTGCACAAGCGGCGCATGGTATCCCTTGCGGGACTGGATTATGGCGAGCTCGGCCGTTGCCTGCTGGCGTCGGTCGTTGGTGGGGCAGTAGTGTGGGCGATTTTTGGTTGGTTGTGGACCTGGGTGGCGTCGCGGATTGGGCTCGGCACACACGCGCACAGCCGGTGGGTGGCTTTGGCCATCCTGCTGCTGGGGAGCACGATCTGGTTGCTTATGGCCGACGCTGTCCTGCGCAAAACCGGATCGGCCCTGCCGAGGGTCTTGCGCAAGCGCCTCAAACTCGCGTGAGCCCGTGGCGCCAGCCGTCAACTCCACCTAAAACATCTTGTGATCCTGCAGATCCTTGTACTGCTCGAGCACCTTCAGGTTCTTGAACTCGTCTTCCACCGCCGCACCATCCAAGTGCTTCAGCGTCGTGGGTGCGTCGGCGACGGCGTAGGCGGTGAGACCAACGACGGCGGCTCCCAGGTTCAGGTCGCGCTCGTCGACCTTGTCGAAGGTGTCGCTCGGCTTATGATGCAACGTCATGTATTTCTCGAACGGTGTCCAGAGGACATAGGATGGGACGCCCTTCACCAGGAATGGCGCCTCGTCAGTCTGGAAGGTATGCTCAGCCTCGTCGGTGACTCCGCCGGCGTCGAGAGAGCTCAGCAGCGGCTTCAGCGGCGCGAGGGCATCGGATTCATCCTTCCGGCCAAAAACGTACCAGCCTTTGGGCGCTTCGGCCCCGGAATCGGAAACAAAATCGCCGACGCACTTGTCCAGTTCGGCGTCGTGGTCGCGCGCGTAGTGAACGGATCCGATCAGGCCTTGTTCTTCGCCGCCAAAGAGGATGAAACGCATGGTGCGGCGGGGCGTAAGGCCGGCGCCTTTGACAGCCGCAGCCACAGCCAGGACCGTTGATGCGCCTGTTCCGTTGTCTTGCGCCCCGGTGCCTGTGTTCCAGGAGTCGAGATGACCGCCGACAATGACGTATTCCCCATTCGAGCCGCTACCCGGAATTTCGGCGACGACGTTGTCGACCTTCACGTGCTCACGTGTCTTGTTCTTAAAGCTGAACTCGACTTCGACGGGACCATCGTTGAGCAATCTTCTCAGCAGCAGCGTGTCTTCCCGTCCGAGGTTGCCGCAGGGAATGTTGGCAAGATTCCCGGTGAATCCGTCGTTGCCGATGAGGCTGGGGGCGTTGTTGGTGGTGCCGAGGCCGAAGATGAGTCCTCGTGCGCCCTCTTCACCGATCAGGCGCAGGGCGTCGAAGAGCTGTCCAAAGAGCAGCGGTTTCTCCTCTCCATCGTCGCCTTGCAGGGATTCCCCGTCAATCAAGACCACCGCATCTTTGATCTGAGCCGCGTTGGCTTTCACCGCCTCCGGGGTCAGACCTTTCTGGTAGAAGATGTTCCCGCGTACGCCGCCTTCCGGCGTGGACGGGCTCCAGCCTTCGCTCTCGAGATGAAGGCGCTGCTCATGTGGCTTGATCATGCGCGCCGTGGCGAGTGTTTCGGGCTCCCAGGTGGCGGGCATCTCCCAGGATTCAGTGTGCACGTTGCTGAGGCCCAGCCGCTTGAACTCGGATTCGGCCCACGTGGCTGCTTTCCCGTAATTCTCCGAGCCAGTCAGGCGCGGTCCGATGTCGTCGGCGAGATGTCGGTCGTAGTCGTAGGCTTTGCCGGCAACCAGCAGTTGGCCCCCCAGGCGAACCAGGTCCGCCTGCTTCTCGGCAGGAAGAGCGTCCTTCGTGTTGGCAGCGGGCTGGGCAGAAGCAGGCAGCAGCGAGAGCAGGAGCACACCGGGCAGGAGAAGTTTCATTCCGACATGCTATCGGATGCGATGCAGCCCAGGAAGAATCTCAGGACAAAACCGGCCCAAAAACAGTAGAGGGCAGATGCGTGGGGTTGCCACGGCGCTCTGCCCTATCCCATTCGGCGAGGCTAAAGGTCAAGCCTAGACAGCGACCGGCTTGGCGACTTCAGCCGACTTGCTGTCGCCCTTCTTGATGTCGATGCCGCCCTTGAAGAAGGCGCCGTCCTCAATGCTGATGCGGGCAGCGGAGACGTCGCCGGTCAACGAGCCTTCCGCCCGGATGTCGACGCGATCGGTGGCCGAGACGTTGCCCTTGACCTTGCCCAGCACCACGATCTCGCGGGCATTGACGGCGGCATTCACCTGGCCGTTCTTGCCGATGGTCAGGCGATTGCCGGGCAGGTTGATGGTGCCTTCGATCTTGCCGTCGATATAGAGAGACTCGGAGCCCGTAATTTCACCTTTGATGAAAAGGCCTTTGCCGATGGTGGCCTGTTCGCCCGTCGAGGCGGCTGCAGGACGTGCCGGCTCCGCGACTGGAGCGGCCGGTGTCTGACGAATGGGCTCCGGTGTAGGAGCAGGAGAAGATGGTCCTGACTGGGTGGGTTTCCACATAGCGCTCAAGATGATTCCTTTTCTGTCCGGATGGGACGGGTTACCAAGGCCGGTCTACATTGCGCGACCCAAAAACTCTAATTGTGCCGTACCGTATGAACATTGCCCGTACGCCGGCGATTCG
>Ga0335069_10006500_pt1 | contig 16975 bp, 13 predicted proteins | sample Lox_Sample_11_FD_206714 | JGI IMG/M metagenome (GOLD analysis project Ga0335069, IMG submission 206714) | Soil microbial communities from Loxahatchee National Wildlife Refuge, Florida, United States - Lox_Sample_1.1 | ecosystem: Environmental > Terrestrial > Soil > Wetlands | place: USA...
GTGGCGCCGCTCCCGGCGGCGGTCGCGCTGCGGCTCCGGCGGGCGCTCCTGGCGCTCTGGCCACTCCGGCGGGTGCTCCCGGCGCTCCGGCCGCTCCGGCGGGTGCTCCGGGCGAGGCAGGTCGTGGCGCCGCTCCCGGCCGCGGCCGTGGACCTGGAATGGCCATGACCGATACGCCCTTCGAGCATGTTCTTATCGAAGAGCAGATTCCCTTCATCGACGCCAACTTCCGCACCATCCCCGATCAGGCTCACCGCGGCTTGTCCGGCCTCTCGATGGGCGGCATGTACACCCATGGGATCTCTCTCGCCCATCTCGATAAGTTCGCCTACATCGGCATATTCAGCGGCGGCAGCATCGCGACGTCGGAGATCAAGGATATGGCCGAGTTCAAGAAGAAGGTCAAGCTCGTTTTTGTCGGCTATGGCAGCCGCGAAAACGGTGCCAGCGGCAAGGCGAACGTCGAGGATCTGAAGAAGGCGGGCATCAACGCGGTCTATTACGAATCCCCGCTCACCGCGCACGAGTGGCTGAGCTGGAGGCGTGACCTGCACGAATTCGCGCCGCTGCTGTTCCAGGACAAGAAGTAAGCGTTCCAAGTGGGGAGCGAGGAAGCGGAGCGGGTCGCCGCTGCCGCTCCTCCTTCCACGGCTCTCGTAAGTAGAAACTGACCGCCCGGGGGATATCCACGGCCGCTCTGGCCGATGGTATCCCCCGTTGCTTTATTTACGCCTGGAGTGTTGCGGTAGAGTATCTTTCATCGGTGGTCGCCCTGGATGCGAATGGGATCCGGGGTTCGGGAGGAAGATATGCGGTGTCTGATCGCGTTGCTGGCGAGTACCTTCTTGCCGGTGGTTTTGGGCGCGGCCGATGGCCCCACGTTCGAGGTTGCTTCCGTCAAGGTCGCTGGCCCGGAAACAACTTCAGCAGGCAAGATGAGCGGCGGCCCGGGGACCGGTGATCCGGGGCGATTCCATGCTCCCCATATGGACATGTTCTCTCTCCTGATGAAAGCGTTTGGAGTTGAACTAGACCAGATCAAGGGCCCCGGCTGGCTTGTCTCGATGGGGCAGCCGTCCTACGACATTGATGCCGTTGTACCGGCCAACACAACCACCGAGCAGTTCCAGAAGATGCTCCAGAACCTCCTGATCGAGCGTTTTCATCTGGTGTTTCACCACGAGACTCGCAACTTTCCCGGCTATGAGTTGGTCGTGGACAAGGGTGGCCCGAAGATCAAGGAAGTGACTACCGATCCAACCGCGGAATTTCCTGGTCCGCAGGTTGCCTCGCGCGCGCCCAAGGGCGATGACGGTTTCCCGATGCTGCATGGCTCGTTTACCCTGACTAAGGCAGGCGGCGCTGTCGGCGGGCCGGGCAAATACCAGAAGAAGTACAACGAACAAAGTATGGCCGAGGTCGCGAAAGACCTCGGGCGCCTGGTGGCCCAAGCCAGGGGATTAAGCCCGCTCGACCCCCGCCCGCGAGTCTTGGACAAGACGGGCTTGCCGGGGAAATACTCGTTCGTCCTGGCGTACTTCAACCCTTATGAGGCCGCGGCGGCCGGAGCCGGCCCCCCTTCCACCTTAAACGCGAGCGACCCGGCCGACACCGGCGACGTATTCTCAGCCGTCCGGAAACAACTTGGGTTGAGGCTCGATAAAACCGCCGACGTTCCGGTAGACTTAATCGTCGTGGAAAGCGTGGACCGAACGCCAACCGAAAACTGAGTCCCCCGGCTGATCTGCGTCTGAATCTCTGAAGAGTATGGCAGAGCTGATGAGGCGGCCAATCTTGGCTGCAGCCGCCTTTCCAGGCGGCTCGACCCGCAGGAAACCGGGTCTGTAGGCTGTATAGCCGCCCCGCAAGTCCAAGAACAATCGTCATTCTGAATGCCGCACTACACTAGTGCTAAACTTTGCCTCATGCTGAATCACTCTGGAAAGTTCGCTGTCCCCTGCGCCGTCGTCTTCTTCTGTCTGGCGCCCGCCGCCCCCGCGCAAGCTCCGGCCCCCACCCCTCAGGCCGCCGCCTCGGCCGGCTCCGCGGTCGCCAATCCCACCTACATCTCCATTCCAATGGAGATCGTCGTGGACCGCCCCGCGGCCGAGGTCTGGAAGCGCATCGGCAGCTATTGCGGCATCGGCGAGTGGATGCAAGTCTCCTGCACCATCCTCTCCGGCAAGGACGGCGAACTGGGCGCCGTCCGGTCCGTCGGAAACGAAATCCTGGTGGGGAAAACCGAGCTCTCCTACACCTACACCCAGCCGGTAAGGGAAGGACGGCCTTACAACCAATATCACGGAACGCTGGAGGCGCGCCCGCTGACGGCCACCACGTCGAAGCTGGTTTACACCCTCTTCTACGACAACTCCATGCTCGCGGACGACGCCGCCCGCGAGAGAGACAAGCAGCAGCGCACCGCGCGCTTCACGCAATTGCTCGTGAACATGAAGACCCTGGCCGAAGGCGGCACGCTTCCCCCGGCCCCCGCCAGAGGTGGACGAGCCCCCGCCGCCCCCCCAAAGCAGTAGAACTGTCTCACACAAGCCGTGAGTCAATCGCCTCCCCCGCCCCCGCCGGAGCCGATTCCGCAAGATCGTGCCACTGACCACCCAACGGAGGGACACGCCCTACGAGGCACCCCCTGCCGCGCCCTCCGTTTCTCGACCCTGAATCACCGCCCAACATTCAAGGATCGCCGCCAACCGCGCACCGTGACCGCAAAGTTAGCAGCCTTTCCCCCGAACTCACGGAACGACTCCAGGACGCGTTCACTGTTCGCCCCGCATCTGACCGCGCTTCCGAGTAGACACTCAGCCGTCCCGGCATCGCCGCCCGCCCCTAACGTCGCCGGCCCATTAGCTGGCCCCGCGGAGTCGAGTATTTCACCAGCGCCCAGGCGTCGCACCTGGCGGGGGGCCGGCCGCGGGCAAGTTGCTTCGGTCCACACGCAAGGCAACTTCCCCCAACGGCGACTTGGGGGGCGTTCGGCGCCGAATCTACGAGTCGGGCGTGATACGGCCAAATGGATTCCGCGAGCGCCGCACTGCACAGATTCATGGGGCGCCGAGCACTCGATTGGGCCTGCCCGAATATCTTTGATCGCCCAGCTACGACCTGCCCGCCCGTTGTGAACCGTCCCCTGCACCGAATATCTCTTCGACAGGATGCCCGAAGAGCGCGGCTATCTTCAATGCGAGCGAGAGGCTAGGATCATACCTGCCCGTCTCAATTGCGTTCACAGTCTGACGAGAGACGCCCAGTTTTTCTGCCAACTCGGCCTGCGACAAGTCGTGGCGAGCACGGAGGACACGTAGTTCGTTCTTCACTGATACCGCCGCGACACAAAGTAGAGCCAACCTGCCCGTACCGGTTCGAGCACGATAAACCAGGCCGGATTGAACCGCCAGCCGTAAACAAGTCCTATGCCCCCAAGCAGCATCGCTACCGCCAAACCGCATAGATAGGTCCAAGCGATTGACTCGAGTTGTATGCGGCGGGCAAGCTCATCCAGCGCAGAAAGGTACCGGCGAAACTCCCAGGCGATGTAGACAAAGGCTGCGCCCGGAGCAAGGGCAATGACTATCCTGAGAATGCCCACCGGAACTGAGCGACGGAGTAGAGCCGGGGCAAGAAAGCAGGCCACCATCGCCGCGAGAGCGAGGCTGCAGCGGATGTGATACCGGCGCCCTGCCGGCGTACGCATACCGAAAGTGCCGTAGGCCAACATTGGCGTTGTCGGCCACCGGGAGTCCTCGTTGACCGATGATTCGTGGGCGGACCGGTCGTTCATAGCACTGACCTCCGATTCGACTGTAAAGCATACTTTTCATATTGTCAATGATATTTGTCATCGAAGGACGGTCGTGGCCCGATTGTTTCGGCTGCCAAGGTGCTCGCTCGGAAGTTCCGCGTGCTATGTCGTCTCCATCCGGATTAAGTGCATTCCGTCGCTGGCTGACGGTGCTGAACGGGTGGGCTCCATCCCGATCCGGTCGTTGACGGCGTTTCGAAGACGTTGCTTGCAGCCAAGATACCTCCCGGTCGTCTGAACGGACACGTGGCCGAGCAGAAATTGGATCTGGTCCAACTCGCCGCCGGCATCGCGGCATAGCCGGGCGCCGGTCCGACGAAGGTCGTGCGGCAAAATCGGTCGGCAAAATCGGTCAGCCTCAACCGCCCCACCCCCTACCTGCAAACCCCGCAGATCAGGCAGGCTCGATTTCGCCCCCGAACTCACGGAACGACTCCAGGACGCGTTCACTGTTCGCCCCGCACCTGACCGCGCTTCCGCCTAATCCCTCGGCCGTCCCGCCATCGCCACCCGCCGCTAACGTCCCCGGCCCATTACTCGGCCCAGACGAAGTTCGCAGACTTGGGTGTCCCGCCGGTGCGGGCCGTCCGGCATTCCGAGACTGTACGGTAGTCTCCCAGAAGCGGACTTCGGCGGCCCTCGGTTCCACTTCTACGGGTCAACCGTTACACGGCTGAGTGGATGTAGGAATCACGAAAGAGCACCGTCTTCCGCGGATCCACTTTGCGGCAGCTACCCGACGCAAAAGCGCCAGAGCCACTGCCCACCCTTCCTGCGGGTTGTTCTTTGTGCTACGGTCAGACCTTTAAATATATGGCTCAGAAAACTCTCAGCCCGTCAGCGGGAGGATGGGCTATCTGCGTCCTGGTCCTGGCGGGCTCCGTTGTTTTGCTTGGCGGCGCGGCGATGGCGCAAACGCACAAGCCCCCAGATCCTTACCCTGATGAGTTCCTCATCGGCAGGCGGACGTTCTTTGACTTTGGACCGCCTTTCAACTATTACGAGCTTCTCTCAGCAAAGGGGCGCGCCGACGGAGGCACGTCGATTGAGCGGGTCATACTAACTCCGTCGACAAATGTCTGCACTCGACCACCCACCGTGGAGGTGGCGACAACCTCGGTAAGGGCCAGTGCTGCGGAGCTTCTAGGCGGGAAGAACCCCTGTACCATTCCTGAAAAGGCCCTGCGCCGCGAACTGAAACGTTGCAAGAAGTGCTTAGTGTTCAGCGGCGCCGACGTCGTAATGCAGGTCCGGTGTGGAGATCAGAGCCGCCGCATTCGGATGGACATCCTGGACCAAGACCTGTTCGACCCGCATGCCGGCACACCGGAACACACGTCATGGACGTTGGGGGTCTTGGCCCGTTTGGATCAGACACTGGGAGACACCGTCATGGATCGTCCAGCCTTCGCGCTTGCAACTTCCCCGCCTCAGCCGGCCGTTGACATGAGACCGAGTTCCTTGTTGGAGAGCTTGGCCGCAGGACAGCTCGATGGGCTTTTCGAGGGCGGACCGGACAAGCCATCCGAACTGTTTAGGCAAGCTCAGAATCCACCGCCGCCGCCGACGGTCGTGCTGGTGGATAGCGCTCCGTTTCGCCCGACGTCGTATGCGCTCCCGAAGTACCCTCCCCTGGCGTTGGCGACGCACACCGGCGGGCCTGTAGTATTCACGACCAAGGTCACCCCAGACGGGCACGCCTCGGCGCCGGTGTTCTCGAGCGGACATCCGCTGCTCAGAGAGGCCGTGTCGGCGAGCGTGGCGGCTTGGACTTTTCCGTTGGAGGCCGCAAGCCAGAACATTCAGGCGACCCTTGACTTTGAGATGAGTTGCGGTTCCCCTCATCGGTAGCCGCTCCGGCCCCTGGCGGCCGCCCTGTCCTTCGACCATACCGTGCGGAAGCTGGTTGCTTCCAGCCTCCCCTGTGGTCCCATCGTCCCCATCCCGTCCAAGCCTCGCCCGGAGCGCCCCGTCTCCCCCTATTGCAAATTGCAATTGACGCAAAAGTGAAAACCATATCTCCCCTGTTTTCAACGCCCGTACCCCGCCTTCCCCATATTCCCCATATGTCGCCTGGTTACCCTGGAGCCGGGGTATAAGCTATGGCTACAGCAGCCCAAATCAACGCGAATCGTCGGAACGCTCTCCGCTCCACCGGCCCTCGCACCGACGCCGGCAAAGCCGTCTCCCGCTTCAACGCCTTGAAAACCGGCATTGAAGCCAAGTCCCTCGTCATCCCGGGCGAAGACCCGACCCAACTGGAAACCCTCGCCAGAAACTACGAGGAGCAGCTCGCCCCCGTCGGAGTCATCGAGGTCTTCTTCGTCGAATGTCTCATCTGGTCCGACTGGGAACGCCGCCGCATGACTCGCATCGAAGCCGAGTTCCTCAAATTCGAACTCACCGAGCGCCGCCGTCACGCCGCCACCGAGTTCCCCGTCTTCGAATCCCGCACCGCCCGGATCCTCTACGGCCGCATCGCCGCCGCCCACCGCAACTACGCCCGCGACCTAAAGGACCTCCGCCGCCGCCAGCTCCAACGCGCCGCCGCCGAGATCGAATCGCTGGAACTCAAAGCCGAACTGGAAGCCGAGCGGAAGGCCGCCAAAATCCACGCGGCCAAGCTCCAAGCCGCGGAAACCAAATCCGCCGAAATCCAAGCCGCCCAGAAGCCCGCGGCCCGAATCCCCGCTAACCGCGCACGAGTGGCTGAGCTGGCGGCGTGACCTGCACGAATTCGCGCCGTTGCTGTTCCGGGACAAGAAGTAGAGGCTCGGAAGTAGGGCGGGAGGAAGCGGAGCGGTCGCCGCTGCTCTTCCTCCTTCCAGAGCCATTGTCAATAGTCGAAGTCTTTCCAGTTCGGCCGGTTCATTAGCGTCGTGCGCCGGGGCGCCACGGGCCAAGCGACCAGCCAGTCGCGGTACTCGCCATAGAGCCCTCTTCCGTCCTGGTCGCGCAGTCGGCAACCGTAGGGTTTTGCCAGGAAGCGTCGTCAAACGCCGTTGCCTGAGCCCCGTCGATGCCGCCCTGATTTGCGAGCGGCCCAGTGATCTTTAATGGAGGCGCCGGGGAACCGCCTTCCGGTGGCTTCCCGTCTATGTCCAGACGACAAGGTCCAATGGCTTCACCGTGCCGGTGCAGCCTTGGTGTGCGCGGCGAAAAACTGGAAGACATCCGGCATGCTGCCCGCAATGATGCCGCCGTGATCGAGTCCCGGCAGGAGCTTGAATTCGTCCTGGAAACCGAGGCCTTTCAGCTGATCGGCCAATTGCTGCGAACCCGCTGGACGGACTGTGGTGTCCGCATCGCCCTGGATGATGAGCAGCGGCACATTCTTAAGCGCCGAATCCGCGGACCATTGGAATCCGAACGCCGCCGGTGCGAGCCCGGCTACTGCCGCCCAGATCGTGGCGTACTTCTCGCCCATGTGCAGCGCGCCGCCACCTCCCATGGAGTGGCCCATGAGGTAGATGCGATTATCGTCAACATTAAACTCTTTTCGCATCATCTCGAGGACGTTCATGGAATCTTTCTCGCTGAGTTCGGCGACCTTGGTGCGGTCCGTTTCCTTGGTTCCGCCTGGTTCAGGCATTCCCCTGCCGGGACCGGGGCCTGGGCCACGCCCGCGGGCAGCCTGATCGGGCGCGGCGGGATTGGCCGGCGGCTGCTGGGCTTGCGGCGCGGGAGCATTGGGGTTGGCTTGCGGCGCGGCGCCGGGGCCCCCGGGGCCGCCCGGGGCTCCAGGACCGCCAGGTCCTCGTCCGCGGCCTCCCATGCTGAACACCATTCCGAATGAGCCGGTGGAACTATAGCCCATTGGCCCCACGAGGAGGAAGCCGTTCTTCTCCGCTTCGTCCACGCAGGCTGTCCGCATGAAGGTTCTGTGGCTGCCGTTCATTCCGTGGAGCGCTAGCACCAGCGGGGTCTTCTTGCTTTTCGAATAGGACGAGGGCACGAACACGGCATAGGGCAAGGTCTCGCCGGTGTCCGCGAAGACGTAGGTGCGTAGCTGCACACGCGGGTCCACGGGGTCCATGTTGACGAAGCCGCGCCCCGGTCCGGGGCCCGCGGGGGCTTGACCGGGGCCGCGGTCCTGAGCCAAGGCCAGGCCGGCCAATAGCGTTAGGCCGGCGATAGAGGCGGTTTTGTAGTTCATCTTCATAGCATCCTTATCAGTTCGGCTACCCCGCTCTATTGGGCGGTGCGTTTGTTGTTCTCGATGAAAACATCGCAGACTTCGCGGTGAAGTCCTTCCTTGGCCACCGGACCGGCGTCGGTGAAGTCGATGTAAGCCCGCTTGGCGGGGTCGAATTTTGGCCACTTAACCTGGCCGGCGCCATTGGGGTCGCCGGTCTTGGCGAAGTTGAGCCAGTACTGCTGCATCATGGCGGAGTAGGACTTGTCGGTCTCGTTATAGTGATTTCGGTTCTGCCAGACGGGCAGCGTTCCGAAAACGAAGGGGATTTCGGATGCGTGCGCTGCGCCCTGGGCTTCCTGGCCGTGGACGGTGCGGGAGAACTGGTATTCGTAGCCGGGATTGCCGGCCCCGGTGTGCCAGACGAGTTCCTGAACCGTGCCGCAGCGGAAGGCGGAATCCGTGGTCCATTGAGTGAGGATGTTGCCGATTTCCGGATCCGGCTGGGGATCGGCGGTAGCGGTGAAGCCGTAGGCGGCGAGGGCGCGGTCCGCAAGGGGGCCGAAGCGTTGGGAAATGAGGGGTCGGAGATCGGCGGCGGAGTTGGCGCCGCGGCCGCCCTGCATCTCCTGCGAGTTATTGCCGATGATGAGGGCAACCTTCTGCTGATGGCCTTCGGCGTAGATTTTGGTGGGCTGTTCGGGGAGCACCCAACCATCGACTACGATGGATTGGACGACTCCGCCCCCGCCCATGCCCATTCCCGCCGGCGGCGCGGCTCCGCGCGCGGCTGCGGGAGGAATGGCGGGCGCTCCGGGCGCCGCTCCACGGGCTCCTGGCGCTCCGCGGCCGGCGGGCTGCGGCAGCTTGGCCATAAGGTCCGTGTCGGAGATGGCGCGGAGCTTCGCCAGGGAGCCTTCGCCGCTGATGTTGAGCGTATTGGCGGCCCAATCGGCGTCGCGCTTTTCGGCGTCGGCAAGTGTGGTCTGGTTGCTGGCAGGGCCGCTTTCGGCAATCGCACGGGCGAACAAGCCCTTGGTCAGGGGCGAGGCGATGAGCATGTTGACGTCAGCGGCGCCGGCGGATTCACCGAACATGGTCACGTTAGCGGGATTGCCGCCGAACTTGGCGATATTCGCCTGCACCCATTTGAGGGCTTGGATCTGATCCATGAGGCCGTAATTGCCGGAGGCGTGGTGCGGCGACTCCTTGGTGAGATCGGGATGCGCGAAAAAGCCGAGGATGCCGAGGCGGTAATTACTGGTGACGAAGACCACGCCGTGCTTGGCGAACTCCTCGCCGTTGAAGAGCGGCTCGACGCCGGAACCGGCCGTATTGCCGCCGCCATGGAACCAAACCATGACGGGGGCGCGTGAAGGTATAGGCCACTTGGGAACCCAGATGTTCAACTGGAGGCAATCTTCGGCGTGCGGCGTCTGGCGGTTGTCGTTCTGATTGCACATGGGGCCGAAGGTGGTAGCGTCGCGGACGCCGGCCCAGGGTTTGGCCGGAAGCGGCTCGCGCCAGCGGAAGTCGCCGACGGGCGGCTGGGCGAACGGGATGTTCTTGAAGACGGCGATTCCGGCCTCCGTGATGGCGCCGCGAAGCTGTCCGGTGGCGATGGTGACGGTTGGATTAGACGGCGCCGATTTGGCCGCCGCCTGCGCCCAGCCGCTGGTGGTGATGGCTTGCCCGATGAGAAAGGCGCAAGCCGGTGCGCTCAACACTCTAATGAGTCTCAAGGCAATCTCCCTTTGCACGATGGGGCGCGCGCGGCGTTCACCGCTGGAAGCGCTACGCGTCGTAGCCCAGAATCCGGCGGACCCAAATGTTGCGATACCAGGCGGGTCCGGCGTGCCCTTGCAACTGCAGCGGCAGTTCCGGCGCGTGTGGCGTGTAGACCGCGAGCGGTTCGTGGTTGGTGGTGCCTAGGAACTGGTCACGGTTGTGAACCATGATGCCGTTGAAGAAGAGCGTGAGGTAAGCCGGTTTGGTCAACTTCTCGCCATCGAACTTAGGCGCTTCGAAAACGAAATCGAAGGTGTTCCATTGGCCTTCGGGCATGCATGGGTTGACCATGGGCGGGTAGACGCCATACATCGCGCCAGCGGTGCCGTCGGCGTAGGTCGGGTTATCGTAAGCCGACAGCACCTGGACCTCGTACCGGCCCATGAAGATCACGCCGCTGTTGCCTCGCTGCTGGCCCACGCGCATGGGGTCGTCGATGGGCGGCGTCATCCACTCGATGTGGAGTTGGATGTCGCCGAAGCTCTCTTTGGTAACGATGCCGCCGCGCATCTCCGCGTGGCCGTCCGCGATCACCCAGTCGGCTGCGGGCGGGGTGGCGGGAGCCCCTGCGGGAGCGGTGGGAGGAGCGGGCGGAGCAACGGCCGGAGCACTGCCCGGAGGCGCTTCGGCTGCGGCGGCACGACCGCCGGGAAAGCCGCGGCCGGCCCCGCCTCTGCCGCGGCCGCCGAAGCTCTGGCCATTCCACGCGGAAAGGTCCTTTCCGTCGAACAGCACGATCGCGTCGGACGGCGCCGACATGGTGGGAATCGGATGGCCCGGGGTCACCTTGCGCGGCTGAGGCCGCGAATGGTCATGAACCAGCCATTTCTGATTCGGCAACGGATCGCCTACCGGGCTGCCGTCGAACGGGCCGCGTCCGGGCGGATATTGGATGGCTCCCTCGCCCTGACCGCCTCTGGCGCCCGCGGGCGCGGCCTGCTGGCCCTCGACGAGGGAAGACATGCTCACATAAACCGGCAAAAAGCCGACAACCTGTTTTGCGAACGATCTTCTGTTTACCATCACGAGCCCCTTCTCTCAAATCTGAGTCACGAAAACCGATTCTGCTCAAAATAGTATCGCGGCGCGGACTGCCGCGCACGATCAGAGCTTCATTTCCCAGCCTTTGCGCGTGTACGGCGTGAGGCGCTTGTTAGCCTCGGCGCTGTTGCTGAATTGTTTGGTCTGCGCGTTCCACGTGAGCTTGCCCTTAACTTCCTGGGCGATGGTTCCGAGCGCGAGCCACTCGAGGAACTTGGTGGTGACGGCAAAATCGGAAACACCGGGCTGGCCACCTTTACACGCTCGGATCCAGTCCTGCTGATGGTTGATCCCCCGCGGAAGCAGTTGGGGCGGGAGCTTGTAGTCCGCCCAGCGCGACGCGGGCAGGAGCCAGACTCCTTCGCCACGGCCCGTGGTGGCCAGGTAGCCCTTGGTGCCGACGAAGACGGTTCCGTTACCGGGGACGCGTAGCGCGGGGTCGGTTTCCTGCGCGCGTCCACCGCGTGCCGCTCCGGGGGCGCCGCCGGGCGCTCCACCCGGCGCCCCGCCTGGAGCCGCGCCGCGCGCACCGGCTCCAGCGGCTCCGCCGGGGCCAACGGCGCGCCCGCCGCCGCCGAATCCGCCGGGGAACCCGCCCAATCCGCCGCCGCGGCCGGCGGGGGCGCGCTTGCCGTCAATCGTGATCTGGTCGCCGATCGCCATGACGCCGTCGCCGGCATCCACGAACGGGCGGCCTTTCTCGGCGAGGTTATTCTGGCGCGGCAGGAGCTGATCGTTGGGACCCATCCCGGGGGGATCTTGGAAGCCGCCGCGCGTGTTCTGGCAGAGGTGGATGGCGACGGGCGGCATGCCTTCGCGCTCGGGGAATTCGTAAATCGTGTGCGCGCGCCAGGGCCACAGGTACTTGTTGATGGGTTCCTCGCTGACGCACTCGACGCTGGTGGGAGGCGCGGCGCCGAGGTTCAGGGCCAGATGCGCGGGGCCCATGATGTGGACCAGCCAATCGCCGAGCGAGCCGCCAAGGGAATAATCGTGGAACGGACGCCAACTTCGGGTCATGAGCTGGTTGTACTCGCGCCACTCGGCGGGGCCGAGCCAAAGGTCCCAATCGAGGTTGGGCGGCACGGGCTGCCCATCGAGGCCGGTATCGGGCACAGCCAACCGGCCGCCTGTGACGGCGCCGGTCCAGGCGTAGACTGCAGTGACGTCGCCGATCTCGCCGGACCAGACGATTTCGCACGCCGTCTTGGTGCCTTCGTGGTTGAAGCCCTGGTTGCCCATCTGCGTGGCGACCTTGTACTTGACAGCGGCTTCGCCGAGCAGGCGCGCTTCCCACGGCGTGCGGGTAAGGGGCTTCTCGCAATACACATGCTTGCCGTGCTGCATGGCGAGCAGCGAGATGGCGGTGTGCATGTGGTCGGGAACGGCGATCATGACGGCGTCCACGTTCTTGCCCTCTTTGTCGAGCAGTTGGCGATAGTCCTTGTATTTGGCGGCCTTCGGATACGTTTCGGCGGTGCGCGCCATGCGGTCCGTGTCGACGTCGCAGAGCGCCACGATGTTCTCGGTGGCCGCGGCCCCCTGCACGATCTGATTGCCGCGCAGGCCGCAGCCGATCAGGGCGACGTTCAACTTATCTGTGAAGTGCTTGTGGCTCACCGAGGGGACTGCGGGGACGGCGCTAAGACCTCCCGTGGGAACGGCTCCGGCCAGAAGGGAACCGTAGAAGCGCATATCGATCATTGCCTAACCTCGCAAGAAATCGGACACTGCCAGCCGAACGAGGGAACTTCCAAGCAGCCTCATCAGCTTATGGAGAAAGAGTATGCTATATGCTCGGATTCTGTCAACCTGAATGTCGAGCTTCGAGGCGCTACCGAGGCTCGAAAATGCTGAAATAAGCCTATTTTTCTTATGCAAATACATGACATGACAGCTTTCACTTGACAGTTTTCCAAGCACTACTATAATTGAACTTCGTGCGGGAGGACTAAAACGTGAAACGTGCGCTGATTCTACTCTTGGCTCTATCCGGACTGGCTGCGGCCGCGCTGAAGGAACCGATTACCGTCGAAGGAGGCCTGGTGACGGGCACTCCGGCCATTCAATGGACCTATGGAGTGCGACTGTTTCGGGGCATCCCGTACGCCGCGCCGCCGGTTGGCGACTTGCGTTGGCGAGCGCCGGCGCCGGTGGTTCCGTGGCAGGGCGTGAAGGCGGCCGATCATTTCTCCGCGGCATGCATGCAGGCTCCCACGGACACGGAGGGCAACGCGTGGCGCGAGGGCTTATCGGAATTCAGCGAGGACTGCCTTTACATGAACGTGTGGACGCCGGCCAAGGCGCCCACGGATAAGCTGCCGGTCATGGTGTTCATTCATGGCGGCGGGAACACGCGCGGGGCGGCTTCGGAGAACCAATACGACGGCGCCTACCTGGCGAAGAAAGGCGTGGTGTTCGTCAGCTTCAATTACCGGATGAACGTGTTCGGCTTCTTGGCGCATCCGGAGCTGACGGCGGAATCCGAGCATCACTCGTCGGGGAATTACGCGATTCTCGATCAGATCGCGGCGCTGAAGTGGGTTCAGAAGAACATCGCTAATTTCGGCGGGGACCCCGCGAACGTGATGATCTTCGGCCACTCGGCGGGCGCATCGAACGTGTGCTCGCTGGTGGCGAGCCCGCTGGCAAAGGGCTTGTTCGCGAGGGCGCTGGCGCAGAGCGGAAACAACCTCAACAGCCGCACAAAACTTGCTGACGCCGAACAGAACGGCGTCAGGACGGCGCAATCGCTGGGCGCGTCGTCTATTGCCGAGCTGCGCAGGAAGCCGGCGGCGGAATTGCTGAAGGCCGGGCGCGGCGGGGGCACGAACGTCGACGGGTGGGTATTTCCGCAGGACGTCTATTCGATCTTCGAGCAGGGGAAACAGAATGACGTGCCGCTGATTGTGGGCAGCGTGGCGGCGGACGCTCCTGGTGCGGGCGCGGGGAATGTGACCGCGGCGCAGGCGAAGACGAACGCGCAGAACACGTACAAGGATCAGGCGGGCAGATATCTGAAGCTGTATCCCGCGAACACGGATGCGCAGGCGGCGGCCTCGGCGATGAATTTCCGGTACAACAGCGCCATGGCGAGCGCGCGCTTGTGGGCGAGTCTGCAAACGCAAACAGGGAAATCCAGAGCCTACTGGTATTACTTTTCGCACGTCTCGCCCATGCCCGAAGGGCTGATGTGGGGCGGGCGCACGGCGTTGAGCTGGGGCGCCTACCACGGCAGCGAGATCGTGTATGTGTTCAACGCCTTTCCGCTGCAGGACTGGGCCTGGCGGCCGGTGGATCTCAAGCTGGGCGATGTCATCTCGTCGATGTGGGTGAACTTTGCCAAGACCGGCTCTCCGAACGGAGCCGGACTGCCGGATTGGCCGGCCTACAATCCGAAGACCGACGTGCTTATGAACTTCGGCGATACGCCCAAAGCGCAGCCGGCCCCGTACAAAGATCAGATCCTGTTTATATCGGAGTGGAATGCATCGCAGCGCAAAGCGGGGGTCCCGCCGATGCGGTAGGTTGAAGAAGTGTCCTACTGGCGCCGTTGGTGGGGACGGGCTTCAGCCTGTCCAGTCGGCCGCTGGCCGACTTTTTCAGCATACTCTGAGGGCATGCCGCCAGCCTGCCGGCAACCCTACCGAGGTGGATGGATGAAGTGTTTGGCTATTGTTTTCGCGCTGATGCCGGTTGCGGCGTTTGCCCAGTCCCAGGCCAAGTGCTCGGACATGGCGAAGTTTACGGCTCCCGGCGTGCGGCTGGAGATTACGCGCGCGGATTGGATCCCCGCCGGCGCCACGCCGGGGCGCGGCGGACCGGGCGGCGCCGCTCTGCCCGCCTACTGCCGCGTGGACGGCACGATCGACAAGCGTACCGGGCCGGACGGGAAGACCTACGGCATCGGCTTCGCCCTGGCTCTTCCGGAGAACTGGACCGGGCGCTTTCTGCAGCAGGGCGGCGGCGGACTGAACGGAAGCGTCGCCGCGCCCATGGGCGGGCAGGCGGCGGGCAGCCAGCCGGCGCTGGCGCGCGGTTTCGCCGTGGTCACCACCGACACCGGGCACAAAGGCGCCGGCTCATTCGACAGCTCCTTCATGCAGGACCAGCAGGCGGTGCTGGACTTCGAGTACGTCGCCATCGGGCGCGTGGCGGAGCTCGCCAAGCAGATGATCGCGGCCTATTACGCCAAGCCCGCGGACCATTCCTACTTCGTGGGGTGCTCCACCGGCGGGCGCGAAGCCATGACCATGACCCAGCGCTACCCGCAGTACTTCGATGGCGTGGTCGCCGGATCGCCGGCCATGCGCACGGGCCTTTCCAACCTGGCCACGCGCTCGGTGGCGGTAGCCCTGAACAAGATTGCGCCGAAGGGAGCGGACGGGCGCCCGGTCGCGGGCGGCGCCTTGTCGGACGGCGACCGCAAGCTGATCGTCGATAAGCTGCTCGAAGCCTGCGACGCGCGCGACGGCGTGAAGGACGGCATGATCTTCGACGCGCTGGGCTGCGGGTTTGACCCGGCCTCGCTCGCGTGCAAGGGGCCCAAGGCGGAAGGGTGCCTCTCCGCCGAGCAGGTGAGCGCCATTCAGAAGGCGTTCGCCGGGCCCAAGGATTCGAGCGGGAATCAGGTCTACCCGGGCTTCTTCTTCGACACGGGGATCACGGCGACCGGCGGCGGCATTCCGGGACTGTTGGGGTCCGGGGCGAGCCCCATCGGTCCGCCGAACGCCGCGACCGAGCAGAACGTGGATGCGGAGGAGGCCACGGCGCTGGCCAACCCCGCGGCGCGCGTGGGCGATTCCGCGTATTGGATCAACCTGAGCACGTTCTCTTCCCACGGCGGCAAGCTGATTTTCTATCACGGCCTGAGCGATCCCTGGTTCTCGGCGAAAGACACCATCGGCTATTACGACCGCATGGCGGCGGCCAACGGCGGAGCCGCGAAGACGCAGGACTGGAGCCGTGTGTTTCTCGTGCCCGGCATGGGCCATTGCAACGGAGGCGCGGCGACCCTCGACAACTTCGACATGCTAACCGCAGTAGTGGATTGGGTGGAGAAAAACAAGGCGCCGGACTCAGTGAACGCAACCGGCCGCAGTTTCCCCGGCCGCAGCCGCCCCCTCTGCCCCTATCCCGAGCACGCGCAGTACAAAGGCCAAGGAAGCACGGAAGACGCCGCGAACTTCGAGTGCCGGAAGTAATAAACGCTATCTGCTAGCCGTTTCTTCGGGATATCCGTCAACCTGAGGCTGACCAGTTCTGTTCAGGTGGCGGAAATGTGCAAATGTGGACCAGGTGCTAGCATCTTGTGGTGCCGACTCGAACAAGTCTGTCATCCCCCTTGAAACGGAGGTTTGCGTATGCCACTCGGGTTTTGGTTCAGATTCGGTCAGAGCGCCGATTTAGAACTCAGCACGAAGCTGCGTACGCGAATCTACTGATCGGGCTCGCATCCGAGTCGCTGACGATTCATGCGCACGCCTTGAGGGCGTATCGTGAGCGCTGTTTACCGTATTTGGCCTGGGCAACACGCGGCCTTTTCGAGCTGGCTATCTGGACTGATTACTGCACCAGCTCTCCCGAGAACGCCCGACGCTTTGTACAGGACACGATCCGGGACCACGTCGGGCTTCTGGACGCACTCGGGCTTTCGGATCGCGGAGACGCAGAGACAGATGATCTGTGGAAGAAACTCAACCGAGTGGCTAAGTCGCTAGGTATGGGCGAAGTCGAAGGCAAGTTCACCCGCGTGTCGGCTGCTGCGCGCCAGGTGGGCATGCTTGATTCATTCACGAAGATCAATGCAGCCCTTTCCAAGTTCGTTCACCCGACCGCTCTGGTGACTAACACCCCCGTCCTTGACGAGTTCATTGAAGTCTTTTCGAACAAGTTCATTCAGATGGCGGATCTCTTGGCCGCAACCGTCTGTCGAACGATCAGGCGCGAACAGAGAACGGTATTCGTAAGGAAGCCGACATCCCTGAAGTAATACAGATGTCCCTCTATGGCGCGTTGCAGGAAATCGATACGCCCCAAGCTTATGGGATACCCCAAGTGGCATAGGCGACATTGCTATAAAAACCCAGACCACCGCCAATGGGCAGTTTCTGAGGTGAAAACTGTTCTATAGCGTCGTAAATGGGCGCTTCCCGAAATGGCACATGGATGGCGCTCGCGGAGCCGTCCTTTAT
>Ga0335069_10006501_pt1 | contig 16973 bp, 13 predicted proteins | sample Lox_Sample_11_FD_206714 | JGI IMG/M metagenome (GOLD analysis project Ga0335069, IMG submission 206714) | Soil microbial communities from Loxahatchee National Wildlife Refuge, Florida, United States - Lox_Sample_1.1 | ecosystem: Environmental > Terrestrial > Soil > Wetlands | place: USA...
GGCAGGGGCTGCTGGCACCCAGCGCGCCCCTGCCTTGGGGAGGAGAAATGACGGGAGTAGTTACAGCGCCTTTCTACGAAGAATCACGGTCGAGTCGCCTGCGGCGCTGGTTGGCACTTAGCTTCCTCGTTCTCGCTCTGGGGCTGGTTAGCCCTCAGCCCGCTTCGTTTTCTTCGCTGCCGGCTATCAAACCGGAACGCTTTCACCGCTGTTGTTTGTAGCACTTGTGTTACCAAACTGAGTCATTAAAATCCCGGGCCCCCATGTGTAGCGAAGTTAGGGCGAATGGTCAACGGGCTCAGATGGGACTGCCAGCTTTCTGGAGTATTGGTGTCAACAGACTGGCACAAGGTATATTGGGTGTAGCGGGTGTAGCTATTGCTGACTATCTTATGGCGGCCCTTCAGAACCCAGTTATAGCTGCCATGACCCAGCGAGTCGGGGCGCATTCCTAAATGAAAGACAAAGTGACAGACAATGGGTAGTGATCAGAACCCATTACCGAGCTGTGAACTTTGGGCTGCGTCGCCCGGATGGGCCCACGGACGAAGATCCAATCGATAGCTTTGCCTCGATCCAACAGAGATTTTGGAGGTGTCGTTAGCGAAAGCTGATCGGTGAAGGCATTTCGAAAATCGCCCCCGATAAGTGTGCGGCAAGCTGTAGTCCGCGAGACGTTCAGATTGAAATCGCCCGCCAGAACAACAGGAACTCGCCACGCGTATCCGCCGCTATCTATCAGGCACTCATCCACCTGGGAGCAACGCAGACGGTCATCTCCGCGGCTTTCAAGATGAAGGTTGTAACTGACCAGGTGTTCGCCGGCAAAGTTGATCTCACTTATGAGGGCGATGCGCCCGCCAATCCTCTCCTGAAACGGCTGTATATCCGGAATGAACCATCGTGGCCGCCAAAAACTTGACTGCCGACGAAAACGCAAAAGGCGTGGATTCGATAGAGGCCAGGGGGAGAGTGTTGCCTGTCCGTGGTAGGCTGGTGAATCGCGCGATCCCTGGGTCAATTCCTGGAACTCGCAGCCAAAGACATAGTTCATCTGCAGCTTTTTGGCAATGTCGCGGGCGATATTGAGGCGATGCGTTCGTTTGGCATTGAGATCGCACTCCTGCAAGGTCACGAGGTCGGCTTTCGTGTCGCCGAGAAAGTTGATGACTGCATTGAGCTGCAATCCGCGATCAATATTCCAGTCGACAACCCGGATGGAGTTGGGCGTCCAAAGTGGCCAGCACCATGGTGCGAAGCTGCCCGTTTCGATCGGTTGCTGTAAACTCACGTCCATGGCGCTATGAATTGTGGACAGCACAAGCTGTAATCGGAGATCCAGATAAGAACATTATTATGCGATCTTGCGCGTTGCATCATACAACCGTTCTGAGGATGCTGTAGCTGCTGCGAAGCTGCGATATGAGTAAAGAGATATAAACCAAACCAAGTTTGCTCCTACGGCGGCCAAAACAAAAACCACTTTCGTCATGCCGGTAAGCGCGAAGAATAACAGCGCATAGGGCATAAAGCAGCGCCGAACCATAAACTCACAGTGCCGTCCAATATATAGGATTGGATTGGACTGTCGACTCTCGGTATGTGCCTGCCAGATTCGCAGATATTGCTCAGGGTGTGCACAGGCAAGGCGGTGTCTGCCCATTCCAGTCACCAGGAAGCTGGTAATCGCTCCAAAGATAAGGACGCCGGTCCAAAACAGGTATGTCGTGCCGTAGGTCCTTACCAGACCTATTGCCATCCCTGAGAAGATGAAGAGATAGTATAAGTAGTCGCATATCGTTTCCAGCCAGCAGCCGAAGGCGGATTCCTGCAACTTCAAGCGTGCTACCTCTCCGTCGCATCCATCGAGAATGCTAGCCCATACCGACAGAAGTGCGCCCAACAAAACATTCCAATAACCACTCAACGCGAAGAATATTCCAGAAACAAGGCCGACTCCGAGAGTAAATATACTGACCATGTTAGGTGTGATCGGCCAGCGTATTAACTGCCGGCTGATTGGTATCGAGATCTTGCGATTCATTTGGGCAAAGATCCCGTCCGTAGGCTTCACCAACCAGCTGTTCAGTTTCTTCTCAGCAATTCTCTGCTCCTCCGGGCCGCGCACCCGCTGCCAACACTCCGCTGACACCGACCTGTTCTCGTAGCTATTTGTCGTTGCGAGCAGATCATGGAGTTGGTCGACAGTATCGAATGCAGCATGAGGATTCCCGGCGATACGCTTTGCGACGATAGGAGTTAAAGCGCAGATACCGATAAGCTGATCGCTGGATTTTACTGTCAGTGCACCACCCTCTCCATCCCATTCGATAAGGTCCCGAACCATCCCTGGATGATACGTCGTGCTCCCTGTGGCCACGAAGATATTATCCTGCGGCCTTTCGTCGACTAGTGACCGCACTAGTTCTGGTAGAGAACGGCCATTGCGCACCTCATACCATTCCACAAAAGTAGGCAGCCGCTTCGTTCTTATCAGTTCGCGCCTTAGCTCGGGGCCGGTGGCCGGATCGACGCACATCACAATCCGGCTGACCCCAGCTTGCTCCAACGTGAGAATCAGCCGCAGCGCAATAGGCAGCGCGCCGACCCGGAACTGGCTTGAGCCGCGTTGGAGTGCAAGTATCAGGGCTGTAGGGGACGGATCAGCACACGAGCACGGCATTCCAGGTCGTTCGATGCTCACCATGTTGTCCTCATTCTGTGTACTCATCATGACTCTCCGCTCCTGGTCCTTCTTCTTCGTGCGAGACAACGCGATGAGGCACCCGGCGCCAATGGCTGACCAGAAGAGCGTACGTAACCGGCGAGTGACCGCGACGGCCAATCCCATGGCTCCACCGATCCTAAAGATGCCTGCAATAAGCACGGTTCCAGCTTCATAAGTCCCGACATTTCCCGGATTAACAGTGCCGACCACGTTAACCAATTTCATCAATGCGTCGAATATAAACGCGCTCAGCAGGCCAATATTTGCCCCCATGAGAAGCAGGATGACGTAAATCTCCACGGTCGTCATCGCCTGGCATAAGAAGTTGAGGCCCAAGCTGGCCCAGAACGATTTACGGTCAGAGCTGTAAAAGCCAAGGAGGCGCTCTTCGACCGACTCAACCAGTGCCCGTTTGCTTTCGATATGCCTTGCCAGGCAACGGATCTTTGCCAGCAATCGCGTGCAGTGCGACAAAACTGGCCAGCGCCTGCGCACAGTCAAACCTGCGCCAAGTAGCAAAGCTAGTAACAGAAGAACGAACAGTTCCGCATACGATCGAAATACACGACTGAGTGAACGATCGAGCAGTGCAGCCAGAATTCCCAGCAGGCTGACGGATGCTCCGGTTACGATAAACAAGCCCCGATCCAGTGTCACCGATGAGATCCGGCTGGAGACCGGTATTTCGGAGTTTAGAGCTGAAACTCGAATACTTTCTCCGAATATTTGGCCGAGCGCTCCAAAGTTGCCAATCGCTTCCGACGCCAGTCGAAGCTGGAGCAATTGTGCAAATGTGGTTTTTCGCGCTTCTTTCAGCAGCGTAAAGCGCCAAGCCCACGCCTTCAGCACATGTGGTATTCCACCCAGCGCCAATACCAGAGCGATCCCCCATCCCAGTCTCGCAACGTCTTCCACCAGCTTTGAGGGACCGGCTCGCCACACCAGCATTGCCAGCAGTACTACGCCGCATGCCGTCGTAAGACTGCGGAGCAGAAAGCGCCTGGTCGGGATTAATTTAGACATTGGCGAACGTTTCGGTGATCGACGGAGCGCAGAAGTGCTGCTCAAAAGTCGTTTCCGTATAGGCTAAAGCCTCAGGCGTATCGACGTCTTGCCATGAAGCATCGCCGATATCGAACGCACGCAATTTGCGCGCTTGTCCCAGCTTACGCATGCCGTCAGACAAGGAACAATTTTCATTCTTCTTGGCCGACTCCAGAACGCCGAACAGCTCTGGACTGCACAGGAACATGCCGGTGTCAAATGCATCGTAGTTCGTCAGCTGCTTTCCGATATCGACGATCTGATTGCCGTCCCGTTTGACCTTGGTGACGTCTTCCAGATCGAAGATCCTATCGAGGTTCGAGTCAACCGCCAGGATCACCTCGCCCTTGCCCAGCGGCTGTTGCAGAAGAGACTTGGCTGTCCTGGACTCGAAGACGTGGTCTGCCATGAGCAGCAGAAAAGGATTGCTGATTTCGTCCCGTGCCTTCAGGACGGAGATGCCATTGTCCTTGTGATAGTCGCAGTTGTCCACAAATGTAATGGTGATGTCGGCGAAACATCGTTGAGCGCACCAGCGCCGGATTACCTCGCCGCGATATCCGACAACAATCACAAATCTACGGATTCCTGCTATCCGGGCAGTGATTATGATGCGCTCTAACAGCGGCATTCCGTGTACTCTAACCAACGGCTTAGGAATGTTGCTCGAACGCGATACGAGCCGGCTGCCGTTACCGGCGGCTAGAATCAGGCACTGCTCCACCATTGGCATGGCGTCCTCCTTCATTTGAATGCCGTGCGTTGCGGCAGCTCACTGGCTGCTTCGGATGGTTGTTGTAGTTTCGGAGAATAATTGAAGTAGTTGATGGTTACCTTGGTGGTTCCGAAGATGCGAACCTCGGAGACGCTCTCCGTGGCCGACGGGAACCAGAACAGCCCCGCTTTGTGGTAGGTATGCACGAAATGCACGCTGGATATCCAGAAAGATGGGGTTTTCGCAGGACTACCCTCAGCCCGTACCAGCGCATAGTCAGCCTCATCGATCCAGATACGGCCCGCGAACAGCCGTTCTTCGTGTCGCCGGGGCTTGACGGTAATGACGTAGGCTGGACGACCCGCTACCGGTTCCGAGCCAACCATGTGGAACTCGTAGTTATCGGAGCAGAGGCATGTCCTTACGTTGATCTCAGGACGCGATGCTTCCGCCTCCGACTCGATCATCTTGCGGAAGACATGTTTGTAGGCCGCTTTCCATCCTTCTTCGTCCAAAACTTCAAAATGCTTTGTGCCATCAGGATCGGACTCTACCTGGGCGAGCATTTCGGCGTGCTTTCGCATGCGGCCATTCTCAAGAGTGTAGCGGCGCATTCCGCGGTACCCCTCGAGCGCGCTGCGGCGTGCGGCATTGCGCTGCAGCATTGTGACGATCACCGTATTAGCATCGGGAAGCGGATCGCTGTCAGCAGCCTGGAGAGCGATCGCCGTGAAGACAAGCAGAGGAGACAAAACAATCGCCGGCATTTTCATAGCTAGAACTCGAAAACAAGCTTGCCTCGGTATTCCCGCCAGGCATCGTTATAAAATCCGCCGAACTGTTTACTGGCAATATCGTTCTGTACATCGCGTGGATTGAAATGGTTGAATAGATTGAACACAGCAAACCCCGCCCGCATTCTGAGGCGTCTCTCTCCGACGCTAAGTGATATTGGCCGGGTTACTTGGAGGTCACACGACGTGAATCTCGGGAAGCGGTCCACATTACGTGGTCCGATATATTCTCTGTACTGGTTTTCAACCGAGTAGGGAAAACCGGTGTGCACGTCCAGAACAGGAATGAGCGTAAGCTTCCATGGGGCCGCCAGGTCGCCCCAAAACAAGAAGCGATTTGGTGCGTCGAAGGGCAGGCGACCACGTGCGTTCGGTTGAATGACGGCTTGGGGATAAGTTCCAAAGAATAGCGCCGGATCGTTTAGGTCGCCATAAGCTCGCGAGTGCACATAAGAAGCATTTAGAGTAGAGTGCGTCAGGCGATAGCGGCCGGCAACCTGGAATTCCTGGTAAGAATCCCTTCCGCTGTTCGAGAGGGCGATAATGCCCGAGGTTGTCTCGGCGGGGGACACTACAAAGTCGTTGGTGGTATTCCGTTGCTCATAGGCAACCCGGACACTGAACTGTGGAAGAACTTGCCTGTCTAATACGACATTCCAGGAAGTGCTGCGCGGATTGCGCAAACCATCTGCAATCCGGTTCAGATAGGAAGTCGAACTCAGCACCTGACCGTCAGAAGCAAGCACAGAGACTGTCCGGTCAGGATAATTCTGGAAAACGGGAAGCATGAGAGGGACCTTGTCGTAGAACAATCCAATGCCCCCCTTAAGGAGCGTCTTACCATCCTTTGTCAAGACCAGTAGGAAGCCGGCGCGGGGCGCGGCATGGGTAGAACTTGTTATGCTGTCGCTGTCAAACCGCAAGCCGAGGCTGAATGTTAATCGTTGCCTTAGCGACCATTGGTCAGCTACCCACCAGGCGATTTCGTTTTCGTTTGTGTTGAAATAGCCGGGCGGAGTAAAAGAGATGTTTTCGATGGGTGTGCCGGAGTCGCCAATAAGTTCAACAGGAAGAAACGTTTGCCGCCCGTGAAAAGAAGAATATGCATAATCTAAGCCTATCTTCAGTTCGTGAGACCCCAGCCAGTGTTTGGGAGCACAATTGTATATTTCCTGCCAGTCGAATCGGTTCGCGCGGCGGGCCTGACGGTTAAAGTATCCACCCTGGGTCGTGTCGACTAGAAGCTCATAAGGCAAATTGCTCTGCGCAGTGGTATCCACGTCATAGCTTTTGTATGTAACTTGCGAGGTCAGGAGAGCGGATCCACCAACCAGGTAGCGGTCCTGCGCATAGAGTTGATATCCCCGCTGGTGAAAATCCGCGGTGGAGGGCTGTGGGGTAAAAGTATTTAGCCCCAGATACTGCAGCTTTTGCGGATAGACAGCTACGGACACCGTTGCTGTTTGCTTGGGACTTAGATTGAAGTCTAGTTGGCTATAGGAGTTGAAGCCCTCCAGTGTGGTGTCGCGCTGTAGCGGAGGGAGGCTGTTGACCGGACTGCGCACAAAACGATATTCGAAGGACTCTGTCAATGCAACTTTGTCCTTGATGATAGGACCGGTCAGCGTCATTCGCGGCGTTGCCGCTCCGATCCCGACGATGCTGCCTCCGCGATCTCGCCAGCGCGGGAGTACGTTTTGGATTGAGAAGTGGTAGCCTTCATAGTTCCCGGACTTAGTGTCAGTTTCCGAAACAGCTCCGGTGAGCTTGCCATACTGGGGATCATAAGGGTTCGAGATGACCTGCACGGAGGAGACTACGTCAATAGGTAAGCTGATGGCGGGACCGCCCGTAGCCGGATCGGTTACGTCTGCGCTGTTAACCACGGCGCCGCCCTGTGTGCTGCGCACCCCCTTCATGTTGATGTGTCCGTCCGGGCCGCGAACAACCCCAGGAACCAGCGGAAGAAGGCTTTCGAACTGCTCGTTGACGTTGGGAGCGTCACGTACAATCTTGTCGTTAATAGTCTCGCTCGGAGACGGCCCTTCCACCCGACCTGTTGCAGCTACGTTCACCGTAGTCTTTACTTCGGGTGGCTTCAGTTGCAGTGGAGCACTGGCGACCTGGTTGGCCTCGATGTTGATGGTTTGAGAGGCCCTTAGTTCAGAAAAGCTAGCCTCCACATCGTAGGTGCCGGGAGGAATTCCATCGAAAGCATACTTACCATCAGCGTCAGTCTCTGTCTCGGCCATTACGGGACCGCTTACCAAGACCTTCGCCCCCGGGACATTGGACCGGTCGTCGAAGTTGCCGACGAAGACGATGCCCTCCAGTCGGCCGGTTTTGTCCAGGCTGACCTGGCCGGCTGCACTTGGAATAAAGCACCCGAGGAGGAGCAGCGAAACCGCGATGATTTGAGGCGTACCGCGGGAGTTGACCCGAGTGCGATCTCGTGCTTGGCATGGAAGCTGGGTGAGCGTACGCCGATTTGGGAGCTTCGCCACGTCAATTGCCTTCGAGCCTCAAGAGTGCATGCCCACTTCCAAAGTCCTTCCTCCCGGATTGCAACCCGCAACTCGTTGATATATTGCCGTTCTTTATAACGCGCAACAAGAAGTCAGCATTCGATTGGCGGCCTATTTAGCTTGGTAACTGCAGCAGGATTGGCAGTGTCAACAATCTGCCAGACATATATTGGGCAGTAAATGGGGATTAGGCTAGAGCGGAAAACGGGCAGCGTCTGTTCTTCCAGGCAGCAAAGCTCGTCAGCTCAGACGGGTGTCGCGGTGCGCTGTTTCTGCTTAGATGCCGTCGCTAGATGCTGCAAAGCCTTCGCCTTGGTCGCGGCTATCTCTTGATGTGAGGATCTTAGGAGGAGGGAGCATTCGCGATCGGAGTAGCCTTCCAAAACCGAAATTACGAAGACAAATCTCTCAAATAGACTAAGTTGTAGCACGGCCTGTAGGGCAGGGTGGACTCGCGCAAGCACAGGGCTGACTTCAGGCTGTGAACGGGAAATCGCTTCATACGCTGCGGGGTGCAACATCCGGATTGCGTTCTTTAGAACGACCCGCCGTATCCATGAGCTGACCCACTCCTTAAGCACGGGCTTTAGGCTCATACAGTCTTCTAAACTGGAGATGAAACAGCGTTCTGCTGAATGTTCGTCACCAGTCAGCAGCAACGAAAGCAAATACAAGCCCTTAATGTCCTGTTTAAAGGTCCGGCAGAAGTCCTGTTGCGCTGCAAACGCTGCCGTCGAGGAGCCGCTGTGCCTTAACTGCATCTTCCACCTCTGGATCTGCTCAGATATGTGATTAGTCGGCGTCTACTGTCACGGTCAGTGCTCCTTTTTGGCGTGACCGAGCCAGACTGTGTAGTTTAGAGAGCAATACAAAGGCCAAACGCGCCATCGGCAAAAATGTGTTCGGTTAAATTCTTATTGATGACGCTCCCTGTTGCTTCAGCTCAATGCGACCGTATGGAAGGTGAAATGCTTAGCGAAAGGAGGCGCGAGATGAGGTAATGGTCATGAAGAAGTTTTGTACTGCCCTTGCGGCATCGTTCGTTCTTCTGCTTCCAATCATCCAAGGCGCGGCTCAGGAGCAGAAGGCCGCTGAAGCAAGTATTCCGTTTGAATTCTGGATTGGCGGCAGCCGCCTTCCCGCAGGAGTTTACCGAATCGAACATCTCGAATCAACCTCCTACTTCTTCCTGCGTAGTGCCGATAGGAAAACTGCCCAAGCTGTATTCACTTTGCCGGTTGACGATACTCCTGCAACAGGCGGTGATTCAAAGCTTGTGTTCAGGATTGCCAACAGGCGTCACTACCTTTATGGCGGTTGGGGACCATTTGGCAGACGAGTCGTAACTGCGGAGTCCACCCGGCCTGTCCCGTCAGGTTATAACCGTGCAGATGTCCTGGTTACGTACCGCTAGTCGCGACCTTTGCGGAGATTCTGCACGGTCGAATTACTGGCACGTGGCAAAGTATCTCAAACTTTTCGTTGCGCTCAACACGCCTCAGGCTACCGCTGCGGCCGGGTCAGAAACTTGATACCGCCAAATTGCCGTCACTGTTTGTGAAAGAGGGGAAAGCTCTATCATCGGATTACGCTGGCAGCCGGGCGTTTCGACAATGTAAGTGCTGGGGCAATCAGCGGGCCGTGGCTGCAAGCAGCCGAGCGAAGACTGATCATGGCAAGCCCTCAGATCGCCTGGAACATCGCTCGGTACTGCGCGTCATAGTTATGCAGCCACTAGGGTTCCGGCGCGCACGAAGTAACGTGCTGTAGGTGCCTCTGCGTCGGAGAATGAGCGCTTGCCAATCCGTTGGCGTCGGGCCAGCGGCGACACTTCTGCTGCCGAGGGCCAGCCCGAGAGAGAAGGGGAACCGGGCTACAGGTACGGGACAATTGCGCTCACCCGCCAGAATAGCTAGTGCAACGCACTGTTAACATTACTTCCTGCATTGGCATACAAGTCCAAAGATAGACGATCACCGCGATGTTCAATATCGCTAGCGCCGTCCAAAGCTTTCGCACTTGATTTGGTTGCTGATTTTGTCACCACCCGTAGGCTCATGGCTTTTAGCTCTTACGCTTTTGCCTGTGATTCGTGGGCAGCCAGCCTGCCGCGGTCCGGCTTAATGAAGCGCCGTTGAACAAGCCGCAAATGCATTCCCATCGCCGCGAATAGCGAAGAGGAGGGCAAAACCACGCTGCTGCATAAGATTAGTGTACAGCCTGATCTGACAAGCACAAGTGAAGTCGACAGCTCAGATGCCGCTGCATAAACTGCGGCACGTCTATAGGACCTGCTTCGTTACCAAGGCTCTAACTGGAGGAGCAGCTAGTGCTGTCCATGTTCAAAGCTTCTCAGTCGCGGCCGATGGAGTTTGGAGGTGCACATGCATGTAGTCAACAGCCCGCCGCAAGTTTCAGTTATGCGAAGTGCGGGGAATTGGACTGCTAATGTTACCATTCTTACTGGTAGTTTTTCTGTTGGCTGCAGCATTGCTGCACGAGTGTGGGCACTATTTATGCGCGCAATTTCTAGGCGTCCGAGTAAAGAAGTGGCGCGTAGTGTACATGATTCGTGAATCGGGGACGCCGGCTCAGAACTTGGCAATTTCCGTGTGCGGTCCGATGACGAACTTCGTGCTCGCAGGCTCGATCATGCTTACTCCCTGGTTCCATTTGTACGCGATCGCATTCTGCCTGGCCAACTGGTGCGTGGGCTTCTTTAACATTCTGCCGATTCGTTACTCGGATGGCTGCCGCATCGCCGCTTTGCTCTCAGGCGTGGCAAACGTGCGTGGTTGATGGACGGCGGGGTTCGAATTCCCTCTCAGCCATCACTGACTTAACAGTCTTTCGGCGCCAGTACTCATTCAGGAGATTCGGCCACTCTGTGAGTGCTAGAAGCAGGGGCGCACCCAACTTGCCCCTAATCGAGACTGATTCTTCCTCTCGGCTGAATCTTCAGCAGCAGCCGATCCGTTTCTGAGCTGTACGTTCACGCAGCAGGCGAAGCACGGCTTCTTCTTTCCGTGACTGAGCTGCCGTGTTTAGGTATCGGGGGACAGTCTTGACGCCTATGACCTTGTCAGACACTCCACCTGGTTCCGACAGAACATGGCGTGCGTGCGCGAATGCGGTCCGCAGCAGGGTTCCATGTGGCGGATACCTGGTAGCGAGTGGCAGGCGCACGTGCACATGCGTGCGCACATGCAGTTGGATTCTGGTCGCGGTACGGTGTTCAATTCGGCACTCACAACATAACTCCCTTGATTGCTAATGGTCCGCGATTCCAGCCCCGGACCGCTGATGGCTCTGTTTTGAATGCTCTCCAAAGCAAGTCTTCGCGTCCCGCGCTCCCGACCAATTCCTAGTCTTCTTCCTCGCTCTCGTGCAACAACGTTCCCTCTGCGTCACAGCGCCTTTTGCGACAGCGTCGTTACGGTTGCGTTGCGGATGAACGCTGAGGTCGCGCTATGGGATCTCTGAAAGGTTGACGTTGTAGTACTTTGCAGCTTTCCCGATGTTCGCGAACGACAAAGCGCGGTCCGCATCGGAAACGTCGATCACTTGATCGAATCGCGCGATTTCGTTACGCCAGGAGATCAAGTGCGCATCCGATGAATTGTTTTCATTTCTGCGTTCAAAAAGCTCGGGTTTCGACTTCTCATGCCGAGACACATCTATACTCAGCACCCCGGAGGACAAGCTTTTCGCGTTCCTTCTTTGGCGTCATTGGCCCCCGGTTCTGCAATCGGGATGACTGAGCACTACCACACGAATGTCACGCAGCATCCTTCATTCCGAGTAGTTGCATTTGATGAACCAAAGTAGCGAGAGCGATCCCACCGCGGCAGAATGGCTTACTGCTGGACTCGAATTTGTGCTAGGCGTTCAAGGTTGAGATGTTGACACTTGGCCGGACATTGTCAGTCCTGGCGAGCAGACACTTCAGCCAAAACACGAACTCTGGATGGCGATTCGATTGCTTCATCCCACCGGGTTGGCGCAGAACATGAACACTTTCGGACGTGCCGCAATGCTTCCACGGCCTCGATTGGACCAGCAGATATTGGTTCATTTGCTATCGTTGGCCCTCTTGTTGTCGGCTTGTCCTCAGGCGCTGTCGGCCTGTCAGGATGTGCAAGGTACGGCGCAAAACGCGCAGGCGCCGCAATACGGGCAACAGACCAAAGAGCAGTTGCAGCAACTAGTGGCACCGATTGCGCTGTATCCGGATTCGCTCGTTGCACAGATCCTGGCGGCTTCCACATTTCCCGAACAAGTCGTCGAGGCTGACAGATGGATGCAAGCCCATCCCGACTTGAAGGGCGTTGCTTTGGGACAAGCCGTGGATCAACAATTCTGGGACCCCAGCGTTAAGGCGCTCACTGCCTTTCCATCGATTCTGGGGAACATGGACAAAAACCTCTCCTGGACGTCATCTCTCGGGGACGCCTACTACAACCAGGAAGAGGGTGTGATGGATGCCGTGCAGGTGATGCGTCGCCGGGCGCAAGACGCCGGCAGCCTAAAGACCACTCCGCAGCAAATCGTAAGCACTCAAGACTCCACGACCATCATTGAGCCTGCTAGTCCCGCCGTCGTCTATGTCCCCGCATACGACCCATGGGTAGTTTACGGAGATCCTATCGTGGCGTGGCCAGGGTGGTACGCGTATCCCGGAATCTGGTATGACAGTCCGTTCCTCTGGTTCGGAGTCGGTTTCGGAATCGGTTGGTTCGGAGGCTATGGATGGGGCTGGCATCATTGGGGATGCGATTGGCATCACCGATATCCCACTTACCACAACGAGAGGTATTACTCCCGCAGCAATACGTTTTATAACCGCAACAATTACTACCGAGCTGAAGGCGAGCATGGCGGCCCTAACGGCGCCCGAGGCGGAAACTTGCCTCGCACGAGCCCGGGGTACAGGGGTTCCAGCGGGGACATCGGCGGTCGCGGCGAAGTTTACAACCGTCCCGGCGCAACTACCAAGCCCTTCAATGGAGACAGCCAGGCGGCTCGAGGGTACGCTGACCCGACGGGCCAGAGCGGCGTCCACTCTGGCGCACTTAGCGGTTATGATCACGGCGGAGAGGCCAGAAGCTATTCATCGCGTGGAAGCGCCAGCTACGGCGGCTTTGGCGGAGGCGCCCCGCACGGCGGTGGCTTCGGTGGCGGCGGAGGATTTCATGGGGGCGGCAGCGGCCATAGGTAATTGAGATCTGGTTATCTTCGGAGGGATCGTGAGACTGAGAAGTGTAGAACGCTTTATGCGGGGAACGTGGCTGACCTTCGACGAATCCTCCTGGGCCAATCTGCGCAAGTTAGCCGCCGTGGTCGCTATTCTCTTGACGATGTGGTTCCCCAACCATTCCATGGCGCAGCAACCAGGCCAGAAGAGGTTTCTATCAGCGGAAGCCGCGAGTGATGCACTCGTCACGGCAGTACAGAGTAATGACGAAAGCGCGATTCTCGATGTCCTCGGACCGGATGGGGAGCAGATCATTTCGTCCGGAGACGAGACCGAGGACGCGCACAACCGTGCTAATTTCGTAGAGAAATATCGGGAAATGCATCGTCTGGTAAGAGAACCGGATGGGACCACTACCTTGTATATCGGCGCGAGAAATTGGCCCACACCCATACCACTCGTGAACAAAGGCGATGCTTGGTATTTCGATACCGCGGCTGGCAAGAACGAAATTTTGTATCGGCGAATTGGCTGGAATGAAATGTCGACCATTCGCGTTTGTCTGGAGCTGGTGGCGGCAGAAAAGCAATACTACTCTACACAACGCCAGGAGTACGCCCAGAAGATCTTCAGCGATGAGGGGAAGCACAACGGCCTTTATTGGAAAGCTGCTGAGGACGAACCCCAGAGTCCCATCGGACCGCTGGTGGCATCGGCCGTTACCGAGGGCTACGCCAAAAGACAGGATGGCGCTCCCACTCCTTACCGCGGATACTATTACCACGTCCTAACGCGCCAGGGAAGAAATAGCCCAGGCGGCGCGAAGAGTTACATCGTAAATGGCAAAATGACCCAAGGTTTTGCTTTCGTGGCGTACCCGGCCGCGTACGGGTCGTCCGGGGTAGTGACATTCATCGTTAATGAGGACGGAGTCGTCTATCAGAAGGATCTCGGCATGAAGACCCCTGTTCTCGCCAGAGCCATGGAGGAATACAAACCCGATGCCACGTGGCAAAGGGCTGACCCGCAGGAAGAGAATACTGCTGTTGACCAGAAAACCAGGTAAAGTCTAAGTCGAGGTCGACGTTCAAGCGATTCGATCCGGGGCCCTCAAGTAGAGGCTATGTCGCAGCTTCGAAAATGGACCGCCAATTCTGCCAAAGTAGGCTATTGCCGGCGTGTACATTTGCCGCGATGCGTTACCTAACCGGACCATGGTTGTTATTCCGACCACTTTTTGAGTGCGCCTGTCCTTCAACTTCCTATGTCGAACGGCGGCAGCGCTTCAAGGATCTGGCGGTCGTCCTTCGGATCATTCTGTTTTTGCTCGCAATCGTGTGAGTCCTGAGTGGAGGTCTCAATGCAGCAGTCACGGCCCTGGTATCCGGGTCTTCGGCTTTGTTCAGTGTTGGTAGTGATCGCCTCAGCGTGCGTTTTCGCCTGCAAGTCAAGCACTCCTGCCCGCGCACAGCGCGCTGCTTCGAGCCCCAATAGTTCCACAACCCAACAGCTAAGCTCCGATGGCCAAGCTTGGCTGCTGACCACGGTCCACAGCGGGAACTTTCCCGATTTGCGCTGGCCTGACTTCAGCGACTACAGCCAGCACGTTCGTAAATTCTATGAGCTGAATGGGAACTCTTTGTGGTGGGTCAGGGGAATGGAGCCAACGCCGCAGGCGCAGCAATTGATCGCGCTGCTGCTCCAGGCCGATCAGAAAGGCCTGTCTGCCGACGACTATGACGGACCTCGATGGAGTGGCCGGCTGGCAAAACTCAAACCTGTCGCGCAACAGCCGACCGAGACGGACGCTGTGAACTTTGACCTCGCGCTTACGGTATGCGCGATGAGGTATATCTCCGATCTTCATATTGGAAAGGTCAATCCCAAGCACTTGGAATTCGCGTTGGATAGCCAATCGAAGAAGTACGACCTGGCCGAATTCCTCAAAGAAAATGTCGCCAGCGCGAACGATGTGGCTAGCTCGGTGGCACAGGTTGAGCCGCCGTATCCCGGTTACCACCGGACGATTCAGGCCCTTCAAACCTACGTGCAGCTCGCGAAGACAGATAATGGAGAGCAACTCCCGTTCAGCAAAACAGTCGTAGCTGGTGATGTCTATCCCGGCGTACCACGGTTGACACAACTGCTTCGGTCGGTCGGCGACCTGCCAGCTACTGCCAACGTTCCGGCTGGTGAATCCATTTATCAAGGCGCGCTGGTGGATGCTGTGAAGAACTTTCAGCGCCGGTGCGGGCGGGACCCGAGCGGTCGCATCGACGCGCAAACGCTATCAGACTTGAACGTTCCTTTGAGCCGCCGAGTGCGACAGATGCAGTTGACGCTTGAGCGATGGCGATGGCTGCCCGCCATCTCTCAGCCGCCCGTCGTGGCCAACATCCCCGAATTTCGCTTACGCGCGTATGGCAAAGACTTCAACGTTGCTTTGACGATGAACGTCGTTGTGGGCAAGGCTTATGGTCACGACACTCCAGTGTTCAGTGACACCATGAAGTATGTCGTCTTCCGGCCATATTGGGACGTACCGCCCTCGATCATCCGCGGGGAACTGGTCCCGCATATTGCTCGCGATCCGGACTATTTGGCGAAGAAGGGCTTCGTAGTTGTAGATAGCCGGCAAAATGTGGTCGCGAGCGGGACGGTCACGAGCGAAGTACTCGGCCAGCTCCGAGCCGGAAGGCTGTTCATCCGCCAAAAGCCGGGCCCGAAGAATGCGCTGGGGTCGGTTAAGTTTGTTTTTCCGAACAGCTACAACGTGTATATGCACGACACTCCGGCACCGGAATTCTTCGCGAAGTCCCGCCGGGATTTCAGCCACGGCTGTATCCGGCTGGAGAAACCAGCTGAGCTGGCTGCGTGGGTCCTGCGCGACAATCCCGGGTGGAATGCAGACCGTATTCGCGTAGCCATGAACGGCGACGTGCCCGGACAGGTGAACCTCACACGCCCTATTCCCGTCCTCATCGTCTATGGGACCGTCGTCGTGCTCGAGGATGGAGTCGTCCACTTCTACGATGACATTTACGGGCACGACGCGGCCCTGGAGAAGGCGCTTGCGAAGGGCTATCCTTATCCTTGGTGAGAACAGCTACCAGCGGCGTACGCGGCCAACGTCTACATGAACGAAATCGGAATCGCGATAATAGCCGACTCCTCCGCGACGCAGACGCAGGGCGGCATCGCGCACTTCAGCAGTCGAAATCCCAGGTAAGCGGATATCGATGGCTTCGGCCTGCATATGAAGGCTGTGCTGGGCCACACCACCGGTATGTGCGCTGCGGGTACGAAGAAACTCATTGCTCGATGGAGTACGGTATCCGCAGATCACATCGATTTCGCCGCCGGAATCGTTCAGGGAAGCGGTGAGGTCATGGAGCAGATCGAACAGGCGAGGATCGAAATGATGCACGTCTCCCGTGCGATGGTCGCGGAGATAGTGGTCGAGTTCCGCCAATGCTTCCGGAATGTAGGTGTCGCCGCGTCGATAAACGATATCGAGCCGCTCATTCGTGTGGGTGTGATAGAAGCGAAGCCGGTATTCAGACGGGGAGGAGACCGACGGCTGCGACGATCGGCCCAGCGGCGCGGCCACTAACAGCATGACCAGAGGTAAAGTGTATTTAAGTGCGACTGATCTCATCCTTGTAGAAAATCTCTCGCGTTGTGCTCGATCGGCATCGCCGAATCTGCGGCTGTCTTATTGTTTGCTCTTTCCGGCGACTGTGTAGGGATCGGTCATCTCAGCTAACGGTAAAACCTGATAGGTCGCGAAGTTATAAACCGGCGAAGTGGCCAGCAGACGATCCAGTTCCTCGTTGGACGCGACCTTATAGATCCAAGCTCCGCCGTGGCTTCCCACTACGTGATAGCGGCACTCGAGCTTGCCGTCGGCTTCCAGTTTCTCACCGTACTTGGGCTGCTCTGCAATCGCGCGAACCACGTCAGGGGTCAACCG
>Ga0335069_10006502_pt1 | contig 16971 bp, 12 predicted proteins | sample Lox_Sample_11_FD_206714 | JGI IMG/M metagenome (GOLD analysis project Ga0335069, IMG submission 206714) | Soil microbial communities from Loxahatchee National Wildlife Refuge, Florida, United States - Lox_Sample_1.1 | ecosystem: Environmental > Terrestrial > Soil > Wetlands | place: USA...
ACAACTCGGGAATCTCGGCGTAGAGGCCATACCCGGACATGCGATCTTGTTGAGGCCGGAAGGCTCCAAACTTGATCTCGATTACCTGAAGTCGCAAATTCGGACGAACCGGTTTGAAGCGGTGGTGGTGTCGCGTCTTATTAAAGTGGATGAAACCGTGACCCACGTTTCGGGTACTCCTTACATTGTTCCCTTTCCTTACTACAACAGTTTTTACGGTTACTACGGCGCGGTTTACCCGGTGGTCTATTCTCCCGACTATTTGAAACAAGAGGTGAAGGTCAGGATTGAAACCAATCTTTATGCCGTGACTTCGGGAGAAGGACAACTGGTATGGGTGGGAATTACGGACACCTTCGATCCTACCAATGTAGACAAAGCTATCGATCGTCTGGTTAAGTTGTTGGTGAAGCAAATGGGCAAGGAAGGGGTGTTATGAAAACGGGTTCAGTCAGGCAGCCCCTCTTAGCTTCCGATAGCGCCGAATCAATGTATTGGTGGAACTGTCGTGTTCCAGACCGAGGTCTTCCGCACTCGTGAGTTCTGCCGCAATGCGTTGTGCCAAAACATTGATGAGTTCTTTCCCCCACTGATCAAACGAATTGATGTTCCAGATTACCCCCTGGGTGAAAACAGAATGTTCATAAAGGGCGATCAGCTTTCCTAAAGTTTCCGGCGTTAGGCGTTCGCCAAGAACTGTGTTCGACGGCCGATTACCTTCGAAAACCCGGTGAGGAATTAACCAATCCGGGGAGCCGTCTGCCCGCACCGTCTCCGATGTCCTGCCGAATGCGAGGGCCTCGGTTTGTGCGAAGACGCTGGCGTTGAGCAGATCGTGGTGGCATCCCACTGGATTCAGTGAATTTGCGAATGTAATGAAGTCCGCTGGTATAAGGCGAGTACCCTGATGGAACAACTGGTCGAAGGCATGTTGAGCAGTGCTGCCGGCCGCGCCCCAGTACACCGGGCTCGTAGCTTGCGTTACCTGAGTGCCAATCAGTGTGACGTGCTTGCCATTACTTTCCATGGTCAACTGCTGAAGATAGGCGGGGAAGTGCTGGAGGTAATGCTCGTAAGGTAGAACGGCAACCGTGTCGACCCCGAACAGGTTCGCGTACCACACTGTAAGCAGGCCCATGAGGACTGGAAGATTGCGTTCGAACGGTGTCGCCAGAAAATGCATATCCATCTGATGAAAGCCATCCAGCATGGAGAGAAAATGTTCTGGGCCAATAGCCAACATCGTCGATAATCCGACGGCAGCGTCGATCGAGTAGGGGCCACCGACCCAGTTCCAAAGCCTGAACACAGCCTCGGGATCAAGTCCAAAGTGTGCGACTTCTTCCGTGTTCTGCGAAACCACCACAAAGTGTTTGGCGATGACTTTCTCGCCGCCGCCGAGCTCATGGAGAATCCACTCGCGAACCGAAGAGGCGTTGGTTAACGTATCGACGGTCGTGAAAGTTTTCGAGCAGATGATGAACATGGTTTCGGACGCGTCGAGGCCGCGCACCGACTCGGCAAAATCCGTGCCATCCAGGTTTGAGAGGAATCGAAAGTTCAGAGAGCGGTCACTGAAGTGCTTAAGAGCCTCGTAGGCCATGAGCGGGCCGAGATGCGAACCGCCGCTACCAACATTGATGATGTTTCGAATTGGCTTGCCGGTAGATCCCTTCCAATCTCCACGTCGGACCGAGTTGCAAAAGCGGGTCATCTTGTCGAGCATCGCATGTACTTCCGGGACTACGTTTTGGCCATCGACAAAAATGGATGCCCCTCGCGGGGCTCGCAGAGCAACATGGAGCGCCGGCCGATTCTCTGTGATATTGACTCGCTCGCCGCGAAACATCGCGTCGATTCGCGAATGCAATCCGGATTCGTCGGCTAGCTGGACAAGAAGTCTTATAGTTTGTTCGGTGATGCGGTTCTTCGAATAATCAAGGTACAAACCTGCGCCGAGCGCGGTCATGCGCTCGCCACGGTGGGGATCCTCTGCAAACAGATCTCGCAGGTGTAGGCTGCGAATCTTCCGATAGTGGTTCTCAAGAGCTTTCCATGCCGAACGTTTAGCGGGCAAACGTGGGCTGATTGGTTGCACACGCGACGCCATAGTTGTTATTCCTTCGCTCCGCGTGGGTGGAGCGCTTGTTGGCCGAACCCGAGCACACTTGTCGTTTCATAACGACCAGCAAAGGTTATGGAAAACGGAATGTTGGTACCACTGCCAGAACTTACAGTTATTGGAAGGTTTCAGAATTTGGAACTCAAGGGATAGCTTCTTTTCAACCTACTATAACTGCCATCCTCCGCCTAGAGCGTTGTAAAGCTGCACGAGCGCCAGCCTCTCATTAAGCTGTGCCTGAGCAAGGTTGAGCTGAGCGTCGAAATAACGGGTGTCGCTGTCGAGAACTTCGAGATAACTAGTGACGCCACCCTGATAGCGGATTCCCGCCAGCCGAGTCGCATCCTGAGCGGCGATGGTAAGTAATTCTTGTTGCTGGCGGAATTCCTGATTCTTACGGTATGCAATAAGCGAGTCCGAAACTTCGCGAAAAGCTTGTTGGATAGTCTGCTGGTAGAACAGGACCGCTTCCTGCTGCTGCGCTTCACTCAATCTGACGTTGGAGCGCAACCTTCCCCCGGTAAAGATCGGCTGAAGCAGTTGGCCGCCGAAGTTCCAAAGCCCGGCCGGTCCGGAAAACAAATCGGTCAAAGCTGAGCTTTGATACCCACCGGTTGCGGTCAATGTGATCTGGGGAAAATAGGCCGCTTTCGCGACGCCGATGCGAGCATTGGCACCCACCAACTGTTGCTCGGCGGATTGAATATCAGGGCGCCGGTCTAACAACGCTGAAGGCAAGCCTGCAGGGACAGTTGGCAATAGAGGAATTTCGACTAAAGGTTTGCCGCGGGTCACGGGGGCGGGATTTCTGCCCAGCAAGATACTGACGAAGTTTTCCTGTTGCTCAATTCGCCGTTCGAGATCTGGAATTTCTGCAGCTGCGGCATAAACCAGCTGCTCCGATTGGCGAACATCGAGCATGGAAGTGGTGCCGCCGTTGGCGCGAATCTCGACCAGTCGCAGCGACTCTCTTCGTGACGTCAAAGTGCGCTCAGAAATCTCCAACTCGGCATCCAGTTCACGCAGTTGGAAATAGGCGGTGGCAACGTTGCTCACCAGGCCCCAGATGACCGCTTTCTGACCCCATTCTGTTGCCAGCAATTGCGCGCGGGCTGACTCGGTAGCGCGGCGAAACTTTCCCCAGAAGTCGAGTTCCCAGTACAGGGACAGGTTCACTTCGCTTGGGCTGGTTTCGAACGGAGGCGTGACCGCAGTGCGCGGCAAACGTTGATTGCTGGTCGAGGCCCCGCCGGTGATCGTGGGGAGTTGATCGGCTCGAGTGATGCCGAGCGCAGCTTGCGCTTGCAGGACGCGAGTGGCGGCAATTCGAACATCGTAGTTGTGCGCCAGGGCCTCGCGAATAAGGTCTTGCAACTGCGCATCCTGAAAAACCGTCCACCATTTTTCTTCGGCCAGGGAGGTAGTGCCGGAGCCATTTGCGTCTGGCGCATAAGCGCGGTATGTGTCCGGCACAGTGACCGGCGGGCGCTTATAGTTTGGGCCAACTGCACAACTCGTCAGGAGCAGGAGTCCGCTGGCTACGAACCCGATGCGGTAAATCATAATTAATCTCCCTCCGACGGAAGGGGTTCGGGAGAAAGATCGTGTTCCTTTTTTCGATGGGCGATACGTTCGACAATATCGAAGCTCACCGGGATGAGAAAGATGGCGATGAGAGAGGCAGCGAGCATACCTCCGATGACTGCCGTTCCCAGGACGCGGCGAGAGATTGCACCAGCGCCGGATGCCGTCCAGAGCGGCACGCAACCCAGGATGAAAGCGAATGCTGTCATCAGGATTGGCCGCAAGCGCAGTTTTGCGCCGGTCAATGCGGCTTCTTCCGCGGACTTGCCCTGGTCGTATTCCATCTTGGCGAATTCGACAATCAGGATGGCGTTCTTGGCCGCCAACCCGATCAGCATGACCAATCCGATCTGCGCGTAAACGTTGTTATCCAGTCCTCGCATCCAAAGGAACCAGAAGGCGCCAAAGACGGCAATCGGTGTGCCAAGCAGCACGCTGAAAGGTAACGACCAGCTTTCGTACTGCGCCGCCAAAATCAAGAACACGAACAGCAGCGACATCCCGAAGATCACGGCGGGCGATACTCCCTCCTCTGCTTTCTTTTCTTGATAAGACATGCCCATGTAATCGAAACCCATTTCAGAGGGCATAGTTTGGGCGAACGTGTCCTCCAGAGCCGCCATCGCCTGACCTGAGCTGTATCCGGGCGCCGAACTGCCGTTGATTTGTACACAGCGATAGAGGTTGTAGCGCAGGGTAAATTCCGGCCCGGTTCGCGGTTTGATGGTAGTCAGGGCACTCATCGGGACCGGCTGGTTGTCAACATTGGTGACGTAAAACTGTCCCAGATTCTGCGCTTCAGTCCGATAATCTCCTTCCGCTTGAACGTAGACCTGCCATTGACGGCCAAAGCGGTTGAAGTAGTTCACCAGCAGGCCTCCCATGAAGGTCTGCAGAGTCTTGTACACATCAGAAAGTTGCACACCCTGGGCAATAACGCGCGCCCGATCCACGTCCACGTAAACCTGGGGCACACTAGGAAGAGCGGTGGTGTAAATGGATCCTAATTCCGGCCGTTTGCGGGCCGCCGCCAGAAATTTCTCCAGATTCTGGCTTAAGAATTGGGGATCCTTGCCCGCACGATCCTCAAGCATGAAGGTGAAGCCACCCGAGGTTCCGACGCCCGGGATCGCGGGGGGAGGGAAGGAGAATGCGAGCCCTTCTGCCACTGACGATAGTTCCTGGTTCAGATGCTTTTTGATTGCCTCGTACTGCTCCTCTGGTGTCTTGCGCTCCGCCCATTCTTTCAGGGTGATCCAATAGAAAGAACTGTAAGTATTCTGAACGCCGCTTAACATGCTGAAGCCAAGCACAGACGTTACAGAGTGAACGCCGGGAGTCTTGAGGATCATGTCCTCAATTTTTCGTGATGCGGCATCGCTCCGCTGCAAAGAAGCTGCATTGGGCAATTGCAAGCCGGCGAAGACATATCCTTGATCCTCGTCGGGAAGGAAACTACGCGGCAACTTCGATCCGAACCATCCTGCCAGCACCGTCATTGCCAGAAGCATGAGCATGCTGAAACCAGCTTTGCGAATGAGGGACCCGCAGACATTGACATAACCGTCCGTCGTGCGGCCGAAGACGCGGTTGAACCAATCGAAGAACTTTCCTAAAAGGCCGCGACTCTTTTTGCGCGGACGCAAGAGTAAGGCAGAGAGAGCAGGACTCAGTGAAAGCGCGTTAAAGGCAGAAAAGATGACGGAGATGGCGATGGTGATGGCGAACTGCTGATAAAGACGTCCAGTAATGCCAGGAATGAATGCCGTGGGTACAAAGACCGCCGCCAGAATTAAAGCAATAGCAACGACTGGACCAGAGACTTCTTCCATGGCCTTGTAGGCGGCATCTTTGGGAGACAAGCCATGCTCGATATGGTGTTCGACGGCTTCCACCACGACGATTGCGTCGTCGACAACTAGTCCGATGGCCAGCACAAGTCCGAAGAGCGAGAGGGTATTGATCGAGAAACCAAGGAATGGAAAGACGACAAACGTGCCGACCAGAGAGACAGGAACGGCAAGCAATGGGATTAAGGTTGCACGCCAACCTTGCAGGAAGATGTAAACGACGAGGATGACGAGGATGATGGCTTCAAATAGTGTGTGCTGGATCTCTTTCAAACCTTCAGTTACGGCCAGCGTGGTATCGAGTGCGATGTCATATTCCAGATCCTGCGGGAAGCGCTGTTTGGCTTCCTGCATCAACTTCCGCACTCCGGCCGCAGCCTGCACTGCATTAGACCCTGGAAGTTGGTAGATGGCGACGACTGCAGCCGGTTTCCCGTTGTAGCGTCCCACCAGGTTGTAGGTCTGCGACCCGAGTTCTATGCGGGCCACGTCTTTTAGCCGCAGAATAGAACCATCGGGATTGGCGCGGATTACAACTTGTCCGAACTCTTCGGCCGATGGCAGGCGTCCTTGGGCGAGGACCGCGTAAGTGAATTCCTGTCCCTTTGGAACTGGTTCGCCGCCGATCTGCCCGGCCGGATTCACCGTATTCTGCGCCTGAATAACTTTTACGATCTCGGGAACGGTTACCCCCATTTTGGCCAGTTTGTCGGGCCGCACCCAGCAACGCATCGCATATTGCCCGGCACCGAAGACGGTCACGCTGGCGATTCCGGGTACACGGGTGAGTTGGTCGTTCAAATTAATGTAGGAGTAGTTAGCGAGAAAGATGTTGTCGTAGGTCCCGTTCGGGGAATAAAGGTTGACTAACATCAGGGGCGCTGCGGTTGACTTTTGCACCGTAACACCGTAGTTGACTACGTCGACCGGTAACTGCGAATTGGCCTGGTTGGTGCGCATCTGGGCCAGAATCTGATCGGTGCTGGGGTCGGTCTTGATGTCGAAATTCACCGTCAGGGTGATCTGGCCATTGTTGGCGTTGTTGGAGTACATGTAATTCATGTTGTCGACGCCGCTCATTTGCTGCTCAATCGGCGTGGCAACAGATTGTTCAACGGTGACGGCATCGGCACCCGGATAGGTGGCTTTCACCTGGATCTCTGGGGGCGCAATGTTAGGGAATTGCGCCGTGGGAAGGCGGTTCATGGCCACGAGTCCGATGAGCACCATGAGAATAGCAATCACCATGGCGACAATGGGACGCCGAATAAAGAAATTTGCCATGATCAGTTACCTTGTCCTGTAGCAGTAAACTGCTTTGGCCGGACGATACTGCCCTCGCGAGCCTTTTGCATGCCTTCGGCGATTACCTGCTCTCCTGGCTTCAACCCGTCGGTGATCACCCAGAGCTGGCCAAAGCGCTCGCCGGTCTTGACTGGGCGAATGCTGGCCTTGTTTTCGGCATCGACGACCACAACACTGTAGCTGCCTTGGGTTTCAACCACGGACCGCTGAGGCACGAGCAACGCATTCTTGGCAATGCCAGTCACGGCACGGACCCTACCGAACATGCCAGGGCGGAGAATTCCTCCGGGGTTGTCGAAGGCGCCTGCGATACGAATGGTTCCGGTTCTTACGTCGACTTGGCGGTCCGCCAGAACGAGCCATCCTTTACGCGAGTAGACACTTCCGTCCGAAAGCAGGAGTTCGAGAATCTTACGCTCGCCGATTTGCGTCTTACCTTCGGCGGCGGCACTAATTCTTTGGGCAAACGTCAAGTACTCCTGTTCACTAATGGCGAAATAGGCTTTGATCGGGTCGACCTGAGAAACTGTCGTCAGAATTGTTGTTGGCCCGACCAAGTCGCCGATTTGGCCTTTCGCCAGTCCAGCGAGACCAGTGACCAAGGACCGCACTTTGGTGAAGTCAAGATTCAATTGCGCCTGTTGCACTTGGGCTTGGGCCGCAGCTACCGTCGCTTCAGCAGCTTCATTTGCCTGGATATCATTGTCGAGTTGAGCTTGCGGTATCGCGCTTTGCTTTGCCAGAGGCGTGTCGCGCGCAACGTCGAGACGAGTCTTTCCGAGCTGCGCCTGGGCCTGGGCCAGTTGCCCTTTTGTCTGTTCCAACGCGGCTTGAAACGGACGGGGATCGATTTCGAAGAGAATATCTCCGCGACGAACGAATGTGCCTTCCTGGTAGATTTGCTTCAGCAGATAACCCGTGACTTGCGGCTGAATTTGTGCGTTGACATATCCGTCGAGGGTGGCGATACATTCCGTGTATAGGGGAACATCTTGTTGAGTGACCGGTGCCACTTCAACTTCGGGTACCGCCGGCGGTGCCATTTCTTTCTTTTCGCATCCGGTCAGAATGAGAGCGATGAGGAGGAGTAATAGCTCGACGCTGAGTGTTCGCTGCCGAGATGCTGAAACCTTTGCGCATCTTGCTGGTGGAAGATTCCGGGAAGAGAGCCCGAATCCGATTTGCATGACCAACTCCTCAGGGCACGACTAGCAAAATTATCTAAAGTCGCCCCAAGGGTAGAGGCGGCATCATGCAGGGAAAACTGGCAGAAGTAACAGTTAGATTGGGCGCTTGAGCGAGGGTTCGAAGTCGTCCACCGTGGTGTGCGCCTGTGCAAAGCATCCACAGGAAAAGAGTTGCAATTGAGAATTGTGGTTGCAGCTTTTGTCAGTGTCTGTCTAGCACTTTCTTTAAGCCGCAACCAAGAATAAAGCAAGGTAAGACTGTAAACATCGCATGCAGACATCGATACAGACAAGCGTTATCACTTGGTCTATGAAGGGCGCACCTGACAGTGGCTACCTGCATCGAAACACCCCGGCCACTGGCGAGGCTTGTCGCGAGAATGCATCAAAGATGCTTCCGACCATCTTGCTCGCCGACGATCAGCAGGAAATGCTGGACACCGCGGCGCTGATTCTAGAAGACGATTTCAAGATCGTAGGAACGGCTGTGACTGGCATGAACGCAATCGAATTGGTGATGCAGTTGGCGCCGGATGCCGTCGTGCTTGACATATCGATGCCGGGACTTAGTGGGATCGAAACTGCGACTCGGTTGCGGGATGCCGGATGCGGATCGAGAGTAATTTTTTTCACGATACACGACGATGCAGATTTCGTCCGCGCCGCGCTTTCAACTGGTGCGCTTGGATATGTGTTGAAGCCTGCGCTGGCGACAGATCTGGTTCCGGCGGTCTGGGCGGCACTACAAGGAAATATCTATATCTCTCGATCAGTCCATCTGCAGTAGTGGAACGGAGTGATCTCGCTTTACCCGACGTAGTTTTCCTCGTGAATCGCAATAGGGCGACGCAAGTATGCGTCCGGGGCATTGCCGGTCCCCATGGCGACCCACGGTTAGACTCAGTTCATTCCGCCAGCAAGCCCGCGATTCACCAGAACTTTTACTTCAACCCGTCGATTTTCCGATCGTCCTTGCGCCGTTTCATTCGTGGCGGCAGGATCGGCCGTGCCCATGGCTCCGGGCGCAACGACACGCCGCGCGGGGACGCTGCAATTCTGCATCAGGAAGGCAACTACTTCCTGCGCGCGATCCATACTGAGTCTCTGGTTCAAGGCAGCATTCCCAGAGGAGTCCGCGTAACCTTTTACCTCAACCAGGTAGCCGGTAAGCCCCGATGCATTCTTGGCCAGATCCTTAAGAGCGGCCTGGTCTTTGGGTGATATTTTGGTACTGCCGCTGGCAAAGTAAATGGTCGCCTCGCCTTTCGTATCAAACTCCGTAAGATCAGAGAACCGTTGCGATACCTCCTGAATATCCTGCTGGTTCTGGGAAATGGCCTGCTCGCTATTGCCGATTCTTTCGCGATTCGAAGCGATTTGCACCTTATTGGCTTCGATGTTTTGCTGGTTGGTGGCTACGGCCTGCTGAGTCGGAACCAGTCCGGCCTGAATGGCTTCAGCCGTCTTCAGGTCATCTCCGGAGAACGTAATTTTTTTCGCCACCAATTGACTCTGCTCGTTGTGCGCGCCCTCAACCGTTACTTTCAGACCAGGGATCAGGGCGGCAAAGCTCATCTGGGTTTTTCGAAGGCCCAAGCCTTTTGGCTGCTGAACTTTTGTGTCATCGGTGATCACTATTGTCAAACTGGCGTCAGATGTTTTTAAGGTCAATGAGTCGCCAGTTCGACTGGTGATCAAACCTTGAACTTTTATCTTGTCGGTGTCGCCTGCATGCGAAGTGCCCAGCATTAGCCAGCCCACGAGCACTGTAGTTGCGATTGCCCTTCTGCGAAAGTTGCGCATATTGTCGCCTCTTACTTTTGTTAAGTGACCGGCAGGTTCCGCCGCCGATTATTCAGCACAGTGATGCTAGGAAGAACCGGGCAAAACTCCAACTGGTAAAGCTGACAGTAGCGAAGGGTGCGGTCAGCTTGATTTGAAAAAACTAAATCGCGGGTCAATGGATGGCAAATCTTGAAGGCGATTACTTTCCTTATCTTCACTGACAGAAATGACAGTTATAGCGCAAGCGGTGTGCCCCTAGCATCGGATTGGATCATGTAGTAGGTACAAGCCGAAAATTCAGGGCAGAAGAAGTGCCTGCCGTCATGTAGCCGGACCTGCAATGGAACCTCGCCACAGAGCCAGGCTGCTTATCGCCGATGATCACACGCTCCTGGCCGAAGCGTGCAAGGGTCTCTTAGAGCCAGAATTCGAGGTCGTCGGCATTGTTGACAATGGGCGCTCTTTGCTTCGGCTCGCCTCTGAACTCAGACCCGATGCTGTAATCGTCGACATTGCCATGCCGCAGCTTAATGGACTGGATGCTGCTGACCAGATCCGACGAACACTACCGGCGACGAAACTGGTCTTTATGACCATGAATCTTTCACCCGAGGTTGCTGCCGAGGCATTCCGCCGGGGTGCCTCCGGTTATGTGGTGAAGACCGCTGCGGCGGAAGAACTGGTACGCGCCGTGCGGCGAGCCTTGAAATCGGAATCCTATCTTTCACCGTCCATTACCAAAGAGACGGTGGAGTATCTACTGAGAAGCGGGAGTTCGTTCACGGAACGAAAACAGATCACCCAGAGGCAACGTGAAGTCCTGCAATTGCTGGCCGAAGGCAAGTCTATGAAAGAAATCGCCAGTGTGTTGGATTTGATGCCGGGAACGGTAGCTTTTCATAAGTACAAGATGATGGAAACGCTGGGCGTGCGGACCAATGCCGAACTTCTGCAGTACGCAATCAAGCATCACCTAATCGGGAGCTGAGATAAAGATGGCCTCCCTAATTATTCTGCAGTTTTAGCCGATAACCCTGCTACTTCTGTCAGTACGCAGAGGCCCTCCCATCGACTATGAAAGAGTCACGGGGGGGCGAATGATCCTTCTATTTGTGGCTGGGATCTTCCTGGCATTCGTCGTGGTGGGCGCCTTACTCTACTTGGTTTATCGGGAAACCGAAGTCGACTTTCCACCACGTCATTGTGTTCAGCGGCATGCCGTAATGCAGTAAGGACAGCAGGTTCTGATCCCCCAACTAGCAAAATTGACAGTCCCGCCGGACCGGAAGAGGTCTTAGACTTCGTCTCTGGCCGCAGCCCATGAGACCTTTCGCGTTGCCGCGTTGGTGGCTTGCCTCTGTCGCTTTGGTGTGTCTCTTCTTCTCTGTCGCAAGACCCGTGCATGCAGACGACACCGCTCAGCAAAGCACTGACCTCTCTGACTTTGTTGCCATTGAAGACTCAGGAGTGCCTGTCACAGTGGACGGCAGGCCAATTCTGCTTGTCTATGCACGGATTGGAGTGGTCACACCTCAAGAACGCTCCGAAGCGATTGAGCAGCGCATTCTTGCCTTTTGCGACAAGCGCAAGATCGGGGTCGATGTGATTCATGTCGAGGACCGCGGAGCATGGTCCGAAATTCTCGCCGGCACTGATCGCATCATGGCTGTCACTGACGCTGACGCCAAGGCTGCGGAACAATCCAGAGTTCACTTGTCATTGGAATATGCGGAACTCATTCGCCAAACGGTTACCCAGTATCGGCAGGATCACACTCGGGTCAGGTTCATCTGGGGAAGTGTATATGCTGCGCTAGCGACGGTCGCATTAGTCGTCCTGCTGATCGTCATCTTCTCTATCCGGCGCAGGCTAGGCTCCAGGATCGAGCCATGGATGGTTCGATATGAAGGAAAAGGTTCTGCGTTGTCTACGGCCATGAGGCTCAGGCGTTATCTGGGCCATCCCTTGTTGGCCGTGGTGCGAGCCCTTTTCTGGATATTCATATTGGCGCTCGTGCAGGCCTACGTAACCCTGGTGCTAGCGTTCTTTCCCAATACTCGCTACACCTCGCAACAGATCACGAAATGGCTATTCTCCGAGTTGGGATCTTTTGTTCGAGCCGTCATCGGTTACATTCCCGACCTGATGCTGGTCGTGTTGATCTGCTTATTCACCTCGTATCTCATCAAGGTGAGCCAGTACGTCTTTCAGGAAATTCGTGACGAAAGGCTGACCATCGGAGGGTTTTACCCGGATTGGGCGGAGCCAACCGCAAAGCTGGTTCGCATACTCATCCTTGCTGGCGCTGCCATCATCGTCTTTCCGTATTTACCGGGCTCAAACAGTCCCGCGTTCAAAGGTATCTCTGTCTTTGTCGGTGTCCTGCTTTCACTGGGATCAACATCAGCCGTGGCACATGGCGTTGCGGGAACAATTCTGACGTACATGCGAGCCTTTCAGGTTGGGGACTTTGTGCGGATCGGGAACGAAGTCGGGGAGGTCATTGAAAAAACGCTGCTGGTTACCCGTATCTGCACGCAAAAGAAAGAAGTCGTTACGATTCCGAACGGCACGGTGCTGGGCGGCGTGGTGGTGAATTACAGCGCCGAGGGAAGGAAAAAGGGAGTTATTTTCCATACGACCGTCACCATTGGGTACAGCGCGCCGTGGCGGACAGTTCACGACTTGCTCGTGTCGGCCGCCCTTAGCACGGAGAACATTCTGCAGGATCCCCCGCCTTTTGTATTGCAAACCGCCTTGAACGACTTTTATGTCGCATACGAACTGAATGCCTACACGGCGAATCCGAAGGACATGCAGGCGATTTATTCCTTACTGCACCAGAACATCCAGGACAAATTCAATGAGGCTGGAGTAGAGATTAACTCTCCCCACTATGCAGCCTTGCGGGACGGCAATCGGGTCACAATCCCCGAGAACTACCTGCCAGGGGATTACAAGAGCCCTGTATTCGAAATTCGGTCGACAAACGGGGCAAAAGCTGCCCCGGAGAAATCGAATACCTTGGTTGAGCGTGGGTGAAAGGGTGCCGAGCCTCAGACACCTCTATTTAGTCGGGCGTGAAGACTGGTAAAATTACTAGCGGTCAGTTTCCAAAACGGATGGTAGGCTTGTGCGCATCCTTGCGTTGGTCGCGTTGGCGGTGGGGTTGTCACAAAGTGTGTAGGACCGTCTGCCGCTGGTAATTCAAGGATCGAGCTACAGAATCCCTCATTTCCAGGAGTAGGCATATGCTGATGAAACGAAATCTTCCACGGATTCTCATTGCAGATGATCACACACTGGTCGCAGAGGCATGCAAAAAACTCCTCGATTCGGAGTACGAGGTAGTCGGAACAGTCGGAGATGGCCGGTCTCTGGTGCGTGCCGCAGTGGAACTCAGACCCCACTTGATTATCGTCGACGTTTCCATGCCGTTGTTGAACGGCTTGGACGCCGGCCAGCAAATCAAGGAATTGCTGCCTAGCGTAAAACTGGTTTTTCTGACCATGAATCATGACGCCGACCTGGCGGCGGAAGCCTTTCGGCGCGGGGCTTCGGCATATCTGCTGAAGACGTGTGCAGCCGCGGAGTTAGCCATTGCCGTTCGCGAGGTTCTACGAGGCAAGTCCTACCTTTCCCCAATGATTGCAAAAGACACAGTGGATTTCCTTTTGCGTCAGGATAAGAAATTGATCGAAGAGGGACAGCGGTTGACGGAACGGCAGCGTGAAGTTCTACAGTTGCTGGCGGAAGGGAAGTGCATGAAGGAGATCGGGGGCGTGCTCAACCTTACTACCCGTACGGTGGCGTTTCACAAGTACCGCATCATGGAGGTGCTACACGCCAAGAGCAACGCAGAGCTGGTGCAGTATGCCATTCGTCACCATTTGATTGCCGCTTGAGTTTCCGCAGGTAAAAGAAAAAGGGTTCGAGCTTGTCACTCTATGACAAAGAGCTCGAACCCTTCTGAATTAGAGGCTTTTGCGAATTGCTCCCAACCCAAACGAGGAGAGCAGAAAGAGACCGCCGAGCATGCCGATGAGCGGCAGAGAACTGCCAGTCTTCGGCAATTCGGTCGGCTCTGCAGCGGGAGTAGGGACCGGTTCCGCGACGGCCACTAGAATCGGAGCGTCTGCAGGAGGCGCCGGTGGCGGAGGCGGCATCGATCCGGTGACTTGTTGCTGGTGCGCGATCTCCGTTTCCGGTACCTCGACGATCTTCGTGGCGGATACCGTCATACCCTTCTTCAGGCCGTAGATATCCGTTTCCGCCCCGTTGACGGTAAATTTCTGGCCCTTGGGAACCTTGAACTGCTGGTTAGTGTTATTCTCCATGCGCAGGATCACGGAGCCGGGAGGGCTTACGTGCCACACCGTGCCCGTGACTGTCTGGACCGTTGTGATGGTCTTCGGCGTCGTTGTCGTAGTGATCGTACGCTCCAAGGTCATCCCGGGCTTCAGGTCATGAATGCCTAGTTGTTTTCCGTCCACGGTTGCCCGGGCACTTTCCGGAACATTCGGAAGGTGGACAAGCGATCCGTCTTCTTTTTTGACAATCAGGTCGTTGCCCTCGACCATGACCACGGTGGCGCGGGTAACCTGAACTTCGGTTGTCGGCGTCCCCTTGCTGGTAGTAGTTGTGGTTTGCACTTGCGCGCTCATGCTCAATGCAAGGGTCAGACAGATAGCCCCCACAGCGAGCACTAACCACGCCTGTGCCCATCCCGTCTTCGAGTTCATCGTATTTTCTCCTTGTTCGCCTTCACAGCCGGTGAATTAAGTTTCTTATTCCATTTACTGCAAAGATTTTCTTGCGCTGCGTTCCGGTACCATGGTTTTCGGATCCGCCCCGTTGCGCGTCACCGCGTGAAGCGCCAATGCGTCCGGATTCGCAATCGACGCCTGCACGATGTAACGTTGCGGCGCGCTGCCCAGGTAATAGAACGGGTAGCAGGTCACCAGGGTGAGGGACGAATAGGGACGGGCCTGCAGGACGGAAACGTCGTCCGGCTTTACCAGTACGATTTGATCGACCACGTAGGTATCCGTTCCCTTGGTTGTCTCCATCTCGATCTTGTCCCCCGGACCGATGTCCTTCAGCACCCTAAAGAAGCCGTCTCGATGACCGGCGATTCCAACGTTGCCCTCCTCGCCAGGACGAACCGTACCCGTGATGTGACCCGCCCCTCGATTCAGGGTCAGGTCGTCGGTTCCCTCGAGTACTGGCACCTCGAGTTGAAACTTCGGAATACGCAAAATTGCGAGCGGCGCCTCAAAGTGCTCGGCAAGGCTGCTCTCGTAGGCCGAGATCCGCTTTCCCGACCAAAGGCTGACATCCACCTTGGTAGCAGGCAGCGGAAGTGTCGAGTCAGGTTCCGCAACATGCGATTCAGTTGGGAGGTCTTTGAAGCGCTTGAGCTCGGCTCGGGACGAAAGCTCTCTGTCGATGCGGGCAATCACATAAATCGCCACCAGCACCAATCCGACGATGAGCAACAGACGCTGGATACTCCCGACAAATTTCATCACAAGAAATTCCCGACGATTGCCTCCCAGTCACGCTATTTGCCGCGATGCTGCTCAATAATTCAAACCGGAGCACGCAGCTATCGTTAGCAAACGGAGTGTAGGCAATGTGGAGGTGGGGATAAACTGTCAATTGTGACAGGGAGATCGGCTGGGGAACCGGTTGCCGATTGGCACAGATACAAAGCATGCTGCTGTCAACATTTCCAGTTGTGGATTCAGGGCGTTATACCTTAACTGGAGTCATGGAGAAGCGTCGCACATTACGGTTTGCCAGTCTTGGGCGAACGACCGAAACCGAAGCGACTCGTGTTCAGGATTGTTACATTTGGGCGGAGATTCACTACCTGGATTCCGCGACAGACTATCGGGAATACCTTCCGTCGCCGAGAGACCACTCGCAAGATGATTTCACTACTCTGGATTCCGGGAAAAATGTCCGACCTCAACGAAGGTCGAGAACCTGGCCTGATTGGACGATTCCAGTCCTGTTCCTCGTCGTGGGTTTGTTGCTCTATTTGGTCGCCTACTCGTAACTGAAAACGTAGAGTGCATAGAAGCGGGCAGGAAGCTGCTATGGATGGTCGCCTAGTGCACGGCTAACAAATTGTTTGCCCTGCATGACAGAGTGAATCGCCATAATCAACTCTTCCCCTGCTTGGCCCTTCACGACGTAGCCGGAGGCTCCAAGGTTGAACGCAGCATCTACCGTGTCCCGCGAAGATTCCTGAGTAAGAAAAACGATTTTGGTATTGGGCGCAGCTTTTCGGATTCGACGGCCGGCTTCTATTCCATTCAGGGTTGGCAAACCGATATCAAGAAGGACGAGATCGGGTTGAAGAGCTTGAACGGCCTGGACTGCCTCCGGTCCATCCTGAGCTTCACCGATCACCTGGAGATGAGGCTGTTTACGAAGCGTAGATGTGATGAAGTTCCGAAAGTGCTCGTGATCATCTACCACCAGAATTCGAACAAATCCATTTGAACCGTGACCGTTTGATGACACCCAAGAGCTCCTAGTAACCCGGCTGGCGACTTCACTCGCACGAGCTGGCATCGGCCTTTAACGGCCCGCGCCCCCTCAACCTTTGGTGCAAAAATACCTCTGTTCATCGCGAAACTCTCAAACAACCAAACTTTGAGATTTTCCGAAATTTTGCTCTTCACTGCAACATACAGGTTGGGGAACCGGCTTGCAATGGCACGAAAGGCGGAGTTTGCTCTCAACAAGACGCGCCTAAATGGTCTAATTCCGACGCGGCTCCGCGCGCCCCACATGTCTATGTGCCCGGTTTCATTTCCAGTAATGAACCCAAAGAAAGGGTAAAGGTTGCGGACGGAAAGGGAAATTGAGGAAAGTTGGCTGTTTCTTAATATTTTTCAGGAATCCATCGATAGTTCCAGTCAGATTCTTTGTAGCCTTTAGGCTTTTGCCGCTTCGGCAGTTTGACTTTCGCACTCGGAATTTCTTTCCAGGGAACGGCACTAAGAAGATGCGAAATACAGTTCAACCGGGCACGCTTTTTGTCGTCGGTCTGCACGACGTTCCAGGGAGACTGGGCGGTGTCGGTTGCTGCGAACATGGCGTCGCGGGCACGAGAATAGTCGTA
>Ga0335069_10006503_pt1 | contig 16969 bp, 21 predicted proteins | sample Lox_Sample_11_FD_206714 | JGI IMG/M metagenome (GOLD analysis project Ga0335069, IMG submission 206714) | Soil microbial communities from Loxahatchee National Wildlife Refuge, Florida, United States - Lox_Sample_1.1 | ecosystem: Environmental > Terrestrial > Soil > Wetlands | place: USA...
CGGCGCGAAGGGCGCGAAGTTCGATTCGTCGCACGACCGGGGCGAGCCGTTCGAATTCATACTCGGCGTCGGCGAAGTCATTCCGGGGTGGGACGAGGGCGTGCAGGGCATGCGCGTCGGCGGCTCGCGCCTGCTCGTCATCCCCGCGCACCTGGCCTACGGCCGGCGCGGTGCGGGTGGCGTGATCCCGCCCGATGCCACGCTGTGGTTCGAGGTCGACCTCCTCGCCTGCTGATGCAGATCCGGTACGACATCGTCCACACGACGAACTACCGCTACCGCAAGCCGGTGCGCTTCGGCGAGCACCGCGTCATGTTCCGCCCGCGCGACAGCCACGACCTGCGCGTGCTCGCGACCGATCTCGAGGTGTCCCCCGACGCGGACGTGCGCATGATCCAGGACCCGCACTCGAACTCGATCGCACTCGTGCAGCCGCTCGAGGCCTCGAGCGAGCTGAGGATCGTCTGCAGCTTCACCATCGAGCACGCCCACAGCCTCAACCTCGAGCTGCCGCTCGATCCGGCCGCGGAGGTGTTCCCGTTCGCGTACAGCGTCGACGAGCGCTTCGACCTCGAACACTACCTGCGGCCGGCTCACGACGATCCGGGAGGCGTGCTCACCGCCTGGACGCGCCAGTTCATCCGCACCGATGGCCCGACCGGCACGCGCGAGTTGCTGGTCGAGATGAACCAGCACATCCGCGAGCACTTCCGATACGAGTCACGCGAGGAGGAAGGCACGCAGGAGCCGAACGTCACGCTCGACCGGGGAGCGGGCTCCTGCCGCGACTTCGCGCTTTTGATGATGGAGGCGGGCCGGCGGCTCGGCATCGCCACCCGGTTCGTCTCGGGCTATCTGTACGACCCCTCGCTCGACGACGGCACGTCGGACGGCACGCAGGGCGCGGGCTACACGCACGCGTGGCTGCAGGCCTACCTGCCGGGCGCAGGGTGGGTGCCGTTCGATCCCACGAACAACCTGCTCGGCGGCACGCAGCTGATCCGGGTCGGCGTGGCACGCCATCCTTCGCAGGCCGCGCCCATCAGCGGCAGCTGGTATGGCGAGAGCGGCGACTACCTCGGCATGGACGTCAAGGTGCAGGTCTCGCGGCGACGCTGAGGGCCGCTCAATCCAGTCGCAGCAGGTGCTCGCGGTAGTAGGCGAGCTCGTCGATCGACTCCTCGATGTCGGCGAGCGCGGTGTGCGCCTGCGCCTTGCGAAAGCCCGCGAGGATGTCGGGCTTCCAGCGGCGAGCCAGCTCTTTCAGGCTGCTCACGTCGAGATTGCGATAGTGGAACCAGGCCTCGAGCCGCGGCATCGTGCGCGCCAGGAACCGGCGGTCCTGGCAGATGCTGTTGCCGCACATCGGCGACTTCCCGCGCCCCACGTAGCGCTGCAGGAAGTCGATCACCTCGGCTTCGGCCGCGGCTTCGTCGACCGTCGATGCCTTGACGCGGTCGATCAGTCCGCTCTTGCCGTGCGTGCCCTTGTTCCAGGCGTCCATCGCCTCGAGCGTCGCGTCGCTCTGGTGGATCGCGTGCACGGGCCCTGCGACGCGGACGCGCAGATCGGGATCCGTGACGACCACGGCGATCTCGATGATGCGGTCGCGATCGGGGTCGAGCCCGGTCATCTCGAGATCGATCCAGGCGAGGTTCAGGTCGCTCGCGGCGAGGGGGGCGGTCATGGGATCCTTTCGGCGATCTGCGGGGATGGCGGCGGTGCGCACGCTCCGCAGACGCCGAGCCTACACTGCGCGCGTGCAAGCCTCATTCCTGCTGACGGCGGTGTTCGCAGCGGCCCTGCTGGGCTCGCTCGCGCTGCGCTTTTGGCTCGCCTCGCGCCAGATCCGGCACGTCGCCCTGCACCGCGAACAGGTGCCCGATGCGTTCCGCGGCACCGTGACCCTGGCTGCCCATCAGCGCGCGGCCGACTACACGCTGGCGAAGGCCCGCTTCGGCCTGGCCTCGACCGCGTTCTCGGCCGCGCTCCTGGTCGGGTGGACCCTGCTCGGTGGCCTCGACGCGCTGAACCAGGCATTGCTCGCCGCGGTGCTGCCGCGATACGGGGCCATGGCGTACCAGCTCGCGCTGCTCGCGTCGTTCGCCGTGATCGGAGCGTTGCTCGAGCTGCCGTTCGATCTCTACGCGACTTTCCGCATCGAGCAACGGTTCGGCTTCAACCGCATGACGTGGCAGCTCTACGTCGTCGACATGGTCAAGGGCGCCCTGCTCGGAGCGGCGATCGGCCTGCCCGTCGCCGCGCTCATCCTGTGGATCATGGGCAGCGCGGGGCGCACGTGGTGGCTGTGGGCGTGGGGTGCGTGGATGGCCTTCAACGTCCTCGCACTGGTCCTCTACCCGACGCTCATCGCGCCGCTCTTCAACCGCTTCGAGCCGCTCGAGGACGCGACGCTGAAGGAGCGCGTGCAGGCGCTGATGGCGCGGTCCGGCTTCGCGGCGAAGGGACTGTTCGTGATGGACGGCAGCCGGCGCTCGGCGCACGCCAACGCCTACTTCACGGGATTCGGCGCGGCCAAGCGCGTCGTGTTCTTCGACACCCTGTTGACCAAGCTGCGTCCGGGCGAAGTCGAGGCCGTGCTGGCCCACGAGCTCGGCCACTTCCGCCACCGCCACGTGCTGAAGCGCCTGATCACGCTGTTCGCGATCAGCCTCGCGGGCTTCGCGCTGCTCGGATGGCTCGCGGCGTGCGCGTGGTTCTACGTCGGCCTCGGCGTGAGGCCGTCCGCGAGCGCGCCCAACGACGCCGTGGCGCTGATCCTGTTCGTGCTCGCGTCTCCTGCGTTCGGCTTCTTCCTCTCGCCGCTGTTCGCGGGCGTGTCGCGCCGCCACGAGTTCGAGGCCGACGCCTACGCGTGCCGGCAGGCCGACGGGCGCGACCTCGCGGCCGCACTTCTGAAGCTGCACGAGGACAACGCCGCCACGCTCACGCCCGATCCGGTCTACGTTCGCTTCTACTACTCGCACCCGCCGGCCAGCGAACGACTCGCCGCGCTTCCGACTCCCGCCTGAGGACTCCGTGATGACGAACCTGCTGCACGCACGCTGCGAGCGCACCCTGGCGCCCATGGGCGAGACGGACGTGCGCCACCACCTCGCCGAGGTGAGCGGCTGGCACGTGGTCGACGGTGCCATCGAGAAGACGTTCGCCTTTCGCGGGTATTACGAGACGATCGCCTTCGTCAACGCGCTCGCGTGGATCGCGCATACCGAGGACCATCATCCGGAGCTGCGCGTGACCTACGACCGCTGCGTCGTGCGCTTCTCGACGCATTCGGCAGGCGGCATCACGCGCAACGACTTCATCTGCGCCGCCAAGGCCGATGCCCTGGTGTCCTTCGTCGCCTGACACGCCGCCGGGTCGGCGCCGTCCGTGACCGCTGCGGTCGAGCTGGATGTCGGTCTCGTCGTCGCCGGGCACGGACGTCATTACGTCGTCGAGACGCCGGAAGGCCGGCGCATCACCTGCCACCCTCGCGGCAAGAAGAGCGACTGCGTGGTCGGCGATCGCGTCCGCTGGCAGGCGAGCGGCGACGAAGGCGTCATCGAGCACATCGAACCGCGCCGCAACCTGCTGTTCCGCCAGGACGAATGGAAGACGAAGTCGTTCGCGGCGAACCTCGACCAACTGCTGGTGCTCGTCGCGGCCGAGCCCCCGTTCAGCGAGTCGCAGCTCGCGCGCGCGCTGATCGCCGCCGAGTACGCGGAGATCCCGGCGCGCATCGCGCTCAACAAGCGCGACCTTCCGGCCATCGCCGCGGCGCGCGAGCGTCTGCAGCCGTACGCACGCATGGGCGTGGAGGTCCACGAGGTCGCCCTGAAGGCGGAGCCGGCGACCGCGCGCGCGGCGCTCTCGCCTGCGCTCGCGGGCCGTGCGACGCTCGTGCTCGGCCCGAGCGGCGCGGGCAAGAGCACCTTGATCAACCTGCTCGTGCCGCACGCGCGCGCCGAGGTCGGCGAGATCTCGCGCGCACTGCAATCGGGCCGCCACACGACGACGACGACCCAGTGGTACTGGCTCGACGCGGATCGCACGACCGCCTTGATCGACTCGCCGGGCTTTCAGGAGTTCGGTCTGCGGCAGATCGACCCGCAGCAACTGCCGGCGCTGATGCCCGACCTGCGCGGACCGGCACAGGCGTGCCGCTTCTACAACTGCACGCATCTGCACGAGCCGGGGTGCGGCGTGCGCGAGGCGGTGGAGCGCGGCGACATCGCGCCGTCGCGCTACCGCGTCTACCGCGAGATCCGCGACGAGCTCAGCGGCGCGCGCTGAGCCGGCGGCCGGGCGCGATCAGCCCACGAGGTTGGCGAGTGACAGCAGCGCGAGGAGCAGCATCCACAGCACGACCGATCGCCACACGAGCCCGACGACGCTGCGCAGATGCCCCAGCACCGGCTGCGCTCCCGGAGTCGAGCCTTCGGCAGCGGCGGCTTCCGGCAAGGGGCCTGCCTCGAACGTCTGCGAACGCGCGGGCGTGACGCCCGGGGCCGCGGCTCCGCCGAGCTGAACGCCGACGGCACCGGCTGCCGCCGCCAGGATGACGCCCTCGTTCGGATGCTTCCACAGCCATGCGTCTCGCCGCCAGCAGTTGATCGCCTCCTCGAAGTTGCCGACCACCGCGAAGCCGAACGCCGTGAGTCGCGCCGGCACATGGTCGAGCAGGTCGAACAGGCGCTGCGAGAGGCGCATGAGCCCTTCGTTCACCGGCGCGCCGGACGTGCGGCTCGGGAACGCCCAGTAGCGGCTCGCGAACTCGGCCATGCGGTAGAGCACGGCGCCGGCCGGGCCGAAGCCGAAGGTCGACAGCAGCACGAACCAGAAGAACACGCCGAATACATGGCGGTGCGCCGCGAGCAGCGAATGCTCGATGACGTGGCGCAGCAGCTCGCTGCGCGGCAGCTCGGCCGCATCGAGGTGCCGCCATTCCGCGAGCAGCTGACGGGCGGCGAGCTCGTCGCCGCGCTCGAGCGCATCGCGGATGTCGGTGAAGTAGTGGCTGAACTGGCGAAAGCCGAGGGTCAGGTACAGCACCGCGACGTCGAACGCCAGTCCGAGCAGCACGTTGACGCGCGCGGCCGCGATGTAGAGGCCCCACGCGACCAGCGCCGGAAGCAGCACCGTGATGAGCCACACGACCCACGCGTGCCGTTCGTCGCCGGCGTCGAAGTTGCGCGCCGTCCAGCGCATCCATCCGGTGAGCGCATCGTGCACCGGGTTGCCGCGCGGCAGTGGCTTGAGCTGCTCGATCAGCAACGCAAACAGCACGGCGAAGAAACTCATGCGCGCGCATCATACCGGCGGGTCGGCGCACGCCCGCCCTCTATGCCGAGAGCAGGCGATAGAGGTTGCGCAGCATCGCCGCGGTCGCGCCCCAGATGAAGAAGCGGTGCGCCGCGCCCGATCCGTCGAGGCCTTCCCACGGCATCGAGAAGAACTCGCGGCGTCCGCCGCTCATCTCGACCCGATGGCGGCGATGATGCGCCGGATCCATGAGGAAGGAGAGCGGCACCTCGAACACGCTCGCGACCTCGAACGGGTCGATGCGGGTCTCGAAGGGTGGCTCGACGAGCGCGACGACCGGTGTCACCACGAAGCCGGTGCCGGTCGTGTACGTCGGCATCGTGCCGAGCACTTCCACAGAGTGCGCATCGAGCCCGATTTCCTCCTGGGCTTCGCGCAGCGCGGTCGCGCACGCATCCGCATCGGAGGGCTCCGCGCGACCACCGGGGAAGCTGATCTGGCCCGGGTGGTTGGTGAGGTGGTCGGTGCGCTGCGTCAGGAGCACGCCGATCTCGGCACGCACGACGAGCGGCACCAGCACGGCCGCGACGGCGGGGCTCCGATCGCCGAAGAAGCGGGGCTCGACCTTGATCTCGGGCGTCCACGCCGGCGGATGCGCGAACCGCTCGCGCAAGACGGCGGCGGTGAGCCTCGCCGGCGCTACCGCCGGCAGATGGTCATCGGTGCCGACGACGGGCAGTTGCTGCGGGTCGAACGCGAGCGCCATCGAACGGGGCCACGGTGCGGCGCGCCACGTCGACGCGCCCCGACGGGCGCGCCGGCCACTCGGCCCGGGCGCGCCGGCCGTGCCGCATCAGGCGAGCTTTTCCTTGATGCGCGCCGACTTCCCGGAGCGGTCGCGCAGGTAGTACAGCTTCGCGCGGCGCACGTCGCCGCGGCGCTTCACCTCGATCGAGGCAATGAGCGGGCTGTACGTCTGGAAGGTGCGCTCCACGCCCTCGCCGCTCGAGATCTTGCGAACGATGAAGCTCGAATTGAGGCCGCGGTTGCGCCGCGCGATGACGACGCCTTCGAACGCCTGCACGCGCTTGCGGTTGCCTTCGACGACGTTCACGTTGACGATCACCGTGTCGCCGGCGGCGAACTCGGGCACCTTGCGGGCGAGGCGCGCGATCTCCTCGCGCTCGAGGGTCTGGATCAGGTCCATGGAAGCTCCCGGGATCGTGCGGACCGTGTCGGATGTTGTGCGCGCCGGGGTCAGTACCACCGGTGCATCGGTCACGCAGAGGATCGAAAAGCCGTCGATTATAGCGGGACGCGTGCCAGGAACGCCTCGTCCGCGGCGTCGAGCCGACCGGCGCGGCGCGCGGCGGCGATCAGGTCGGGCCGGCGACGCGCGGTGAGCTCGAGCGCGCGCTCGCGGCGCCAGCGTGCGATGGCCGCATGGTTTCCCGAGAGCAGGATATCCGGCACCGCTCCACCCGGTCCCTCGATGACTTCCGGGCGGCTGTAGTGCGGACCTTCGAGCAGCCCGTCTGCGAAGCTGTCCTCGCGGTGCGACTGGGGATCGCCGAGGACACCGTCCTGCAGGCGCGCAACCGCATCGAGCAGCGCGAGCACGGCGATCTCGGCGCCCGACAGCACGAAGTCGCCGAGGCTCAGTTCGAGATCGACGTGCCGGTCGATGAAGCGCTGGTCCACGCCCTCGTAGCGGCCGCACATCAGGATCGCGCCGGATCCCGAGGCGAACTGCTCGACGAGCGCCTGGTCGAGGCGACGGCCCGTGGGCGTGAAGTGCACGAGCGGCACCGGTGCGCCGTCGTCACCGCGCGCCGCGCGTATCGCGCCCAAGGCGCGTTCCAGGGGTTCGACGAGCATCACCATGCCCGGGCCGCCGCCGTACGGCCGGTCGTCCACGCGCCGGTAGGCGTCGGTCGCGTGCTCGCGCAACGGCCACAGGTGCACATCGACCTTGCGATCCTCGAAGGCTCGGCGCGTCACCCCCGTTCGGAGCGGTACCTCGAAGAGCTCCGGAAAGAGCGTGATGACGTCGAAGCGCACGTGCCCGCTCAGTAGTCGAGACCCCAGTCGACGCGCACGACGCGGTGTGCGAGGTCGACCTCGTCGACATAGGCATCGACGAAGGGAATGAGGCGCTCGACCGCATCGGCGCCCTCTTCGCCCGCGCGCACACGCAGCACGGCGTGCGCACCGGTCTCGATGAGCCCGACGACGGTACCCAATGCCGCGCCCTCGCGATTTGCCACGGACGAGCCGATCAGATCGACCCAGTAGTAGGCGTCGGTGGGCGGCTTCGGGAACGCCGATCGCGGGACGCAGACGCGCAGGCCGCGCAGCGCGTCGGCACCATCCCGGTCACTGATGCCCTCGGCCTGCGCGAGCACGAATTCGCCATGCCGGCGCGCATCCACAATCGTCAGCGGGCGAGCGGGCGGCTGGGCGTGCGAGGCGGCCTCGCCTGAGACCATCCACCGGCGTGCTCCGAGCAGGGCTGCGGGATCGTCGGCGTACGGCTCGATCTTGATCCAGCCCTTGACCCCCCAGGCACCGACGATGCGGCCGACCTCGTGAACGTCGCCGCCGTGATCGGCGCCGCTGGCCGCATCGGCCGACGCGGACGAGGCAGCCAACGGCGCCGCGCCCGCAGTCCGTCGTTCAGGCCGCGGACTTCGCCTGGGCGACGAGACGCTCGACCGTGGGCGAGAGGCGCGCACCGTGGGAGGTCCAGTGCTCGATGCGATCGAACGCGACGCGCAGGGGCTGCTCGCCGCCCGCCGCCACGGGGTTGTAGAAACCCACGCGCTCGATGAAGCGGCCGTCGCGGCGCAGGCGCGAGTCGGCGACGACGATGTTGAAGAAGGGACGCTTCTTGGCGCCGCCGCGGGCCAGGCGGATCACGACCATGACGGAATTCCTCGGATGCTGTTCTGAAGGGCTGCACCGGTCGGAAGAGCCGGCGAACCGGGCATTATAAACTGCGCCGCCCGCGCGCCATGAATCTTGCCTCTCGCCTGCTCGTGCGACCGTCGACCGACGCCGACGTGCCCGCGCTCGCGGCCATCTACGGCTGGAACGTCGAGCACGGCACGGGGACGTTCGAGATCGAGCCGCCCGACGCGACCGAGATGGCGCAGCGGCGGGCCGCCGTTCTCGACCAGCGCCTGCCCTGGCTGGTCGCCGAGCGCGAGGGCCGTGTGCTCGGCTATGCATATGCGAGCCAGTTCCGCCCGCGACCCGCCTATCGCTACTGTCTGGAGGACTCCGTCTACCTGGCGCACGACGCGGTCGGGCGCGGTCTCGGCCGAGTGCTGCTGGCCGAGCTGCTCGCGCGCTGCGAAGCGGCGGGAGCCCGCCAGATGCTGGCGGTCATCGGCGACTCGGCGAATGCGGCATCGATCGGCGTGCACCGTGCGCTCGGCTTCGAGCCCGCCGGCGTGCTGCGCGCCGCCGGCTGGAAGTTCGGACGCTGGCTCGACGTGGTCCTCATGCAGAAGCGACTCGGCTTCGGCGCAGCGGTGCCGCCACCCGATGCATGACCCGAAGGCAACGAGAGCGCGCTCCAAGACCGCCGCAACGTGGCTCGCCTTTCTGGGCGGCGCGTTCGGCCTGCATCGCTTCTACCTGCACGGGCCGCGCGATGCCTGGGGCTGGCTGCTCATCCCTCCGACGCTGATCGGCCTCTGGGGCGTGCAGCGCATGCGGGCGCTGGGACAGGACGACGTGCTCGCGTGGTTCCTGGTCCCGTGGCTCGGGCTGACGCTCGCCATCACGATGCTCCAGGCCATCGTCTACGGCCTCACGCCGCGCGAGCGCTGGGAGGCGCGCCACGATCCGCAAGGCCGCACGCGCCAGTGGCCGTGGCTCGACGTCATCGGCGTGGTCGGCGCACTCGCCGTGGGTGCCATCGTGCTCATCTCGACGATCGCGTTCGTCGCCCAACGCACCTTCGAATCCCTCGCTCCTCAGTCGAAGAGCCAGAGGCTCGCGCCGTAGAACAGGGCGGCGACCGCGGCCGAGGCCGGGATCGTGAGGATCCACGCCCACACGATGTTGGCGGCCAGCCCCCAGCGCACCGCGGATGCGCGCTGCACCGAGCCCACGCCGACGATGGCCCCCGTGATCGTGTGCGTGGTCGAGACCGGCACGCCGAGCGAGGTGGCGAGGAACAGCGTCAGCGCGCCGCCGGTCTCGGCGCAGAAGCCGCCGACCGGCTTCAGCTTGGTGATCTTCTGGCCCATGGTCTTCACGATGCGCCAGCCGCCGAACATCGTCCCGAGCCCCATCGACACGTAGCAGCACCAGATCACCCAGTCCGGCGGCGATCGATCGGCAGCAGCGGCGTACCCGGTCGCGATGAGCAGCATCCAGATGATGCCGATCGTCTTCTGCGCGTCGTTGCCACCGTGACCCAGGCTGTAGAGCCCGGCCGACACGAGCTGCAGCCGCCGGAACAGGTTGTCGACCCGAAACGGCGAAGACCGCCGGAACAGGTTGGCGACGACGACCATCAGCAGCGAACCGAGCAGGAAGCCGAGCACCGGCGAGAGGAAGACGAAGAGCACGGTCTTCCAGATACCCTCGGCGACGAGCGCGCCGGGGCCGCTCTTGGCGAGCACCGCCCCGACGAGTCCGCCGATGAGCGCATGCGAGGAGCTGGAGGGCAACCCGTACCACCACGTGACGAGGTTCCAGGCGACCGCACCGATCAGCGCCCCGAACACGACGTGGTGGTCGACGGCCGCCGGCTCCACGATGCCCTTGCCGATGGTCGCCGCCACGTTCAGGTGGAACACCCACAACGCGAGCACGTTGAAGAAGGCGGCGAACAGGACCGCCGTCTGCGGCTTCAGCACGCCGGTGGAGACGACGGTGGCGATCGAGTTCGCCGCGTCGTGGAACCCGTTCATGAAGTCGAACGCGACCGCCAGCGCGACCAGCAGCACCACGAGGCCGAAGCCCGCCTGGACGGACGACATGGCGGGCCGCCGTTGCGGTGCTACGAGTTCTCGAGGACGACACCTTCGATCAGGTTCGCCACGTCCTCGCAGCGGTCCGAGATCGACTCGAGCAGCTCGTAGATCGCCTTCAGCTTGATCAGCTCGCGCACGTCGGTCTCCTCGCGGAACAGCTTGGACATCGCCTCGCGCATCACGCGGTCGGCGTCCGATTCGAGCCGGTCGATCTCCTCGCACGTCTTCATCGCCGCCTCGGCGATGGCAGGCTGGCGGATGTTGCGCAGGAGCGAGACGGCGTGCTGCACGCGCTCGCAGCACCGTGCGCTGATGTCGCCGAGGCGCAGCACCTCGTCGGTCATCGCCTTCACGTCGTACAGCGACATCGTTTCGGTCGCGTCCTGCAGCAGGTCGAGGATGTCGTCCATGGCCGTGATCAGGCCGTGGATCTGGTCGCGGTCGATCGGCGTGACGAAGGTCTTGTGCAGGAGGCGGTTCACGTCGGCGGTGACCCGGTCGGCCTGCCGCTCGAGCGTGCCGACCTCGTGGGCGTGGCGTTCGCGGCGCTCGGTGTCGGCATAGTGGTGCATCAGCTGGACGAAAGCACGCGCGCCTTGCGCGATGTAACCCGCGTGCTGCTCGAACAGCTCGAAGAAGTTGCCCTCGCGCGGGACGAGCTTGCCGAGCAGCATCGACCCGTCAGTCGAGCGTCTGCTCGACGCGCACGTTGAAGAACTCGCGCCGACCCTTGAACGCCACCAGTCGCTCGACGAGGAGCGCGAAATCCGCGTCACGCTCCGCCGGGTTGAAGCGCTCGGTGGCGACCGCGAACACCGGGGCGCCTTCGTAGGCGTGGAAGTGCGCGGCGTACGCATCGGCGAGACGTTCGAGGTACGACGTCTCGATCGCCTGCTCCATGGCGATGCCGCGGCGGCGGATGCGCTGCAGCAGCACCGGCGCCGGCGCCTGCAACCAGATGACGAGGTCGGGCTCGCGGACCTGCGGCTCGAGCTGCGCATACATCTGCCGGTAGAGGCGGTGCTCGTCGTCGCTCAGGTTCAGCCGGGCGAAGATCGCATCCTTCGCGAACACGAAGTCGCTCACGACCTGCTGCGCGAACACGCTCGGCTGCGCGAGCGCCTGCATCTGGCGCAGGCGCTGGAACAGGAAGAAAAGCTGGGTCTGGAACGCGTAGCCCGGCATGTCGGCATAGAACCGCTGCAGGAAGGGGTTCTCGGCCGGCTGCTCGAGCATCAGCTCGGCCTTCAGGTGCCGCGCGAGTCGCAGCGCGAGTGAGCTCTTGCCCGCGCCGATCGGACCCTCGACGGCGATGTGGTGGTAGCGCTCGAGTCCCGTGGTGCTCATGGCGTCGTCAGTTTATCGAGGGGCTGCATCGCGACCGCGGGCAGGAGATCGACGACCCGCCCGCGGCCGGGGACGATGCGCTCGCGATCGAGCTCCGCGAGCGGCACGAGCACGAAGGCGCGCTCGTGCAGGCGCGGGTGCGGCAGCACGAGCTCGGGCGTGTCGAGGACGAGATCGTCGTAGAGCAGCAGATCGAGGTCGAGCGTTCGCGGCGCGTTCGGCTGCCCGCGCGTGCGGCCATGCGCGGCCTCGATGGCGAGGAGCGCGCGCAGCAGTTCGATCGGCTCGAGGGTGGTGCGCAATTCGGCGACGGCATTCACGTAGTCGGGACCGGGAGCGCCCATCGACGGGCTGCGCACGAACGCGGACGAGCGGACGAGACGCGTGCGCGGCAACGCCGCGAGCGCCCGCAAGGCGCTGCGCAACGCTGCCACCGGCTCCCCGAGGTTCGCCCCGAGCGCGACGCAGGCCGACGATCCGGCGGTCGCTCCAGGCTCAGCCACCGCTCCGGCATCCCGCCGCAAGAGCCGACCCGCAGACGGACCCGACGGACATGCGCGGCTCAGCCGGTGCCGGACGCCGGCTCCACGTCGGGGTCCGCGACGGCAGGGTTGGGTGCGCCGCCGTCTTCACGCGGGGGCCGGCGGCGGCGCCGACGGCGCTTCTTCGCGGCGACGGCCTCCTCCGACGCAGGCTCTTGCGTGGGCGGCCCCGCGGCTATCGGAGCCTCGCGCCGCGCCGGCACGCGGCGAGGCGCTCGATCGCGCAACGCCGCGAGCAGGTCGCGCCGTTGCTCCGCGTCGGAGGCCGCGAAGTCCTCCCACCAGCGCGCGAGTGCGGGGTCGGCCTCCCCCGACTCGCCGCGCAGCCGCAGGAAGTCCAGGCCGGCGCGAAAGCGCGGCTGCTCCACGAGCGTGAGCGTCGAACTGCCCTGGCGACGCTCGAGGCGCGGCTGCATGAGCCAGATCTCGCGCATGTCGGCCGCGAGCTTGCCGCGGCCCGAGATGTCGCCGATGCGCGCGTCGAACACCGCGTCGACCGCCTGCTGCAGCGCCGGATGCGGCGGCACGCCCTCCGACTGGATCTGCTGCCAGCGCGCCTGCACGTCGTGCCACAGCATCGCGGCGAGCATGAAGCTCGGGGCTACCGGCCGACCTGCCGCGACGCGCGCATCGGTGTCGGCCAGCGCGCGTTGCACGAACTGCTCGCGCCCGTCGTGGCGCTGCGCCTCGTCGAGCGCCACGTCGAGCACCGGGAACACGCCGCGGTGCAGGCCGTGCTTCTTCAACTCCACGATCGACGCGAGCGCATGCCCCGTCTGCAGGAGCTTGATCATCTCGTCGAACGTGCGCGAGGGCGGCACGTTGTCGAGCAACGCGGCCATGCGCTTCAGCGGCGCGCGCGTCTTCGGCTCGATCTCGAAGCCGAGCTTGGCAGCGAAGCGGATCGCGCGGATCACGCGCACCGGGTCTTCTCGGTAACGCGTCTCCGGGTCGCCGATCATGCGCAGGACCTTCTTCTTCGCGTCGCGAATGCCGCCGTGGTAGTCGACCACGATCTCGCGCACCGGGTCGTAGTACATCGCATTGACGGTGAAGTCGCGGCGGGCCGCGTCCTCGATCTGCGGACCCCAGACGTTGTCGCGCAGGACGCGCCCGCTCGCATCGACGACGTGGCTCTTGCCCATCGCCGCGGACTTCGCGCCGCGCTCGTCGCCTTCGACCTGCTCGGCTTCCGACGCATGGAGCATCGCGCGGAAGGTCGACACCTCCACGACTTCGGAGAGGCCGCGATCCTGGCGTCCACGGCCGAACACGACGTGCACGATGCGGAAACGGCGGCCGACGATGAAGGCGCGCCTGAACAGCCCCTTCACCTCCTCGGGCGTCGCGTTCGTGGCCACGTCGAAGTCCTTCGGCCGCAGCCCGAGCAGCAGGTCGCGCACCGCGCCGCCGACGATGTAGGCCTCGTAGCCGGCATCGACCAGCGTCTTCACGACCTTGGCCGCGCGCTCGTCGACGAGACCGGGATCGATTCCGTGCTCGGCCTTGCCGACCTCCGTGCGCTTACCCGGCACTCGCTTCCTGCCGGCCGGTGCGTCCGGCCGCCCGAGCAGCTTGTCGATGAAGCGCTTGATCATGCGAACAGCTTGAGCACGCGCCAGCCGCGCTCGCGGGCGATGGCCTCGAGCGTCGGCGACGGGTTCGTCGCGACCGGATCGGTGGCGCGCTCGAGCAGCGGAAGGTCGTTCACGGAATCGGAGTAGACGCTGATGCGGTCGTGGTCGGCCCACGAGCGGCCGGCCTTCGCCAGCCATTGCTCGACGCGGACCACCTTGCCCGCACGAAAGCTCGGCGTGCCGTCGATGCGACCCGTGATGGTAGCGCCGGCCCCGCGCTCGAGCCGGATGGCGATCAGATCCGCCGGTGCGAAGCCGAACGCGCCCGCGATCGGCACCGTCACCAGCTCGTGCGTCGCCGTGACGAGCGCCATGCGGTCGCCCCGCGCGCGATGCTCGTCGACGAGCGCGCGCGCCTGCGGCTCGATCGCAGGGCCGATGACCTCGCGCATGAAGCGCGCCTGCGCGTCGGCGATCTCCGCGACCGAGCGCAGCCGCAGCGGCTCCGTTGCGAACGCGATGTACGCGTGGATGTCGAGGCTGCCGTCGCGATAGGCCGCGAACCACGCGTCGTTCGCGCGCCGGAAGCCCTCTTCGTCCACCCAGCCGAGGCGAACCATGAACTCGCCCCAGGCGTGATCCGAGTCGATCGGTAACAGCGTGTCGTCGAGATCGAACAAGCACAGACCGCTCATGCCTTCCCGTCCTCGTCGCTCATCCGGCGCAGCAGCGGCACCGTGACGGCGCGCTGATGCGAGAGCGCGTAGGCATCCAGCCGGTCGAGCTGGGTCATGAGGTTCTTCAGGTCGCGCGCGAAGCGCGTGAGGAGGTAGTCCATCACGTCATCGGAGAGAAAGACGCCCCGACGATCGGCCTCGCGGCGCAGCGCCGCGCGCGCGCCGGCCTCGCCGAGCGGCTGCAGCGCGAACACGTGCCCCCAGCCGAGGCGCGTGCGCAAGTCCTCGCGCAGCGGAAGGTCCACGGGCGGAGCGGCGCCGGCGGCGACGATCGGCCAGCCCTGGGTCGCGGCCTCGACGAAGAGGCCGAAGGCGGCGCGCTGCTGCGACTCGTCGTAGCGCTCGACGTCGTCGAGCAGCACGAGCGACCATGCGTCCGACTCCGACCAGGGTGCCGCGAACGCCGAGCCGAACGACGCGACGCGCCCGCCGCGCGCGAGCGCCCTCGCCGCCGTGGCCTGGAGCAGGTGCGTCTTGCCACTCCCGGGCGGTCCCCAGAGGTAGACGGGCGGCGCGCCGGCGGCGAGCGTCGCGAGGTGGTCGACCGCGAGCGCGTTCGCGCCCGGCATGAAGTTCTCGAACGTGCGGGGCGCCTCGGCGACGATCTCGAGCGGCAGCTGCTTCAATGCAGGCGCGGGGACGGCCGCCCGCGGGCGAGCTGCGCGAGTCGGGCGGCGATGGCGTCGCGGTCGGCGGCATCGCGCGCGTGCTCGAGGTAGGCCGCGAGATCGTCGGCCGCCTGCACGTCGCAGCCGAGCGCCGCGTAGGCGAGCCCGCGGTCGCGGCGCTCGGCCCACGCCCGCGGCAGGAGCACGACCAGCCGCTGGGTGACCGCGAGCAGAGGCGTCCACGCCTCCGCACTGCGATGGATCTCCTTCAGGTTGCGCAGCATGCGGGCGAGCACGTCGCGCGGCGGCGCCGACTGGAGGAACAGCGCCAGGGGTGCGTCGAACCGCCCGGCCATGCCTCCGCGCTTGTAGGGCAGCAGCAGCTCCTCGAGCGCGTCGCGGGACAGCGAGTGGCCGCTGAACGGGTCGATGATCACCTCGCCCTGCGGCATGCGCAGCTTGACGAGGAAGTGGCCCGGGAACGACACGCCGTGGGCGGTCAGGCCGATCTGGCCCGCGAGCTCGAGGTAGATGAGCGCGAGGGTGATCGGGATGCCGCGCCGGGTGTCGAGCACGACATGAAGGTAGCTGTTGCGCGGGTCGTAGTAGTCGTTGGCGTTGCCGCCGAAGCCGAGCTCCTGGAAGAAGTAGTGGTTCAGCCAGCGCAGGCGTTGCACCGGCACCGCGTCGGCCGGGATCCGGCGGCGCAGCTTGGCGGCGTGCGCGTCGATCGCTGCCAGCACACCCTGGGTGTCGAGCTGCGGGTAGGCGTCCTGCGCGATCGACGCGGCGGCTTCGACCAGCGGCAGGCTCGCGTCGTCGGCGACGAGCGCCGCGAAGTACTCCAGCGTCGTCGGCGCCGGGAAATGCAGGGAACCGGGCATCGGTCCAGTGTAGAGCGAGTCTCGCGCCGTTTCGAGCCGCGCGTCGCTCGTCCCTCTTCTGGCGAGGGCGGCGCGCACGACGCCAGATCCCGGGCTCACGATGCACGGTGCATGAACTCGCGCACCCGCAGGCCCATGGCGGCAAGCGCCGCGAAGTAGATCAGCACGGCACCCCCGATGAACGCCGCGAGCCAGCCGACCCGCACGGCCGTGTGCCCGACGAGACCGGTCCAGTCGACGGCGTGCGCGCCCCAGCCGAGCCACGCGCCGAGCAGCACGCTCGCGAGCGCGACGCGCGCGGCGAACCGTCCCCATCCCGGCAACGGCACGTAGGCGCCGCTGCGCCGCAGGCCGAACAGCAGCCAGCCCGCGTTGATGAGCGCTCCGCAGCCGATGGACAGAGCGAGCCCCGCATGGGCGAGGCGGGGCACGAAGACGACGTTCAACGCCTGAGTGGCGACCAGCACGACGATGGCGATCTTGACCGGCGTGCGCGTGTCCTGCCGGGCGAAGTAGCCGGGGGCGAGCACCTTCACGGCCACGAGCCCGAGCAGGCCCACCCCATAGCCCATCAGTGCGGTCACCGTCTGCTGGACGTCGTGCGCGCTGAACGCGCCGCGCTGGAACAGCACCGCCACGAGCGCGTTTGAGAACACGAGCAGTGCCAGCGCACACGGCAACGACAGCAGCAGCACCAGGCGCAGGCCCCAGTCGAGCAGCGCCGAATAGCCCTGCGCGTCCTGGCGGCCCTGCGCGGCCGCGAGCTGCGGCATGAGCACGACACCGAGCGCGACGCCGAGCAGCGCGGTGGGGAACTCCATCAGGCGGTCGGCGTAGAAGAGCCACGATACGGCACCGACGCCGACGCGCGAGGCGATCTGCGTGTTGATGAGCAGCGAGAACTGCGCGACCGACACGCTCAGCAGCGCTGGCGCCATTTGCGCGAGAACCATCCGCACGCCGGGGTGGTGCCACGCCGTGCGCACCGCCGCCGGTGCCGTGCGCACGCGAGGCAGCG
>Ga0335069_10006505_pt1 | contig 16967 bp, 10 predicted proteins | sample Lox_Sample_11_FD_206714 | JGI IMG/M metagenome (GOLD analysis project Ga0335069, IMG submission 206714) | Soil microbial communities from Loxahatchee National Wildlife Refuge, Florida, United States - Lox_Sample_1.1 | ecosystem: Environmental > Terrestrial > Soil > Wetlands | place: USA...
TTCCAGCGTCGCAATCTCCAGCCCCTCTTCGAGAATAAACGCGGCACTGAGGAACAGCGGCTCGGCTCCGCCTACGGAGAGGTCGTTGACCGTCCCGTGCACCGCGAGCGAACCAATATCGCCGCCCGGAAAGAACAGCGGGTTGACCACAAAAGAGTCCGTAGTGAAGGCCAAGCGCGCCCCATCGACATCCACCAGAGCCTGATCGTTCAGGCAGTCGAGAGCCAGATTCTGGAAGGCTGGCTGGAAGACCTTTTCCAGCAACTCAGCGCTCAAGCGGCCACCGTTACCATGGCCCAGCAGAACCTTGCCTTGCGGGGCGAGAGGAACTGGACAAGCAAGTTGTTCGAGAGAAGGTTTGTTATCGCTCATCGTAAAGTCCGTGGTCCAGGGTCCGAAGTCCGGTGTTCCAGTTCGCAAGGCGCCTGATCGCCAAGCCAGCGTTGGGAAGCAACAGCGCCGAGGCAGCAGGAGCCCCCCTCACCCGCCCTCCTACGTCGGGCACCCTCCCCCGCACGGGGGGAGGGTTGTGATTCTCCATTGCGCAGGCGGACCGTCAGAATTCTCGATTCTTACCCTCTCCCCTCGCGGGAGAGGGTGGACTGCGGGCGGCGTTTTCACCAGCCGGCGCAGGCCGGGTGAGGGGTCTTTTCCGATCCCCTCAGGCATGGAGCAAAGCCAGGAGTCAGCCAGCGTCTGGTTGTCTTTCGACGACGGACTTCGGACTCCGGACCTCAGATTTGGCGTGTACCGCGTGCCGTCGAAACTGGTAATAGGCCGCGCAGGCGCCTTCCGCGGAAACCATGGGCGCACCGAGCGGCGTCGCGGGCGTGCAGCGCTCGGCGAAGGCCGGGCAATCCCAGGGCTTCTTCAGTCCCTGGAGAACCTGGGCGCTGATGCACTCCGGAGATTCCTGGACGTCACCGACCGGCACATTGAAAACCTGCTCGGCGTCAAAGGCGGCAAACTCTTCGCGAATCTTCAAGCCGCTCGCGGGAATCGGGCCGATGCCTCGCCACTTGCGGTCGGAAACCTCAAACACCTTTTTCATGATTTCCCGTGCGGCACGATTCCCTTCCCTCGCGACCGAACGGACGTATTGGTTCTCGACCTCGGCGCGGCCTTCTTCGAGTTGCGCCACCAGCATGGAAATCGCTTCCAGCAAGTCAAGCGGTTCGAACCCGCCCACCACAATCGGGACGTGAAATTCCCGGCACAACTTCTCGTACTCCTCATAGCCCATCACCGTGCAGACGTGCCCGGGAGCAATGAACGCCTGGACGCGGTGGCCGGGAGACTCGAGCAGCAGCCGCATCGCCGGCGGCACCAGAACATGTGAGGCCAACATGGAAAAATTCTTCAAGCCCTCGCGAGCCGCTTGCCAGATGGCCATGGCGTTGGCGGGCGCGGTGGTCTCAAAGCCCACGCCGAGAAAAACCACCCGGCGGGCAGGCAACGCGCGCGCCACCTTCAGGGCTTCCATCGGTGAGTAGGCCACGCGTACATCACCGCCGTTGGCTTTGACATGGAAAAGATCCGTGTGCGAGCCCGGTACGCGCAGCATGTCCCCGTAAGAAACCAGCGTGACGTCCGGCAGGGACGCCAGCGAGACTGCCTTGTCGATGATCTCGATTGGCGTGACGCAGACGGGGCACCCCGGCCCGTGCACCAGCTCGATCTCGCGGGGCAAAAGCTCGTCGATGCCGTAACGCATCAGCGTGTGCGTCTGACCGCCGCAAACTTCCATCAACACCCAGGGCCGCGTAGTGCGGCGGGCGATCTCCGCCAGCAGGGCTTTGGCGATGTGCGCGTCACGATATTCGTCGATGTATTTCATAACTACCAGTCCAAGGTCCGAAGTCCGAGGTCCGACGTTAATGGCGACTTCGGACCCCGGGCTTCGGACTCTTACGGGGATTCCAGTCCCTCTTCTTCCAACGCCCCCATTTCCTGAAGCAGTTCGAAGGTGCGCTGCGCCTCCTCGGCATTGAGGCGGCTGAGGGCAAAACCCACGTGGACGACGACGTACTCGCCGACCTCGGCTTCGGGAACGAAGTCCAAACGCACTTCGCGCAGGACCCCGCCGAAGTCCACTCGGCCAAGCAGGGCGCCATCCCGCTCTTGCTTCTCGACAATTTTTCCCGGTATCGCCAGACACATAGTTGCTTATCCCAGGGAAGGAGATAGGAAGGTCGTGAGAATCAGCCTAATCCGTTTCAGACAACCCCAACGCACTTGGTGGATGTACCACCAGACAGTCCACCGCCTCCACCATCTTTATTATAGCCTTGCTGTGGGGAACACGGAGCAATTTCGCACGCCGAAGTAGGGGCGCACGGCCGTACGCCCTCACAAAGGCCCGGCACCCAATTGTTGTTCCTTGGCAGAGGCAAAGGCCAGTTACGCACGTCAGTGCGGCACAGACTTCTTCAGCCGGTCCTTGTCACCCCAGACGGATTCCGTGTGGGCGAGGATGTCTTCCGGTGTGAGCCAAAGCGGCTTCATCTTTCGCTGACTGTGCAGCTTGGCCATGTCGTTGAAATGGGGCGAGGCCGGGTCTTCCGATTCACCGTAGGGCAGAAGGCTCCAAGCCTTCTTGGGCGCGCCCTCTTCGACCACCAGCAGGTGGCCCCAGCCGTCGTCACAATGGATCGTGCCATCTTCCTGCTGCGGGCCATCATCAGGATGGAGCACGTCAAACAGGCCCGCCCCATCCATCGGGAAGGTGCCGCCGCGTTCGACCACATTGACTTCGCCCCAGGGGACTTCCGCCTTATGAAAGTACTGCCGGATGCGGCTGATTGCATCACCAAGCGCCGCGAGCGCCGTCCTTTGCTCTTCAGGCGAATCCAAATCGATCTTATAGCGCTCATAGGCGAGAAAGCGCCCAAGCTTCGAGGCTGAAAACTGGTCGCGGTAAGCCTGTGCCCAGAAGTAAAGGTATGTCTGCGCCAGAGAATCCGTGGCAGAACGCCGGTCCCAGTTCTTCAAGACCTCGACGGCGTGGCGGACATCAGGATCACTCTCGGCACCAGGTTTGTTTTGCACGGCGCGCGCGAGCAACGGAACGATGACGTCGGCAGGCACCACATACGTGTCGAGGGCGAGCGACTTCATTTCGTCCAGGGTAAACTTCTTATCCTGTCCCAGCACCTTGAGGAGTCTCTCCCCGCGCGCGTTCAAGTCCTCCTGGCTGATCTCCGGCTTCGGCACCGAAAACAGGTAATACGGGGCTGGGTCGAGCGGTTTCAGTCCCGAGTTCGTCGTGGACATCCAGGGCGGGTTGTTGCAGTTCTGGAGAAAGCCCGAGGGCGGATTCAGCAATTGCGGATACTTCTCAAGCGGGAAATACGGACCCCATTCGGTCGCTTTGAGCCAGCCGGGCACGGGTTTGTGCCAGTCGTAGCCCTCGGTGCGCTGAGCCACGGTGGCGTTGTGAACCCAGTAGATGTTCTCCTGATCTGTGTAAAGCAGATTCCAGCGCGGCATCAGGTGGAGCGCCACGACTGCTTTGAACTCCACGAGGTTGCGCGCCTTCATGATGCGGTAAAGATTCGTCGAATAATTCACGCCGTCATAGTTGGGCAGCTTCACGGCGTAGGCGCGGTGCTGCTCCTTATCGAATTTCACAATGGGTCCGTGATGCGTGTAGTAGCAGGGCAGCGTCAGCGTCTCCATCCCTTTGGGACCCTTGATCCGAAACGTCTCGTACTCAACTTTGATCTCCCGCCACGCTCCTTCGTAAAGATATTGAAGCGAATTCGCGGGGTTCAGTTTCTCCTCGTACACGTCGGAGATATTGGGCATGTTCCAGGTGGCGGACCACGTAATGTGGTCGTTCAGACCGTCGAGGAAGAAAGGACTGCCGAACCAACTGATGCCCGCCGCATCCAGTTTGCCAGGCGTGATGAGATGCGCCTCGTAATTCTGGAAGCGGTTGGCCCAGGGCATGTGGGTGTGTTCGACATGAATGACGTGGCCGTCCGCTGACTTCGCGGGCGCGATGGCAAATTGGTTGGAGCCCAGGTTCGGGAAAGATGTCGGGGCATCTGCGAGCTTGCTCAGTGCCTCGTGGATGCTGTAGAAGCGGAAATACTGGCTACGCTCCAGGGCCTCGATGTCTTCAGGACTGACGCTGTCGATCCATGCCGGCACCTGCGCGCGGTGTTCCTCGATATAGGCATTCACGCCCCGCGCGAAGCTCGCAAGAATGCGGTAGACCTCGGGGTCAATCTGGTCGCGGTTCTCGATCACCGCGCGTTTGGTGCGCAGCAAACGTTGAAGGTAGTCACCATCCCAACGGTACTCGTAGGGAATGAAGTGCAGGTAGCCGTCGCCAAGCGCTTCAAACCCCAATACCTCCGTCCGGCGCCCCTGTGCGTCGCGATACTGCAAGAACATCTTTTCCAAATGATCCTGAGCCTGCGCGTAGCCGTAACCGAAGAACGTGGCTTCCTCGGTTTCGCCCACAACGTGGGGGACGCCGTATTCGTCGCGATAAATAGTGACCTGGTCGGCCAGCCCGTCACGAGCAGGGAGATTCCACGCGGGCACGAGCAGGCTAACGAGAAGAACACAAACCCAGCGGAGTAATCGTCTCACTTCAGGCTTTCTCCACAACCTGTTCGCGTTCGGCGTCGAAATAGTAGACCTTGCCGTTCCGGTAGGAACGAACGGAGAGTTCGACGGTCGCCATCACTTTGTAGCCGAGGTCAGCGGAGCAGTTCGGCTGTTTTCGCGATCGCACGCATTCCAGGAAATTGTCAAAATGCTTCAGGTCACCTTCGTTCCCCACACTGTCGATGCGGACCTGCGCCCAGCCGTTCTTCTTGATGAACTCCTCGAGGTAGGGCGACTCGGGGATGATGTCGGCGAAGTCGTACTGACGCGAGGGCGGGCCTTCCCACTCGTCACTCATATGGATGGTCGCCTTCGTACCCCGCAGCATCAGCCGTGGTCCATTCTCGTTGACCTGTGAGGACTGTATCGTCATCGAGTACTTGCTGGGATAGTCGGCGGCGGTCAGGAAAGTGTCCGGGACTTCGCGCCCGTCGTTGTAGACCCACATTCCACCCATGCCCGAGACGCGCGTCGGGAACTCATTCGCAATCGCCAGATGGAACGGAGCGATGACGTGGTAATGGAGGTCGGTCGCAATGCCGCCCGAGTAATCCCAGTACTTGCGGAAACGGAAGAAGCGGTCAGCATTGAAAGGCCGCTGGGGTGCGGGGCCGAGCCACTGCTTCCAGTCGATGTGCTCTTCTCCCGCGGCATCGGGACTGGCAGCGGGATCGATGACCCAATAGTCACTGTTCCAGTCACCCCCCGGAGCATTGCGGCTATAGGTTCCCTGCACGGCCACCACCTGGCCAATTGTGCCGGACTCAATGATCTCGTGAATCTTGTGCCAGCGGTTCCAAGAAAGGCCCTGCACACCTACCTGCACAACGCGCTTCAGCTCCTTCGCCTTGTGCGCCACGATCTTGCTTTCCTCGACCGTGTGGGTCATGGGCTTTTCGACGTAAACGTCCTTCCCGGACTCCATGGCCGCGAGCGTGATCGGAGCATGCCAATGGTCAGGCGTGGCGATGCAAACTGCGTCGATGTCTGAGCGCTGCAATATCTCCTCATGGTGCGTGTAAGTCTTGGCGCTCGGGACCTTCGCGGATGCAACATTGAGGCGCTTCTGATAAACGTCGCAGAGCGCCACAATTTCAATATCGGGCTTGTTCTTCCGGTGCTGCAAAAGCAGGTCAAGGTGATCCGACCCGCGGGCGCCAACACCAATCAGCGCCACATTGATGCGATCATTTGCGCCCGGCACACGAGCCGCGGGAGCGGCTGCAAAAAGTGCGCCCCCCGCCGTGGCCGTGCCAAGAAAACGCCTTCGCGATAGTCGATTCGGTGACTTCATCTGAGGCCTCCTGTTTCGGAATCCCGGCGCGCGCGAGTTTACACCGGCGACGCCGCACTGCGCAACTTGCCCAGAGACGGGCAAGAAACACCCACCACTTTGCTCCCGGCAGCGTCACCTCCGACGCGCTCACTTAAGCTTGGGGCCGGAAATCCGATAAGCAAAAATGGAGGCCCGGTTGCTCGCAGCAAGGATGGTTCGGACCGGGACGGGAGCCTGACGTGGACTTTGCCATGACACCAGGAGGGCTGCTGGTTCATTCGTGCGACGAATGGCCCTGTGCAGTATGTCGTCCCAGCCAGATCGCGGAAAGCCGCGCTTATTGCCTCTGTTTGAGCTGCGCTTATGGTATTGTAGCTGCTGCAAGTGCTGGCGAGCCGGGTGCGCGCGCGCTGCTGGACGAGATTTCCAATGCCTTGAGTATGCTTGAGGCACAGCAGTCACGGCCGGCGATGCACACCAATTGAACCTCTCCGGAGGTCAATCTGGCCTTCCGGGATTCGAGAAAAACCTCACTCGCCAGGGGCATTATTTGCCGAGCTGGGAGGAGGGCTTGCCTATGGCCCGGTTTCGATCACGACGTAGTTGCCGAGTGGCGTTGTCGATCCCGATTCGCGTCTTCGGAACAGACTACCGGGGAGTGGATTTCACCGAGGATGCCATGACGGTCGTGGTCAATCTGCACGGAGCCAAGATTCGCCTGGCCCACCAACTCCTCCCTGATCAGGAAATCCGGCTCCTTTCGGATGCCACCCAGCAGGACGCAATATTCCGAGTGGTGTCCCAAGCCGGCGATTCCGACAACGAATTCACATACTGGGGCGTGGAGAATTTGGATCCTCGGCTGAACCTCTGGGGTGTAGAGATCCCTGAGATGGAACCCGACGACGAACTCGCCGTGCGGGTCCAGCTGGAGTGCCCGCATTGCGCGGCTCACCAAACCGTCCGGCTGGACGAAGAACTACTGGCAGCCTTGGAAGAAGAAGGCGGAGTGCCGCGCGGCTGCCTCGCCTGCAAGCAGTCCGGGCTGTGGAAACTTCTGCCGTTCAACGAAGCCTAGACAGCGCCTCTCGCTCCAAACTCGAGTTGCACAACCGCGTGCTCTTCACCTTTGCGGACCGGCTGGCCAAGGGAAGGGCACTTCGTTCCAAAGTGGCGGTTTTACGCGCTCCGTCCCCAAATAGATTTTTGCCAAAAATAAGGTGCTTCATTATAGATAAGTTTGCCTGCCTTGAATTAAAACGAGATAGTCTGATCTCCGTCGGGAGAGGCTGACGAGGAACCGGTAAGCGCGAAAGTGAAGTCGTAGCCGGAACAGCGGGGATATCTGTCACCTGGGTCTTGTGAGCGCCAGCGTGCCGAAAGCTGTCGTCGGGGGATGGCGACGTAAGCTTGGCGTGTGGGCTCCGCCGGCGGAACGGGTTCTGTGCAAGCCGGGTACCGCTCTTTTCGCGCGGCCGAAAGAACCGCCTTAACCGGTCCAGGGTGTGGGGGAGGCAACAATGAACAGTGTTGACGAGCTCGAACGCGATGCCTGCGAGTACGTACTTCACGCCGTGCGGCGAAAGCAGGCCGTCATCTTTGAGCGAGCCGAGAAAGCCACACTGTGGGACATCCATGGCAAGGAGTATCTGGATACGATGTCGGGCTCGGCTGGACCCGCTATGGTCGGGCATGCCAACCCCGCGGTTGCCGCGGCTGTGGCGCGGCAGATGGCCCAACTTCCCTCCGCGAATCTTCTGCACGACTCCGTCCCGATGATCGAGTTCGCGCGAAAGATCGCCCAGATCGCGCCGGCGGGGCTTACCAAGACCTTCCTTTGCGCCGGAGGAGGCGAGGCCATCGAAGCAGCCATCAAGCTGGCGATCCGCGTGACCGGCCGCACCGAGGTCATTTCGCTTACCGGGGCGTACCACGGGATGTCGCTGGCCACGATGAGCCTGGGTGGCATGCCGGCGCTGCGCCAATGGTTCCCCGGAGGGGTTCGCTGGCCGACCTTCCGGCAGATCCCGTCGGCGGATTCTTACCGGCCTCCGCTAGGGAATGACGGTCCCGATGGCTGGCGCGCCGCGGCGCGGGCTCTCGAAGCTGACCTCGACGGCGCCGGGTTCGGCCAAGTTGCGGCACTGCTGATGGAAATCGTACAAGGTCCAAACGGGCACGTGGTTTTTCCCCAAGAGTACTACCGCGAAGTGCAACGCATCTGCCGTGAACGCCACGTCTGGCTGATCGTCGATGAAATTCAAACCGGGCTGGCGCGTTGCGGTAGCATGTGGGCATCCAACTTGTTCGATGTGAAGCCCGACGTCCTGGTGGCCGGCAAGGCGCTGGGAGGCGGCGTCCCGATTGGAGTCTTCGTCACCCGCAAGGACCTGGTTCCGGAAGGCGTGGAGAGTGAGCCCTGGCACATGCTAACGTTCATGAACCAGCCTCTGGCCGCAGCGGCCGGCTTGGCCGTTATCGGCGTGGTCGAAAGAGAAAACCTCGCCGAGCGGGCCCGTAAATTAGGAGAACGCGCCACGGCCCATTTCAAGCGCCTGGCTGAGAAATATGAGGTCATCGGCGATGTGCGCGGTCCGGGCCTCTTCATCGGCGTGGATTTCGTGGAAGATCGGAAGACGAAAACTCCGGCTACTGACGCATGCCGGTGCGCATGGGAATTTGCCCTTCAGCGCGGCCTGATTACTCAGTTCGGAGGAATGGGGTCGAACGTACTGAAGTTCAAACCTCCGCTGGTCACTCCGGAAGAGGATTTTGAAAAGATGCTCGCGATCGCGGAGGAAGTCGTGGCTTTTATCCAAAAAGAGGTCGAGCGAAAAACTCCAAAGGTCAGCTAGCCGGGATTTCTCACCGGTTTTGGATGTTAGTGGGAGGGCAGGGCTTTACAGGCTGCGGAAAAGGTCTGCAGCCTCTTCGGCCCCGCCCTTCCCAAAGCCGGTGAGGAGTCCGAACTAGGACCAAACGAACTGAGGTGTGAGCATGGCGAACTCGAGAGCAGTCAGGCACAGTAGATCGTTCTCGCGGGCGGTGGCGGGCATTATCTTCTCTCTTGTTATTGTCACGAGCGCAATGGCGGCGGGACCTGCTTATCCGCTGAAGATCAGCGCCAATCATCGCTACCTCGTGGACCAAAGCGGCCGGCCGTTTCTCATTCAGGGGGACGCCGCATGGTCTCTGATCGTCGGCCTCGACAAAGCTGACGTCGAAACCTATCTCAAGAACCGGCAGGCCAAAGGTTTCAACACGATCATCGTCAATCTTCTCGAACACAAATTCGCGACGCACGCTCCCAATGACGTCTTTGGCGAAGGGCCGTTCACAACGCCGGGTGACTTCACGACTCCCAATGAGAAGTACTTCGAGTATGCCGACTGGGTGATCCGCAAGGCGGGCGAATACGGCATCCAAGTGCTTCTCGCGCCTATTTACCTCGGATACCAGGGGACGGACGAGGGCTGGATTGAAGAGACGCTTCGGAACGGTCCGGCGAAGTGCCTAAACTACGGCCTCTATGTCGGAAAACGCTACAAGGATTTCGACAACATCATCTGGCTGATGGGAGGCGACCGCAACCCCGAGTCGGCATTAGAAGATGTCGACATGGTCGCGCTAGGCATCAAGGAAAACGACCATCGCCACCTCATGACGGCACACTGCAACGCGGAGAACACCGCGATGGACCAGTACGCGGGTGGGCGCTGGGTGGACCTCAACACGACTTACACCTACAGGCTCGTTCACGATTCGCTCGTGACGAATTACAATTTCAAACCGCCGCTGCCTAACTTTCTTGTCGAGACGACGTACGAGGGCGAGCACAATGCTTCGCCGGTGCAAATCCGGCGGCAAGCTTACTGGGCTGATCTGGCAGGTACCACCGGGCAGATCATGGGGAACCGGCCGATCTGGCTGTTCGACCCCGGCTGGAAGGAAGCTCTGGATGCGACCGGCTCTCAGGATATGGCGCGCCTCTCGAGGCTATTCCAGTCTCGGCCCTGGTATCAGTTCGTTCCTGACCAGCAGCACGAAGTAGTCACCGGCGGTTTGGGAGAGTTCTTGGGGCTTGACTACCTGATGGCAGCGCGGGCCGAGGACGGCAGCACGGTCATCGCCTACACGCCCACGCGGCGGAGAGTAACCGTTGACCTGAGCAAAGTATCGGGTACAACCGTCAAGGCATGGTGGTTTGATCCTCAGACCGGGAAGGTTTCCGCCGCAGGGGAATTCCCAACCACCGGTTCTCACGACTTCACTCCTCCTGCGGAAGGCGACTGGGTGCTGGTCTTGGACGATGCCGCACGGGGCTTCCCTCCCCCGGGAGCATAGTGAGCACGCGAGTGCAGTGCGTTTTAGAGAGGCACGATGACCAAAACCAAAAAGGCCGACGTTCCATACATTCCCAACCGGTTCAAGGGTGACGTGGCCCTGGTGGCCGGTGGCGCGCAGGGGATCGGTAAGGCCATCGCAACGCGCTTGGCGCTTGAGGGAGCCCGCGTCGTCATTGCCGACATCGACCGCGCCGCATTATCCAAAACCGAACGTGAGATCAGCGCCCAAGGCGGAGACGTCCGGGTGGCTGTCTGTGACCTGAGCAAGCGGCCGCAAGTGAAACGCGTTGTCGCAAAGGTGCGGGCGTCACATAAGAAGATAGACGTAGTCATGCATGTGGCGGGCATCGCGGACTCTGTCCCGTTTCTGGATTGCGGCGAAAAGGTCTGGGATCGGCACTTGGATCTCAATTTGAAGGGTGCTTATCTACTCGCCCAGGCCGTTCTGCCCGGTATGGTGAAACGGCGAAGCGGTAGGCTGGTTTTCATGTCGTCCACGAACTCCTGGGACGCTGAAGCGGAGTTGGCTCACTACAATGTGTCCAAAGCAGGCGTCTTCCTGTTGGCGAAAACCCTGGCCCGCGAGTTTGGGCCCTTTGGGATTCGCTCGAATGCTATCGGGCCCGGCTTCATTCGCACGCGGCTGACCGAGCCGCTTTTCGCCCATCCCGAGTACATCACCCGCTATCAGAGTTTCATCCCCCTAGGCCGATTTGGCCTCCCCGAGGACATCGCGGGGCCCGCCACTTTTCTGGCATCGCACGACGCCGATTACGTCAACGGGGTTTTGCTGTTCATCGACGGCGGGCGCCTCGCCTAGCCTTTGCCTGCTACTGAGACTCGGCGCCATCACCGACGTCCTCGCGATAGCGCCGCCGGTAGGCAAGCGGCGTGTTCCCGACCAGGGCATGAAAGACCTTTCCGAAATAGCTCTGGCTGCAAAAGGCGAGCAATTCCGAAATTTCTGCGATGGGCGTGGAGGTAGCCGACAAGAGGGCCTGCGCTTTGGCAATCCGGAAGCCGTTAAGGTAGGTCAGAAAGGATTGCCCCGTTACTTTCTTGAAGAAGCTCATAAAATGCGAACCGCTCATCGCACAGATGCGCGCGGCATCTGAAACCTGAATATGCTCTCCGTAGTTCTTTTCCAAATAGCTGAACAGCGGAGCCAAGCGTTCAATATCGTGCTGCTTCTTGGCAAAGACGTTGCGCGCACCGGCATAATCCGCATAGTGCTCGACGAGCAGGTAGAGCAGCATCTTCATATGGGTTTTGACGGCCAAGCGAGCCAAAGGCGTCTTGGCGGGAAGTGCTGCGTGCACCTTGAGGATCAACTCCAGCGCCCGCTTGGGTAGCCCCGACGCGGGGCCGATGACGTGCGGAAATTCAGAATCTTGGCAGAGGAAAGGCATCAGGTACTGCTCTTCTTCGCTGCTGGTGCCGCTGCCGCGGATGATCTCCGGCCGGAAATTCAACGAGACTAAGCGGACTTCAACTCGGGGGCGGTTGAGGATTCTGTGGTAAAGGCCCGGCCCCACCACCATCAGATCACCTTCCTTGACGCGGAAGAAACGGTTCAGAACTTGGATCTCCGTCCGGCCGCCGTATACGTAGATCACTTCCAGGTAGTCGTGGCGGTTCATGCGAACGTTGTGCCGTCCAGCGTGCACAAAGAAACCCACGTCAATTGCGAACGCAGGATCGAAGGGATACGTGTGCACGCCCTCGGCGTTGATTCCCGGCTCGACAACCTGATAGGCCTTTTTCCAAAACAGCACCTGTTGAGCCTTCACAGAATCTCCTCAGCCGCTCGAGAGAATTCTCCTTCGAAGCATCACTGGCCTGTGACAATGGCCAGAGTTTAACGACATCCTGCCGGACCGTCAAGCCGTGGCGCAACGTGCTCCGAGGAACTCACAGAAAAGCAGGCAGTGCCCAGAAACCGCGATTGTTGGCGTGCCCACTCAACTTCACGCGGACCTCAGATCGCCCAACAGTCTTTCTCGACCCAGCCGTTGCCGGGAGGGAAACTCTCCAATCTGTCATAGCCCAGTTACAAAGAATTGTGCGAACGTTATAGACCCTACCGCGCGTTTTGACGAATATCCTTCTGTCGGAGTCTTCGGTCGAAAACCCAAAGTGCTATGGGCCGGGCGTACTTGTCTGAGTCCACGGCTTTCCTGTAGGCGAACCAGCAACTGTTGGCGGGCCTAACCCGCTTGCGGATTAGGCAATCGAGTCCCCGAGGGAGGCAACGCATGAAGACGAAGACTGCCGTGCTGATGGTGGTTTCTTTCCTGCTCTCGTGGAATGCGGCGGGGCAGGACTTGGCGACGATCGTGGGAACCGTCACCGATCCCTCGGGAGCGGCGATCCCGGCGGTAAGAGTCACCGTATCCAACCCCGACAAGGGCTTCACGCGGAACCTGATTTCGGGCGCAGACGGGGAGTATATCGCCGCCCATATTCCGATCGGCAGCTACATCGTGCGAGCCGAAGCGCCGGGGTTTGAAAAGCTAACCCGCAGTGGCATCACGCTGGATGCCGGCCAGACGCAACGCGTGGATTTGCAGATGACCGTCGGAGGGTCCACGCAGGAAGTGACGGTCACGGGCAACGTCCCCAAGGTGGAGACGGAAACCGGCGCAATCTCCGACGTTGTAACGGGCTCGCAGGTGGCCCAACTCAATCTCAATGCCCGCAATTTCGCGAACCTGGCCCTTCTGGTTCCCGGGGCAGCGCCAGGTGGATACGATCCCACCACAGTGGGTGTCAGCGCCTCATCAACACTGCCGTTCAATGGTGTCCCGGGAAATTTCAACAATTGGGAAATCGACGGCACTAGCAACGTCGACCAGGGCTCGGGCAGTGATTCTCTTCAACTCTTCCCCAGCCTGGACTCTATCGCGGAGTTCCGAATCTCCACGTCCAATTACAGCGCCGAACTCGGGAAGTCTGCCGGCGCCAACATTGAGGTGGTCACCAAATCCGGGACGAGCCAGTTCCACGGCACACTCTTCGAATTCGTCCGTAACGACAAGTTTGACGCCAACGACTGGTTTATCAATCAGACCATCGCGCCACCGGGCGGCAATGCCCCCAAGACTCCTGTGAAGCGCAACGATTGGGGCTTCACCGTCGGCGGCCCGCTCTATATCCCCGGCCACTACAACACCAACCGGCAGAAGACGTTTTTCTTCGTCTCAGAGGAATGGCGCAAGAACCGGGAAGGAACGGTGATCGACCAGTTCGTCCCCAGCACTCGCATGCGGCAAGGTGATTTCAGCGAATGCGATCCGGAATCCCCCAACCACGATCTGGTGGTCGCCTCCGGTTGCGCCCTCCCCACCATGGACGCCTCGACGGGCGCAAAGTTCCCGGGCGATATCGTGCCGGTGGATCCCACCGGCAAGGCCCTTCTGGATGGTCTGGTTCCCGTGCCCAACAATGGAGTGATCCGTTACACGCGGGCGCCCCGTCTGCCCACAGATTTTCGCGAGGACATGGTTCGCATTGACCACAACGTCAGTGACAAAGTACGGCTCTTCGGCCGTTACACACAGGACGCTTACCAACAGATGTTCGTGCCCACGCTATGGGCGAGCGCCAACTTCGGCACCGTGCAAACCAAGTGGACCAGCCCCGCCAAATCCGCGGTGCTGCATCTGACGGCGAGTCTAAAACCCAATCTGCTGAACGAGTTCATCATTAGCGCCTCCGCCGACGTAAACACCGTACATGAATCGACTGGATTCGATTCGCCGGCGGGCTCCATCGACAAGCCCTCCGACTTCGTCGCCCAGTCGATCTTCCCGGCCAACCAACTTCAGACGAAGCTTCCCGGCATTGCCGTGTCGGGTGGTGTCCCGTTCAATTTTGCCGAATCGACCGGCTTCGAGTTCTTCTTCTGGGACCCGCAACCCGCCATCAAGGACAACCTGGTCTGGTCGCACGGCCGGCACACCCTGAAGGCCGGATTCTTCCTCCTGTACAACCACATCAACACCACCACCAACATCGGTTTGAATACGCAGGGCTTTCTGACGTTCAGTTCGGGCTCGGCGGTGAGCACGGACAACGCACTTGCGGATCTACTCCTGGCCCGCATCGGCACGTACGAAGAGTATGGCCGGGTCGTCAACGGCAGCCTGCTCGGCGGCGCTGCCCTCGGCCATTGGCGGCAGTGGGATTTCGAACCTTACTTCCAAGATGATTGGAGGGTTTCATCCCGCCTGACGTTGAATCTAGGCCTTCGCTATTACTACCTGACGCCCTTTCACGATTCCGTGACTCCTACCAACGACTCCGTTTTCGATCCCGGCCAATATAGCGCTGCCCATCAAGCGCAACTCGATGTCAACGGCAATATCATCCCGGGAACGGGAGCGTACTACCTGAACTATGGGAACGGCTTGCTGCAATGCGGCACGGGTAGCGTGCCCAAAGGCTGTTACGCATCGTTTCATGGCACAGCCTCACCGCGTTTCGGATTTTCCTACGACCCGACGGGAAAAGGTAAAACCGCGATTCGTGGAGGCTATGCGCTCACCTGGGACAGCAGCAACCCGCTGCAAGCCGGCGCCGGGTTCAACGGCAACCCACCCACGGCGACCGATCTCTCTGTCTACAACGTGACCGGGTACGACAACATCGGTCCCGGCCCCGTCGGACCCGCAGGGTTCTCCAATGTGTCGCGACAACAGAAGTGGCCGGAAATCCACCAATTCAGCCTGGGTGTGCAGCACGAATTCACCGGCAATAATCTGCTAAGCGTCAGCTACGTCGGCACGCTCGGCCGCCACCTCCAGAGACACCGGAACTTGAATCAGGTTCCTACTGGCATGGGCACAGTCAATGTTCCGGCACTCGCGGATCAGAACGGCTGCGACTCAGCGGGCAATTGCGACGTTCAGAATGTGTTAATCAATGCGCTTCAGCCTTCCATCTTCTTTGTGCCCTATCGCGGCTACAACAGCATCACGCAAAGAGAGGGCACCGGCGTCTCCCACTATGATTCGTTGCAGGTGAATTACCGCCATCCCATGGGACACGGCGTGACGTTTCAGGCTGCCTACACTTGGGCGCACACCCTCGATGACCTCACGGGTGGGGGAGGAACCGGCAATTTTTCAAACGGCGTGAACGACTATGACTTGCGGCGGTGGCACGGGACGTCGTCCTTGAATCAAGCCCACGTCCTGGTGATGAACTACGTGTATAACGTTCCCTTCTTCGCCCACGCCAGCAGCAGCGTGACGCGCCAAGTTTTGGGCGGCTGGCAAGTCAACGGGATTACAACCTTTACCACAGGCACGTCGCTTGACCTCACCTGCGGGATCAACGGGCTCGCCAGCGGCGTAGGCGGAGCGGTAGTATGCAACCCGCTGGGCAAGCTGGGCGTGAAAAAGGGCGTCACCACCGATCCGCAGTTCGGGCCGGTGGCATCTTGGTTTGACCCGGGCACTATCGGGCAGGTTACGATGGACCAGCTTCGCGCGGACGGCCAGCCCGGGATGTTCGGATACATGGGCAAGAACCCCATCCGCGGGCCGGGCCGCAACGGTTGGGACCTGGCTTTGGCAAAGAACTTCGATGCGCCGTGGTTCGGAGGTGAGCGAGCCTCTGTGCAGTTGCGCATCGAGTCATTCAACACGTTTAATCATCCGCAGTGGAGTTCTGTGAACCTGTTCTGCAGCGGTGCGACGCTTCCGGGTCAGCCCTGCAACGGTGACCAGAATATTGGTAATGGCGAAGTGTCAGGCGCCTATCCGCCCCGTATCATGCAGTTCGGGCTGAAGTTCATCTTTTAGCCGCATGGTCACAGAAGGTCATTTCAAACCAGTTCTGTCGCTCTGGGCACTCGTCCTGTTCGGGCTGGCGTTTGTTGGCCCAACAGCCCCATACACATTCTTCGGCGTTGGCTCCGTCCAATCTCATGGGCACTTCGCGCTCGTTTACCTGATTGCGATGCTGGCTGTGAGCTTCACGGCTTTCAGTTACGGGCGCATGGCCACGGCGTTTCCTGAAGCGGGGTCCACGTACGCCTACTCTTCGAAGGCAATCCATCCGATCGTGGGGTATCTCGCCGGGTGGGTGATGATTCTTGACTACATCCTGATGCCCATGTTGTGCGTGATCATCATCGGCGTAACTTCCAATAAGCTCCTGCCGATGGTGCCGTACGTGGCGTGGGTCATCTTCGCCGCCTGCGCTATAACCGCCATCAACCTGAGTGGCATTGAAATGACCTCGCGCGCGACGGTCGTGTTCAGCGCGATCCTCTCGGTCTCCATTGTCTGGTTTGTGGCGGCGGCGATCCGCGCCTTGTGGCATGGCGTAGGACGCGGCACGCTGGTTTCGCTGGAACCGTTCTACAATCCCCGAACGTTTTCCTTACACGCCGTAATGGCCGCGACCCCTGTGGCCGTGCTCTCATTTCTGGGATTTGACGGAATCTCTACCCTGGCAGAGGATGCCAAGGACCCTCAAAAGAACGTAGCACGCGCAACTGTGCTGGTCTGCTTCATCGCCGGAAGCCTTTTCATCCTGCAGACGTATCTAGGCCAACTGCTGTGGCCCGACTCTTCGACCTTCTCTCCGGTTGAGACCGCCTTCAGCGACATTGGGAAGCTCATCGGCGGCCCGGCACTCTTCTACCTGATTGCTTTCCTGGTTGTCGCACAGGCGTGGGCCAGCGGCATTACAAGCCAAGCGAGCGCCTCGCGGCT
>Ga0335069_10006506_pt1 | contig 16967 bp, 13 predicted proteins | sample Lox_Sample_11_FD_206714 | JGI IMG/M metagenome (GOLD analysis project Ga0335069, IMG submission 206714) | Soil microbial communities from Loxahatchee National Wildlife Refuge, Florida, United States - Lox_Sample_1.1 | ecosystem: Environmental > Terrestrial > Soil > Wetlands | place: USA...
TCCCTAGCACCTATCCCCATCCTCCCGGATGGCGGTCGGCGCCGCAGTCTGACAGAACCGCGACCGCAGGAAGCGGAGCCGTTACTATCGGCCAGCCCGGGAAGACCCACTAACGTCCTTCCGCGCGACAATAACAGTACGTACTCTGGATGGCTGCCGAAGTCACACTGCTACTGAAACGCTGGCGGGAAGGCGATGAAAGCGCGCTCCACAGCGTAATGCCGCTGGTCTACAGCGAACTGCATCGCATGGCGCGATTATTCCTCCGGAACCGCCCGTCGGGCGAAACGCTGCAGCCGACGGCGCTGGTGAATGAAGCCTATCTCAAACTCTTCGACAGCGGACAGCCACAACTCGCCGATCGGGCGCACTTTTTGGCGGTCATGTCGAGGGTGATGCGCCAGGTGCTCATCGATTATGCTCGTGCGTCTTCCGCCGTGAAGCGTGGCGGTCAGGCGCAGCGGGTCGATTGGGATACATCCATCGTGGTCGAGCAAGGGGGCAGCCAGAGCCAACTTCGCGTGCTGGAAGTCGATCGAGCGCTGGATGCACTATCGGGCGAAAATCCTAGCCTGGCTCAAGTCATCGAGATGCACTACTTCGGCGGCATGACGGCCGAGGAGATCGCGTTTGTGGCGGGACGCTCCGCGCACGTGATCCGGCATGAGCTGCGCCTTGCGCGAGCGTGGCTGCGCCGCGAGCTCGCCGACGGCTGAGATCGGCGCTGCCGTCCTCAGCGCCGCGGGATATCGTTCCGTATCACTGTCCCGCCCTTCATCACAAAGCGCACACGCTCCATTTCAGAGACATCCGCTAGCGGATTTCCCGAAACCGCGATGATGTCGGCGAACTTGCCCTTCTCGATGCTCCCGATGTCTTTTTCGATTCCGTAATTCAGCATGTGGGCCGCATTGAGATATGCGGTTTGAAGCGCCTGTACCGGGCTCAATCCCCACTTCGCGTAAAACGTAAACTGGTTGGCTTGTTTCCCATGCGGGACGGCTGCCGACGTAGCGCCGCTGCCGAAAACGATAGGAACGCCCGCGGCGATAGCCCGCCGGACCGCTTGCTCGGCAAGCTTCATGCGCGAGTTGCGTCCACCGGTCGCGTCCAGGTCCTCCTTTTCCAGAGCTATCAGATCATCGAGCGTCGCCACAAACGGAAGTTTTTTCTGCAGCAGGACCTTGATCCCATCCTGATCGAGTTCGAGCAGGTGGTTGGGAGCGTCGACGCCGGCGTTGATACAACTAGCCATCCCCTCGCCGCCGTAGGTGTGGCACGCGACCTTGAGGCCGAGCCGGTGCGCTTCATCCACGATCGCCTGCACCTCTTCGAATGTCAGAGATGGAGAATTCACCAGCTTCGCTTCGGGAGTCCACATGGTCCCGACGAAATCCTGCGTGGTGTAAATCTTCACCCAGTCCACGCCGTGCAGCTTCGCCTCCCGCACGGCCGCGCGTGCGAGCCACGGGCCGTTCACGTTCTTGTTTTCGATGAAGCCTTCCTGGAACCGGCCCGTGCGAATATCCGGATAATAATTCGTCGCGCGAGGATTCAGCGATTCCCCGACAACCTGCATGCGCGGGCCTTGAACGCGACCGGCATTGATCTGGTCGCGAATGTCCACTGTGTTGTAGCCGCCGCGCGAATCCATATCGAGGACCGTAGTGAATCCCGCGGCGAGGTCAATCTGAGCATTACCCAGCGCGATCAGCGTCCGCTGCGCTTCGGTGTCGCCTCCGGTATTGACGTGCACATGCGCGTCGATCATGCCGGGCATGACGGTCGCATTCGAGAGGTCGATCACGCTCGCGCCCGCGGGAATAGCAAGCCCTGAGCCGACGTCCGCAATGCGATCCCCTCGCACGATCACAACCTGATTCGCCAGCATCGTGCCCGAACGCGAATCGAACATCCGCCCCGCGCGAATCGCGATTACCTGGTCGCCCGGCGCGAGGTACTTTCCCGCCGTCTGCGCACGTACCGACAGAGCCGCAAGCACCGCGACGAACAGAACAAGTTTGTTTCGTGCGGTTATCACTGTGCTTCGAACGCTAGCAATACGTTGCCTGGCGTACCGCGCAGCGTTCCGGGATAGCCGGACGCCGCAAAGACCATTCCGCCTACAATCACGGGCCCCGCGGAACCAAACGATCCGCCCTTGGCAGCCACGCCGTTCACGGTCTCGAAGTCGTGCACCGCGTTGAACGACCAAACCACGTTTCCGCTCGCATCTACGGCCCGGAGAATCCCGTCCCATCCGCCAGTGAAAACAATCCCAGGGATGGCGCTCGCCGGACCGGCCTGACCTCGCTGGTCAGCCTTGATTGCGGCATTCCACTCCACCTTGCCGGTCTGGATATCGAGCGCCTTCAGGCCGCCGCCCGGTTGCTGCAAGGGATAATACACGCGGCGTCCGTCAGCAGCTCCGCCAAAAACCACCAAACCCGAGGCCGAAGGTTTTCGATCCTCCCACAGTTGAGTCCGCCAAAGGAGCTTGCCTTCCTGGTCCGGATCCAGCGCGATCGCCACTCCGCCCTTTCCGGCGGCCAGCACGAAGTCTTTCCCGTTGACGGTTTGCAGTATCGCGGAGGAGCCGCCGAAATCGTAATCCGGACCCAATGTTTCCGGGCAATTCGAATCGGCGCGATTCGTCGCCTGGCATCGCGCCATGAAGGTGTCGCCCTGGAACTCCTGGTGATGCCACATCAACTTCCCATCCTCCATCCGAATAGCCAAGATGGAATCGCTGGTATCGGCCGGAAGGCGTCCGAAGTTATTGCCCGTGCCGACGTAGATCAATCCACGTTTAGCGTCGACAGTAGGGCTGTTCCACACGGAAGCCCCCGCCGGACCCCACCGCTGCTTGCCATTGGCGTTCTCGCCAAGCTCGCGTAACGGCTCCGGGATACTCTGCGTCGTCCATAGAACTTTTCCCGTGTTGGCGTCTACCGCCGCCACGGCTCCTCGCGACTTGCAGCACTCGTAGTTCAGATCCCCGCCGACCAAAGTTTCGGTCCCGGACATCGGCACATACAACCGGCCGTTGTAAAACGCGGACGTCGCGCTCAGATTATTTAGCCCGGTTCTGATCTGTGTCTTCCAGAGCAGCTTCCCATCGTGCGCATCCAGAGCATAGGCAGTCGTTGAGCGAGTGACGAAGAAGATGGCATACTTCGTTGCACCGTGACCTGTAATCGGCGCCGCAATCGGAGCGAACCGGCCGAACATATCGGCCTGATATCCCCAATAAGCGCAGCCGGTCTTGGCATCCACCGAGTACACGACGCCGTTGTCATTCCCCACGAAAACTCGGCCGAACGCGACCGAGGGCTGCGAGTACATGCTCATCCCGCCGGGAAGTCCAAACGCCCACTTCAGTTTCAGCTTTGGTACATCCGCGGCGCTGATGCCAGCGGCGGCCGCCGTCTGATAGCGAGCGTTCGTGGCTCCGCCCCAGCCCGACCACGAAGGTGAGCTGCCGAGATCGCCAAGCTCCGGATTCGCCGAGCACCGATTCGGCAAGTTTTCGACTATGCCTTGCTTCACGCCGGCGGGCGGCTGCGCGAGCTGCGCTGCGAGTGTGCTCGCGAATAACGTCAGCCCCGCGGCAAATATGGTCGGGTTCCTCATTGCATCTCCCTCGGGATGTATTTTAGTGCAACTCACTACAATCAGTAGTGACCATGAAACCTTTAAGCCGGACTTGGTTCCGTATCTTTGCCGGGCCTGCGACCCTGCTGTGGCTGGCTTCGGCCCTCTCTGCACAAACGGACCGCTCCCGCATCGACGATGCTCGATTACGTCAGGCGCCCTCGGAAGAGTGGCTCAGCTATGGCCGCGATCGCGCAGAGACCCACTTCAGTCCGCTGAAGCAAATCGATTCGACCAACGTGAAGCGGCTCGGTGTTGCGTTTGTCTCCGATACAAATGGCCCAGCCGGAAATATCGAAGCCACCCCGATCATGGCGAACGGCGCGATGTATACGAGCCTTGCATGGGGTGTCTTGGCTGCCGCCGACGCTCGGACGGGAAAGCTCAAATGGAAATGGGATCCTGACATTCCGCGCACCGGTGACGGGCGCCCCAGCATGTGTTGCGGCGCGGTCAATCGCGGCATGGCGATTTACAACGGCAAGGTGTACGCAAGCCTGATCAACGGGCGTGTGGTTGCGTTAGATGCAGAAACCGGAAAGCTGGTCTGGTCCGCTCAATCTACGGATCCGTCCAGCGACCTGACGATCACCGGTCCCGTGCGAGTCGTCAAAGGCAAGGTGATTGTGGGTACCGCCGGAGCCGAATATGCGATGCGGGGCTACTTTAGCGCCTACGACGCCGAAACCGGAAAGATGGCATGGCGCTTCTACACAGTGCCCGGCGATCCTTCCAAGCCATTCGAGAATCCGGAGCTCAAAGAGGCTGCCAAGACCTGGACCGGCGAATGGTGGAAATACGGAGGAGGCGGCACCGTCTGGGATGGAATGGCGTACGATCCCGATGCCGATCTGCTGTACGTCGGAACCGGCAACGGAGGGCCGTGGAATCCAAAATTTCGCAGCCCGGGCGGCGGCGACAATCTCTACTTGTGCTCCATCCTTGCGGTGAAGCCGGATACCGGAAGGCTGGTGTGGCACTACCAAACCACACCGGCGGAAGCCTGGGATTTTACTTCCACGCAAAACATGATTCTCGCGGAGCTCACCATCCGCGGCCGGCAGCGAAAAGTGATTATGCAGGCGCCTAAGAATGGTTTCTTCTACGTGCTCGACCGGCTCACCGGCGAGCTACTGTCAGCGGAGCCTTACACGACGGTCACTTGGGCAACGGGTGTCGATCTGAAGACCGGCCGGCCGATCGAAGCTCCGGGAGTACGGTACACGGAAGGCAGCGTGGTCATCTCGCCGGGTTCGGCCGGAGGACACAACTGGCAACCGATGGCTTTCAGCCCTGTCACAGGACTCGTTTACATTCCAGGATCCATCAATTCGCGCGTATATCATTCGACGCCGGATTTCGTTCCGCAAAAAGGCAAGCAGGTGACCGGCGTGGAGATGAATTCCTTTGCGGAGGGCATCGCTCCCGCAGGCGCCAAGATCACCAACCTTGGGTACTTCCTCAAGGCATGGAATCCGGTCACGCAGACAGCTGCGTGGAGCATTCCGTTCACTGGAAATTTCACAGGCGGGGTCTTGGCGACGGCGGGTAATTTGGTGTTCGCCGCCGGTGATGGACGTTTATCCGCTTTCTCCGCCGACAAAGGAGAGAAGGTCTGGGAGATAGCGATCGCGCCCGGCGTCGCGACTCCGGTGACTTATTCCTTGGATGGGAAACAATATGTCGCAGTGGTAGCGGGTCGCGGAAGTGCGGACGCGCCAACCCGAATCTACGCCTTTGCATTGGACGGAACAGGCAAGTTGCCCAATATGCATTAGGCTGAGTTCAAGCGAGCCGCTGCATTCGCTCGCTCGCAGCGGCGAAATGACCGGTTCCGATCCGCGCATTGTATGATGTTTCTTACCTCTAAGAGGAGTGTACGTGCGTCTTTCTGCAATTAAAAAAATCACGCTAAGCGGTCTCGCAACCGCAGTGGGAATCAGTGTTGGCTTGCTGGTGACGCAAAGCCCCGGCCGAGCTCAACAAGAGAAGGGAAAGGGAAAAGCGGCCGCTCCCGCGCCCGTTCCGCCGATTCTGCAGAATTATTCGCCGGTCACGGCGGAACGCTTGACCAATCCCGCGGACGGCGATTGGCTGATGATTCGCCGCACCTACAACGGCTGGGGATATAGCCCGCTAAACCAAATCAATACGACGAACGTTTCGAAACTGCGCCTCGTCTGGTCGACAATCACCGGCGAGTCTCGCGTGCACGAAGCGGCTCCTCTGGTCAATAACGGAGCGATGTTCGTATCGACGCCGAACGGCCAAGTGATCGCCTTCGATGCAAAGACCGGCGACATTCTGTGGCGTTATCGAAAGCCGCGGCCGCAAGGCGCCGTGATTCTCCACGACGTGAACCGTGGCGTCGCGCTCTATGGCGACAAAGTATATTACGCTGCCGGCGAGGCGGAACTCGTCGCGCTCGATGTGAAAACCGGCCGCCCCGTGTGGACAACCACGGTTGCCGATAGCAAGGCGGCTTACTACATCACGCTCGCTCCGCTGATCGCGGGCGGCAAGGTAATGGTGGGCTGCTCGGGCGGCGAGACCGGCATCCGTGGGTTCGTTGCCGCATTCGATCCCGACAACGGCAAGGAACTATGGCGCACCTACACGATTCCCGCGCCGGGCGAGCCAGGCAGCGAGACGTGGCCGAAGGGCGACCAATGGCAACACGGAGGCGGTCCGGTGTGGGTCACCGGCAACTACGATCCCGACACAAATACCGCCTATTGGGGCACTGGCAACGGCGGTCCGTGGATGGGAGACAAACGGCCCGGCGATAATTTATATACCGCCTCGACGCTCGCCCTTGACGTCGCAACCGGCGCGATCAAAGGATACTTTCAATACAATCCGAACGAATCGTGGGATTGGGATGAGGTTTCGCCGCCGCTTCTAATCGATTTCCAGCGCAACGGACGAACCATTAAAGGCTTGGTTGACGTCGGCCGCGACGGTTACCTATGGTTCCTCGATCGCGGTGACGGCGGCAAGATCAAGTTCGTCGAGGGCAAACCGTTCGTTTATCAAAATGTGTACCGCAGTCTCGATCCTGTCACCGGACGGCCCGACGTCGATCCCGCGCACAAGCCCGGAACAAATAAGCGCGCCGAGTTTTGCCCCGGCACGGCTGGCGGCAAGAACTGGCCGCCGATCGCGTATAGCCCGCAGACCCGCATGATCTACATCCCCGCGAACGATAACGTCTGCGCTGGAATCTCCGGCCAGGAAGAAGTCCCCTACGTTGCAGGCCGCGGTTATGCGGGTGTAGCGTTCGGCGGCCCTGCTGTGCCGCCGCCATCCACCGATCATTTCGGCGAAGTGCAGGCATGGAACGTCGATACGGGCGAGAAGGTTTGGACACACAAGTTCGAGAAGTCGCCGAATTGGGGAGCCATGCTCGCCACAGCCGGCGGGCTCGTAATCAGCGGCGGCACGAACGATCGCTTGGTCCGCGCGTTCGACGCGAAAGATGGCAAAGTGCTCTGGGAGTTTCCCACGAGCAGCGGCATCGAGGCTCCCGTCACAACCTATCTGGTCGATGGCAAGCAATACATCGCCGTGCTCTCCGGTTGGGGCGGTGATGCGAACGGCATGAACGGCACAGTCCAACGGACCGTGAGTGGAGTTCGCTCGGTGCCCGAAGGCGGCTCGGTCTGGGTCTTCGCGCTGGAGTAACGAATCCGAACTTGTGGCGCAAGCTTCAGCTTGCCGCGTCGCCACTCCTGGCGACGCATTTCAGATTTGACTCCCAGCAGCCATCCAAATTGAACTTGCTGGCCACCGTCCGATATCGAATTATTCGGCGATAAGCCCTACAATACCTCTTCTTGTTATCATCACCACATGCCCAAGTTCGTCATCGAGCGTGAGATTCCCGGCGTGGGCCAGATGACCGCGGCACAAGCTCAAGAAGTCGCCCGCACTTCTCTAAGCGTGCTTCGAGATCTTGGCCCGCAAATTCAGTGGCTGCACAGTTACGTCACCGACAACAAGGTCTACTGCATCTATTGGGCGCCGAACGCCGAGATCATCCAGGAGCACGCCCGGCGATGCGGTGTTCCGGCTAACCGGATTTCCGCCGTCCGCCAGTTGATGGAACCCGTCAGCTCCGAACCTTAAGCCGACGCCTGTCGCGCGGGCTGGATGTTCTGATTCACCCGGAACACGTTTTCCGGATCGTATTTCGCCTTAATCACCGCCAATCTCTCCCGATTCCCGCCGTAGCTCTTGGCGGCGCGCTCCTCGCCTTCTTCCATTAGAAAATTCACGTACGATCCGCCCGCGGAGTGAGGGTGTAGCGCGCCCCAATACTCCTGCGCCCATTCACGATACGCGGGGAGTGAACCGGAATCAGTGCTGATCGCCGAGATTACGTGGACGAATCTTACGTCGCGGTAAGCAAATCCCGTCTCTGACGGACCGACATCCTGTACCGCGCCATCGAGCGGATAAATGTGCATTATGGACGGCCCACTCGGCAGGCGCGGACCGAATTTGACATGCTCGGCGATCATCTCCTCCGTCAGGTCGCGGACGAAATCTCCCTTCCAGTAGTGATGCAGGCCGTGAGGCACGAGTCCGTCGAATAAGGACTGCAAGACGGGATAAGGCATCGGGTGCGGCAGCGCAAGCAAAGGCGGACCGAATTCGCGCAGCGGCTTTATCATCGCCTCCGCCTCAGCGGGATCTGCATCGCAGGCGCACATTATGCCAGGGAGCGTCTTGCCCCAAAGACGTTCGGGGAAGGGCGCGTGCGAAGGAACGATCAGAAATGCGAAGAACGCGCTGATCTCGCGCGGCGCGGTGCGCATGAAGTCGCGATAAAGCCGCAGGACCTCCGCGCTCTGCTCCAACGAATACAGAATTGGCCCGGCGTAAACCTGCCGCACGGGATGCAGGCGGAACTCGAAAGACGTAACGACGCCGAAATTCCCGCCTCCGCCGCGAATCGCCCAAAACAAATCCTCATTCTGCGTTGGATTTGCAATGCGGAGTTCGCCGTCCGCCGTTATAACGTCCGCCGATATGAGGTTGTCGCAGGACAGCCCATAGCGCCGCGAGAGATAACCGAATCCGCCGCCGGTGGTCAACCCTCCAATTCCTGTAGTGGAGACAATGCCGCTGGGAGTCGCGAGACCGAAGGCGTGCGTGGCGTGATCCACATCGCCCCACGTGCAGCCGCCCTCCGCCCGCACAGAGCGGGCCACGGGATCAACCCGAATCCCCTTCATCGCCGATAAGTCGATCACGACGCCGCCATCGCATGTTCCAAATCCTGGTGCACTGTGCCCGCCGCCTCGAATCGCAACGGCGAGCCTTCGCTCGCGCGCGTAGTTCACGCAGCGCATCACATCCGCGACATCCACGCAGCGCACGATCAGAGCGGGCCGCCGGTCGATGTTGGCGTTATAGACGCGCCGTGCGGATTCATATTCCGCGTCCGCGGGGCGAATCATGCGCCCGCGAATCCCCAGCAGTCCTTCGTTCATGTTTCTCTCGCCTCCGCCCTGGCGAACTCCATGGCTTCCTCGATGCTCATGTTCCAGCCCTCCATCCAATGCGTTGCCGCTTCCGGACCCGCCGCCGCTCGAGCCACATCGATTCTCCGCTCAAGGTCGCTTCGTAAAGCCGGGTCATGTGCTTTTACCTGGAATCGTTCGCGAATCGCCGCGGCTCCGCCGAGCAACGTGAGCGCGCGGTCCGGCTTTGCCGCTCGCATCGCAACGTTTGCCATCGATTCGAGAATACGCGGAAGTTCCGCGACGTTGGCCGGTCCGTACAGGCGCAGGCACATTCTCCTCGCTTCAGCAAAACGCCCGGCTTCCGCTTCCAGCCCTGCCAGATCGTGAAGGCAGGAGGCAATGCCGAACGAATACCCCAACGACTTGAACTGGGTGAGAGCTCCCTGATACGAAGACTGAGCTTTTGCCCGATCGCCTTGAAGCCGGTAGAGATCGGCTTCGTGGCTCAGGGCCCAAATCGCGTTCTCCTTGTCGCCGGCTTGCTCAAACAATCGCCGCGCTTCCTGGTAGAGCGACCGCGCGAGTTCGAACTCACCCGTCTGTCTGACCAGGTCGGCATGATTGCTGAGAGACCCGGCAAGCAGAGTAATGTCGCCGGACTCGCGTGCAATCTCTAGTGCGCGATCGGACCACCGCCGCGCCTTAACGGGGTCGCTGAAAAAACTCGTGTTGCTGAGCCGGTGGGCCATGACCAGCATGCCCGTACGATCTCCGGCCTCCTCGAACGCTTTCAAAACTTCCAGGTACTTTTCAAGAACCGTGCCGGGGCCGAACGCTTCAAACGTGAAATCTGCCTCCCAATATTTTCCCCAGTTCCGAAGGTGAGGATAACGATCTACCCCGGGCAGGGAGAGCAGTCGGGATACCCGATTCAACATGTCGACGTGCACGCGGCGCGACTTCGCGTAGAGGTGAAGTTTCCCCACAATTCGAAGGCCCCACTCGACTTCTTCCGCGCCGGTCAGCCAGTCCAAAGCAGCGCGGATATTGCCCAGTTCCACATCGAGAACATGCTTCCCGCTGTGCTCGCGCCGCGTCTTCGGACCTTCTTCTTCGACCAAGACCAGGCAGTATGCTGCGTGCGCCTTACGGGTGTAAGCATCCTCGCCTGCCTCCGCGAGCCGTTCCAGGCCGTATTCACGCATGGTTTCGAACATCGCAAAGCGCGGCTCGCCCTCCGCGCTCATGCGGCGGATGAGACTGTTGTCGACCAGCAGCTCGACAGCATCCCAAAGATTGACATTCAGATCCTCGCGCGTATCGCAGACCGCCTCAATCGCTTCAATCGTGGCTCCTCCGACGAATACGGACATGCGCCGGAAAAGCTTTTGATGCTCCGGATCGAGGAGGTTGTAGCTCCAATCGAGCGTAGCGCGAAGAGTGTGCTGGCGCTGCGGCAAATCGCGGGCTCCGCCCACCAGGATGCTGAGCGGTTGCTGTAATCGCTCCAGCAGCGCGGGCAGCGGCAACAGTTTGGTTCGCGCCGCGGCAAGCTCAATCGCCAATGGCAGGCCGTCCAGGCGTTCGCAGATCGACGAGATCATTCGCAACTGTTCAGGGTCGCGCGAAGAGCCTCGCAAACCCGTGGCGCGATCGAGAAACAAGCCGACGGCCGCTGGTTGTGCGGTTCCCGCGCTATCGGACAACAACGACGGAACTGGAAACTCGTACTCGCCGTAAATTCGCAAGGCCGCCCGGCTGGTGACTAGAATTTTCACGTGTTCCGAAGCCAGGCCCGCGACGAACACCGCTGCATCCAGCACATGCTCGAAATTATCGAGCAGCAGAAGCGCGCTTCCCGCCAAATTGTGTTCCAAATGGCTTGCGATAGCTGTTTCGATGTCCTGCCCCGCGACCTGGGTCACGCCGAGCGCGCGCGCCACTTCGGATGAGACGAGACTCGCCTGGCTGACTCGATCCAACGGCACGAAGCAGACTCCGCTTGAAAACGAGGCTGCACAGCTCCGCGCCAGCTCAATCGCCAGGCGCGTCTTGCCGATCCCGCCCGGCCCCGTGAGCGTGAGAATGCGGAGATCCGGCCCGGAAAGAAGCTCACGCAACTGCTTCGACTCCTCCTCGCGGCCAATGAATGCCGTTCGTGGGGCGGGTAGGTTGCTGACGGGTTGCCCGGCCGCGGTGCGCTGCGTAGTGCGCGCAGCGATCTCCGTCAGCGCCGTTCGCAATTCTTCGGTCGAGCCGAAGCGGTCCTGCCTGGACTTCGCCAGGCAGCGGTCCACCAGCCATTGCAGCGGCGCGGGTGCTTGCGGATTCAGGCGCGTCAACGGCTCCGGCTGTTTCAGTAGGATCGCGGCTTGAATATCCGCGATGCTATTAGCGGTAAAAGCGCGCTTGCCTGTGGCCATCTCATAAAGCACCGCGCCAAACGAAAATTGATCGGACCGGAAATCCAGCTTTTCGCCGCGCGCCTGCTCCGGCGACATATAGCCCGGCGTACCGATGATCGCCCCGTGTTCGGTAATGCTGGCCATGGCGTGCGTGGCTTCGTCGGTCGTGATCATTCGGCGCGCGATCCCGAAGTCGAGAATCTTGACCCGTCCGCTCGCGCCGATCATAATGTTCTCTGGTTTCAAATCGCGATGGAGAATCCCTCCCGCGTGCGCCGCGGACATCGCACCCGCGATGTCGCCGGCGATTCCCAAAAGCTCAGGCAATTCCAAGGGACCTCGCTTCAGCTTCTGGCGCAGAGTTTCTCCTTCGATCCACTCCATCACGATGTACGGCAGCCCCCTTATCGAACCGATATCGTAAATAGTCACGATGTTCGGGTGATTAAGCGCGGAAGCGGCGCGTGCCTCCGCAAGAAACCGGGAATCGAGCTGCGGCGAGGCGATTCCCGCGCGAATCGCTTTGATGGCAACCTTCCGTCCAAGCCGGTGGTCGAGAGCCCGGTACACCTCCCCCATTCCGCCGGCTCCAACAACTGCCTCGATACGATACGGTCCGAGGCTCGATCCCGGCTCGATCGGCCCAAAAGGATCGGTGACCGTCTCGGGAGCCCACGCCGGTTGGTCGAGGAGGCTGCCGGTCTCTTGAGAGAGCATCCGGTTGACGATCTCGGCCAGTTCGGGGGTAACCTCCTCGAGTAGCGCCGCCCGGTCCTCCGGCGCGCGATCGAGCGCCGCGTGGTACAGCTCCTCGATTTGTCTCCAGCGCTCCGGCGTCATGCTCATATGAGCTTAAGTGGCTTCTTCGCATTATGTCCTATAGCCGCTGGAATCGGCTCGTAGCCCTGATTCAAAGAGCGGGCTGCAACTGCCGCAGTCCGCTCAAGAACCGCCGCGCGGGCCAACACCCCGAGGCTCAGGGGTTGGTCGTATTCACTGTCAGTCTGGTAGCCGTGACCGTTCCGGTGAGCTGGTCGACCAGGTGCGCGCCGGTCGGGTCGTAGACCTGAATCGTGACCGTCCCACTGAAGGAATTGCCGCTCGGGTCGAGAGTAACGTTCTCGATGATCAGGTCCCGAGAAGTCAGCGCCCCGCTGACGGCATCGTAGCCCAGTGCAAAGTGTTTGAGCTGATAGGTGAAGAAACCGGTCTTCGCCCATACGCCCATGCAGAAGTTCTCGGTAGCCGGCGCGCGTCCACCGGAGTTCAGGATTTCGGTTCCGTCGCTGTGCCACTGTGTGTAGCCGAAGTCCAGTTGCGCGCCATCCGGAATTGACGGCATGTGCGCCAGGTTGCCTTTGGAGATGAATTGAAAACTCCACATCCCCACGATTGAAGCGACGCTATCGCCCGTGCCGGTCTGGAACTTCGCAGCCTGCATGGCCTGCGCAACTTCCGTGGCCCCGCTTGACGACGCCATGGTAAAAGGTCCATTCGCAACGCTGACGTCCCCGCAACCCGCCATTGCAGTCGGGACAAAGATTACGGCCGATACGAAAGCGCCCAGTGTGGCGGACAAGCTCGGTGAGATTTTCATTGGTATTTCCTCCTTTTTCTGTCGCAGCGGCCGTCGTGGCCGGTCTGCGTACGCCTACAAGGCGCAATTCCGCCGAAAAAACCGGCACAGCAGGAGGAAATTCTTGGATTCGACTATACTGCGACAAAGGAGATCCGATGGAAGCCGCTCAAGTCTCCGAAACAACGCAACTTCTGCGCGCCTGGGCCCACGGAGACCAGGAAGCCCTGGCCGAGTTGATGCCGCGTGTCTATCGGGAATTGCGGCGGCTTGCGGGACGCGTTCTCAAAAACGAAAACTCCGCCAACACCTTGCAAGTGACCGATCTGGTCCACGAAGCGTACCTGCACCTGATCGACGTGAATCGCATGGATTGGCAAGACCGCGCGCATTTCTTCGCGGTTTCCGCGACGCTAATGCGGCGAATCCTTGTGGACCGCGCACGCCGCCGTTTGGCCGCGAAGCGAGGCGGCAAGGTCCGCCCGCTCGATCTGGAGCACGCCGTTGACATGGGCTCTCAGAGATCCGCGGAGCTTGTTGCTCTTGACGAAGCGCTAGAACGGCTGGCCAGAGTCGATCCTCGCAAAGCGCGAGTGGTAGAGCTCCGCTTTTTCGGCGGGCTGGACGTCAAGGAAACCGCGAAGCTTCTGGGGGTCTCTTCGGATACAGCCATGCGCGATTGGAAGGTGGCTCGAGCCTGGCTGCTAGCGGAGCTGAGTCCTAGCAAGACAAGTTAACGATGGAAAAGCCATGTCCGATAGCCCAGCTCCGCGCGAAACCCAAGTCGTTGATAAATTCGGTTTGAGTCCGGATTCGCTTTGTCCGCAAACAGAGACACCCAAGGGTGCCCTTCCGTCAAGAGCACTCGCGCGAGCGACCCCGTAATCGCGGTTCCGTATCCGCGTCCGCGCAGCTCGGGCGGCGTATAGACGATTCCGATCCTCGGCCCTCCGTTGTCGAACGCTTCCGCAGACCCCGCGATCGCGCAAATGGTCCCATTGTCGATCCAAACAAACTGCCGCGCGCCGACGATGTTGCGTTTGACACGTTTCTCAACTTCCTCAGGGATCTGCTCCTGCGGTGGAAGATTCATGTCCTTCGCGGCCGCGATTGCCAACGGCAGCAGCGCGCCGAGATCGGCTAGATCCGGCCGCTGAAGTTCGCCTCCCGGAACGCGAAACTCCTCGACACGCTCGACTGTGTAGAACGTCATCTCCCAATGCAGATTCGCGCGGGCGCGCGAGATAACGGACCATTCATCGGAGAACGCATCTGCCACCGCCGAGGGGCCCACCACTCCAGGCAAATCGAGCGGCAGAGATCGCGCGGCAATTCGCGCAGCCTCCGCGCTTCCGTCAGAAAGCGTAACCTGATGCGGCGGCGTCTGAAAGAGTGCAAGCTCAATGCCGGCGTCAGACTGAACCGTCCACCCGAGGCCCTGTTCACCTGAGTTAGCGGCTCGGTGCAGTATGCTTAGAACGAGATTGTTTCGCTTCGGTTCCCGGACTGGCCACGCGCCCACGGCATCTCGAAACTCCTTGGGAGTCTCAAATCGACGCACCTGCATCGTCTTAGCTTAAACGACGATCGAACAGGCCATTCGTTTGGCTGAATCGCAACAAGTGACCGTACCGCACTGTAACCTGATTTTTTTCGCGCGGTATTGAACCATTGAAGGCCTGAGAGCGTCTAAGTATTCGTAAGCAAGTTGCAACGCTCCGCGCCACGAAGGTTGCGCATGAATAAAACGACGAAATTCGACGAACTACGCTTCAAGACCGATAACCAGTTGATACGTCTAGTGAATCATGAGCTGGATTTCGGAATTTGTTGCGCGCTTGAAGCATTGCGGCATTTAGATGATTCGGCAGTCGCCGGTCACCGCTACACTGCGGCCCAACGTGCCTGCACGAACTCTCAGCGCCTGCTCCGGCTTGCTGGCGAGATCCCTGCAAACGATCGGATCGAGTTGGAATCGAAGTTGACGCATCTCCGCGGACTGCTTGCTCTCGTCTCGGCGACTCCTTGTGAACCAATCGCGGCCTGTGAACCGAGCGAAGAAAATATTTCTGCCCTGGCTCACACCCTGTGGAAGGCCCGTGGTTGTCCCGAGGGCCTGCCCGAAGAGGATTGGTTCTGCGCGGAGCGCGTCCTGAAGCACGTCGCAGCGTAAGCTGCAGCGCGTCAGGCGAGGCCTGACAATTCTGTGAACTGTCCGTTGCTATCGCCGAGCTTCTCGGACGGTACGCCAAATTTATTCAACAACGTGAGCTGCAGATTCGTGAGCGGCGTGTGTTCCGGATAAATCAGATGACGGCCGCCCTTCAGCATGCCCGCGCCTCCGCCGGCCAGGAACGTCGGCAGCGGACCATGCGTGTGCCGGTCACTGTTGCTGATGCCTGAGCCGAAGAGAAGCACGACGTGATCGAGCAGTGAGCCTTCGCCATCAGGCGTCTTCTGCAGCTTGTCCAGGTATTCAGTAAACAGCATGATATGGTGCCGCTGGATCTTGCAGCATTTGTCCATCTTCACCGGGTCGGCCTGGTGGTGCGTGACGGGATGATGCGGCTCCGGCACGCCGATCTGCGGATACGGCCTTCCGGTTTGCTCGCGGCCGTACATAAAGGTGGTCACGCGCGTGAGATCGGACTGGAACCCCAGCAGTTGCAGGTCGTACAGCAATCGCACGTGATCCTCAAAGCTCTCCGGGATGCCGGCGGGCTGGGCGACATCGGGCAACTGTTTCGAGCTTTGCTCTTCCGCCTTCTGAATTCGCCTCTCGACGTCTCTCAATGACGCGAGATAATCGTCCATCTTGCGATTGTCGGAGGCCCCGAGCTGCCGCTGAAGCTGATTCACGCGATCGCTAACGGAGTCGAGCAGGCTCTTGTCCTGATCGAGGCGCGCCGCGCGCACTTTCGCATCGGTGCTGTCGCTCGCGCCAAACATCCGCTCAAACAAAACTCGCGGATTGTTTTCTGCCATCAACGGAAGCGTCGGCGTAAGCCATGAAAGGGTGCTGCTGTACGCGCAGCTATATCCCAGATCGCAGGAACCCAGGAGGCTGTTATCGTCGACAGTCATTTGCAGCGACGAAAGCTGCGTTTCGTTCTCGAGCGCCTTCGCCAGCATCTGGTCCATCGAAATCGCGTTCCCGACGATGCTGTCGGACTTCTTTACGTGCACGCCGGTGAGATAACTGCCGCAGGCGCGCGAATGGTCGCCGCCACCGTCGCCAAGCGCTTCCGCCCGGTCGCTGGCCAGGCCGGTGATCACGAGCACTTTGTCTTTGAACGGTTCAAGCCCTTTGAGCGTCGGCGAAAGCTGAAAGTTGGAGCCTTCACCAGTCGGCAGCCACTGGTCGTAGATGACTCCGTTGGGATGATAGACCACGCCAAAGCGACGTACAGGTTTGGAAGCAGCGGCCGGAGCCAGCGCGGGAATCATCGCATCGAGCAGCGGCAGCGCGACCGCCGTGCCCATCCCTCGAAGCATGGTGCGGCGCGAAAGAGCCTTCTTCATCACGAACGTCATCGCGGCCTCCTAATTCCTTCCTGCGTCGGCGACCTTCGCCGCGGCAGCCGTTCTCATCTGAAACGGCGCACTGTTCACGATGCCTAAAATGATCGACGACCAGCGGTAATCGTTTGAAGCGGCCGCGCGATCGATCTCACGCACAGCCGGAGCATCGTAATACTCAAGCCCGCGGCCGAGCGCGTATGTGAGCAGTTTTTCGGTGACGGCTTTGATGAATTGCGATTTTTGCGCTAGAAGAGCTTGCCGCAATTCCCGCGGGCCATCGACTTTCGTTCCGTCCAGCAACACGCCAGAAGCGTTGATCGGATGTCCCGCATCGGTGGT